>SL_4KL_010_BRINEDRAFT_10000931_pt1 | contig 15777 bp, 16 predicted proteins | sample SodLak_010_BRINE_2_FD_10664 | JGI IMG/M metagenome (IMG submission 10664)
CGCAACGCTCAGACTCGTCTGGGAAGGTGGTGGCTCTTCGAGCACGATAGCCAGCTCCGAAGTGCCTGATGATCACTTCAACGGAGAATAGTACCCCCGAATAACCCAATTTTTATTTTTATAGCCGTGGAGACTGCGGTCTGGGACACCTCCACCGTCGGGGAGTTTCAGGATGAACGAGTCCGGATGGTCGGCTACTCCTCGGTTCCCAAAATTCCCCGGTGGGTCATCGCCTCGGGATCGAGCACCGCGTCGGCTTCGGCCTCGCTGAGATACCCTTCGGCGATCGCAACCTCCCGAACCGTTTTGCCCTCCGCGAGCGCCTGTTTGGCGACCTTCGCGGCCGCGTCGTAGCCGATTGCGGGGTTGAGCGCGGTTGCGAGCGCCATCGACCCTTCGACCTGCTCGGCACAGTGCTCGGCGTTGGCCTCGAGTTTGGCGACAAACCGCTCGGCGAAAATCTCCGCGCCGTTGGCGATCAGTTCGGCGGACTGCAGGAGGTTGTGCGCGAGCACGGGCTTGTAGAGATTGAGATCGAGTTGGCCGCCCGACGCACCCGCCGCGACCGCCGCGTCGTTGCCGACGACCTGCGTGTGCAGTTGGTTGACCGCCTCGGCGACGACCGGATTGATTTTGCCAGGCATGATCGAACTGCCGGGCTGGTTTTCTGGTTGTTCGATCTCGCCGAGGCCGTTGCGCGGGCCCGACGCGAGCAGGCGGAGATCGTTGGCAATCTTGGTCAGACTGCCGGCGACCGTCCGCAGCGCGCCGTGGGCNTCGGCCATCGCGTCGTGGGCGGCTTGCGCCTCGAAGTGNTTGTCGGCCTCGCGAAACGGCAGTCCCGTCTCGTCAGCNATGTACTCGGCCGCGCGCTCGGGAAACTCGGGATGCGTGTTGAGCCCGGTNCCGACNGCGGTGCCGCCNAGNGCGAGTTCGGCGAGACTGCCTTGGGCGCGCTCGACGCGGCCGATTCCCTTCTCGATCTGGGTGCGGTAGCCGCCGAACTCCTGGCCGAGTCGAACCGGCGTGGCGTCCTGCAGGTGCGTTCGGCCGGTTTTGACGACCCCGTCGAAGGCGACCTCCTTTTCGGCGAGGCTATCGCGAAGCGTTTCGAGCGCAGGAACGACGTCCTTTGCGAGTGCTTCGAGCGACGCGACGTGCATCGCGGTCGGGATCACGTCGTTGCTCGACTGGCCGTAGTTGACGTGGTCGTTGGGATGAACGACGCGGTCTCCGATCTCGTGGCCCAGAATCTCCGCGGCGCGGTTGGCGATCACCTCGTTTGCATTCATGTTCGAGGAGGTTCCCGAGCCGGTCTGAAACACGTCGACCGGGAACTGATCGTCGAGCTCGCCGGCGATCACTTCATCGGCCGCCTCGATCACGGCGTCGGCAACGTCGTCATCGAGCAGTCCGAGGTCGCGGTTGGCCTGGGCCGCGCCCGTTTTGACGACCCCGAGCGCTCGAATGAACCGCCGCCCGAAGCTGATTCCCGAAATGGGGAAGTTCTCGATCGCCCGCTGGGTCTGTGCGCCCCAGTAGGCGTTAGCTGGAACTTGCATCTCGCCGAGGCTGTCGGATTCCGTCCGGAACTCGTCTGACATGGCTCGGCAAACGAGCGAATAGGGCCTAAAAGCTCTGATCGACGACCGCGTAGTGGCCACACCGATTGCCGGCTTCAGATTCCGTCGACATCGACGGCCGCAGTCAGTCGTCGCCGTGTTCGGCGTACGCCTCGGGGGTGTACGTTTGGAGTTCGATCGCGTGAATGTCGGTCGTCATCGCCTCGCCGAGCGCGTCGTAGACGAGTTGGTGTTGGGCGACGAGGCGCTTGCCCGCGAAGGCGGGCGAGACGACGACCGCCGCAAAGTGGGCGTCCTCGAAGTTCTGATCGACCGATCGCGGCGTGGTGACGGTCGCCTCACAGTCCTCGATTGCGGCTTCGATCGTGGCTTCGATCTCGGCTGGGTGCATACCGGCTAGCGGTGTTCGAGCGGCAAAAACGCGAGGACTTTACTCGGCGCTGACGTTCGTCCGCCGTGGATCCATCCGCGCGTATCGAACAACGACTCCGCAACGAGCACCAGCCGGTGCTGTCGACGATTGTCGATGCTGCGGATGCAACGGCCGCCGGATTTGAGACGCAGCATGCGGGACAGCCGGCAACAACACACGGCGATCGAATAACCGAGCCGCTTCGCCAACTGCTCACGCGAACCGGCGCGTTGGCTGCGTGTCCGGCGGTGCTGGCTGATCTCGTGGCGGCGACGGGCGAGTCGCTACCGGCGCCACCTGTCGCCGCCCCGCCGTACGTCGTCGTCGCCTCCAGCGGCCCAATTTTGCGGGCAACGCTCCCGCAGGGCCGACTCGTGGTGTTGGTTCGGGTGTTCGAGGCGCAGCACACCGCCGACGGCGTGCGATACGTCCGAACCGACCATCCGCCCGGCGAGCCGCCGATTCGCGTCGAGTTTCGCTGAGACGCGGTGTCGACGCCGCGGGCAGCCCCGATGGCCGCTGCGGGCGACATCAACGGCCGCCGTCGGCGACCCCAACCAACACATTGATTCGCCGAGCGGCCCCACATCGGACAATGAGCAACGTCGAAATCGCCGACTCGCCGGCCGTCCGCCGGCTCGCCGACTGGGATCACGCCCAGCTTCGCGAACTCGCCGAGGAGTACGGCACGCCGCTGTATGTGACCGATCTCGACCGCGTGGGAACCAACTACCGCCGGTTTGCGGCCGCCTTCCCCGACGCCCACGTCATGTACGCCGCCAAAGCCCACACCGGACAGTCCGTCCTCCGCGCGCTGCTCGCGGCGGGCGCGGACATCGAGTGTGCGGCGTGGGGCGAACTCCAGCGCGCGATCGACGCCGGTGCCGACCCCAACACGCTGCAGTACACCGCGGTCAACCCGCCGGCGCACGATCTCGACTACGCTGTCGACCTCGCGAGCGACGCCCCCGGCCTCACGATCACGATCGGCGCAACCGACACGCTTGATCGACTCGCCGAACGCGGCTACGACGGGCGGATCGCGATTCGGATCAACCCCGGAATCGGCACCGGCCACCACGAGAAGGTCGCCACCGGCAACGACGCGAAGTTCGGCATTCCGTACGAACAGGTGCCCGAAGTCGCCGACCGCGTTCGCGACGAGTTCGACCTCGTTGGGCTGCACTCACACGCCGGCAGCGGCGTCCTCACCGACGACCTCCCCGACCACTGCCGAGCAATCGAGCGCGTTGGCGAGATGGCTCGTCGCGTTGGCGGGCTCGAGTTCGTCGACATCGGCGGCGGCTTCGGCGTCCCCTACCGCGAGGACGAGCCACCGCTTGATCTCGAACAAACGGCCCGGATGGTTCGCGACGCCGTCGGCGACATCGACGCCCAACTCACACTCGAACCGGGGCGGTACATCGTCGCCGACGCGGGGCTGATTCTCACCCGCGTGAACACGATCAAACCAACGCCAACGGCAACCGTCGTCGGCGTCGACGCCAGCCTCGCGACGCTGATTCGCCCCGCGATGTTCGGCTCATACCACCCCGTGCGGAACGTGACCGCCCCCGACCGTGAGCCGATTCCCGCAACCGTCGGTGGCCCGGTCTGTACGAGCGCCGACGTGTTTGCGACCGACCGACCGATTGCTCGCCCCGAGCGGCGCGACATTCTCGCGATCGGCAACGCCGGCTCGTATGGCTACGAACTCGCCAGCCAATTTCACTCCCAGCCGCGCCCTGCGGAAGTCGCGCTCGAATCGGGCGACGAGCGAGTCGTCCGCCGCCGCGAAACGCTCGATGACGTGACGCGAGTCGAACAGTGAGCAGCGAGGAGCCCACCACGGCTCGACCGGAAGCGTTCGAGCTCGAACCGTTTCACGCGGCGGCCGTCGAGACGCCGTCACACGAAACCGTCGAGGCGATGCGGACGCTCCTCGTCGACACGCTCACCGACCGAGGATTTTCACCCCGCGTTGACGACGCGGGAACCGTCGTCGTCAACCGCGGTGCGGCCGATCCGGCATCCCCCCATCTCGTACTCAACACCCACCTCGACACGGTCGCCCCGCACGTGCCCTACGAGCGCGAAGGCGATGTCGTCCGCGGACGGGGAGCCTGTGACGCCAAAGGCCCGCTGGCCGCGTTGCTCACGGCGTTTCTCCGTGTCGACCCCGGCGACGGCAAACTAACACTTGCAGTGACGCCCGATGAAGAGACGACCCAGAGCGGCGCGGGCACGCTGGCACCGACCCTGTCGGCCGACGGCTACATTGTCGGCGAGCCCACCGGCCTCGACGTCTGTATCGCCGCCCGCGGCCAGTGCGAGGCGACGATCACCGTTTCGGGCCCCGGCGGCCACGCCGCAGGCGTCGCAGACGACGCCAACCCGGTGTACGGCGTTGGCGACGTGTTGGCCGCGCTGGCCGCGTACGACGACCGTGTTGGAACCGGCTCGGACGCGCGGCTTGGCGAGCCAAAGCTCACGCCAACGGTGCTGCACGGCGGCAAGGCGACAAACCGGGTGCCTGAAACCGTGACGCTCACCGTTGATCGACGAAGCGTCCCGCCCGAGACGAGCGACTCGTTCGAAGAGTCGCTACAGGAGTATCTCGAATCGCACATTCGAGATCCGCTGTCGGTTGCGGTCGAGCTCATCCGCCCGGACACGCCGTTTCCCGATGCGTTTGTTACCGACGCCGACGCACCGCTGGTGCGGGCGCTGCAGACCGCAAGCGGCGGCGAGGTTCGGGCGTTTGAGGCAGCGACGGAAGCCTCGTACTTCGCAGCCGACGCGCCAACGGTCGTGTTCGGGCCGGGCGTCCTCACCGACGACGAGGGTGCGGTCGCACACGCCACACGTGAGTATGTCGCCGTGGCCGACCTCCACGCTGCGGCCGACGCGGTCGAAACCGCACTCGGGACGCTCTTCGAGACCAACAGCGAAACCGACAGCTAATCCGAGCGGTCGGCGGTCGCTGAGACCATCATTATTTACGACATGCATCCGTTATCGAATCGTAATGTCGACGTACCGCGTTCTCCTCGTGGATCCGCCCGCCGCGCTCGCCGGGCGGGAGTCGCTCGATTCGACCACGACAGGAACACGGCTGGTTCTGACGGTCGAGCCGACGGTTGACGCAGCGCTCGATTCGCATGACAGCGACCCCGCCGACGGCGTTGTCATCGGCGAGACGGGCAGTGGCGACAGCGACGGCAACGACAACAGCGTCGACAGTGTCGACACCACCACACGGGCGGCCGTCGAGACGATTCGGGCGGCCGACGAGTCGCTGTCGATCATCGTGTTTGGGGCCGAGCCCGGAAACGGGCTCGACGCGTTGTTGACTGCGGGCGCGACCGACTACGTGCACGCCGACACGGCGGACGCGATCGATCTGTTGGCGCATCGAATTGAGCGAGCCATCGAGTGTTCATCCCCCGTGGGCGGCCGACAGCCACACAGCCAGTCGACTGCAGCGCTCGCAACGCTGTACGAGACGACGAATCAAGCGGATCTCTCGTTTGCCGAGAAACTGGATTCGATGCTCGAAATCGGGACTCGAGAGCTGGGGTATCCGATCGCCTATCTCACCCGCATCGAAAACGAGATGGTCGAAATACGCTCTGTGGTTGGCGACCACGAGCTGCTCGAACGCGGGCTGGCGACGCCACTGGCCGACAGCTACTGTCAGTTTACGATTGAGCGCGACGACGGCGAGGCGATCGCAATCGCCGATGCGACCACCGAATCGCTCGAGTCGCTGCCGGCGTACGCCGAATTCGATCTGCAGTGTTACGTCGGCGCAGCGCTCACGGTCGACGGTGAAACCTACGGAACGCTGTGTTTTGCCGACCGCGAGCCCCGCGCGGCAGACGTCATCAACGCCCAGCGGCCGACGGTCACCGCGCTGGCACAGTGGGCGAGCTACGAAGTCGAACGCCACGAGTACGAACGGGAACTCGAACGCCAGATCGACCGCCTCGAGGAGTTCACCGGCATCGTCAGCCACGACCTGCGGAACCCGCTCAATGTGGCACAGGGCCGAACCGAACTCGCGACGGCCGACTGCGACAGCGAGCATCTGTCGGTCGTCGACACCGCCCTCGATCGCATGGAAGCGATCATCGAGGACTCGCTCACGCTGGCGAGACAGGGCCAAGCGGTCGAAACGAAAGAACCGATCGAGATGCGTACGTTGCTCGAACGGTGTTGGGAGATCGTCGATACCGCCGATAGCGAACTCCGCGTTGTCGACGACTTTACCGTCCACGGCGACCCCAACCGACTGGCACAGATCTTCGAGAACCTCTTTCGCAACGCGATCGAACACAGCACCGCGCCGGTGACGATTCGTGTCGGCTTACAGGCCGTCATGTATACCACGACCCGCGCGGAAACCGACGGCACCTTCACGTTCTACGTCGAGGACGACGGCCCTGGAATCCCCGAAGACCGGCGGGAGTCGGCGTTCGATCCCGGCGAAACCACCCGCCCTGACGGAACGGGATTCGGGCTCGCAATCGTCCGACGAATCGCCGAAGCCCACGGCTGGGAAGTGCATCTCACCGAAAGCATCGACGGCGGCGCACGATTCGAGTTTCAGAACGTCACGTGAGTTGGCCGCGGCGAGCTACTGGAGTCCCTCGGCCGCAATCGCCCCGTTGAGATCTTCGCGAACCCGCTCGCCGGTTTCGCGATCCATCGCGGTCGTCACCAGTCGGTTTTCCTGAACGCTTGAGCCGTCGCGAAGCAACATGCGGACGTTGCCGTTGGCGTCCGCGCGCGTGATTTTTGCGCGCAACCCCTGCTGGGAGCCAATGCCGCTGGCATCGATCGGCCCCGGGATGATCTTTTTGACGTGCGGGTGGTCGGCGACGACGCCGATCGCGTTTCGCCCGGCGCGGCCGCCGATGATCGTCGAGTGGCTGCCGCCGATTTTCTCGCGTGGGGGAATGTCGACGACCTCGAGCGCGCGCTGGCCACGGCGGTCGAGAACGGCGTGAACCGGGTCGTCGTCGGGAACGCGGTAAAACTCGTAGTGCAGTTGCGCGCGGGTTTCGCGAAGCGGTTCGCGCTCGCCCGCCGCAAACACCGTTTCGGGTCGCTTTCGCTGGATTTCGTCGGCAACGCGACCCGCGAAGTTGCGGAGTTCGATGACGGTCGCGCTGTCGTCACGGTCGGTGTCGACCTCGGGAACGGTCGTGATCGTCGTCTCGCCGAGGATTTCTTCACCGTCGAGCATGGTGAGCGTTGCCGCATCCCGCGTGAAATCGACGACCACGGCGTCGCAGGTGGCAGTGTGACAGACCAGACAGTAGTCGCCCGGTCGGTCGAGCTCGGCATAACACTTCCCGCAATGCATACCGCCCGTTTCGAGCCGGAGAGTAAAACCTCGTTTGTTCAGGAAACCGGGGATGACGCTTCGGGTGCGCAAGTGGCTCCAACTGAACAATGGCCGAGTCGCCTACTCGTGACCGCTGATTCGAACCGGCTCGTACGGTGCTTCGAGAGACGCAATTTCCTCGTCCGTGAGCTCGATTTCCAGCGCCGCGACGGCGTCTTCGAGATGATCGACACTGGAGGTTCCGACGATCGGTGCGGTGACGGTCTCTTTGTGCAACAGCCACGCTAGTGCGATCTGGGCCATCGAACGATCCTTTTTTGTTGCCAACTCCTCGACGCGTTTGTTCACGGTTTCGCCACCGCCCTCGCGGTAGGGTCGACCCAGCGCGGTTTCGTGTTCGCCCCGCGCCGTGGCGTCGTCCTGTTCATACGGGCGGGCGAGATAGCCCGCCGCGACCGGGCTCCACGGAATCACGCCGATCCCCTCGTTTTTACAGAGTGGCAGCATCTCGCGTTCCTCCTCGCGGTAGGCCAGATTGTAGAGGTTCTGCATCGTCGCGAACCGTTCGAGGCCGAGTTGGTCGCTGGTGTGCAGCGCCTCGGCAAACTGGTGGGCCCACATCGAGGACGCCCCGATATGTCGAACCTGTCCGCGTCGAACCGCATCGTCGAGCGTGCGAAGCGTCTGCTCGATGGGTGTCTCGTCGTCCCAGCGGTGGATCTGATACAGGTCGACGGTGTCCATGCCGAGCCGGTCAAGCGAATTTTGTAACTCCTGCTCAATCGTCTTGCGCGAGAGGCCCGCAGACTGCGGGTTGTCGCCAACTTCGAACCGAACTTTCGTACCCACGGTAAACCGGTCACGGTCGTACTCCGCGAGCACGTCGCCGAGAATCTCCTCACTTTCACCCTGCGAATAGACGTTTGCGGTGTCGAAGAAGGTGATTCCGAGTTCGATCGCCCGCTCGATGAGGTCGCGACCGCCCGCCTCGTCGAGCATCCATTCGTCTCGGTTTGCTTTCCCGAAGCTCATACAGCCGAGACAGAGTCGGCTGACCTCGATGCCCGTCGACCCCAGTGTGGTGTACTCCATACGGAGTCGTTGCGGACCAGCCCCAAATACTCGGTGGCTACTGTGGCCGCGTCGAGCGATCGCGGTTTCGTTCGCCATCGACCCCGTCTCGCCACCGAGACGCTCAAACCGTGTCGTGGTCGGATGGTTCGCCTTGCGGAGCCGTTGTAGCTGCGTCACGCGAATCAACCGACCGGAACAGCTCGCGATGATCGTAGTAGAACGCCAACGATCGGTGAACCGCCGCCAGCGAGAGGTCGGGATACAGCAGGATGATCTCCTCGGGCTCGTACCCTTCGTGTTCGTAGGCGACCGCGACGTCTCTGACACGGATAGCCGTGCCCGATACGGTGGGGTCGGAATCGGTTGCGGAATCTCGAACGATTCGCATCACCGGGAGGTGGTTCGTTTCCGTATGTAAACCTACGCAGCGTGGTCGACACCACGTGAACGGAGGAGTCGGTCCAGAGCGCCGGCTCTGCTGGTTGGTCGAAACTCAGAGATCGAGCGGGCCCGATTTGAGATACTCACGAAGCAGCGCGGTCGCATACGATCCACTCGGCAACGCGAACGCAAACGTCAGGGTGTCAGGATCGACATCGAAGTCGGTGCGAACCAGAATCGCCCGTCGAGTGCCGGTCGACTCGAACGAACCCGGGAGGTCAAAGTCCGACGGTTTCAGCCCCAGCTCGTCGAGAATCGCACGTTCGATCTCACCGGGTTCACCGTCGGCCAGCTCGGTGTCGGTGCCAACGAGCGGTGCGGTGACAAACGCGCGGCCGCGCGAGCAGTGGCGTTCCATCACGTCGACGCGGGAACCCGAAACGCGTTGGAGGCGGTCGGTGTCGGGGGCATACAGCCCGTCGGGAGCCTCGCGGTCGACGAAACAGCAGACATCACCCTCGACGGGACGGTCGAACGGCAGCCCGCGGCGCAGGCGTTCGGAGAGAATCCGATTATAAAGATACGATTGGGCCGCGTTAACGAACAGTCGCTGGAGATTCCACGGAACGGCTTCGAGTGCGTGTCGGAAGTCCTCAGGAGACGCAGCTCCGTCCTCAATGAGCCGGTGGAGCATGGATCGCTCGAAGCCGAGATAGCCCGGCATTCGGTCGAGACAGGCCTGCCAGTCAGGGTCGTCGGAGGCGGCCTCGTCGGCAACGAACTGGCGGGCCGCTTGGGTTGTCTCGCGTTCGGTCTCGAAGGGGTTGGCGACGTACGCAAGCACGGCCTCGCGCCAGTGCCCGCGAACGACATTGAGGCCGACCGCGTGGGTGACGGGTCGCTGGCTGCCAAACCGCTGGTTGCCGAACCAGTTGGGAACGCCGGCGATCCGATCGGTTGTGTCCGAACTGCCGACGAACGTGCGAAGTTCATCGGTGATTGTTCGTGCCCGTTCTGTGGCCTCGGGGTCGGCCTCGCGAACGCGAATGACGAACCGGTTGCCGTGGAGGTCGCCAAACGAGATCGACCGCCCGGTTCGGCCCAGCACCTCGATATCCGTGCCGTTGATGTCGAGCGACTCGACGGCCGCAGGGTCGACATCGCGGATTGAAAACAGCTGGGTCGTCACCGCATGTTTGTCCTTGGTGCCGGCCCACGCGACGCGCTCGCGGCTGATTCCCATTGCATCGGAGATGCGGGCGGCGAAATCATTCGTGTCCCACTGTCGGAGGGTTGCCCGCAGGAGAATTTCGGGGTAGCCTCCGGGATCCGCATCGACCGGTTCGGGATCGAAATTTTCGATTTCTTCGACGCGAAAATCCTCGGGGTGGGTTCGAAGTTGGCCGCCGATGCCGTCGCTGTCGGTTATATAATACTCAATGCCGACGGCCTGCTCGATTGGGTGGGCCTCACGCACGATCCGGCACCTCAGTCGAGTTGTTATCTCCGAATAGAGGACGTGACCGATTCATTAGTACAACGAGAGATCGCCGGTCACGCGGTCGACTAAATTGTCTTCACCCGGACCGACCGCGACGGTCGTTGCCGTTCCCGATTCGAGTTGCGTGTGACCGGCATCCCGAATGATGGCGTGGGGAAGCCCCTCGATTCGCGCCTTGTCAGCGAGTTCAAACAGCGTCGACTCGCCTTGCGCTTTGACAACGACCTTTTTTTGCCCGCCGCCTTTCCACGCCTTTCGTGTTCGTTGGTCCGTATCTTCGTACGCCGACAGCGAGGCGTGGGCGACTTGGGCGGCGAGTTTGCCCTGGCCCATCCCGAGATCGGTGCGGGCGGCAATGACCTGTTTCATAGCTGGCTGTTGGCTGGTACCCTCAAGAGCGTGTGGATCGGCGGCGACCGACCAGTTGAATTTTATTCTCGCCGTCGAACCGCATATACAATGATCTTATCGGACACCGACCTGCTCGAACGCCTCCAGCAGGGCGACCTCGTTGTCGACCCCATCGACGACCTCGACACCCAAGTCCAACCGGCCAGCATCGACATGCGGCTCGGCTCGGAGTTTCTGGAGTTCCAGCGCACCAACATCCCCTGTATTCACCCGAACCGCGCCGATGAGGTCGACGAGTACGTCCGCGAAACCTACGTCGACGAGGGCGATGAGTTCATTCTCCACCCCGGCGATTTCGTTCTCGGCACGACGAAAGAACGCGTCGAGATTCCGCCGGATCTCGTCGCGACCGTTGAAGGCCGGTCCTCCTTGGGCCGGCTTGCGGTCGTGGTGCATGCAACGGCCGGATTCGTCGATCCGGGCTACCGCGGCCAGATCACGCTCGAACTCTCGAATCTAGGCGCGGCCCCGGTCGCACTCTCGCCGGGCATGCGCGTCTCCCAACTCGTGTTTACCGAGTTGCGCTCGCCGTCGACCCGGCCGTACGGCGCCGAACGCGGCTCGAAGTACCAAGACCAGGTCGGCCCGCGGGCCTCGAAGATTCAGGACGATCCGGAGTTCGTCGCCACCGACGGGTCCACCGCTGAGACGACCCAGGAGGGCGAGAGATGAAGTTTATCGAGGAGATCGTGATCGAGGCGTTTCTCCCGACGCTGCGATCGCTGTTGGCCGAAGCGCTGCGCGAACGGGGGCTAACACAGCGCGAGGTCGCCGATGCGCTCGGAATCAGTCAGTCGGCGGTCTCGAAATACGCCCACGGCGAGGTCGCCCGAAACGAGCGGATTGCGACCGACGACCGCGTTGTCGACCTCGTCGAACGGGTTGCCGACGGCCTGGCAAGCGGCGACATGAGTCGCGTGCAAGCGCTCGTCGAACTCGAAGTACTCATTCGGCAGCTTGAGGATGGAGACTTGCTGGCGGAACTCCACGAGTCGGCCATGCCGGCGCTGTCGGCAGCCGACATCGACTTTTCGGTGCACGACCCCGATAGCCGAATTCGCCAGACAGAACAGGTTCGTGCCTCGGTTCGTCGTGGCCTGCGAACGCTGACGAGTATGGGCGATTTTTCACAGTTCATTCCGAACGTCGGCTCGAATCTCGTCGAGTGTCTCGCTGATGCCACAGCCGTCGACGACGTCGCGGGCGTTCCCGGACGGATTTTCGATGTGAAAGGTCGCGCAACCGTTCCGGCCGACCCGGAGTTCGGCGTCAGCGAGCACGTCGCCTCGGTACTGTTGGCAACCCGCCAGCAAGGTCTTCCGGTTCGGGCAGCGCTCAATATCAGCTACGATCCCGCGGTGTTGTCGGCGTTCGAGGCGGCGGGCTACGCGACAGTGCAGTTCGACTCGGAGGCCAGCGATGCGCTCGAAGAAACGATTGCCAAGGTGATTTCAGCCGCACAGTCATCGAAAGAAGCGAGCCTCGCCGAGACGTTCGTCTTGTACCAAACCGGCGGCTTCGGAATCGAGCCAATTTCGTACGTCATCGGCCCTGACGCGCCAACAGTCGCGGCGGCGGTTCGACAGCGTACGTGAATTTCGTCGGGCCGACACGGCACGGCGGGTGTGCAGCGCTGTGTGCGAGCCATTAATGTACACACCCACCCGACTGTCACCTGTGCAATGAACCGACGCGCACTCCTCGCTGCGGTCGGAACCACAGCCGCCGTCGCAGCTAGCGGCTGTCTCGACGGTCCTATTCAGCGCCCACCACCCGCCGGTGAAGCCGAAAGCGAAGAGCCAGATCCCTCCGTTGAAATACTCGAATCCACGCTCAACCGCGAGGATGCGGGAACCGACGACGAGCGCGTGTGGATCTCCGGAACCGCCAGACGGGCTGGTGAAACGCAGCTCAGTTATGTCGAAATCAGGGCACTGTTCTTTGATGTCGACGGCGAACAACTCGACAGCACCGTCGAACACATCGAAGATCCGACCGCGGACAGCCGGTGGTCGTTCGAAATCGAGTTCTCCGGACGGGGAGAGCAGGCCGCCGCCGTCGACGACTACGAACTGGAGGTCATCACCGCCCTCTAACCGTGAGCCGACGAGTGATTTTCGGAGGGAATGTACGTGAGTGAGTTGTCAGGCGACGACCAACGCGACACACAGATGGGAACCGGCGAGGTACCCGTGTCGCCGCCGGCGAGACCAACGCTGTCGACGACAACCGATGGCGAGGATCCGACCGTCAGCGACGAAAGCAGCATCACGATGGCGACCCAGGGGGGAATCACGCTCGTTGGCGACGTCGTAAAAAAGTCGTTCGGTTTTCTGATTATCGCGATTATCACGCGGCTGGTCAGCCCCTCGATTTACGGGTTGTTCGTGCTTGGCACCTCCGTTATTCTGTTTGTGCAGGTGTTTGCGACGCTCGGGCTGCCGAAGGCCATCGACTACTACGTGCCACAGTTTCTCGCGGCCGACGAACCGGCAAAAGCCCGCGGTGTTGTCCTGCAGGTCGTCGCGTTCACGATTGGCACCTCGGTTGGAACGGCGATCGCGCTATCGTTACTGGCTGACAGACTCGCGCTGTGGTTCGGCGAACCGTCGCTCCGGATTGCACTGATACTGCTCGCCGTGGCGCTGCCGTTGCTCGCCGCGTTCAACGTGCTGCTCGCGATTTTCAACGCGATCAAACAGCTTCAGTACCGGGTGTACGTCCGCGACATCGCCCGCCCAACGGTTCGGTTGGTGGCGACCGCGGCGTTGTTGGTCGGCGGCTTTGGGCTCATCGGCGTGGTCGGCGGCTACATCATCGGTTTGCTCGCGTGCATCGTCGTTGGCGGCGTGTTACTGTCTCGAAACGTCGGGTTTCTGTTCGGCACCGACGTCGAGTTCATTTCGACGCCGAAACTGCTGTGGTACGCAGTACCGCTGGCGTTTGCGGGCGTTATCTATGTCGTCCTCGGCCAGATCGATTACGTGATTGTCGGCTTTTTCCTCGCAAGCGAGGACGTCGGCTTCTACCGCGTTGGTTACATGCTGGCCGAAAACCTCTTTATCTTTTTTGCGGCGCTCGCACCCGTGTTCAAGCCGCTCATCGCGGAGGTGCGGGCCGACGACGACGCGGTTCGTGCACAGTACCAGACGGCCGTTCGGTGGGTACTCGCGCTCACCCTGCCGGTGTTAGTGGTAGTCGTCCTCGGGGCGAGCACGTATCTCTCGATCGTGTTCACCCCGCAGTACGAGGTGGCCGCTCCGGTCGTTGCCGTGCTCGCCGGGGGCTACATCGTGAGTATCGCCGGTGGTGGCCCCGGCGGCTCGCTGCTGCAAGGGCTTGGCTACTCGCGACTCGTTTTTTTCAACACGGGGCTGCTGTTGGTGACCAACATTGTTGTGAGCGTGCTTTTGGTGCCTCGGATTGGCATTCTCGGCGCGGGCATCGGCTCGGCGGCAGCGCTCTCGGTTGCCGGGGGGGCCGCGCTCATCGAACTCTACGTGCTCCGACGAATCCATCCGTTTACGAACCGGCTTGGCCGAGTCGTTGCCGCGTCGCTGCCGGCGGCGCTCGTCGGCGGCCTGATCGTGCTGGTGGTTCCGAACCTCTACGTCGTTGGCGTGCTCCTGCCGATCGTGGTCGTCTCGGCCTATCTGGCTGGACTGCTTGGGTTGAACGCGGTTACGGATGCCGACCTCAGGGTTGCCGGCGAGATCGACCCTCGGTTCCAGCGAGGGCTGCGCCTGCTTCGTCGATAACCACCGTGACGCCCGCGAGTTAGACGAACGTCGCGACCGCCACCGCGACGCTGACTGCACCCACACCGGCCACGAACAACGTATAGTTGGCGCGTGGATTCTTTGCGGGGATCACCGCAAAGCTGTGATGAAACGTCGAAATCGGGCGAAACGGCCAGACGCCCATCGGCGTGATGATGTCGCCTGCGAGATGGCCGAAAATTGCAAGCGTCGAGACGCCACCGAACCAGAGCGCGGTGCCGAGCGGATCGGAAGCGATGACCAGCGTGTTGCCACCGGTGGCCCCAATCCCGAGAAGAACGCTGACAGCGAAGGCGACGAGGCCAACACCCATGCCAACCCCGAGGGCGAACCAAACCGTGTGCGTCGGTCCACGATGGGGAATCCGGTCGGTGTACTCGTCGAGGTCGGGAAACGGGCCGAGCGCGACCATGAGCGCGCCGGTGAGCACCGCGAGGACGACCTGACCGGTCGACACCAGCAGGGCCGCAAGCGGCGAAAACAGGAGCAACGAGATGCCGATATGGCCCAGCAGATACATACGAGTCAGTTACTGTACAGCGACAAGAACAGTTCGGGTTGTCGCCGGGGGTTCAGTCGTCAGCCGGCGTCGGCTGGACGGTGAAATCGACCGCACTCCCGTCCTTGCCGAGTTCGTCAAGCGCGACCGACGCCGCGCGTTTGCCCGACAGCAGCATGGCACCGAACGTTGGACCCATCCGTGGCAGGCCGTGGGCGGTCGCCGTGGCGAGACCGGTGGCGATCACGCCCTCGTGGAGTTTGCCGGTCTCGTTGACGACGACGTCCTCGCTCTCGGTGACCCACATCGAGTCGTGGCCGGGCGAGTCGTGGCCGGGTGCGCCGTACTCGCCGTCGCCACTCTGATCCATGCCGACGTTGTGCTCTTTGGCGTGGGCGATACCCGGCGCGTCGAGCACCCCGCGTTCTTCGAGCTTGGAGACGACGACTGCCTCGTGGCCCGTCGCGTCGATGACGAGATCGCTCTCGACGGCGATTGGGTCGACACACGTGAGTTCGCGCGGCAGCGCGTGGACTGGCGTCCAGTTCATGACGATGCCGGCGACACGGTGGTTTTCGCGGACGACGATATCCGTGAATTCGGTCATGTTCTGGATTTTCGCACCGGCGTCACAGGCGGCTTTGATGAGCGCCGAGCAGGCGTGTGGACCTTTCGCGGTGTAGAGCCCCTCGGCCTCGTCGCTTTCCTCGTAGGGAACGCCGAGTTCGTCGAGAACCTCGTCGGCTGGATCGCGAACCGTCAGCGTGTTCATCAAAAAGCCGCC
>SL_4KL_010_BRINEDRAFT_10000932_pt1 | contig 15775 bp, 16 predicted proteins | sample SodLak_010_BRINE_2_FD_10664 | JGI IMG/M metagenome (IMG submission 10664)
GTCCATTTCTTCACGAATCACTTCTTCTATGTTGTCGAGTACTTTCTGTCCGAGATGTGAGAATCCAAAGGTTCCGGAGCCATAGTTGTGGACAAGTCCTGCCTGCACGGCAAGCTCGGCACTTTTACAGTGTGTATCGGCTTCTGTTTCTTTGGAGCTGGTTACGAAGAGATTACTGCGTCTCACCAGCGTTCACCAAGAGTTGAGGAAAAAGTGTTGTTAAAAGATTTTAAGCAGTTTTTAGATATGTTGTCGTGGTGGAACGTATCCACCTTTAGTTGACTCTTTGTTCATAGAAATCACGAAAAATTCGGTATTCTGGCGACTAAGAAAGCTCTCGGATAAGATTCTACTGCCGAGGAACGTAGTCACCAGACATATTCAAGAAAGAAGCGGCTAATCTTTTAAATGTTTCGCCTACTTGATAGTTCTGGTAACGGCATAGTTGTCTTTCTCCTCCACAATTTCTACTTTGCTAAATTTCTGGTTTAGCTGATCCTCATACTTCATATTTTGGTTGTATACGAGGTAAAGTTCTCCTCCGTTTTCCAAAGCACTGTATGCTTCGTCAAACATTTCTTTAGTTACTCCTCTGCCTTGATGTGTTGGAGGGTTAGAAACTATTGCATCGAATTTCTGGTCTTTGAAACCGTCTAAGCAGTCTTTGTTCTTCAGTTCGTAGTTCTGGATATTATTGGACTCAAGATTCTTCTCCGAGTAGTGAACTGCTGTAGCATTATCGTCGGAAAGGTGGAGGTTAATATCGTATAGTTTCTTTAGGAATATCCCGATTGCTCCGTAGCCGCAAGCCATATCCAATACTTTTTCGTTTTCGGAGAGTTCGAGGTTTTCAATCAGTAATTTGCTTCCTTCGTCAAGAGTGTTTGGTGAGAAAAGACCTTTACAGGCGGTAAAATCGATTTTTAGTTCATCTATTTCTGCTTGGAAATGCGTTTCTATATTTATAGGTTCTGGTTCGAAGTCTTCAGTCTTGGTGTATCTGTAGACTCTCTGTTTTCCCTTTTGCGTAATTTTCTGGTTGTTTCCTGGTAAATTATTGAGATGGTCTTTGTATCTGTTGATTCCGCCTGTTTTCTTCCCCGCTATGAAAAGTTTTCCGTTCTCTCTAAGCAGAGGTATTAAATTTGATATCCTGTTTTTAACAATCTCTACTGGGTCATAGCTGTGAGGAGCATAAACCACTTTGTCAAAATCCCTAGTGATTTCATTGTAGAAAGCTACTGTACAGGTTGAAACATTCTTCACATTATTTTTCTCCAAATTCAAACCTGTTAATTGAATGGCTCTATCACTGGTTTCTGCCGCAAGAACATCTCCATCAGGCACCAAATCACCAATCACCACAGGCATGTAGCCGTAGCCGCTTTGAACAACCAAAACAGAATCATCTCGATTAAAATCAACAGAATCTGTTAAAACAAGTTCAGAATCTCTGAAACCATTCTTCGAAGGAACACCATCAGAAGTCGAAAACCTATAGATATTCCTACCTAAATCACTCTTGCTTTTTAACTTCAACTTGGAATCCCTAACCTGCATAAAAATACAATTAAAACTCTAAGATTTTAATTCTCTAAGGGTTTTTTATCCTTCAACCAATACATACAAAGTATGTCTATTGATTTTGTATTACCGACCTCGCTTGAGGAAGGTGATAAGGTAGCTATTGTAGGTGTAGGTAATGGTCCGACCAGCGATTTATTCCCCGAGATTTACAGTTTAGGGATTGAAAGGTTGGAAGATGTTTTTGGTCTTGAACCTGTAGAGTACCCGACAGCTACGATGAGTATGGAAGAAAGAAACGAGAATCCTAGGCAGAGAGCTGAGGAGCTAATGGACGCATTCAAAAGCGATGAAATTAAAGGAGTTATAGCACCGATAGGAGGTTCAGGAGAACAACTAAAAATACTGAAATACTTGGATCCCGAGGTTTTGAAGGATAATCCTACTCGTTTCTATGGTTATAGCGATAACACCAGTTTAAACCTTTATCTTTGGAAACACGGAATCGTCAGCTTCCAAGGACCCATGATAATGACGGAACTCGCGATGCAAGGAGAAATGCACCAATACACCATCGAACACACAAAGAAAGCATTCTTTCAAGACAAAATAGGAAAAGTAGAAGCTTCAGAACAATTTACAGACGAAACCCTGGAATGGGACAATCCTGAGAACTTAGAGAAATTTCGCGAAATGGAAGATAACCCTGGCTGGGAATGGCACAACACCAACGGAGAAACAATTGAAGGCCGTATCTGGGGCGGATGCCTAGAGGTATTATCCATAAATCTTCAAGCAAACCAACCATTACCCAATCCAGAAGAATTAGAAGGCAAAATACTGGCGATTGAAACCTCGGAAGAAATGCCTAGCAAACACTTCGTAGAAAGATTCTTAATGAGTTTAGGAGAAAGAGGTATACTAGAGAAATTCTCAGCAGTAATAGTAGGTAAAGCCAAAGCACGACACCACGAAAATCATGGTCCAGAAGAAAGAAAAGAATACAGAGAAACACAGAAACAAACAATCAAAAAACAAATAAGCGAATACGCCTCCGAAACCCCAATAATATTCGACTTCAACTTCGGGCACGCAGACCCCATAATACCACTCCCTATCGGCGGAGAAATCAAGATAGATACAGAAAACAAGGACATCGAACTAAAGTGATCTTTATGGCTGACGAAACACTGACAGATGAAGAGTTCTGGACTGAGTTCAAAAACCTGCTATTCGCAGAGGACAAAATTGAATCATCGAAGGAAGAAGTAGAGAAAATAATCGATTTGGCAGATTTAGAAGAAGGATCGAAAGTCTTGGATATGCCCTGTGGCGTTGGAAGACACAGCATAGAGCTTCAGAAAAAGGGCTTTGACGTAGTAGGAGTGGACAAAACTACTGCCTATATCGAAGATGCAAGGCAGAAAGACGAAGCAGGAGAAATAGAGTTTGTTAGAGGAGACATGAAAGACTTCAGGCGAGAAAACAGTTTTGACGCAGTCATCAACTGGTGGAACAGTTTCGGCTACTTTAAAGATAAAGGAGATGACCGACAGATGCTGGAAAATATTTACGCTTCTCTCAAGCAAGATGGGGTTTTAGTGATGGATTTATGGAGTAAGGAGTTAGCCGCTATGAATGACTTCCGCCATCATTGGAGTGAAGAAGAAGGTATTTACAACCTGGAGAAAGGAAAAATAAAAGATGATTGGAAGAAAGTAGAAAGAACTTGGATCAAGGTCGAAGATGGAGAAACTGCCGAATATAATTGGGAGCAAAGGCTTTACGCCGCCTCTGAACTTGAACAAATGTTGAAAGAAGCCGGTTTCACAACAGTGGAATTCTACGGAAATGTCGAAGGCAATGAATACAATGACAAAGCAGATAGACTAATCGTGGTGGCGAGAAAGTGAAAGTGACTTTACTTGGTTCTGGCGATGCTATCGGTATGCCTGTTCCGATGTGTGGATGTGAATACTGTCAGGAATCGGAGAAGAGAAGACGGCCAAGTCTACTGGTTGAAACGGATAAAACTACTCTAGCTTTTGAATTGAGTCCTGAGATCAAGGAGCAGCTACATGAAGTAGAAGTCTTTGAAGTTGACGGTTTCTTTGTTACGCACCACCATTTCGATCATTTTTCAGGAATCCGTGAACTTAACCATATCGCTATAGAAGAACATGTTTTGAACCCTGAAGATTTCGATTACAACGGCTGGCACGGAAGAGAAATAACTGTTTACGGAAACCAGACAACCCAGAACTACCTACAAGAGAAGCAGAGACATATAGCCGAGAACGAAAACATTAATTTTCAGGTGATGAGTCCGAGAGAGAAAGTAAAAGTCGGCGATGTTAACGTAGAAGCTTTCAAGGTTGAACACGGAGAGGAAACACAGGGTTACGTAATCCAGAAAGATGGTAAGAAAGTTGTTTATGTGCCTGATGTCCGTAATATCCCTGAAGACGAAGACTGTTACGAAGATGCTGATATTGTTTTGATGGAAGGACAGTTGTTCGGGGCAGAGAGCCATGGTTACACAGAAGAAATAGAAGAGAATATCGAAAAGGTGGCTGCCGATAGAACTGTTCTTGTCAACATCAGCGAACACTTAAACCAGATGCATACAGAAGAACTGGAGAAAACAGTTGAGGAGAAAGGTTACGAGGTTTGGAACGACTTTGAATCTGCAGATTTATAGGTGAAAAATAATGAAAATAAGACGATATCAATCTGAAGACAAGATTAAACCATTAATCAATAAAGTTGTAGAAGATATTGAACCAGAACATTATTCGCAAGAACAGCAAAGACATCTGGAAGAAGTAATACCTGGTATGAACTTGGATTTTGCCGAAAAGGATAGATACACCTACTTTGTAGCCGTAGAGAACCGAGAAAGTGTAGGCGTTGCTGGCTACCAAAGTGAGACTGGTACCGTCTCAGGTATATTTGTAGACCCAGACCGGAAAGGATCTGGTATAGGATCAAGTTTAATGGATAAGATTGAGGAGGACGCTCAGTCAGAAGGGTTAGAGGAGATTGAGACTCTTGCCTCTCTGGAAGCAGTAGAGTTCTACAAGAAAAACGGATACAAAGTCATAGAGGAAAAGAAACACGATATAGAAGGCAAGGACATAGGAATCAAAGTAATGAAGAAACAACTGTAAAAACAGAATTAAGAGGGAAAAGTTCTATGAATATTCAAGAAGCAGGTAAAGAAGATATTGAGGTTCTGTCCGAACTCTGGTACAGTTTAGCTAAAGAGATGGAGAAGTATTCGGAGCTTAATGACTTGAAAAGTAGCGCAAAGGAGAATTCAAGAGATGGTTTCTACAATCTCCTGGAAGATGAAGACACAAAAATATTTCTGCTGGAAATAGAGGATGAGATAGTCGGCTATATGATTTTACAGGAAGGCAAACATCCTTCCAGAACACACGAGAAATACATCTCTATAGTCGATTTATTCGTGGAAAAAGAATACAGAAGTCAAGGATACGGCACAGAAATGATGGAAAAAGCCGAACAATACGCCGAGAAACAAGGATGCGACCATCTCAAAGTATCCGCTGAAGTAAAAAACACTGAAGCAAGAAAATTCTACGAGAAAAACGGATACACACAAAAACAAATCAAATATGTGAAAGAACTATGATTAGACATGCTGAACCTGAAGACGCCGAAGAAATACATGATACGGCATTGAAAAGCTGGAAGGATACCTACAGACCCATACTCTCGGAGAGCATTATCGAGGAAGTTATTAAAGAATGGTATAAAGTTGAAGATCTGCGAGAACAGACACAAAATCCGATATTCTATGTAGCGGAGAAAGAAAACAAGATTATAGGTTTTGTCCATGCCACGGTAAAGGATGGAAAAGCCACGCTCCACAGAATCTACCTAGATCCAGAATACCAGGGACAAGGTATAGGATCCAGACTCTACAAGAAAGCGGAAAATGATATTGAACAAAAAGAAGCTGACAGGATTGAACTCAAAGTGTTAGCAGAGAACAATAAAGGCAATAGTTTTTACATGAAGCAAGATTTTGAAGAGCTGAAAACCGAGGAAACCGATCTAAAGGGAGAAAAGGTCGAGCAGAAAATCCTGATTAAAAGACTAAGTAGGTCAAGAAGGGCTGANTTGGATAGGTTCTGGGCTAAAAGTTTAGGGTGTTGCAAAGCAGATCTTAATTTCAAAGATTCTAAGATTGTAACAAGGAAAGAAGAAACCGGTTATAACAAAGATAGGACTCAACAGGAAATCGACATTTTCCAGTTAAACGGAGAAAGGATTATTTCCTGCCCAACAAAAGTGGAAGACCGACTGAGAAAACACGAAGCAAAGCTGCTTAACACAGATATAACAGAAAAGGCTGTAGAAAATATCGGGATCAAAGTCAAGGAGTTACTTGGTCCCGCATTTCTCTCCTATACCATACAAGAAGAATTCAACAAGGTTAAAACAGAAAACTGTCGAAAATTAAAGCAAGAAGAAAGTGAAAAACTTGAAAAGCTCAAACACGAGTCCAACAAGGAGGAAATTGAAAACTCTATAGGCAACACTAAAATAAGTGATTCTCCTGTATTCGGTAAATTTACAGGTGGCAAGTTAGTAGCAGTTTCTTCTTACACCGTATGGAACAATATTATCGGTTTTCTTAACGTCTTTGTGAAGGAAGAGTTCAGGGGCAAAGGTTACGGAAAACAAGTAGTTTCAAAAGCGACAGAAAATATGCTTGAAAACGAATTAATACCAGTTTACAGGACACTGGAGAAATGGTCATCTTCTGTAGGATTAGCCAAATCACTAGGATACAAAAAATACGCAGAAACACACCTACTTAAATTAGAAAAATTGAGTATAAGACCGTATAATTTTAAAACAGATGCTGAGAGTCATGCTAAGGTTCACAGAGAAAGTGTTAGAGGTATTGCTTCAGAAGACTATCGGAATGATGTGATTGAGGCTTGGTCTTCCAAAGAACCAGAAGATAAGCCTTTAGATGAGGAAAAAGTAAGATTTGTGGCAGAGAAAGAAGATGGTGAAGTAGTGGGTTTCAGTGACTACGACAAAGAAACCAATGAGCTTTCAGGACTCTACGTAAAACCAGATTACATGGGTCAAGGTGTTGGCGGGGCTTTACTTGGAAAAGTTGAGGAAGATGCGCAAAAGAACGGTCTAGACCATTTATGGTGTAAATCAACGATCACAGCTAAAGATTTCTATCAAAATAAGGGATACGAGATTCTCCAGAAGACTAAACACGAACTTGAAGAAGGGTTGAAAATGGAAGCCTACAAAATGGAGAAAAAATTCTAGGAAATCTGCTTTTGACCAGGCAGATCAAAATTTCTGGATGAAAAGGAGAGAGTGAGGTCTTCAGACTTTTTATCTTCCTCAGGTTTTATTTAAAATATTAATTTTTACTCTATTTTGACAGGAGTTTGGATGATATTTGGTGAATTAAAATATAATATACATAAGCTCTACTTGTTCAAGTTTTTCAGCAGTTTTCTCATGTTAACTCCTGTAATTGTACTGTTCTTCCAAGAAAATGGGTTGAGCATGACAGAGATAATGATATTACAGGCTCTTTATTCTATAGCGATAATTTTGTTGGAAATACCTACCGGTTATCTTGCAGATTTTTACGGTAGGAGAAAGGTTATGATTGGTTCAAGTATCTTTCTAACACTAGGTATGACTATCTACAGCTTTGGAACGGACTTCTGGAGTTTCTTGATTGCGGAGACAGTATGGGCTTTAGGTGTAGCTCTTTTCCATGGTACAGACTCAGCAATGTTCTACGACACATTAAACGATTTAGGCNGCGAGAATAGTTATCAAAGACTCTGGGGTAAAGCCAACTCATATACTCTGATATCCGGGGCGATCGCCAGCATACTAGGAGGTATTATAGCAGAATANGGGTTAAGACTAACAGTACAAGGTATGGTACCTATACTCATCTTATTAGTTCCTATATCAATCAGTTTAAAGGAACCACAGAAACACAGAGAAGTTACTGATAAACACTTGGAAGAAATCAGGCAAAGTATCTACATATCTTTCAAGAAAAAGACAGATCTAAGATTTCTAATACTCTACTCAGCCCTTATAATAACGCTTACAAAATCAGCTTTCTGGATATACCAACCCTACTTTGAAGTATCAGGGTTAAACCTAGCATACTTTGGATTAGTATTCGCAGGATTCAATATAGTTGCGGCAGCAGTATCCAGATATGCACATTTAATAGAAAACAGGATAGGTCGGAAAAACTCCCTATTATACCTGACAGTTCTAACATCCATAGGATTCCTACTGATGGGTTACATAGTATTCTTCTTCAGCTTTATATTCGCACTCTTACACCAGATAGTAAGAGGGTTCAGAGAACCTATAATATCAGGCTACATAAACGAGCTAGTAGAAAGCAATAGAAGATCCACAATACTATCAGTCGAACATATGAGCTCAAGCCTGCTCTACGCACTTATAATACCATTTATAGGTCTCTACACTGATATATACAATTACTCATCAGCCATGAGAGTGTTAGGATTTACAGGACTAGCAGTAGGACTACTAATGCTCTCATTATTTTACCTTTCAAGCAGTTATTCCAAAAAATCATCCTAAAATATTTTATTAGATAAAAACACAAATACTACTAACAGACAAATTTAAAGCTAAGCCAAAATTCTCAGCCAAAAATACAGAAAAAATGAATAAAAAAGACGTACAAGAAATAGCTGAAAGAAGATTTGGAGAACAGCCAAGAAGTATAGAGGAAATTGAAGCAGGATTGAACACTATCTACCGGTTTGAGGCAGATAACCAAAGCTATATTGTTAAGATCCATACTAATGAGAAGAACAAAATCAGCTGGTTTAGAGCAGAGCCAGAAATCTATGAGATGATTTCGGAGAAGACTGATGTTCCTTCACCAAGTATTATTTTCAAAGATTTCTCAGAGGAGAGATGTAAGAACTGTTTCTATATGATGGAGAAACTGCCGGGAGAAAATCCTGACAAGATAAAACAAGAATTATCGAAGAAAACACTTGGAAAATTGATATTCCAGTATGGGGAAATACTCGGAGAAACTCATGAAATAAAATCATTTGACAGCTACGGTTTGCTTGGAGCCGATGAAAATGGTAATTTAGAGACCGAAGATGACTCAAAAAAATGGGATAAGTCGCTAGAAGGTAAAATAGATGCCTGGAAAGATATAATTCAAGAAGAGTGGGAAAAACCTATTGAAATAGACACTCCTAAACAAGCTATTCGCGAAACCGTACCTGAAGACCCTGGAGCTACACTTATTCATTCTGATAACCGGCTGGACAATCTTCTTGTCCAAAATGACAGAATTACTGGTTTTATAGACTGGAGTCACCCCGCTACAGGTCATAATGAATATGATTTAGCTAGAGCAGAATACCTACTCATCGATTGGGACTTAAGCCAGAAAGACAAAGAAGTGAAAGATTACTGTAGAGAAAAGCTATATGAAGGATATCAAGAGACTAACACAACTAAGAAAGGTTTTAATGAGAGAAAGCAAGTTTATCGTTATGCCACCACCGTTTGGCTGGCAGCAGGCTTCGCAAACTGGGGTGATCAATTCGATGAAGAGAAGCATAGAGAAATGAGAGAAGAGATTATAGAAAGGATCGAAGAAGAATCAATTAAATAACATTTCTATATCATCGGAATTTTGGATATTACGGCGTTTTATTTGAGTTTTTGGTTTAGTAGTTGGAATGTTTCTGTGGCGTCTTTTTCGTGTATGATTAGGTGTGTGTCTTCTCGGCAGGATATTAGTTCTGTTATGTTGATTTCGCGTCCTGCTAGTATTGATAGTATGTAGGCTAGTACTCCTGGCGTGTCTTCTAAAGTTTTTGGGCTTTTCAGTGTTACTAGCACCTGTTCTTCGATTACTTCTGCGCTGCATTCTTCTGCGTTGTCGAGGATAAGTGTGTAGCCGTTTTCTGTCTTTGCGTAGATTTCTGCGGCTGAAGGTTCATCTGTCTTGCAGACTTTGATGTTGTTTTTGAGTTCGACTGCTGTCTCCCCTAGTACTTGTGTAATATCTTTTTGTCTTTGTTTTCTCTGGTGTTGCATTTCTTCTTGGTATCGGCGTAGAGCCATTTTTGTTGCTTCGAAACCTCCCTCTATCTCTGGTTCTATTTTTCGTGCTAGCGCTGAGTAGTTGACAATTTCTTCTGCTAATGCTTCTTGGATGTAAGGTCTTTTTTCTACGTAGGTTTCGACTTCTTCTCGGACAGACATAAATAATACCTATTTAGAACAAGTTTTATGTGTTTTGTTATGAATATAACTGAATCTTTATATGGTGTTCAGAACAAATAATAGTAACACAAGGTGAACAAACAATGAAAAACACTACACCAATCACAGGTGGATGCGAAAGAGAAGGCTGAGATAACAAAAACGATAGAACTAGCTGAAAAACTATCTAAGGAATCTCCTGCAGTTATCAAAGGAGAGGAAAAGAAAGCAAGCCTTATCGAAGAAATACTAAGTCAAAAGAACCTTCAATTCAAAGAACAGACATACAATGTGATAAAACCCGAGTTCAAAGAGTTCTGGCTGAAAATTGACGGAGAGAAACTAGAATGCCTGCCATCAGGATTGAAATCAGGAAAAATAACTGAAAAGAACATCATCGACAGCCTATCCATCTCAGGAAGTAAATACTCAGAACCTAACATCAACTTCAACCCTTACTGTAACGGAGTGTCCAAACCAACTTTCTATGATGCACCCGCATTATCAGTCTCAAAGGAAGATATTCCAGAGATCTTGGACGCAGAAACAGTAGAGGGGAAACTCGAAATTGAATGGATCAAACATACCTCGAAAAACTTCCTACTCGGAAACACAGACAATCCCGAAGCCGTGGTATTCACACACTATGACAGCTGGTGGGGAGGATTCATAGACAACTCATTCTCAGTAGCCGCCTTGCTGCAATTCACCGAGAAACTGGACTTAGACAAGATCACAGTCGTAATCGCAGGCTCAGAAGAGATATCCCACCAGAACACTTACCAAGGATACGGCTACAAGATGTTTGAGAAAGAATACTTCCAGTCTCTGAAATCAGCAGAAGAAATCATAGTAGTAGACTGCATAGGCAAAGGCAAGACAACTGTCAAAAGCGGTGAATATCTCTACGAAGAAACTCTTGCATTAAATCACGACTTCCAGGACAAATTCAAACTTCTAGAAGGAGACTGGAACGAAATCAAGAAAATCTACCACTCTCCAGAAGACACGGAAAAAGCATTAACAAATCCAGAACAGGCTATAGAGAAGGTCAATACAGTTCTACATCCGTGGATTAAAAACTAATACTAGGTGAGAACCATGACACACAACACAAACACAATTCCAACATTAGGTGAATATGAAAGACTCTCAAAACCCTGAAACAGCATCCATCGAGGTGGCGATGCTTCACGGTCACCAGATAGATCCAGAAACAGTAGGCGACGGACCGCTACAGTATCTTGACTGTGGGCAGAACGACTGGGGCTTCTACGTCCCAGACGAAGACTATCTACAATCCGTGGCTGAAACACTATTCCTGCTAGAACAGGAGGGTATAGAAACCAATACATTCGTAACAGTGGACGACACATACCCACAGAAGTCAGAGCTTGCACCCAATAAAGAATTCCACAACACACTAGCAGATGGGGTAGTCGACCAGTACATAGAAACAATCGCTGAGAACGCCGGAAACATTGGATCCGAAGTAATTAGCAACGACTACAACACAGAAGATGCGGTCAAGCCAGATACCTATGTCTGGGAATCAGAAGTCGGTCAAGCCACGCTGGAAGAGATTCTGGAAAACGACGAAATCCCCGAATGGGATAATGGAGGTGCAAAAGGAGAGAAGAATAAATGGGGGATTCTGGCACACAAGAACAACAAGAAATACCTATTCGGAAAAGGAAACAGTCCAAAATCCCCTAAAGTTATGGATCAAACATCTCCTGCCGAAGCACAAAGTCAGACAAAGGTCTACGACTTCACATGTCCACTATCCCATATAGGTTATGCTTTGGAGATGACAGGTGAAGCAGACAACACCGACATTCCCTCAGGAGATACAGGAATCAGCTTTACTCAGAACTGGAACAGCTTCAGTTCAGGAGGCAACGGTCCTTCAACCAGCGATAAAGCTGACTTCTTAATGAACATCCTTGAAGGACCGGCTGGGGAAGAAGACCAAAGCGGACCATATGACTTCAGCAACCACCAAACCTTCGATGCTCCCTACACTGATGGACTCGAAGTTGTGGAAAAAGTTTTTCAGCAGTTCAATAGGTGAATTAATATGAAAAAGGAGATAGCAAAGCAATTTTCAGAAATCTTTGGAGAAGAAGTTGAAGAGGGAGATNTATAAGTCCCTGATACTGAGTTCGGGGACTATTCCCTTCCTTTGATCAAAATCACCGAATAATAGGGAAAGAATATTCAAGAACTTGCGAAGAAGATAGAAGGAGGCTTGCTACATGGGAACAGCCGCTGAATAGAAAGATGTGGGAAAGTATTTAAATTTTAACGGTATCTGAAGGAAACCGAAAAGGATATAATCGTTATTGTTTAGTCATAACTTATGAACTCTTTAACAGGTTTCGAAGAAAGAGAAGAAACTAGAAGATCAGAAACAGACCAAGACAAAGTAAAAAGATATAGAGCAGCCGCCGAAGAATTTGATATAAATCCTGACCACATCTACCACCCTACACAGACAGAAGACATATCAGTATCCGAAGCCTTCCCAGANTCAAAAACAACCTATGTGAATGAGGATATAGAAGCAGTAAGAAATCTTCNAACACATGGTTACNATGCAAGACAGGCTAACCCTGAAGAATACGTTCTGGAAGACAGAGCAGACTTAATCATATTCACAAACCAGATCTTCGATATACAAAACTCGGTAGAAAATAATCTAGAAGAAGAAGGCTGGATCATAGCCAATGACTACCACAACGCAGCTTCAACACTTAACAACATGGAAGGATACCAGCTAAGAGGTGTAGCCCCTGTAACACATGAAAACCATCCTAATATAGAAACCAGAGAGCCCTACATCGACACCCAAAACCTTGACCTTTACTGGGAAAGAATCACAAATGAACAAGAATACAGGAGATGGAGACCAAGACTCCACGAAAACAAAAGACAACTAATAGATGAAAAACAAGGCAGAAACNCAGACCTATTCGAAGGACTCAAGGAAATCAAAAGAGACAAGATACAATCAAGAATAGAAGAACTAAAGATACTAGACGAAGAAGAACATGAAGACAGAATCAAAGACCTAACGGAAGAACTTAAAGACCCGGAAATAACTGGTCCAAGAAAGAAGGGGAGCCTAGACGCACTATACATATTTCAGAAACAAATCTAAACAAAAAAATTAGAGGTGAGGGGGAAAATTATTCCCAACTATCTCTCCACACCTGCAACAAATTCTCCAATCTAACCTTCAAGCTTATCTAGAAGTTGTTGAAGATCCTTTTCCACTTGTTTTACGTCTTTATCTAACCTGTTCACATCCCTGTGTTCTTTCTTGAAAATCTTTCTTCCATTGGTTTGGCTTCCGAAGTGTTTGAATGTATTTTCTGATCTACTGATGTCTCTTTGAGCTTCTAGGATTTCGTCTTGTTCGATCTTTCTATAGTATTTGATGGCTTCCTTAATTCTCAGCTTAAAGCCGTGAATACTGCCGGCATCTTTAGCCATTTCAAGTATTTTTTCAGCTTTTAGTAGTTGTCCTTCAATTATTTTCAGTTTTATTTGTCCTCTCTTTAATCTGTGTCTGACATATGTTTGTACTATGACACTCCATCCTTCGTCATTAGCTCCGCCTTCTTCTCTTGCTATTCTTTCAGCTTTTTCGAATTCTTGATTATCAAGGTGTAAGAAAATTGTTTTTACCACTTGTTGTTTATATTCCTGGACTAATCCGTTCATTTCTTTTTCATATTCACTTTCTAATTGTCCCTCATCTTTGCCTTCAGTTGCATCTTCTACAGATTTGACAGCATCTTTAGTTCTTTCAACAGCATCGTCGAAAGAGTTCTTCAGTTGATCAAACACCATAATACCAGTTTCTCTATTTTCCTTAAAAAGATAAAGTTTGAGATATCCTGGTTTTTGGTTTGCTTGGATAAGAAACAATACAACAAAGCTCCTCTTCTCGTACTTCATCTTCATGGTGTTCATCATGTCTGTGTGGATCGGAGTTTCATCAGGACATGTAGCAGTTCAATGTTCTCTGATGCATCAATACTGCTTTGATTCTTTACATCCTGCACAAGTTTTTACCTCTTCGGATTCCGAACCTGTTGCTATGGATACACTTGAGCTCTCTAATTTCTGCCTACCACTTGTCGATGGATTGAAAATAGAAGGATCTGTTCCTATAGGTACTAAAGTTATGAAAGACAGATTAATATAGAATTATAAGATGGCTAGCTTGAGTTTCCTAGAGGTTCACTGTGTCAATTAAAAAATATCGGTGATCTTCCTACACGAGGAGAGCATAAAAATTAGCAGGAAGATTTACGTTTCGATGACTTCCTCTTATCAATAACAGAACTAAATGTTGTTATCAAAAAGTTACACATATAACTTTTATTGTAGACTAGTTTTCACATGACCTTCAACATCATGCCAGAATCATCTCAGAATACTTTTGACACCTTAGAAAAAACCTTGACTGTCATCGATGAATTAGAGCGCCAAGGATACAGTCTAGAAAGAGGTCCAAACGCAGATTCTAAAAAAGAGGTAGGAGACTACATCAAGAACATGACTACACCATACTTTGATGCAGGACGATCAGTAGCACCTACAACAGTTGACCAAAATATGAGCCCATTAGAAGATATAAGAATCGATAATATCTTCTATGAGGACGAATCTGGAAATATTAACTATGAAACATGTATTCTAGCTCTTGACACACGAGGATGGGGAGTAGCTTTAGGAGATGTTCCAGAAAAATGGTGCTCCGCCGCAGAGTATGCCGAACAACCTATACAAACCATGGTTGATCAGAATGGAAAACAAGCAATTTATACCTATAGTGAACGAGACCCTAACGAACAATCAGTAAACTTCAGAATCCCTGGTATACTCAACGAAAGTGATTATAAAATCGTATCCAAACCTAAAAAAGACAGAATTACAGAGAAATTAGATCAAATAGAAGAAGAATGGATGAAATCATATTTTGAAGCCGATAACCTAGTCTTAAAAACTAAGCTATCCGGCACGGAAAACGATAGAGAGGTAAGAGAAAGACTAACAACCGCACAGTACATAATTGGTAAACTACAATAACAAACCGAAAAACCAATACTAGAAATCTACTCCTCTTTCTAATCTTTACGAACGATATAAAAGAATCATTTTGATGATTGGTTCCCTGCGCTGACCAGATATCGCTCGTATCCGTATCCAACAATTCCCCCAACCGGGGCGACAATAGGGAGAGTAACTATTCCCCCGAAAATAGTAATAATAACAGTAATAAAGATGAAATCGGAGACTGGAGAGCCAAATGTGGCATGAGGAAATCTAGACAATGTGCCTACGAAACTGATTATAACCGCGAATCCGAAAAGCGAACCAAACGCAGAAACGCCACCAGCTATGGCACCGAGGTCCGGCGCCGGCTCATCAGGCAGCATCAAACGCCAGACAGCGGTCGCTACGAATACGGCGATAACTGGTGCGACGATTATTGCAAGGAGGAAAATATCGTTTCCTAATCGTCGATACTCCGCTATGCTAGCGGAGTCAAAACCAAGGGCGATGAATGTTTGGGCAAAGTTCCAAAGATTAAACATAATAGCAACAAGTAATGCCGAACCACCGAGCACAAAACCTGCACTAATATCTCGCTTAGACACGCCGATATAATTTTTGAAGGATCTCACAAGTGTTTTTTTGTATTTAAAATAATAAAATTCTTCCCAAACAGTTAGTAACGGTCCTATCACGCTATAAGTTCACAAACTGTGTAGTTGAGATATTCGAATTTCGCTGTCAGATGAAGAAGGATAGTCTAACATGCACAGTCTCAGTTAATCGAGATTAAACCGGTTCGAATTGATAAGCACCAAACTTAATCAAATGGCAGAACCAGAAGAACACCCTGGTTTAAACCCGGGTGGAT
>SL_4KL_010_BRINEDRAFT_10000936_pt1 | contig 15743 bp, 15 predicted proteins | sample SodLak_010_BRINE_2_FD_10664 | JGI IMG/M metagenome (IMG submission 10664)
GCCTCAGTAGCCGCGCGTGATGAGATAGTCCGCGATGTCTTCGAGCAGTTCGCGTGCCTCATTGTCGGGAAGCACCGCGAGCTGATTTTTACTGCGTTCGGTCAGCGCGGTCGCTTTTTTGCGCGCATACCCGATGCTCCCGGCGTCTTCGAGCGTTGCGACCGCTTCGTCGATTTCGGCTTCGGTCACGTCGTCAACGCGGTCGGTGTCGACTAAGTTGTCGACGTCAACGCCCTGCTGGCGAGCGTGCAGCGTAATCAACGTCTCTTTGTTTTCGACCAGATCCGACCCGCGCTGCTTGCCGAGTTGGTCGCTGGGAACGGTGAGGTCCAACACATCGTCTTGAATCTGGAACGCTTGCCCCGAGTCGATTCCGTAGGCGTACAGCGCGTCGACAACCTCGTCGGCCGCGCCAAACAACACCGCCGGAACGGCCGCCGCCGCACCGTAGAGCACGGCCGTTTTGAGCTCCACCATTTCGAGATACTCCTCGGGCAGGAGATCATCACGGGACTCGAAAGCGACGTCGAGCGCTTGGCCCTCACAGATTTTGGTACAGGTCGACGACAGCAGCCGCATGACCGACAGCGCGTGTTCGGGGTCGCCGCCGGTTTCGGCCATAATCTCGAACGCCTTCGAATAGAGCGTGTCGCCGGCGAGAATTGCCGTCGAGGTGTCGTAGGCGTTGTGGACGGCTGGCACCCCACGACGGAGGTCGTCGTCATCCATGATGTCGTCGTGAATCAACGTGAACGACTGGATGATTTCGATCGCGACCGCCGCACGCAGCAGGTCGATCTCGCCGTCGTCGGCCGTTGGAAACGACCGATAGTTTGCACTCATCGGCTCGATATCGGCCAGCGCTTCGCCAGCCAGCAGCGTCACCGTCGGCCGCAGTCGCTTGCCACCGGCGGTGAGCAGGTAGCGTGAGGCCTCATAGAGCCGTTCGGGTTTCTGCAGCGGCAACTCCTCGTCGATGGCGGCGTTGACCAGCTCGCGGCGCTCGGCGATTGCCGACAACACCCGCTCTTCGGTCGCGTGTTTCGTCATTACGACACCAGTTGGATGAGGTTGCCATTCCGTGTGACGTGAACGTCGCGCCCGAGTTGATAGCCCTGGCTCTCACACAGGTCGACGTACGGCGCAAACCCTTTCAGATTCTGGTGGGCCGGGATGACGTGCTGTGGCTGGAGCGCATCGAGCATCGTGAAGTGACCCTCCTCACGGAGGTGCCCCGAAACGTGAATGTCGTCGTAAATTCGTGCGCCCTGCATTCTGAGCAGCCGTTCGGACTGATAGCGCTGGCCCTCGTTTGTTGGTTCGGGAATCACGCGCGCCGAAAACAGCACCTTGTCGCCCTCTTCGAGTTGGTACGGCGTTTCGCCGCGACCCATCCGGGTCAACATGGCCCGGGGTTCGCCCTGATGGCCGGTGACGATCGGGAGATAGTCTTCTTTGCCCTCTTTCATGATGCGTTTGAACGTCCGGTCGACGGATTTGCGGTGGCCGTACATCCCGAGATCTTCGGGGAACTCGACGAAATCGAGCCGTTCGGCGGTTCCCGAATACTTCTCCATCGACCGGCCCAACAACACCGGCTGGCGGCCGATGTCGTCGGCAAACTCGACGAGTGATTTGACGCGGGCGATGTGACTCGAGAACGTCGTTGCCACGATGCCGCCATCGTAGTCCTCGATGGAGTACATTACGTCCTTGAGGTGTCGACGCGCGACCGACTCGGAGGGTGTACGTCCCTTCTTGCCGGCGTTCGTACAGTCTTCGATGTAACAGAGCACGCCGTCGCCCTCACGACCGATTTCGCGAAACCGCTCCATATCGATCGGGTCGCCAATTACTGGGGAGTGATCCATCCGCTTGTCAAGCCCGTAGACGATCGCGCCTTCGGGCGTGTGCAACACGGGATTGATCGCGTCGATAATGGAGTGAGTGACGTTGACAAACTCGAGGGCAACGTTGCCGCTGTCACCGATCGACATCGTCTCGCCGGCGTCCATCTTGACGAGGTCGTTGTCGACCGAGAACTTCGATTCGCCCTGAATCTGTTGTTTGACCAGTTCGATGGTAAACGGCGTCGCGATAATCGGTGCGCTGTACCGGTGGGCGAGTTTCGAGAGCGCCCCGATGTGGTCGAGATGTCCGTGGGTGGGAACGATCGCTTGCACGTCACCTTCGAGGTCGCTCATCACGCGGTCATCGGGAATCGCACCCATATCGATCAGATCGAGACTGTGCATCTGTTCGGTGCGGACATCGTCGTGGATCAACACCTGCGAGAGGTTGAGACCCATGTCGAAAATAACGACATCGTTGCCCGCGCGGACGGCGGTCATCTGCCGTCCGACTTCCTCATAGCCGCCTACTGTTGCAATTTCAATTTCCATCGTATCAGATTCCTCCGCAGTCGCCGCGGTGTGACTGCGTGTCGCGCCCGCATCCCGGAACCATCGCCCCGAAAGCCGCGGCTTTGGTGCTCGTATGGCCCCGCTCTGTGTCGACCGGCACGAACTCAGGCTTGCCCTGTCTCGGCGCCGGCCCCACAGTTTCCCGCGGGTTCGTTGGTACTGGCCGTTGTGCGTGCGGTGTTAAAAACTCCGTGGGTTTTGTCGGTTCACTACCGTAGTACACCGGAACAATCGCGTTTGCCTGTTCTCCCGCTGTTTTCAGCGCAAACAACGTAGACCGTTGCTTTCCGGTTTAGGACTCGTCGACCGCTTCGAGCGAGCTTTCAGGAACGCCGGTTTCTTGACCGTCCTCGAAACTGATCGTGTAGGTCGCATCGCCAAACATGTTTTCGACGACCTGCGTGATCGTCCCCGTTTTCCCGTCATACTCGCTGTGTTTGTCGTGGAGTACGGCCGTGTCGTCTTTTTCAAAACTCATGGCTGACTGTTCGTCAGCGTGAATAAAAGCGCGTGGATTCGCCCCGCCGAGCGTGCCCGCGGCGGCCTCGGTTTTTGCGCCACTCAGTCGGCTTTTGAGGCAACCCGGTGATACGGCTGTCGCGAAATCGACTCTCGGAGTTCGCTCAGCGACTCCGTTCCCTCCTCGGACATCGCGTTCATCACCGCAAACACCTCCTGTCGGGAGATTTTGACACCGCGCTCGGTGAGTGCATCCTCCGGGCGGGCGGTGAGTTCGCGAAGCGTGCCGACCGCAAGCAAGAACGGAACGCCCCACGCGGCGAGCGTGTTTCCGTTGCGGGTCGGCATCGCCTTCAGATAGCCTTCGGCGTCATCAAGGAACGAGTGGGCATGGCTGACGGTTCGGCTGACGACCTCGGCGGCCCCCTCGCGGTTGTCGGGGTCGACGACGTTTTGTTGCTCAATACCTTCGGCTTCGAGCCAGTCCGCGGGCAGGTAGACGTTGTTCTCCTCGGTGTAGTCGTCGTAGACGTCCTTCGAGATGTTGACCAACTGCAAGAGCAGGCCGAACTCGACGGCCGTGTCGTACAGCTGTTGACGGCGGTCCGCAGCGAGGTCGCCACGGGTTAGAAGGTTCGTGATGAGTGTCCCAACGGTGCCGGCCGCATAGTAGCAGTACTCTTCGAGTTCGGCGCGGCTGTCGATCCGGAGACCGCCCGAATCGGCGTGACGCTCGACGAACATTGCCATCCCGTCGATGAGTTCGCGCACCGGCGGAACGATTGCCTCGCGAACGTCCGGGGCCAGTTGCTCGAAGGTCGACACCACGCGGGGGGCTTCGGCGACGACGACCCAGTCGGTCGAGCGCTCGGCTTCCGGCGGCAGCCACTCGTCGACCTCGGCGCGAAACGCGTCGATGTCGGTACCGCTGGTTGGGTCGAGCGCCGCATCGTAGGTTCTGAGCAGTGCGGCCTGTGGTTCGGGCGGGATGTGTCCGGCGTCTTCGACCGTGTCGGCAACCCGGCAGAGGAGATAGCCCAGACAGATGTGAGTCGCCATTGGTTCATCCAGTACGTCGATAGTCAGCGCGAACGTTCGAGAGACCCCCTGAACGGCGTCATGGCACCATTCGAAGTCGGCCTCTGGGTCCACGCCGGGGGGGCGAGATTCGTGTCCCGTCATTCAAGTATCTCTCCATTGGGAGTGAGGCATAAAAAGTCTCTTGGGCTGACGTGGCGGTTTCAGCCGGACTCGGTTTGCATAAAATGAACAACTATGCGAAACAACGCGTCAGTCCCACACCCGAACGACGCGTACACCCCAGTCACTCCTCGCGGTCGTCCGGCTGTCTCGATGAGGGGCGCAGCATTTCGCGAAGCGCTACCAACCCCTCGCGCCGACTCGTTCCTTTCGACAGCCGAATCCCCTCGAACGTCTCACCGCGACGCTCGGCGTTGCCGAGGTGATCCATGTGGTACCCAATCCAGGTGAAACTCCCCATGACGAGCGTTGTCAACAAGTAGACGGCGAGTGCGCCAACACCGGTTAGTCCGACGCCGGCGACCGCCACGCCGGCAACGACGTAGACGAACGCGACGAACACCAACAGCACCGTCACCGTCGCCAACATGTCGTTGATTGCGGTCACGCGCGCGTTGTACTCGATCCACTGGCCGTAGCTCCGAAGCAACGTTGTTTCGAACGCCACCTGCTCGGTTTCGTGACCCGTGGCGTCGGCCGCAATCGCCCGTTCGACGGCTGTCGAATCAATTCCGCCCCGGAGGTTCGAGGCGGTGTACGTGACGGCGGCCACGCCCGTTGAGGTCAACAGTAGCAGTCCGCCGGTGAGGGTGAACGCGTTGAGAAACGCCGCCACGTCAATATCGGTCTGAATGAGCACCGAGCCGCCCGTAACGACAATCCCGATCAACAACAGATTTGCCTTGAGAATTTCAATCGCTTTGTTGTCGATTTCGGCCAGCCGTTGAACCTGGTAGTCGAACGTCGTCTGCAGCTCGTCGTGAGCCAACTCGACCGCCGGCTCAACGGCTGTTTCGACGGCTGGGTCGGGCGCATCCGTCTTCCGGCCCGGAGACACATCGTCCGACATACTACACAGATATCCTAAGCAACGGGTAAGTGTACCGGCCCCGTCGCCGCTCACGAGCGCGCCGGTCGTGTCGTGACCGGGCGACGGGCAGGTCTCTCACCCGGACACGCCGCGTCGCTACCGGTTCTCGTGCAGCCACTCAAGCGCTGGCTCGATCTCCTTTTTCGGCGGCGAGCAGGTAAACGATTCACAGGCGTAGACGGTCGGCTCGCCGTTGACAGCCTCACGATTGGCCCAGACGGGTGGGGCCGTCTCAAGCCCGAGTCGGTCGAGCCAGCGGTCGAGTCCCTCGCTCGTCGGCGGCCGTGGCGCGAGGACGACGCCCGGTAAAAACCGTTTGGCTAGCGAATCGCGCCACGCGGTCGGGAGTTCGTCGGCCGCCAGCGTCAACTCTGCACCGCCATTGAGATACCGATCGGCGGTCAGCGTCAGACTGACGTGTTGCAGCGGGCTGCCCGTTATTCGGTTTCGGTGGGTTTCGAGCACGGACGCGGCCATCTCGCGATACTCGCTGTCGGGTGCAAACCCATCGAGAACTAACAGGAGATCGGTGGCAACGCCGAGACTTGACGGCGTCGACGAATCCGTGAGCTCTTGCGGGCGGGTGACGAGTTTCTCGCCGCTTTTAGGGGTGAAGTAGATCGTTTCGTCGTCGGAATCCCAGAACTCTTCGACGATCGTTTCGGCGAGCGCGAGCGCCATCTGGAGCGGTTCGACATTACCAGTCGCCTGATACAGGTCGAACGCGCCGCGCGCGAGGAACGCGTAGTCTTCCAGGTAGCCCTCGCCAGTGATGTCGCCGTCAATGAATCGGCGGTTGAGCCGGCGAGTCTCCTCGTCGAATAGCTCATCAGTGACGAAATCAAGTGCCGCTTTCGCCGACTCGGCGTACGCTGGGTCAAGGACGCGCGCGGCGTGGGCGAACGCCGAAATCATCATACCGTTCCACCCCGCAAGGACTTTTTCGTCGCGCGGCGGACGTGTGCGCTCCTCGCGAGCCTCGAACAGGGTCGCTTTCGCAGCCGCAAGCCGGCTCTCGACGTCGGCCACATCGAGGTCGTGGTCGGCCGCAAGCGACTCGATTGACTCGTCGATGGTGAGCACGGTTGTTCCATGTTCGAAGTTGCCCGACTGGGTGATGCCAAAGCGTGCACAGAACAGGGTTGCATCCGGTTCATCCAGATGCTCGCGCACCTTTTCGGGCGTCCAGACGTAGAACGTGCCCTCCTCCTCACCGCTGCGGGCGTCGAGCGTGCTGAAAAAGCCACCGGCCGGATGGGTCAGTTCGCGCTCAACGAACGCGAGCGTTTCTTCGACGACCTCGGCGTACCGCTCGTCGCCCGTGAGTTGGGAGCCGGCCAGGTACAGCGGCGGCAACCCGGCGTTGTCGTACAGCATTTTTTCGAAGTGTGGAACGGTCCACTCGCGGTCGACACAGTACCGATGGAAGCCACCGCCGAGTTGGTCGTTCATTCCGCCGTCCGCCATCGCATCGAGGGTTTTTGTTGCCGCGGTGAGCGCTTCGCGGTGATTGCTGCGGGCGGCCGCACGAAGCAGGAGGTCGACCCGGCCGGTCTGGGGGAATTTTGGCCCGTCGGAGCCAAAGCCGCCGTGCTCCTCGTCGACTGATCGAAGGGCGGTTCGGACGGCGCTGTCGAGTTCGTCGCCACCGAGCGACTGGTCGTCGCCCACTGTGGGCTGTGGTGTCGATTCGAGTCGGTCGCGCGCGCCGCTCGTCCACTGTTCGGCGCGGTTTTCCATTTCTGCGCGCTGATCGGGATCACTCCACGAATCGGCGATGTTGTCCAACAGCTGGATGAACCCCGGCATCTGCCCGCGCGGCTCGGGCGGAAAGTAGGTGCCGACGTAGAACGGTTTGCCCTCGGGGGTGAGCCAGGCCGACAGCGGCCAGCCGCCACGGCCGGTGACAAGCTGACAGACCGTCATGTAAATGCTATCGATGTCTGGGCGTTCCTCGCGGTCGACCTTGATCGGGATGAAATTCTCATTGAGCCGCTCGGCAACCGTCTTGTCCTCAAAGCTCTCTTCTTCCATGACGTGACACCAGTGGCATGCGGAGTAGCCAATCGAGAGAAAAATCGGTTTGTTCTGGGATTTGGCCGCCGCAAGCGCAGTGTCGTCCCACGGCTGCCAGTTGACCGGGTTGTTCTCGTGTTGGCGGAGATAGGGGCTGGCCTCGTCGGTGAGTCGGTTCCGCGAGAGTGGATCGGTCATTGGTAGAGCAGAGCCGTGGGAGACGCAAAAAAGAACCGTGTCGTCGTTGTAGCAACGGAACCGCTTTTTGTTACGGTGTCGACCTTACTGTGTTTGTTCGACCGGAACCTCGTCGCCCTGCTGTTCTTGCAGCTCCTGTTGGGCCTCGATTTGGGCAAACGTTTCGGCCGACAGGAGCCCTTCGACCGATTCGTCTTCAACGAAGTCGATTAGTCCGGTCGCCGATCCGGATACCAGGATGAATATCTGTGAGCCCTGTGGCGATTCGAGTTCGATGTCATCCTCGATGACGAGTCCGAGCGACTCGGCTGCCTCCTCTGCAGCCCCCATCGCTTCGTCGGCGAGCTCGGCTTCGAGTTCTTCGAGCTGTTCTTGAGCCTCTTCTTCGCTTATCTCTTCGTTTTCGACCTGTGATTGCAGCTCTTCGGCTTCGCCCTGAATCGCTTCTTGATCGATCTGTATTGGCACCGTCACCCGACGTTCATCATCGTCGAGTTCGTCGCCACCATTTTCGTCGTCGACCTGACCAGTACAGCCCGCAATCGCGAGTCCGGCCCCGACACCGGAGAGTTCCAGCACGCGCCGCCTGTTGAACGTCGGCTGTTCAGCCATTGTGCCTCGCAGTATTCGATGGAGGCGTAAAAATAGCCTGTTATCCGTTCATTCATCCGAAATCAACCGTATAAATCATGAATGTCCGGGCAAATCACCAGACGCGCTCCTTGCAGCGAAACCGTTAGCATTGGCGATCGCAAACAACAGCCATGTCGAACGAGAAACCACCATCAACCCGTGACGAAGCCGTCTCAGAACTTGTGCGACACCTGACTGCAACCGCCAAACGGCCCGTTCGCCCCGCGACAAACCGGTGGCTCGGCGAGGCCGAAGCCGTCGCTCGGGATGCGGCAACCGACGAACTCGACGCCGATGTTCGGATAACACGGGTTCAACAGGTTGCTGAACTCCTTGGCTCGGCTGGTGAAACCGGAGACGACGTCGCCGACGACCATCTCGAATCGGCTCGCGCCTGCTGTGCAGCCGTCCTCGACGAGTAACCGCACCGTTTGATCCGTCGCCAAACGTGGTCTTCACTTTCGAATCAAAACTGGTGTCGAAAGCTACAGGCTTCCGGGCCATCTGTAACTGCCTATGCGTGATCTCGACGACATCGACCGGACGATTATCCAGTTGCTGCTCGAAAACGCCCGACGTCCCTACAGCGATATTGCCGATCATGTCGATCTGTCGGCCCCAGCCGTTGCCGACCGGATTCGTCGACTCGAATCGCTCGGCGTGATCAACTCGTTCACGCTGGATCTCGACTCGACTGCCCTCCGTGGCGGCACCGAAGTGCTCGTCGATCTCGCGGTTCATCCCGGCCAGACCACCGAGGTTGTCGACGGGGTTGCCGACCGCGAACGCGTCGAACACCGGTACGTCACGGCTGACGCACACGTCATCATCCACGCAACGCTCGGTGCGGACGGCATCGACGGATTGCTTGCAGACGTTGATACCGACGCCCTCCGCGACATCGACGTTCGCTTGTTGTCGGAAGCGACGTGGATGCCGCAGGTTGCCGAAGTCACCCTTGCTGTCGACTGCGATGAGTGTGGTAACCCGGTGACGAGTGACGGCGAGACCAGCGTTATTGACGGCACACAGTATCACTTCTGCTGTGGCTCCTGTCTGGGCAACTTCGAGGCACGATTCGACCGGCTGAGCGAGGGGGTGTAGCGATTTCGAATCAGTCGGCTGCACTCAGCTTCACTTTTGATCCATAACCACATTCGAGAACGTCCCCGGTCACGGAATTCGCGCGACAACCGATTTCGGCGAGACGCTCGTCGGCAACCGAAAGCTCATGCGCGACGACCCCGCGGACGTGCTGAAAGTCATCCGGCTGTCGGAGGCGACGATTTCGAAGGTTCGACAGAATCTGTTTTGGGCGTTTGCCTACAACGCGACGCTCATTCCGATCGCTTCGCTTGGTCTGCTCAATCCCGCGCTGGCCGGACTCGCAATGGGTGGGTCGAGCGTGAGCGTGGTGACCAACAGCCTCCTGTTCCGCGGCTACGACTCACACGAGGACTACCATCTCCTCGTGACGCGGCCGTTCCGGTGATTCAGTGAGGGTAGTGATTAGTTTGAAACGTTGGGAACGGGGGTGATGGGATCCCAGCGAGTATAACAACGAGGGCAACCATGGCTGTGACTGGCGCAAGGAAGAAACAGGCATGGTGGGATTCGAACCCACGATCGAGCAGTTAGGAACCGCTCGCCCTATCCACTAGGCCACATGCCCCAAGAAACAGACAGCCCGCGCCGCAGTCGGCCCACGTGGAGCGTTAGTTGTTCTTTTCGGTTGCTTCGGCGGTCTCGGTCGTCTCGGTCGTCTCGGTTTCTTCGTCGAACACGGACTCCTCATCGTCAAAGACCGAGTCGGGCTCCGGTTCGTCGTCCGAACTCCCCGAATCCGGGTCGGCCATATCTTTGAGTTCATCTTCGATGTCTTCACGACCCTTTTTGAACTCGCCCATCGCTTGGCCGGTCGAGCGGGCGAGTTTGGGAATCTTGTTCGCGCCAAACAGCAACACGAGCACGAGCAGGATGACGAGCACTTCTGGGCCGACGGGGCCGAACAGTGGAATCGGACTAACCATATCTATCCACAGATAACCCAGTGCTGATTATAGGCTTTTTGCTCGAAGTGCTTGTGCGATTCGGTCGGTTCACTTGTCTGGTAGTGGGTCAATACAGTCGAAATCCGTTCGCCGCGTTGCTCAAAAGTTCCCTGCGGTGCACAGGATTTCGACCAAGACAACCACAATCTTCAACGCCTCTGTCGTAAGAGCATTTGTATGGTCGATATCGGCAACACCGCCCCGACATTCACTGCACCGCGCGTTGGCGACGAAACCGAACCGTTCAGCCTGTCGGACGCACTCGGCGACGGCTCGCTTGTTCTCGCATTTTTCCCCGCGGCGTTCTCGACGACCTGTACCACCGAACTGTGTACGTTCCGCGACGACATTCACCGGTTTGGTGACCTTGGCGCGACGGTTTTCGGAATCAGCACGGATCTCCCCTACGCGTTAGCTCGGTTTCGTGCGGAAAACGACCTGTCGTTTGACCTGATAAGCGACAACGACGGCGCCATCATCGCCGCCTACGACGTTGCCGAGAACTGGGAACACATCGCGTTGCCGGCGGTCGCCCAGCGAGCGGTTTTCGTCATCGACACCGACGGCGACATCGCCTACGTGTGGCGGGCGGACAATCCGGGTCAAGAACCCGATTACGACGCGGTTGCCGAGGCAGTTTCTCGCCTCGATTGAACTAGTAGAGCGGACCGAATGTCCCGAGATTGTCACCAAAGGAGTCTCTCGCACGTGAAGCGAGCGTTTTTGAGGCGGGCGAAGGTACGGTCGGTAATGACGACCGCTGACACCGACGAGACACACATCCAGTATGACCCGGACGCGGACCACGCATTCGCCGACGAGAAACTCAACGAACTGCTCCCGACGCTTCTTTCGGATCCCGAAATTACAGCATATCTCCGCGCGCAGAACATCAACCCGGTTGGCCGGCTTCGGTACAGCGACCACGGCACAAAACACATCAAGATCGTTCGTGACTACGCGCTTCGACTCTACGAACTACTCAAAGACGCCGGCGTTGAGTTCAACGGTGCAGCCGATCAGGGACTCGATGACGCGTTCGAACCGGTTATTCTTGCACTGGCTGCAACCCTCCATGACATCGGCCACGTGGTTCACCGGACGGATCACTCGTACTATTCGATTCCGCTGGCCGCCGATATTCTCGATCGGCTGCTTTTCGATTTTTATGACACCGAAACTGCGGTCAACGTCAAAAGTGAGGTGCTTCATGCCATTTTGTGCCATCACACCGAGGAGACGCCGTTGACGATGGAGGCGGGTGTGATCCGCGTCGCCGACGGCCTCGATATGGAACGCGGCCGTTCACGGGTACCCTATGAAAAAGGTGGGCGTGGAATCAACACGATCTCGAGCCAAGCAATCGAATCGGTTCGCATCCTCGCTGGTGACTCGGTTCCGGTGTTGATCGAAATCGAAATGAACAACGCCGCAGGCGTCTACCAGGTCGATACGCTGTTGAAAGCGAAACTCACCGACTCATTGCTCGAAGATGCGGTTCGGATCGTCGCAATCAACACGAAAGAGACCGACCGACTTGTTGAGCGAATCGAACTCTGAGCGTTCACCGCTCATTATCGTCGATTCCGACAGTCGTCACAGGCGCCTGCGTGCGCTGACTACCTGTTAAATTTAAATAGGTTCCACTACATCCGTACGAATGGAATCGTAATCATGTCAAATTCGGGACGGTCACACGGACAAAAAGCACACAGCTCGACGACAGACGGCGACTCGTTTGCCGGCCACGACGCTCCGTTCCGACAAAACGGTGCGGACAAACCCGGTCGCCTCGAAAAACTTCGGTATCGGCTCTCGTTGGCCGCCCGCATTATTACCGGTTTGTCGCTCGATGTACGGCCCTATCGCCCCGCGTTGGATCCGCCACTTGCAACATTTGAGGCACCTCCCGGAGAAGAAGAGATCGAACGCTACTGGGTCAACGCTCCGTTTGCCTACGTTGTGATCACGTACAATGACGAGGAGAGCGAGCACCTGTACAACGTCGTCGAACCCGATCTTGATCGGTTTGAGTTAGAGCTGCTCGCTCGCCTCCAGGAGGACATTCGCGCACCACTCCTCTACCGGCCCGAAGATGGAACGTCTGTCGAAGAAACGCTCATCGAAGAGCTGACCCGGCTGATCGAAAGCTACGGGGTGCGTCTGGAAATGCGGACGTTTCACGCGCTGTTTTATTATCTGATTCGTGATTTCCGTGGCTACGGTCGGATCGATCCGTTGTTGGAAGACAAACACATCGAGGATATCTCGTGTGACGGGTATGATCTTCCGATTTTTGTCTATCACGACTCGTACAAGGATATAAAAACAAACATCGTCTTCGAGGAGGCGGAACTCGACAACTTCGTTGTTCGGCTTGCCCAGCAGTCTGGCCAACATATCAGTATCGGTGATCCAATGGTCGAAGCAACGCTGCAAGACGGGTCGCGTGCGGAGATCTCTCTCGGTCGTGAGGTGACGCCACGCGGATCGGCATTTACCATCCGGCAGTATGCCGAAGATCCGATGACACCGATCGATCTCATCAACTACGGGACGTTCAGCGTCGAACAGATGGCGTACTTCTGGCTCTGTATCGAGCACAACAAGAGCCTGATTTTTGCCGGTGGGACGGCCTCGGGGAAAACAACCTCGATGAACGCGGTTTCGATGTTCATTCCACCGCGCTCGAAGGTGTTGACGATCGAGGATACCCGCGAACTCTCGTTGTATCACGACAACTGGCTCTCGTCGATCACCCGTGAACGGCTCAGCGAAGGGACGAACATCGACATGTACGATCTGCTCCGTTCTGCGCTTCGTCACCGCCCTGAGTACATTATTGTCGGCGAGGTTCGTGGGGCCGAGGCGGTGACGTTGTTCCAGGCGATGAACACCGGCCACACCACGTTCTCGACGCTTCACGCAGACTCCATCGAGACGGCGATCAACCGGCTCGAAAACGAACCGATCAACGTTCCCCGGGCAATGGTGCAGTCGCTCGATATGATATCGATTCAAACGCAAAAACGGATGGACAACGAACGGGTACGACGGGCGGAGGTAATCGGCGAACTTCGCGGCATCGACCAGCGAACTGGGGAACTCGACTACGCCTCGACGTTCCAATGGAACCCGAACACCGACACGTTCGCACAGAATGACAGCCAACTCCTTGACGAGATTCAAGACGAACGGGGGTGGAGCCGTAAAGAGTTGCTCGAAGAGATTCGAAACCGACAACGGTTCTTGTCGTTCCTCCAAGAGCAAGGTGTCAACGAGTACCGGCGGTTCACCGCGCTCATTAACGAGTACTATGCGGATCCCGACCGGGTGCTCGAACGAATAGAGACCGGTAACGTTGCACCAGACAACCTCGACCAGATGGCGGAGGATACCGCCCAGAACGTATGATTCAGTTAGTTGCAGGGCTGCTCGCGCTGTTGTTGTGTGTTGTCGCCGTGTTACCGATTCTCTCCGATCGGCTCTCGGTCGTTGCCGACGGTCTTGCAGTTGCCCTGTTTAGCGACTTCGTTGACACCGGCCGGCGTCGTCGCCGCCGTGTCTCAACACTCGACGCAGCACATGTACACAAGTCGTACGATATTTTCGCCCCACAAACCGTGTTGTATGCGGTACTCGGCGGACTGATCACCGGTGCGGCGAGCGTGGCCATTGTTCCATCGATTCTAGCGGCGTTGGCAACTCCAGAGGGCACGCTGTTGATGACGTTGCCACCAGCCATTTTGGCCGTCGACTGGAGCGCACTCTCAATCGTTGTCCTCGTCACTACAGGCGTGAGCCTGTTGGGGGCAGTGAGTGTTGCAGTGCTCCTCCACGAACTGCGGTGGTTCGTTCTGGGACAACGTGCCTACTCGCGGGCAACCAGAATCGAGGCGACGCTTCCCCGTACGGTTGCGTTCATGTACGCGCTCTCTCGAAGCGGGATGGCGTTTCCACAGATTCTCCGCATTCTCTCCGAACACGAAGCGGTGTACGGCGAGGCAGCAAACGAAATCAGCATCACCGTTCGCGACATCGATGTTTTTGGCACCGATGTCGTCACCGCCCTAGAACGAACGAGCGAGCGGACGCCTTCGGACAACATGGCGGAACTCACGGACAACCTCGCAAGCGTTCTAGCCAGCGGGCAAAATCTCCCCGAATACCTCAAAGCGCAGTACGAACGGTACAAGGAGGAGGCCGAATCGCAACAACAACAGTACCTCGATCTGTTGGCGGCATTCGCCGAGGCCTACGTGACCGTTCTCGTCGTCGGGCCGCTGTTTTTGATCACCATTCTGGCGGTTATCGGGTTGGTCATTCAAGATACGCTCACCATCATGCGGGTCATCACGTTCGTCGGTATTCCGCTCGTTACGGCGGCGTTCGTCATCTATGTTGATAGTATGACAACTTCGCTGCAGGCCCCAGACGCCGGAAACTCACGGGAACAGGAGGCGCTGGAGACGGTTGGCCAACAGCCAGAAACCATTACTGATGGCGGCTACGACGGAAAGTGGGCCGAACAGTACGAAGCGCTCATTGTCTACGACCGACTCGAACAGATTCTGTCGTGGGTCAGAGAGCCGATCAACACCCTGTTTGCTAATCCGTGGCTGACCGGACTGATCACGATCCCGCTCGGACTCGTCTGGCTCGGGTTAGAAATTCGTCAGAACCACGCTGGCGTTGTCGGATTCTACGTTGAGAATGCGGTTGAAGCGATAGCGGTATTCCTGTCGAATCCCAATTTGGTGCGGGCTGAAGAACTGATCTTTTCGGCAATTACGGCCGTCGACAAGGTGGTCGTCGAGGTGTTGATTATCGTTTGTTTCGCCTATGCGGTCGTCTACGAGATCGACAAACGTCGCACTCGAAAAATCGAAATCGAGATTCCCGACTTCCTTGATCGCTTTGCGAGCCTCAATCAGGCCGGGATGTCGGCGATTGCGGCATTCCGACGGGTTTCCGGGACTGATCTCGGTAAACTCAGCCCGGAGTTGACTCGAACAATGCGTGACATTCAGTGGGGGGCGGAAATCGAAATGGCGCTCGAACGAATGGATCGGCGGGTTCGCTCGGCGCTCGTCACACGCGCGGTCACACTGGTGACAAACGCACTTCGCACGAGCGGTGATATCGCTCCGGTGTTGTCCATAGCCGCCGACGAGGTTCGTGCAAGCCGGCTTCTCAACCGCGAGCGAAAGCAGGCGATGTTGACATATCTCATCGTGATATACATCGCCTTCTTGGTGTTTTTGGGCATCGTCGTCGTGCTCACGATCTCATTTATTCCCGCGATAGAGGAGACGGGCCAGCAGGTAGCAACCGATGGAGCGACCGCCGACCCCGTTCCGACTGTCGGTGGACTCGGCCAGTTTGAACAGGTCGACATCGGTGCATACGAGTCGCTGTTTTTCCACCTGACCATCATCCAGGCCATCTGTTCGGGCCTTGTCGGAGGCCAGCTCGGTGGAGGTGGCATCCGCGATGGTGTCAAACACACCGGTATTCTGCTTGTCTTGACCTACGTTACATTCAGCCTCATCTAATACCGTTTTCGACTCCATGTTGGTATCTCAGCCAGTGCTGATTCGCTGGACAAACGAAACCCTTTATTATACTCACCGGACTACATTGACGTGAGGGTTCGTGGGTTAGCTTGGCCATACTTCGGGCCTTGGGTGCCCGTGACCCCGGTTCGAATCCGGGCGAACCCATACAACCCCTGAACGAAGTGAGCAGTATTTGATTTTTTGTGAGCACAGATTCGAAACAGGGAGCGACGCGAGCGGCGTAGCCGTGAGCAGAGCGACTGCGGTTCGAATC
>SL_4KL_010_BRINEDRAFT_10000937_pt1 | contig 15725 bp, 15 predicted proteins | sample SodLak_010_BRINE_2_FD_10664 | JGI IMG/M metagenome (IMG submission 10664)
GCTGGGCGTCGAGCCCCCGGTTTACGCCCATGTGCCCATGATTCTCGACGAAGCCGGCAAAAAACTCTCCAAGCGCACCGGCGCGGCCAGCGTTATGGAGTACCGCGATGCCGGCTATCTGCCCGAGGCGGTGATCAACTATCTGGTGCGTCTGGGCTGGGCCCACGGGGATCAGGAAGTGTTCACCCTGGATGAGATGGTGGAGCACTTTGACATCGCGGATATCAACCACTCGGCATCCAGTCTCAACCCCTCCAAGCTGGACTGGCTCAACCAGCATTACATAAAGACCCTGCCGGTGGCCCATGTGGCCCGCCACCTGGCCTGGCACCTGGGAGCACTCGGGATCGATCCGGCGGGCGATAGCACCCCCGACATTGAGGCGGTGATCGCCGCTCAGGCGGAACGCAGCAAGACCCTGGTGGAGATGGCCGAAAACAGCCGGTTTTTCTACCACGAGCCCCGGGAATACGACGACAAGGCGGCCCGCAAGCATCTCAAGGGCGCCGAAGCCGTGCTGGCAGCCCTGCATGACGCGCTGGAGGCACTGGAGCACTGGAGTGCCGAGGATGTCCATCGTGCCATCACCGGCGTGGCGGAAGAGAACGAGCTCAAGATGGGCAAGGTCGCCCAGCCGCTGCGGGTGGCGGTCTCCGGCGGGCCGATTTCTCCGCCCATCGATGTGACCCTGGAGCTGCTGGGCCGAGAGGCCACGCTGCGGCGTCTGCAGCGGGCCCGGGAGTGGGCCGTGCAGGAGGCCACCCTGGGCGCCTGATGGGGGATGGGGAGCGCTGGCCTTGACAGCGTCGGGGCCAGTTTCTAGACTCTCCGCTCCTCACAAATGGGGCCATAGCTCAGCTGGGAGAGCGCCTGCATGGCATGCAGGAGGTCGGCGGTTCGATCCCGCCTGGCTCCACCATTAAATCAAGCACTTAGCGTTTTCGCACCGCACCATCTGTTCCCACTTTCAGCAATCTGTTCCCACATCACTGCTTGCGGCCCATCTTCGGGGTCACTGGCGTGGCCTTGGTGACGCGCTTCGATCGCAGGTAAACCCGGGTCTGCTCGGGAGTCGTGTGACCCAGCAAATGCTGGGCGTTTAGGCCTTGCTCCTCGGCGTCGGTTGCCGACTTCGCCCGGATGTCGTGCCGGTGGAATGACTCTTGGATCAGCCCACGCTCGAGCGCGACCTGGCGCTTACGCTTCCATATCGCCGAGAACCCATCGACGCTGTAGCGCTGACCCTTGCGGGTGCAGATCACTGTCATCCCGCTCACGGGCCGCTGGGCTTTTATCCGGGACAGTGCGTCGGCCAATGCCGGGGTGCGCTCAATGAGCTGCTTCTCGCCGGTCTTGGCGCTCTTGAAATGGATGCCCTCGGCATCGATCTGCCGGTGCTCTAGGTTGAGCATGTCCGATAGGCGCATGCCGGTGATGTAGGCAAAGTCCATCACCGCCTGGAACCACGGATCAAACAGCGCCTTGACGGCCAGGAACTCAGCATCGGTGATGTAGCGGCTGCGCGGCTTTTCGGGGTTGCGCTGCACGCCATCGCATGGGTTGCTGTTTACCATCCCGATCCGCATGGCCTTGCGGTAGGCAACAGCCAGGGTGGTGATCTCACGGTTGGCGCTGACGGGTGACCCTCGGGATTCCAGTTACGAGGCCACATGCTGGGGGCGCAGTGCATTGGCGCCGATATGCCCCATGACCTTGCGAAGGTTCCGCAGATACACCCGCCGATCCCGCTGGGTGCGCTCCCCGAGCTCCGGGAGGTGCTGCTTTTCATAATAGTCGAGCACCGATGCCACGGTGCCTTTGGCTGCCGGCTCCTCCGCCTGCGCCTCAATCTGCGCCCAGCGTATCTTTGCCTGGGCAAGATCCTTCCCTAAGCGCTCAAAACAGCGCTTCCCGCTCGCGTCCCGCCCGTGGTCGTAGTAATAGACCCCGGCCGAGTTGCACCGCATCCGGCTTGGTAGATTCTGCGGGCTCATCCGATTGCCTTTAAGGCCTCCCAGTTCAAATCATCGCCCTGCCGGGCTTCGCCCGATGACATCGAGCGCTCTAGCTCTGAGACCAGGACCATCGGATCGCCCCGCCGGTTGACCCGGAAAGCGATGCCGTTGGCTAGGCGTTGCGATCGCCTCCGCTTAGACTTTATTTCCCGCGTCTAGCTCCCGAGGTCACGACAATTGGCGGACGTCCGTAACATTCAGGTGGCAGACATCGAGGTGATCCTGGAGCGCAAGGCCATCCGGCACTGCTATATCCGGGTAAAGCCGCCGGCCGGTGAGGTGAGGGTGTCCGCCGGCCCGGCCTATTCCGAGGCGATCATCCGCGACCTGGTTGAGGCGCGCCTGCCGTGGATCCGCCGCCAGCGTGAGCGCCTGCGCCGCCGGGAAGCCGTAATGCCGACCCAGCCTGAATTGATCGATGGCAGTGTTCAGCGGTTTCGGGGGCAGGCTTACACCCTTTGTATCGTCCCGAGTGTCCGCCGGGCCGGTGTCGAGCGGGTGGGGAACGAAATCCGGCTGTGGGTTGATCCGGACAGTCACCCGGACATCCGCCGGCGGTGTCTCGAAGACTGGTATCGGCGGGAGATGAAGGCGCGACTGCCGGAGTTGATCCGCGCCTGGGAGCCGATCATGGGCGTACAGGTGGCCGAGTCACGGGTGCGGCGGATGAAGACCCTGTGGGGCAGCTGTAACCCCCGGGCGCGGCGGATCTGGCTCAACCTTGACCTGATCCGGCATGCGGATGCGTGCCTCGAATATGTGCTGGTCCATGAAATGGTGCATTTACTCGAGCGTGGTCACAATCGACGCTTCTACGCCTTCATGGACCGGTTCCTGCCCGATTGGCGAATGCGGCGTGAACAACTCAATGGGCCGCAATCGCAATCAGCGGATTGCGGCATTGCCGGAACGGGCTGATACTTTTAGCCACACTTATGAGGAGAGCGCATCATGCTGGATAAGACAAAGAACAAGGCCTGCCGCAGCCTGGTCATCAATGAGTACACCAACAGTGTGCTGGACCCGAACGGGGCGATGCTGGGGCCGATCGAAGACGGTGGCACGCTGATCGCGAACACCGCGCCGGGCTGCTGGGGCCCGATGATCACACCGAGCCTGCGCGGTGGCCATGAGGTGACGCGCCCGGTCGCGGTCGCCGGGGCCGAGGTGGGGGACGGCGTCGCCATTCGGATCCGCGATATCACGGTGACCTCGATTGCCACGGCCTCGGGCCACGACTCGTCCCCCGAGGGCTTCTGCCTCGGTGATCCCTACGTGGCTGCGCGCTGCCCGCATTGCGACACCCTCTGGCCCGAGACGCATATCGAGGGCATCGGTCAGGATGCGGTGCGCTGCGACAGCTGCAACCAGCCGGTCAAGCCGTTCGAAATCGTCCACGGGTACACGGTCACGTTCGATGACAGCCAGAGCGTCGGCGTCACGCTGCCCCGGGAGAGCGCCGAGAAGATTGGTGCGTCGGCGGACCATTACGCGGCGCTGCCTGATGGCAGTCATCAGCATTCGATCCTGCACTACGCCCCGGCGGACATGCCCGGCACCCTCGTGCGCATGCGTCCGTTCCTTGGCCAGCTCGGCAGCTGCCCGTCCAAGGCCATGCCGGATAGCCACAATGCCGGTGACTTTGGCGCCTTCCTCGTCGGTGCGCCCCACGACTACGCCATCACGGCTGAGGAGCTCACCGAGCACAAGACCGATGGCCATATGGACATTGATGCGGTGCGCGCCGGTGCCGTGCTGGTTGCGCCGGTGAAAGTGCCGGGTGGCGGCATTTACCTGGGCGACATGCACGCGGGGCAGGGCGATGGTGAAATTGCCGGGCACACCATGGACGTGTCGGGCAGTGTGACGCTGCAGGTGGAGGTGGTGAAGAACTACCCCATCGATGGCCCGGTGCTTTTCCCGCTCGTCGAGGATCTCCCGCCCATGGCCCGGCCCTTCAGCGCCGATGAGCAGGCCCGTGGCGAGCGCCTGGCAACCAGCTGGGGTGTGACGACGATTGAACCGACGGCGCCCATCTCGGTGATCGGTACGGCGGCGAACCTTAACGACGCCATCGACAATGGGCTCGAGCGGGCAGCGACGTTGCTCGACATGAGTGTGGCGGAGGTCCGTAACCGGGCGACAATCAACGGCGCGATTGAGATCGGCCGGGCCCCTGGCGTCATTCAGGTGACCTTCCTGGCACCGCTGGCCAAACTCGATGCCGTCGGCCTGGGTGGCTACGCCCGGGAGCAGTACGGCCTGTAGGGCCTTCCCCAGCCTTTGTCGTCGCTGCCCTCGGCCAGGCCCTGGCCGGGGGCAGCCTGATTAGCTGAGCGTCGCGCTTCGCCGAAACACCACCGTGAGGTTATTGGCGGGCATTTCAGCCACCTGATCGAGGGCCAGGCCGCTGGCGGCCGCTTCTGCGGTGACGGTCTCCAGATCCCGGATACCCCAGGCGGGGTCGCGCTCACGCNGGCTGGCGTCGAAATCCTCGTTGCTGGGCGCCGTGTGAGCGCCACCGCGACGATAGGGACCGTAGAGCACCAGCACGCCGTTGTGCCCCAGGTGGCGTTCCGCGCCGGCCATCAACGCGGGTGTGACTGGCCATGGTGAGATGTGCACCAGGTTGACGGCGACCACCGCATCGAACGGGCCCGCCGGCCAGGGGTCGGTGGCGCCCAGGGCGAGGGGGGCGTGGAGGTTGGGTAAGCCGAAGTCGGCCTGCCAGGCCTCGACCGAGGCGCGCGCCCCGGGGGACGGGTCACTCGGCTGCCATTCCCAGCCGGGCATCGCCGCGCAGAAGTGCGCGGCGTGCTCGCCGGTCCCGCTTGCGAACTCCAGCACGCGAGCATGGAGCGGCAGGACGGACTGCAGCACCTCGAGGATTGGGCCCCGGTTGCGGGCCGCTGCGGGACTGTATTGACGGGGGTCAGGTAGTTCATTCATTGCTGCAGGGTAACGGATTGAAAACCCGCCGTGGCCGGCGCACCATTAATGGAAAGGAATTTGCGGGTTATCGGGCGGGAAAATGGAAACAGTCACGGACGACGTGTGCCGGCGCATCCGGGCACGCATTCTGAACGGGGCCTACGAAGGCGGCTCATTCCTCACGGAAACCGAAGTCGCCGACGACCTCGGTATTTCGAGCGAGCCGATCAAGGCCGCCTTCGAGCAGCTGGCCGCCACGGGCTGGCTTGAGAGCATTCCTTACCGAGGTGCCCGGGTGGTGGTCTGGAATCGGGCCGAGGCCGATGAGATCGGCGAGCTGCGGGCACTGCTGGAATCGCAGGCCGCCCGACGAGCCGCCCGGCTCGCCAAGCCGCACCAGCTGCGTCGCCTTGAAGAGGTGGTGGCCGAATCCGAGCAGCTGCTGGAGCGCCCGGCCGACGCCGTGGAGCCCATCAGCGAGCTGAATCTTGAGTTCCACCAGCTCGTGATCGCCGCCGCGGGCAGCGGACGGCTGCAGCGGTTGCTTGATGCCGTCATGCATGGCGCGATCTCGTCGCTCAGCACCTATCATCTGGCGGCCGAGCAGCTGGATACCACCACCCGTCATCATCGCCGCGTGCTGGAGGCCATCGTGCAGGGGGATGCCGAAGCCGCTGCGGCGCGAATGCGTGAGCACATCGAGACCGTTTATCTGGCCCAGCCCTGACCCATCACCGGATTGCTTGCAAGCGGTCCGCCACACGAACAGCATGTGGGCGGAATTCAGGTTTAATGGACAGGGGAGAGAGGCCATGGAAAACCGGACCTTCAGACTTGCACCCGGCGGCGGTTTTGACAGCGCCGAACTGATCGACAGCGGTCGGCCGGCGGCGCCCGGCCCCGGGCAGATCACCGTGCGGCTGCGCGCCAGCTCTCTGAATTACCACGACTACGGCGTGGTCAAGGGCCCGATGGCGCCGAAGCATGAGGCTCGGATTCCGCTGGCGGACGGGGCCGGTGAGGTCACTGCCGTGGGCGATGGGGTGACTGATTTCGGCGTCGGCGATGCCGTGGTCAGTACCTTCTTTCCGGACTGGCTGGCCGGCGACCCGGTGGATGAGGGCTTTGGTGGCACGCCGGGCGACGGCATTGACGGTTTCGCGCGGGAGCAGGTCACGGCTGCAGCCACCGCCTTCACCCGCGCTCCGGCCGGTTGGTCCCATGCCGAGGCCGCGACGTTGACCACGGCCGGAACGACCGCCTGGCGCTCGCTGTTTGTGCACGGCAATCTGCAGCCCGGTCAGACCGTGCTCACGCTGGGCACCGGCGGTGTCTCGATTTTTGCCCTGCAGATGGCCGTGGCAGCCGGTGCCCGCGTGATCAGTACCTCCTCCAGTGATGAGAAGCTCGAACGCCTCAAGGCTATGGGTGCCGAGGCGGTGATCAATTACCGCGACACGCCCGAGTGGGGGAATGCGGTGCGCGATCTCACGGGGGGGCGAGGCGTCGATCACGTCGTCGAGGTGGGCGGCCCCGGCACGCTCCAGCAGTCAATGACAGCGGCCGCGGTGGGCGGCCATGTCTCGCTGATTGGTGTGCTGACTGGGGTAAAGGGGGAGTTCCCGCTGATTCAGGCCCTGTTGCGCCAGCTTCGCCTCCGTGGCGTGCTGGTGGGTAGCCGGGCTGATCAGCAGGCCCTTGTTGCCGCGCTGGAAGCGACGGGTATCCGGCCGGTCATTGACCGCCACTTCCCCCTGGAGGACCTGGTGGACGCCTTCCGTCACGAGGAAAGTGGCGCCCACTTCGGCAAGATCTGCGTCGATATCTAACCGCGTCTAGTCAGACGTCGCCTGCCCCTCGCCCGCCCCGCGGGCGCGGGAGGCGTCGGTCGCTTCCACCAGCTTGCGACCGGCCAGATCCTTGAGTTGCTGCCAGAGTGCGGGCTCGACCTCGATGCCCTGATCCCAGGCACGTCGCGAGCGCGCATTGAATTCATCGGCGGTCACCATTTCAAGCAGCTCGATGCTCGGATGGTCACTGGGCGCCGCTGGCAGCATCGCGAAATCCCGGGTGGCCATCAGGGTCAGCGTGTCGGTGTCCGCTTCCTGCTCACCGCCGCCATCGGCGCGAAACTGCCGGAACACGGGCAGACGCTCGTCGGCCAGGGCCACGCCCACGTTCTGGATGGCACGTCGACGCTCGCCGGTGCACCAGAACGCGGCAATGTGATGCCCACGCCGGGCACAGCGGGCCAGATACCCCAGAATAAAGCTGCGATCCCGGCAGCCCCGCAGACGCACGATCCCGAGCCCGGTCTCAAGCGCCCGGGTGCAGGCCAGGTCCGCGGCCAGGCTGCCGCCGTGCAGGATTGAGCCATGGTCGATGGACAAAACCACGCAGCCACCGTCATCGTGCCGCCGGATCAAGGCGGGCCAGTCTTCACCGGTCAGCCGCGGGAGGATCTCCCCGAGTAAGCGGGCGCCGTTCAGACCGTGCTGCTCGAGCCAGACCACCATGTCGGCGGCGTCTTCGTACTCGCCAGGCGGAAAGCCGATGCCATCCAGCGCCCGTCGGCACACGATGGTGAATTCATTGAGCGAGACATGCATCAGGACGCCTCGTCCAGGCGGGGCTTCAGCGCCATCCACCAGTCGTCGGCGAAATGCTGGCCGATGTCCTCGATGCGTGGGGCGCCCTGGAACATGGTGATGCGCACCCACCGATCCGAGCGCGGATCAAACTTGGTAGCGCCAAAAAACGCGAGTTTGCACCGCAGCAGATTGATCGGCAGCGTGCCTTTCATCAGCAGGTTGGCGCGAATGTCGCCGTAGGCGTGTTCTGAGAGGGTCTGCACGCGTCGGGCGATGCCCTTGAGACGCGGATTGGCCAGCAGGAACTCCACCAGTGGCGTCGGGCCGCCTTGCGCGCTCTCCCAGTCGATCAGGGCGTCATGGAGCTGGCGGGCCTGCCGGGCTACATCGAGGCCCATCTCCCGCTCCTCGCCCGGGTCGACGCCCCGCTCACCCAGCCGAGGCTCCTCTTTCTCCGCCGAGCGGTACCAGAACAACTGGGTCTGCGCCGGGTCGTTGAAGTCATAGGCGAGGGCCCAGTCATAGTCGCGGCGCAGCCGCGCGAGCAGGTCATCCGTGCCCATCTCGGGGCTCAGATCCTGGGATTCGAGGGCGCCCATGTGATGCTCGAGCTCATCGACGCGCTCCGGGTAGAGCTCCATGAGCAGGGAGTTGAGCATCTCCTGGGTTTCGAGCGACCAGTGCGCCCGGGACCAGTCAAGGAGTGCCTGCCATAGCATGGCCTCCGGCGTCTCTGTGCGCTCGAGCCAGTCCCGCGCCGCATGCAGCTCCTCGCCCAGACGCCGGTTGTTTTGCGCCTGGCGCGCATCGTCGGTGAAGGTCTCCTGGTCGTGGGCAATGGCATGGTCGATCAGCGCGATCATGCGCTCTCGGGTTTCCTGGTTGGGGGTCTCGCCCAGGCAACGTGACAGCGCCGACTCCCGCATCAACAGCCACTGGTTGATCAGCTGCGGGTGGTTGATGAGGAAGGGCGCCATGCCCAGCCCGGTGCTGTTGCCGATGCCGAGATAGCGCTGCAGCTCGGGGTGGAGCTCCACAGCGGTCTCGGGCGCCTGGCGCCGGGCAATGTGTTCGACCTGGCGGATGCTGAAGTCCCGCAGCAGGTAGACCGAGAACATCTGCGCCGAGAAGGGTAGACCGAAGTCCTCCGAGTCCCGGATACGCGGGTAGTCGGCAATGCCGAACTTGCCATTCCCGTAGACCGCGGTGGTGCGGTAAAGGTAGCCCACGCGGGCGAGTTGATCCGGGTCGGGCTGTCGGCCGGCGGCCAGGTCAGCGACCATGCCATCGAAGTTGCGCAGTGAGCGGTTGGCGCGGGAGAGCACCAGCACCCGGGGATCGCACCGGCCCGCCTCCTGGCGCGGGACGTTCTCCCGCAGGATGTCCAGGTAGGCGTCATCCACATCGCCCAGGCACAGCGCAAACGCGACGTCCCAGGCGTTCGCGATCACTCGATCCGAGCGCGAGGCCGGATCGAGATACTGCGAGAAGACCACCAGGTTATAGATGCGCGTGGGACTGGCAATGCGGTAAATACAGGTCCCGTAGCCGTGGTCATCCAGGTCGAAGCGCTGGCGCTGGATGGCCCAGCGCTCGGCCATGACCTTGCGCATCAGCGTGCGGATGAAGCTGATGCGGCATTGGTGGAGACTGCCCAGGCGATCGAGGTCCATGACCTCGGCCGGTGGGCGCAGAGGAACCCGACCCGTATCCGGCCTGGGGTTGTCCGCCTGAACGCTAACGGTGCGCCGAACTGCAGCAACCATGATGTCCCTCCTGTCTGTGAGTTAACGCACGAGCCCCTGGGCACGTGCCATGGCGTAGGCGGCCTTCGGGCCGGTCCACAGGGATGGCAGCAGGATCAGCGACACCGGAATGGCGGTGACGACGATGAACTGCTGGAGTGCGGAGATCTGTCCGGCGCCCATGTAGAGCAGGATGCCGGCCATGAGTGCCAGGGCGATGCCCCAGAAGGCCCGCACAATGGTCTTTGGCTCATCATGGCCAGTGGCGACCATCGAGATGGTGTAACTCATCGAATCGCCGGTCGTGGCGACGAAGATGGTGGTCAGCACCAGAATGGCGACCGCCATGAACGTGCCAAGCGGCAGGGCCTGGGCGACGGTCAGCGTGGCGATATCGAACCGGAAATTGGTCAGCGGTTCGGCGAGATCGATTACGCCGTTCAACTGATAGAAGATGCCCGAGCCGCCCAGGAGTGTGAACCACACCGTGGTGGCCACCGGCGCGGCCACGCACACGGCAAGGATCATCTGGCGCACGGTGCGACCGCGGGAGATGCGCGCGACAAACAGCGCCATCAACGGGCCATAGCCGATGAACCAGGCAAAGAAGAAAACCGTCCACCACTTCATCCACCAGTCGGGTGCCGTCTGTGTGGTCATGGTGGCCATCCCGAGGAAGTTGCCCACGTAGGCACCAAAGCCCTGGGTGTAGGCGTCAATCAGAAACAGCGTGGGCCCGAAGATCAGGATGACCGCGCCGATGGCAATGGCCAGGTAGACATTGAACCGGCTGAGGAGCTGGATCCCCCGATGGATCCCGGTGATCGCGGAGGTGACATAGATCGCGCCGAGGATCACCAGCACGGTGAGCTGGGTGCCATAGCCATCCGAAAGCCCGAACAGGACGCTGCCACCGTAGGCGACCTGGGTTGCCAGAAACCCGATCGGCCCGACCGTGCCCGCCACCACGGCGATGACGCACACCGCATCAATGGTGCCGCCAATCGCCCCGTGCATGACCCGGTCACCAAAGACCGGATAGAGCAGCGTGCGCGGCTGCAGGGGCTGGCCGTTGACGTAATGGGCATGGACGAGCACCAGGCTGGTCAGCCCGCCAAGCACCGCCCAGGCCAGGAACCCCCAGTGCATGAACGACTGGGCGAGGGCGCCCTGGATGGCCTCGGTTGTGCCGGCTTCGGCATCGAAGGCTGGCGGCGTCTCGGCAATGAAGTGATAGACCGGTTCGCCCGCGGCGAAGAACACGCCGCCGCCGGCGAGCAGAGTGCACATAATGATCGCGACCCACCGAAAGGTGCTCATCTCGGGCTTGTCGAGATCACCCATGACGGCGCTGCCCGCCGGTGAGATGGCCACCGCAATGGCAATGACGAAGGTAAGCAGAAGCAGTAACTGGAAGTAGGAGCCCAGGTACTTGGCGGTCCAGGCGAAGGCCTCCCCAACGGCGGTGGACACCAGGTCCACATCCGCAATGGACATGCCAATAAACAATAGGATGAACCCGGCACTGATCCCGAGGACCCAAGGGTCTCCGAGGGTGGCGTTCATGCCGGCGCGCGGTGGCGCCTGCGTCATGCGATCAGCGTTTGCGTTACTCATCTCCCCCCTCTCCCTCAGGTTGTAGCGCTTCTTCTAGGAAGCGTCGCCAGTTGCCGCCGATGAGGGCGTCCACCTCCACCGGCCCGAATCCGCGGTCTTCGAGACCCTGTTCAATATTTGGAAAATCGCGCGCACCGCCGAGCCATGACAACGGGGCCGGCCAGTCGGGCTGCGCCGCGGAGCCCTCGCCATAGTCCATCACCCGCGACCAGTTGCCGTTGCGCATCCAGGTGAGGATGTCCACGGGCTGGTCCTGGCACAGGTCGGTGCCAATGGCGAGGTGCTCGACTCCCATGACATCCACAGCGCGGGCGACCATCTCCGTGAACTGCTCAAGGGTGGTGTCCGATCCGTCGGGCAGATGGAACGGATAGCAGCTAAAGCCCATCAGCCCGCCGCTCTCCGCGACCGCGCGCATCACCCGATCGGACTTGTTGCGCAACGTGGCCCGGGCGCTCTGCGGATTGGCATGGGACACGACGGTGGGGCGCGCCGAGCACTCGATGGCCTCCAGCGTGGAGCGCTCGGCCGTGTGGGAGGTGTCCACCACCATGCCGACCCGGTTCATCTCCCGAATGACCTCGCGGCCAAAGCGTGTCAGCCCGGCGTCCTCGTCCTCGAGATAGCCGCAGCTGACCAGCGACTGGTTGTTGTAGGACAGCTGCATGATATGGACATCGAGCTGCTTGAACACCGAGACCAGATCGATCGCGTCCTCGATGGGCGAGCAGTTCTGCAGGCCGAGGATGATGCCGGTACGCCCCGAGGCCTGGGCCCGATCGATGTCGGCGGCCGTGCGCACGGGCATGATCAGATCCGCATGCGCCTCGAAGCGCCGGTGCCAGGCGCCGATGTTGGCCATCAGTTCCCGGGCGTTCTCCCAGTAAGCCGCGGTGACATGCACCGCATCCAGCCGGGCCGCGCGCATTTCCTCGAAGATCGCTCGGCTCCAGCGGCCATACTGCAGGCCATCGATGCGCAGACGCCCCGCCATGACTCAGCCCTCTCCGGTGCGCACGTAGCTGGTCTTGACCCGGGTGTAGAATTCCCGGGCGTACTGTCCCTGCTCACGCGGACCATAGCTCGACTCGCCCCGGCCGCCGAAGGGCACGTGATAATCGGTGCCCGCCGTGGGCAGATTGACCATCGTGCAGCCAAAGCGCGCCCGGCGCCGGAAGGTATTGGCCGCGGCCAGGGACTCGGTGATGATCCCGGCGGTCAGGCCAAAGCGGGTGTCATTGGCTACGGCCAGGGCTTCGTCGGCATCGCGTACGCGGATAACGCAGGCGATTGGCCCGAACATCTCTTCCTGGTTAATCGTCATGTGGTTGCGAGTGCCGGTGAACAGCGTGGGCTGCAGGAAATACCCCTCAGTCTCAGCGCTCACACGCTCGCCACCGGTGGCCAGGGTGGCGCCTTCCTGCCGAGCGGTCTCGATCCAGTCGAGGTCCTGCTGGAGCTGACGCGCATCCACCACGGGGCCGATTTCTGTGCCGGGCTCGAGCGCATGACCCACCCGAGCCGCGGCGAGGCGCTCGGTCAGGGCGTCGACGAAGCGGTCGTGGATGCCCTCGGTCACGATCAGTCGGGACGAGGCCGTGCACTTCTGGCCGGTCCCGGAGAAGCCGCCGGCGAAGGCGCACTGCACCGCCGTGTCGAGATCGGCGTCATCCAGCACCACCAGCGGGTTCTTGGACCCCATCTCCATTTGAACGCGGGTGAGGTTTTCCATGGCGCGCAGGCCGACCCGGCGACCGGTCTCCACGGAGCCGGTGAAGGTGATCGCGTCGATGTCCGGCGCGCCGGCGAGCGTATCGCCGATTTCGCCACCCGGGCCCATGACCAGATTGAAGGTGCCGGCCGGCAGATTCTGGCGCGAGACGATCTCAGCGAAATGCCAGGCGCTCGCGGGCACCAGATTCGCGGGCTTCCAGATCACGGCATTGCCAAAGGCCAGCGCCGGTGCGATCTTCCACGCGGCCGTGGCGAGGGGGAAGTTCCAGGGGGAGATGACACCCACGACACCGGCCGGCTCGCGCTGCGCCATGACCTCGATGCCCGGGCGGACCGAATCGGTGATATCGCCGATCTGCCGGTGCACCTCGGCGGCGTAATAATGAAAGAACTGTCCGGCGCGATAGATCTCGCCCTTGCCCTCAGCGAGCGGCTTGCCCTCCTCCCGGGAGAGTTCGCGGCCGAGTGGCTCGGCGCGGCTCATGAGCTCGCTGCCGATGGCCAGTAGGGTGTTGTAGCGCGCTTCAAGCCCGGCGGCGGCCCAATCGGGCTGCGCGGCACGGGCGGCGGCAATCGCCTCGCGCGTCTGAGCGGCATCCGCCTGCGCAAACTGTCCCAGGCTGTCGCTGGTATCCGATGGATTGCGGTTGTCGATCTGGGTAGCACCGGCCCGCCACTCGCCGCCGATGTAGTTCTTGTACACCGAATCGCTCATGTCACCTCCTCGTTGCTGGTTCGTCATGCTCGCACTGGCGGCGCGAAAGTAAAGTTGATTCCGGCAATGATTTAATAAGTTATTCTTATGCAAAGTCCTCGCTGAACAGGCAGTTGGTATGGCCCTGAAAATCCAGCAGCTTCGCTACTTTCTTCTGGTGGCTGACACGCATAGCTATCAGGCGGCTGCTGAGTTGTCGGCGCGTAGCCAGCCGGCCGTTTCGCTCGCCATCCGCGATCTGGAAAGCCAGCTGGGGCAGGCGCTGTTCGAGCGGGGGCGCAAGGCCGAACTCACCCCTTTTGGGCGGGAGCACTACCCGCGCATCAAGGCGCTCGTCGATCACCACGAGCGGGTCAGTCGGGATCTGATGGACAGCGCGAACCGCCGGGTCGGTCAGGTGGCGGTGGCGTCGATCCCCTCCTATGCCGGCCGCACGCTACCGGCCGTGCTGGCCGATTTTGCCGCCGCACACCCCGAGATCGAGGTGTCCGTGGAGGATGGCACCGCGGTCCATGTCCAGCAGCGGGTGCTGGAGCGGCGGGTCGATTTCGGCATTGCCACGGATAGTGGGCTCGATCCGGATCTTGCCTTTGAGCACCTGGCGGAGGACCGGATGGGCCTGGTGTGTCCGCAGGATCATCCGCTGGCCCAGTCCACGGCGCCTTGCGCATGGGAAGCGATCGCGCCCTACACCTTGATTACCAATGGCACCTTTCGCCAGGTGAACGACCCGGCGGCACGCGCCGTTCTCGACGCCGCCCGCTTTCACGTGCCGAACATCGTCTCGTTGCTGGCCATGGTGCGGGGCGGGCTCGGGGTGACGCTGCTCCCCGAACTGGCGCTCTTCGAGGCCCGCCACGGGCTGGTTTTTCGGCCGCTGCGCGGGGCGAGCGCGACCCGGGATATAGGCCTGATCAGCCTGCGGCGTGAGACACCCCGGCCGGCGGCGACGGCACTGATGGCGGTGATAAGGGCGCGAGCCGAACCGCGCAGATCTTGAACTCGGGAATTTTCCCAAAGGGATCGAGCTCGGGGGAGGTGAGCAGGTTCGCCGCGGCCTCGCGAAAGTGCATGGGCAAAAAGAGCGTGCCGGTGGCGACATCCCGGGTGAGGTGGGCCTGGACCTGGACCTCGCCGCGCCGTGACACCACGGTGGTCCACTGGCCCTCGGTAATGCCAAGCCGGGCCGCATCATCCGGATGCACTTCGACGCGCGCCTCGGGGGCAATCGCATCCAGCGCCCGGGAGCGCCGCGTCATCACGCCGGTATGCCAGTGCTCGAGCTGGCGGCCCGTGTTGAGCACCAGCGGGTAATCGGCGTCGGGCAGATCCGGGGCGACGCCGAGCTCCGCGGGGACAAACCGCGCCCGGCCGATCGGGAACTGCGACCCAAATAGCACCCGCTCGCCCTCCGAGTCCGGGGACGGGCAGGGATACCAGCGGCCCTGCTCGCCGAGCCGTTCGTAGGTGAGGTTGGCATACGGCGGTGTGCTCTCCACGAATTCGTCAAACACCGCCGACTCGTCGGGGTAGTCCCAGTCATGACCGAGGCGCTTTGATCAGATCCCCGTGGTGCGGGCCTTTGTTCGCTCAGAGCCAGCTCTCAGCACGCAGATGCAAACCGATTTCTACGATCTCTACGCTCGCGCCAGGCAGGATCAAAGAACCGTCAACGCCTATGAAAAAGAGGGCGACATCGATAAGGCGGTTGAGATTGCCCAGGAAAGCGAAAGGCTGCTTTCCATCCTCCCGAATATGAGGCGGACGGCCAGCGACCTTAGCGAGATACGCGAGGAGATCAACGCCATCTACAACTCTGAGGACATGAGTCCCTCAGAGAAGCGAGAGAGCATTGATGAGCTAATCTCTTTGAGGAACGAAATTACCCGCACTCAAGTGCCGGAATTTAAGGCCTTCATCAAGGATGACCCGCTCAACGAATAAGCAGGTGCCAGACGATAAACAGGGGTACTGCGCTGATGCCGACAAGGAAGATGATGCTCATCAGCCAGTCGTCCCCGCCTGTCATCTGGTGGAGCTTATCCCCCAAGAGAATCGCGGCGATCATAACGGCCGACCCGATGAAGATATTCTGCTGCATCAGGCCAGCTCCGACGATCAGCATGACGACCATGATCAAATACATGGGTTGCTCCTAGCAAGCCTTCAAAATCTGTTCCCAAGCGGGTTTCAATCAATAACTTACGGCAACTTTTGGGAACAGGCAAAAAGTCTCAAAACATTGATCTTATTGGAAAAATTACCGCACCGATCTTCTGCATGGCATGCAGGAGGTCGGCGGTTCGATCCCGCCTGGCTCCACCATCACCATTCTTTTTCAGTCTTGACGATCCAGCGGCGTCTGCTATGATTCCGC
>SL_4KL_010_BRINEDRAFT_10000940_pt1 | contig 15702 bp, 13 predicted proteins | sample SodLak_010_BRINE_2_FD_10664 | JGI IMG/M metagenome (IMG submission 10664)
CGATCGCTCCCGCACCAATCATCGATCGCTCGCCGACGTGAACATTCCCAAGCCGGTACTCATCCTGTAGAAACTCATGACAAAGAAGGGTTACATCGTAGCCAATAATCGCATGGTCTGCAACGGTTATTCGCTCGGGCCAAAATACATCCGGTGTTGATTCAAGCCCCCATGCAACGCCGGTCCCAACAGTAACGCCGATCCGTCTGAGGAGCCAGTTTTTTACATGGAGGCTTGGCGAGATTCGTGCAAGGACAATGACAATGTAGTTGAGCATCACACGCAGCGGCGACTTTGCCTTTGGCCACGACCAAAGCGAGTTCCGTACACCCGGGGTCTGTATTCGATCGAGTCGATCGTGTCTCCGAACCGGTGAGGTATCTGAATCGTCAGTCACACTCTCTTCTTTCGACCCGATAATAAAAACTCTCGCTGCTCTCGATCGTTATCGCAGCTCGTTCATGTGGTCTATTCGAGACTGGACCAGTGTGGCAGTCCCGATGTCGTGTCTCACTCGAAGCTCATCACCGGCAGCAGCTAATGCGGATTCTGCAACCGCTTCCGCGCTTTCGATGCTGTCTCCATGTCCGACGACGGCAAACGATCGTGAGGTCGTTGTATAGAGCCCATCTTCGCGCTGGTCAACACTCGCATAAAACAAGAGGGCATCCCCGACGCTCTCTTCATCCACCTCGATCTTTGCGCCCGCGTTCGGGTCGTCCGGATAGCCTGCTGGAACGGCATACTTACAGACGGTTGCCGCTCCTGAGACCGAAAGCGCTGGAAGCTGCTCCCCGTCTCTCGCTGCTGTCAGCACGTCAATGAATGGCGTTTCCAGGATTGGAAGCGTGTTCATTGCCTCCGGATCACCAAACCGAGCGTTGTATTCGATAACCTTCGGTCCCTCGCTTGTCAGCATAAACTGTCCATAGAGGATTCCTTTGTAGTCCGAAAGCGCATCAACCGTTGCCTCGATCACGTCAACTGCCGCATCATAATCCGCTTGATCCATGAACGGGAGGTACGGTGTTGTGTCGCTGTAGGATCCCATTCCACCAGTGTTCGGTCCTTCGTCGCCTTCGTACGCCCGTTTATGATCCTGAATTGCAGGCGTGACGCGAACATCACCGTTAGCAACAAACGCTTGGATCGTAAACTCCTCACCAATAAGCCGTTCTTCGAGCACAACTCGATCGTACGCTGATTCCTTTAGGTATGCTTTCGCCTCTGCTTTGGTCACCTGATCGCCGATTACTTTTACACCTTTCCCACCGGTTAGCCCAGCCGGTTTTACTGCGAGATCACCATCATACTCGTCAATGAATGCACAGGCAGCGTCCATGTCGTCGAACGTCTCGAAGTCCGGACACCCTGGAATGTTCTTGTCGGCCATGAATTGGCGCTGAAACGCCTTATCCGTCTCAATCCGTGCATGTTCTGCGTCCGGACCAAACGCATAGATGCCGATCGAATCGAGCGCATCGACAACACCGGCCTCTAAGCCGGATTCCGGCCCAACGATTGCCAGTGTTGCATCGACCTCTTTTGCGTACTCCACAATGGAGTCAGTATCGGTCTCATCACAGACAGTGAACCCATCAGCCAACGCTACAATACCTGGGTTTCTGTTACTCGCACACGCATACAACGCACAGTCAGGCGCTAATGCACGTGCGATCGCATGCTCACGGCCGCCGCCACCAATGAGAAGTACGGTCTCGCTCATACATTGACTGGCACTGCATAGAAGTGTAAATCTTACTCATGAGATCCCCCATACTATACATTATCTTGTGTATTGTATTGGGATGACGCGACTGCTGCCACAACGACGATCGTCACGGAAAGCAAAAGCAACAATGTAAACACGACTGCAAGGATCGAATCGTCTGTTTGCGATTCCGCTGGTGCCGTCTCAGCAGTTTCCGTTGGTGATTCAGCGACACTGAGTGACCCTGCATGGTCACCATTAACTGCAATATCAAACGTTCCGACCGCGGTGAGTGAATAGCTGTATTCAACCGATCGCTCCTCGAACGGCCCCAGGGAAACGTTTTCCATTCGGTATGGCTGTCCATTGATCGCGATTTCGATCGGTTTCTCAACGGTGTCTGCAGTTGGATTCCGAACGGTTGTTTCGACCGTAAACGAATCACCAGCATCAACCTCAGCTGTAGTAAGTGAGGTGCTGTGTTGTTCGATCGGGATCTCAGCGCTGTCTGGAACCGTGACTGCGACAGTAACTGTTTCTGGCTGTCCAATATCGACGATGTAGCCGTCATCAGTTCGATCCGCAGGTAGTCGATCGCCGGTCTCAGTTCGTATGAATTCGACTGACCCAGCTGAAATCGGAACGTCGTCAGCAAACGACTCATCGATCGAAAATACCGCTTGCATATCGGTCACCGCGGAGTCTGCAGCGAGCGTGTGATAGCTCAATACGGTTCTGTCTGATGCGGTGTATTCTGCGTCCGGAACCGTGTGATCAATTGAAATATTTGCCGCGTCAACTCTTTGCTCACTTGTTACGGTAAACTGCTCAATAGAGACTGGTGCTGGCGACTGAACCGTCTCACTGAGCACTACTGGCTGATTTTCACGTAGGTTCTGCACTGACAGCTCCGTTTGCTCGCCTCGATCGTGCTGTTCGACGGTTGGGCCGACAGCAGTCGTCTCATGGCCGGTTGCTGCGTGCTGTGGTGGAAAACTCTCATCGGGTCCAACAAGCTCGATCGTCCCGTTTGTTGCTTCAACGACTGTTCCATCACTGTTTTCTGCGATATGGAGATACTCGTAGGTACCCGGCTCCCATCGATGGTGTGTTTGTATGGGGAGTGTCTCCGCACCGTTTACTCCTGTCTGTGCCACCAGTGATGCATCAAACGTCTCTCCAGACGCTGTCTGTGGTGCTGTGTAGATGTGTGACAGCAAGATACCAACTTCTGAGCTGTGTGCCGCAGGCCCTGCGGCGAGTGGTGTGCCATACACTGTTGTCTGTGCATCGGTATTGATCATCCCACGAACAGCGCCGGTCGTCGTTACTGCCACATCTCGTGGCGATCGAACACCGAGAAATGCCCGCGAGCGTGGTTCATATGCCAGCGCCGTGTTCTCGATTGTCTCTGGATTGTAGACCAAGATGGTATGAGACAGTGCAGTATCATCAGGTTGTGAGATGATATCGAACGCAAGTTGATCGCCGACCGTTCCCGCAAACGGTGCATCGACGATCGAATCACCGGATCGAACGGAAACAGTATCCGTTCCTAAGATACGAACGTCTTGGGTAACTGTTAGTCGACCACCCTCTGAGACAGACACTGCATCGGGATCATCCGTATCAATGAGGTAGAACGCATATGTTCCGGGGCCGTCATCGTACCATCCGAGATTATAATAGAAGCCCTCGAACCCGCTCTCATCGATCGATCGTGCCGATCGAGTATCGCCTGCATGAAACACGTGTCTGAATGTTGCTCTGTCGTGTCTATCAACTGCAGTGAGCAGCTCTCCAGCGCGCTGCGGTGCAACATCAGCAACGCCAGTGACTGCACGGTCCGCTGGTGAGTGCAGTCGGGCTGCAATGAGAGAGACGTTTTCGCCAGCAAACTGTGCGGTATCCACCCCGCTTGTTGAATCAAAATCAAACCGTATCCGTGCATCAGGAGCAAACATGAATGCACCAGGATCGTTTACTGCGGCTGCGAACTCGCTTTGGTACACTGAGATGTCCCGATCGACGCTCCGAGAAACAACCGTGTCGTTTGCATCAACAGTGGTATCTGGATGTTTGGTGTGGAGTGCAAGCGGTGCCCCGTTCCAAATCTCGACATTGGTCCCGGCAGCGGTGAATTCAGCATCTGTTTGATGTGAGTTTGCTGTAACCGGTGCGGTGACGCTCCAACATAACACGATGATAACAAACACAATTGCGCTGGCGTGTCGTTTTTGTGCCGTTTTGTTGCCCGGTTTTCGTCGTCTTGAGAGCACAGTAGACGACTGTCTTCAGTGTATATTGTAACGCACAGAATACGGCTGGTAAGAAACGCCTTTTCGGCCTGCGCCCGAATAACGGATATGACCAATCCTACTTCGACGAACCGACTCAAGAATGCAGGGAGTCCGTACCTTCGCCAACATGCTGACAATCCGGTTCATTGGCAGCCATGGGATGATGACGCGCTCGAAGCAGCCACCGAGCGAGATGTCCCAATCTTTCTGTCGATCGGATACTCCGCCTGTCATTGGTGTCACGTCATGGCTGAAGAGAGCTTTGCCGATGATACGGTTGCACAGAAACTAAACGAGTCATTTGTGCCGATCAAGGTTGACCGTGAAGAACGCCCCGACCTCGATCGGATCTATCAAACGATCTGTCAACTTGTCAGCGGCGGCGGTGGCTGGCCATTATCTGTCTGGCTCACACCGGAGGGAAAACCGTTCTATGTTGGTACCTACTTCCCAAAACACTCACGCCACAACCGACCCGGATTCATGCAACTCCTGGAGGATATCGCCGCATCGTGGAACGATCCCGAGCAGCGAACGGAAATGGAATCTCGCGCTGAACAGTGGACCGATGCAATTGCAAACCGGGTCGAACAGACACCTGATGTCCCCGAATCGGTCTCGCAAGACCCACCCGGCGAGGAGCTGTTGTCCGAGGCAGTTCGTGCGGCACTCCGTGGGGCCGATCGAGAGTATGGCGGCTTCGGTGTTGATGGGCCAAAGTTTCCACAAGCACGCCGACTTGAACTCCTGCTCACTGCTGCAACCACTGGAGCCGACGACGCACTCTCAGTCGTGACCGAGTCGCTTGATGCAATGGCTGCCGGTGGGCTCTATGATCATATTGGGGGTGGATTCCATCGGTACACTGTCGATCGCGAGTGGACGGTGCCGCACTTTGAGAAAATGCTGTATGATAATGCTGAGCTTTCTCGGATGTACGCATTGGCGTATCAGTACACCGACGTGGAGTGGTATGGTGATGTTGTCGATGAGACGCTCTCGTTTGTCAGTCGTGAACTTCAAGCAGATACTGGGGCGTTCTTCAGCACGCTTGATGCACAAAGCGAGGGTGCGGAAGGAACGTTCTACGTTTGGACGCCGAACCAAGTTCATGAGGTGTTAGACGAGGAGACTGCGTCGCTCATTTGCGATCGGTTCGGGATCACTGACGGTGGCAACTTCGAGAACGGAACCACGGTACTGAATAGTACCAAATCGATCGAGAGCCTTGCTGAGGAGCACGAATTAGCGGTTGAAACGGTTGAATCAACACTTGCGGATGGCATTTCAGCCCTATTTGCAGCCCGCAGCGATCGTGTTCGCCCTGCGAGAGATGAAAAAATCCTTGCAAGCTGGAATGGGTTGATGATCTCCGCCTATGCGAGCGCTGCTCGCGTCCTTGATGCATCATATGGAGACACTGCTAAACAGGCACTTACTGCAATCAGAGAGTCACTGTATGATCCAGAGTCACATACACTGAGCCGTCGCGTGATCGACGGTGACGTTGCGGGAACTGGCTATCTTGACGATTATGCGTTCGTGGCACGCGGGGCATTTGATCTCTATCAAGCAACGGGGGATGTTGATTCGCTCGCATTTGCACTCAGGCTGTCCGAAACGATCGTTTCGGAGTTCTATGATCCGGATGCGGGTACGATCTACTTTACACCACAGAGCGGTGAGACGCTTGTTGCACGACCGCAGGAGTTCTACGACCAATCAACGCCATCAAGCCTCGGTGTTGCAACACGACTGCTCTTACAGCTTGATGGATTCCGAACTGACAGCGAGTTCCGCGACATTGCCTCGACCGTTCTTCAAACACATACAAACCGCATCACATCGAGCCCGCTTGAGCACGTCTCCCTGACGCTTGCAGGGATCGAACATGCTCGCGGCACGACGGAACTGACGATCGCCGCAGACGAAATCCCGCGCGAGTGGAGCGAGACACTTGCGGAGCACTTTATTCCGGGCGTAATTATTGCACCTCGGCCACCAACGGATGCGGCACTTGAGCCGTGGTTGGAGACCATTGGAGCCGATTCAGCGCCACCAATATGGGCAAACCGATCGGCTGAGTCTGCGCAGCCGACAGTGTATGCATGTCAATCATTCACCTGTTCGCCACCACAAACAGACCTCTCCCCGGCGCTGGAGTGGCTCGCTGGCGATCGATAGCCGATACGCAGTCGGTATCGTCTCTCTCCGCATATTTTGTGTACGTTTATCGCACTCCAGCATTTGAGTCCAGATATGGAGACACAGCAGTACGATCGACTCTATCGTCTGTATGCGGAGTTTGATACGCAATCGCTCCGTGAATATCAGGACTTTGTCGATCTTTTTCCCCCGCTTGATTCTCGCGTTGCGCTTACCCACTGGCAGGAGGCAAGCAACGAGCTTGATCGGCGGAAATCGGATATCATCGATTCATTTGTAGATGGGCCGACACTTGCAGAGATTGCCTCTCGTGCCGATCGAGATGCCGCATTCACTGCGATCGACCTGTATACCAAATATGGACGACCAGTAAATGCACTGGTCCTTGATGTTGATGAGACGCTTCGATCCGCTGGCGGGACCGATAACGAAATCCCGCGGGAGACGCTCCACGTGCTGACAGAGTTCCATGATGCTGGAATGCCAATCATCATCTGCACAGGGCAAACGCTTGAAAACGTCAAGGGGTTCATGATACAAGGGGTTGGCAACGAACTTGTTCACTCTGGAACCATGAGTATCGTCTACGAGGCAGGGACTGGAGTGTTCACACCAGGACATGGTTCGGAGACAAAACAGCTCCTGTATGAGTCGCTGGATGACGAGGTTCGGACGGTGTTTGATACGGTTCGGAGCCGTGTCCTTCCTGATGCACCGAGCGAAATTCGCCGAGGCTGTCACTTACAGGGTAACGAATTTAATATCACCCTCAAACCGAACTTCGAGACCGGCAGCGATCGGGCAGCGGCAGTCATTGATCAGGGGGTAGTGTACCTGATCGATCTGCTTGCAGATGCAGTGAGCGATGATCCTGCAAGTCAACAGTGGGCTCGAGCATACTACGGTGCTGTCGACCCTGAAATTCAACAGGTTCTTCAGCGTGAGAATGCGCTTCCGGAGATCGACCGCGCAGCGATCCCGGATGCGGCTATCTCGTTTTTCGATCGGATTGATGTAGCCTACTATCATGCGGATGCTGCTGAGATCGGCTCACTTGCACTAAACAAGGTTGCTGGTGTTAAGGCTGCACTCTCTGTGCTTGGGATTGACGATCCGTTCATTGCAGTCCTCGGTGACAGTAAATCCGATCTCCGAGTGATGAAGTGGATACAGGAGCAAGACTGTGGGGTTGCTGCAGCCCCCGAACATGCCTCCAAAGATGTCTTATCGCATGTACTTGAAACAGATGAGTTGGTGTTCGATCGCGGAAAATCAGCTGATATGCTTCGGACCATCTATGTGTTGAATCTCCTTGCAGAAATTCAGTAGGGAGTCGAGCATGACGCTATTTCAACAGAACTCCAAAGATTTACCCATTGGCGAGTAAACCATGAATTATGAGCAAGAACTACGCTGACTTGCACGACCCTAACGCGGAGTACACAATGCGTGAACTCTCGCGCGAGACAATGGGAGTAACGGCCAAACGAGGCGGTAGCCGTGACGTTGAAATTACTGACGTTCAGACCACGATGGTTGACGGCAACTTCCCATGGACGCTTGTCCGTATCTACACCGACGCTGGAATCGTCGGAACAGGTGAGGCATACTGGGGTGCAGGTGTCCCCGAGCTGATCGAGCGAATGAAACCGTTCGTTATCGGCGAAAACCCGCTTGACATCGATCGGCTCTATGAACACCTTATCCAGAAGATGTCCGGTGAGGGCTCTGTTGAAGGTGTTACTGTCACCGCAATCTCCGGCATTGAGATCGCACTCCATGACCTCGCAGGCAAGATTCTTGAAGTTCCTGCCTACCAACTGCTCGGTGGAAAATACCGCGATCACATGCGCGTCTACTGTGATTGCCACACCGAAGAAGAGGCCGATCCAGAGGCCTGTGCAGACGAAGCAGAGCGCGTTGTCGAAGAGCTTGGATACGATGCACTCAAATTCGATCTTGATGTACCATCCGGCCTCGAAAAAGATCGGGCAAACAGACACCTCCGCCCAGGCGAGATCCGGCACAAAGCAGAGATCGTCGAAAAGGTCACAGAACGCGTGAAAGACCGCGCAGACGTTGCATTCGACTGTCACTGGACCTTTTCCGGTGGCTCCGCAAAACGCCTTGCGGCAGCGCTTGAGGACTACGATGTCTGGTGGCTCGAAGATCCTGTTCCACCGGAGAACCTCGAAGTCCAAGAAGAAGTTACAAAATCTACTCTCACGCCGATCACTGTTGGTGAGAACCGCTACCGTGTGACCGAGCTTCGACGCCTGATCCAAAATCAAGCAGTCGATATCGTTGCACCGGATATGCCAAAAGTGGGTGGAATGAGAGAAACCCGGAAGATCGCAGACGTTGCAAATCAGTACTACGTCCCGGTTGCAATGCACAACGTCTCCAGTCCGATCGCAACGATGGCATCCGCACACGTCGGCGCTGCAATTCCAAATTCGCTTGCTGTTGAGTACCACAGCTACGAACTTGGCTGGTGGGAAGACCTTGTTGAGGAGTCCGTTATCGAGAACGGCTACATCGAGATTCCGGAACAACCAGGCCTTGGGCTCACACTCGATATGGATGCTGTCGAAGAACACATGGTCGAAGGCGAGACGCTCTTCGACGAAGCGTAATCCCAATCTCCGTTTCTCCGGCACCGATCGCTTTTACCCTCGGTTTTATCGACTCATACTGGTATATGATATCGTATGACAGAATCAACAGAGAGCTATACGATCGATCATCGACTTTCGGCAGCAGACAGAAACGTCCACAGCGTGTGGGACAACTCGCTTGACCCGGTACTCACGATCGAATCTGGCGATGTGGTCCGGTTTGATTGTCGGGATGCGCTCGACGGACAGGTTGGATTAGATTCAACCGCTGACGACCTCGCAAATGCAAGCTTTGATCCGGTTCATCCACTGACAGGCCCAGTCTATGTTGAAGGGGCTGAACCGGGTGATGTGCTTGAAATTGAACTGCTTGACCTCCAACACAAAGGCTGGGGATTCACCGGCTATATGCCGGGTGAGATGGGACTTGGACTGCTTCCGGAGGATTTCGAGGAGGCAGGCTACTATGCATGGGATCTTGAGGGCGACATTGGCAAGTTTGTCAACGGAATCGAAGTACCGCTCGATCCATTCCCAGGCACATTGGGTGTTGCCCCGGCAGAAGACGGGGCTCACGATACGCTCCCACCACGCAATGTTGGTGGCAATATGGATGTCAAACACATGACGAAGGGGTCCACAGTGTATCTGCCGATCGAAGTCGAAGGTGCACTCTTCTCGACTGCAGACTGCCATGCAGCACAAGGTGACGGTGAGGTCTGTGTCACGGGCATTGAATCACCGATGTTTGTCACCGCACGGCTCAGCATACGCAAAGAGATGAACATCAAACAGCCGCAATTCAAAACTAACGGGCCATTCACTCCAAGCGGTCAGGATGAACCAATGTATGCGACAACCGGCATTGCAGAGGATTTGATGATTGCAACAAAGAAGGCAGTCCGACACATGATCGATCATCTGGAAGCAAACCACGATCTCACACGAGGTGAAGCGTACATGCTCTGTTCTGCGATCGTTGATCTCAAAGTGAGTGAAGTGGTTGACGCGCCGAATTGGATCGTAACAGCGTATCTTCCGGAGAGTATCTTTCCAGAGAACTAACCGCTCTCGTTAGTATCGTCTTTGAGTCGATCGACAATCGACTGCCCAACCGTTCGTGGGTCTTTTTCGACGATCGAAAGCCGATCGCCAACTGCGATTGTTCCCGGCTCAATAACGTCTGCACAGATTCCACCCCGACCCTCACTCATCGCACGTGCAAGCCCATCTTCACCGGCGACCCGTTCAACATGTGCACATGGTGGTCGAGGCCGTGTTCCACGAAACGTCGCATCACCCAACTGAAACGTTACTTCCAACAGTTCACGAAGGTTGTGTCCATCAAGAACAATATTCCGCCGATGACGACCATCAGTAAGATCAATGCCATAGCGATCGCTGATTGTGTCAATCGCTGCTGCTGAAATGAACGTCACCTCACACACGTCATATGGCGCGTAGTGTCCCGTGCCGGTGAGATACCGATCGCCAGCGAGCCCACCAGAGACCACCTCAATCCGCTCGTGCGGTTGCATTGGTTTTCCATCCGACTCAGCAGTGTAAATATCGATAATCGATGTCATACTGTAGCTACCGTGGCCGCGATCAAATATCAGTCGCTGTTACATGAGTGGTTCTTTGTGAGCCACCATCGGTGTAGTGCATATCCGATCACAACGGGGGGAGCCAACAGAATGACGATTGCATATATCCATTTGATCGGGCCGACTGTGATATTTCGAACCGCAAGCGCTCTCGTATCTTGGAGCACTCCGGCGGCAGCCAATGGCGCACAAAAGAAGGTGTAGCCGATCCGAACCGTTGCCCAGACAAACGTCCCCTCTACAAGAAACAGCCAATCAAGACTAAACAAAAGTATCCATCCAATAGTGGAAATGACGATAATCTGTATCCAAGGTCCTGCTTCGTCTGGTTCCGGCTGATCGTCTGGATGCAATACCGGTTCCTCTCTAAACACATCCATCCTAGGTGGTCAGTGCGATTGAATGTGTGGCCCAAGCAGCCATGGCGGTGGTTTCTTATCGACCGACTCTGCATACTTACTATGACCCGAGTTACTGTTTGGAACGAATTTCGACATGAGAAAGAGAGCACTGTTGTCGCTGAAATCTATCCAGATGGCATTCATACTGTACTGGCAAGCGTGTTCGAGGACGCGGGGTTCGATGTCACAACAGCAACGCTAGATGAGCCAGAGCACGGGCTCACTGAAGATGTGCTTGCAAACACTGATGTGCTCACGTGGTGGGGGCATGCTGCACATGATGAAGTGAGCGATGAGATTGTTGACCGTGTCCGCGATCGGGTTCTTGAGGGTATGGGATTGCTCGTCCTTCACTCTGGACACTACTCAAAGATTTTCAAACAGCTCATGGGGACGACGTGTTCGCTCAAATGGCGAGAAGCAGCCGAAAAAGAGCGGTTGTGGGCTGTTGAACCCGGCCATCCGATCGCAGATGGTATTGACGAGTATATTGAGATTGAAGAAGCCGAAATGTATGGTGAACGGTTCGATATTCCAGCACCGGATACGCTTGTATTCACGTCGTGGTTCGAGGGTGGTGAAGTGTTCCGATCGGGATGCTGTTACCACCGCGGTAACGGAAAAGTGTTTTATTTCCGACCGGGACACGAGACGTATCCTGTCTATCATAATGAAGACATCCAACAGGTACTTGTAAACGGTGTTAAATGGGCGACACCGAATGATGGACCAGCACCAGCGTTTGGGAACGCAGACCCGATTGAAGCAATCGATCTCAGCGACGAACGGACCGTTCACTGAGACTCTTCGTTTCTCAGCGAGCCATCTTTATCTGTTGGTCGCCTATACTGTCTATGGCCGATAACGCCGAAAAGAGTCGGGAGGCAGGGCTTAAATTGATGGTTTTTCTCGGTGGCGTTGCGTTTGCAATATTTATTCTTGGAATCGCAGTGATTTGGATTCTTAGTAGCGGGATGTGACCACAACAAATCGCTTCGAAAGCCAACTTCGGAGAAAAATCGAGATCGGTTGTCAGTTGGGGGATTTCCGTTATTGAGTGCCACCAAACGGATCGCTATCATCGAACTCGGCCGCTGCGTCGGTATCAGCATCCGCTTCGATCGATCGGAACATATTGACGAACTCGTCGTGTTCGGATACCTCGCCAATAGACCGATCCAATTCATCTCGAAGTTCTTCGATTCGAGCAGTAAGCTCTTGGTACTCTTCGTTTGCTTCGAGTGCTGAGTTGCCCTTCTCAGCTTCAAGAAGCGCCTTTTTTGAAGAGAGGCTGAATAGCTCCTGAACACCCTTATCATATGTATTACGGAAGAGAAGATTCGAGACTGTCTTTTTTAGTGCATCTTTTGTAACTGGTTTGATTAGGTAGTCGTCGAATCCCATCGCAATGATATCAAAATCAGGTTCAACTGCGGTCACCATCGCGACACGGCAATCTATTCCTCTCTCACGGAGTGCAACAAGGACCTCGTCACCGGAGAGACCTGGCATACGACGATCGAGAAGTACAATATCAAGTTCGCTGTCTATCTCATCTAATGCTTCTCGGCCTCCGTAGGCAGTCCGTACCTGGTAGTCAGTCTGAAGCCACGCAGCGTATAGATCTGCAAGATCTGGCTCATCTTCGACAATAAGTACAACTGGAGGTTCCTCAGTCATGTTCCTTTCCTCCCTCTCGATTCACACATCACAGTGACAGTCCCGTATATAAGAAAATACCTCTTGGCGACAGCGATATCCCACATGCATATTTATACTCACACCCCAACACCGTAGTTATTCCGACTGGACTGGTGCAACGTCAACGACCGTAATTCGGGTTGCTTCTGTATCTTCGACCACCGCGCCCCATCCACCAACAGTATGTGTGTTACCAGTCTCATCCTCTACATACAGAGTAACTTGTCCCGCAAGCTGTGCGAGTGGAACCGCTTCACCCGGTTGTGATGCACCAGCGTACGCGACATCAGTGACGATTCCACAAATACGCTTTTCGGCACCGGACCCTGTATCGTACCCCTCAACCGTTACACGAACCGTATCACCCGCTGTGATGAGCGGTTCGATGTCTCGAACACACCGCCGGATGTCCGTATATAATATTGGTGGGGCCTCCGATCGGACGCTGTAGATCTCCTCCCAGACTTCCCACAGGCAAGTGAGGAAATACCAGTGAAAAACATATGTTAGCGTTCGATCATTGACCAGCACGCCATACTGATTCAGCGACCCACCTGTTGGTGCAAAGCACGCTTCAGTGCGATCTACGAGGGCGATAAATGGTGTTGGAAGCGGACGGTATCGAACTTCCGTTGCTACCCCTTCGAACATCTTTGTTGGTAGTGTTGGCCGTTCAGAAACGACCGCAGTATGAATGCTTACTTTAATTACAACATCGTTCTCGTATGCCTTTTTTAATGCCGGACGGAGTGCTGCAAAATGGTCAACTGATAGCGAAACCTGTACCTCATTCTCTGCCCCTTCGATCGCCCGTGTTGCATGGTCGAACACGGTCTCAAACCGCTTGACAATGCTCAGTTTGTGTTCGTCAACAGTCGGCTCTTCCCATCGTGTTTCAATCTCTTTTGCCGCTGTTGAGAGGAGCTCTGCACGCCCACGGAGGTCTTCTAATACTACTTCTGGGTTGTTTGCACGTGCGTGTAGGCTATCCTGTTCGTACGTCTCAACGTAGCCCTTATCTTCAAGATCGCGGACAACATCGTAGATTCGTGCAGTCGGGACGGAGGATTCATCGGCTAACCGCGTTGCACTCGTTGACCCGAGCCGTAAAAGCGTAATATATGCCTCCGATTGATACTGTGAGAGCCCGGCGTTCCCCAGCGCCTGTCGGAGTTCTTGTGTCTCCATACGCACCGATTCAGTTCTCCAGCGTATTTAATTACTGCAATACGAAACGAAGTTACTCGTTTTGTGGGCTGTAGTTTGGTGCTTCGTCAGTGATCATCACGTCGTGTGGGTGACCCTCGGTCTGCCCTGCTGCTGACACTCGGACAAATCGGGCCGCTGCTTTGACTTCTGGAACCGTCTCTGCACCAACGTATCCCATTCCAGATTTCATCCCACCAACGAGCTGATGGAGTTCTGACGCAAGCGTTCCTTTGTATGGTGTCGCTGCTTCTACACCTTCTGGGACAAACTCGTCCTCTTCATCTGCATCCTTGAGATAGCGGTCGCCACCACCGGATTTCATTGCACCAACCGAACCCATCCCTCGGTATTGTTTGTAACGTTTCCCGTTCATCGTAATAACGCGCCCAGGCGCCTCATCGGTTCCTGCAAAGTATGAGCCAAGCATGACTGCATCTGCTCCTGCCGCGATCGCCTTAATCGCATCACCAGAGTACCGAATTCCACCATCTGCAATGACGGGGATTCCGTGTTTGCTTGCAACATCTGCAACCTCTGAGACGGCAGTAATCTGTGGCATACCAGCACCCGAAACAACACGTGTTGTACAGATCGATCCCGGACCGATACCCACTTTCATTCCATCAGCAAAGTCAGCAATTTCTTGCGCTGCTTCACGAGTACCGATGTTTCCAACAACAACATCTGCGTCGACAAGGGACTTGATTTCGCGCGCGGAGTCAATCACATTGAGATTGTGGGCGTGCGCACAGTCAATGAACAGCACATCTGCGCCTGCCTCGTCAGCTGCGGTTGCGCGATCGGTTTCGAATGGGCCAACAGCAACACCTGCACGGAGGCGTCCGCTTTCATCACGGGCAGCATATTCGTGTTCTCGACGCTCAAGAACACCTTGCATGGTGACTAGTCCGACAAGCCGACTCTGTTCGTCCACAATTGGGACGCGCTCGATTTTATAATCGTACATCAGTTCGAGCGCCTCACGAGCCGTTACATCTTCCGACGCAGTAATCACTTCATCAGTCATCGCTTCGCTGACTGCATCAGACTCACCGACTTCAAGATATGGCCGAATATCAGTTGCAGAAATAATGCCGAGCACAGTATCGTCTGTATCGACGACTGGTGCACCGGAGACGCCTTCTCTGCCCATCATCTTGTCCACGTCACTGACTGTTTGTTCTGGATTTGCAGTTACAACATTTTCTCGCCGGATGACAAGCTCGTGCGCTTGTTTGACCCGTGCAACCTCATCTGCGGTCTCTTCAACCGTCATATTTCGGTGTAGTACACCAAGTCCACCTTCGCGCGCCATCGCGATCGCAAGGTCGCTTTCGGTAACGGTGTCCATTGCTGCCGATAGAATCGGAATCTCCAACTTAACGTTTTTCGAGACGTGTGTTGCCACATCTGCATCGTCTGGTTCAACGCGGCTCTCCATCGGTCGGAGGAGTACGTCATCAAATGTCAATGCCTCTGGAACACGGAGCTTCTCAGAGAAAGTACCTGACTGAGGAACGTCGTTCGCCATATAAATCGTCTTTGTGGCAACCGCAAAAGCATTGCGAGTTTGCACTTCTATGAGTATGTTGGACAATCACATTAACACATCTGTACAGTATCATGTGTTTGTGCGTGCTGCTGCGACGATTTTTACTTGCATCAAAAACAACACGATCCGTAAAAAGGCGGTGTTGATCGATAGGTGTTAGATACTATTCAATTTATACTATCAAATGTGAACAATACCAAATTTCTTGTGATGCACTTACGGGTTTTAATCGAATAACTTCTATAATCATCAGTATAGTTTATATACTCAATCTATAAATCAAAACCTATGGTTCCAATTATCACGCAACTTTTAATAGCATAGTCCTGTTTATTTTAGATATGAACTCCCAGCAGTTCGCAGCACCGTGCATTGTTGGTCACGCAAACGCCTTCCGAGGGACCTGTGCAACACGGATGTGGACATTTACAACACTT
>SL_4KL_010_BRINEDRAFT_10000944_pt1 | contig 15687 bp, 16 predicted proteins | sample SodLak_010_BRINE_2_FD_10664 | JGI IMG/M metagenome (IMG submission 10664)
GAGAATTAACATACGTGGTGGTTCCTGCTGGGTGAGAAATGTATCAGTCGCGGCCTTCTCTCTGATCATTTATCGGCGGTCAAGGAGAATACCCCGAGGCTTGAGGTCGGGGATGAATCCGACAACTCGGATATAAACCACTAAATGCAAAAAAACTCGAAGGAGGAATCGTGACGGTAGCACTCATTGACCGTGGTCTGCTGGACAATAACACGTCCGACTATAGTTGATTTCGCCGCCGGCATCGAATAGGAGTGGGAGACTCCGAATCCACGTCCCCAGAAATCGAAGATTTCTGGTGTGCAAACGAATCGCTACGCGATTCGTTAACGCCTGTGGAGACTGGAACCCCTGTGTCTGCTGTGGATACAAGTTCCGTCGCAGAAACAGGAAATCCACGCTGTGAGGCTGGAAGCCCCGACCCTTGAGGTCGGGGTTCTTCACAATTATAACAGACGTTATGTATCAGCGTCCAGATCGGGATGGGGCGTGCGGATAATATAGACATCATACATTGCGTGTGCTGCAAGCTTACTTCCAACGCTCATCAAACTGCTGACGATATGACCAGCGTTGGTACTCCCGACGACAACAGCTCTCGCATCAAGCTGTTTGACAAACTTCCTGATAGTGGTCGCAATCGTTCCAGATTGGCTTCGTTCTCCACAAACCAGATAGTTGAACTCAATATTTGGGTCAATACGTTTGACGTGATTAGACAGCTGTTCGACGATTGCCTGTGGATGGAATGATTCGTTCGCCGCAAGCCAGCCTCTACTCTGCGCGTACCGAATGTTATTGTTTGGGATGGCAGTTACTGCAACAATTGTTTCCCTCTCATCAGTTCGGATCTCAGTCGCCCGTAACAGTGCAGATTCGGAAAGTTTCGAGCCATCAAACGGGACTGCAATGACCATCAAATGAACGGTACATATTGGAAATAATAAATGTATCCACCTAAAGTATGTGGAGTCTCGGTAGAAAAGTGCTATCCGAGCACTGCAATTTTTATCCGTCGTCAGCGAACCTACATGTATCGCATGAGTGAAACAATACTCGTCCCGATCGATGGGTCGGAGCCGGCATGGGCGGCGTTCCAGTATGCTATTGAAACGCTTGATGTAGAGAGATTACACATATTGTACGTTGCATCTGGGCCAACAAATCACCCGTACCATGGAGATGGTTCAATTATTAACGACGACATCTTTGATGAAGAGCGCGACTTTGCAGCGGCTCTCTTTGAAAAAGCATCGCAGCAGAGCGGAGCGGTACCGATCGAAACAAAGATCCTCGTCGGAAGACCGGCGGAGAATATTGTCACGTATGCGAAGGAGGCAGACTGTGGCCATATTGTGATGGGGAGCACTGGTCGAGATGGGGCAAAGCGATTGTTGTTAGGAAGTGTGGCAGAGACCGTTGTTCGTCGATCGCCAGTACCGGTCACGGTAATTCGTTGAGCGACGGACAGAAACGACTATTGTGTTTCTATTGAGAATACATACCACTAGGTATGTCTTTATTTGGGATTCCTCTAGATGCGGCAGTTGTCTTTCTTCTGATTGCAGTCGTGCTGATACTGTTTATTTCTGAAGTATTTCCAAACGACGTGACCGCAATCGGACTGATTGTGGTATTGGCAGCACTCGGTCCATCGCTTGGAGTAACAACTGCTGATGCGTTGTCTGGCTTTTCGAATACAGCGACACTGACAATAGTGGCAATGTACATGTTGAGCGCAGGAATTCAACAGACAGGGATTGTCGACCGGCTGGGGCTGTATCTTGCCTCCATTGCAGATGGAGATGGAAAACGTGCACTCGTAGCGACGGTCTGTTCAGTTGGCCCAATTGCAGGGATAATCAACAACACACCCGTCGTGGCCGTCTATGTGCCGATGATTTCAGAGCTCGCCGATCGGGTGAATGTCTCTCCGTCAAAACTGCTGCTTCCGCTATCGTATGCGGCAATTCTCGGGGGGACACTGACGCTTGTGGGGACCTCAACAAACATTTTAGCGAGTGATCTTGCAGGCCAACTCATTGACGGCCGTGATGGAATCGGCGTTTTCGAATTTACAATCGTCGGCATTGTCATTCTGTTTGTTGGAATCAGCTACTTGCTCACGGTTGGGTGGAAGCTCACACCGCCACGAGTCCCTGCGGCATTTGACCTCATTGAGGAGTTCTCACTCCAAGATCACATTCAGTTGGTATATGTGCGCGAAGAGTCGCCAATTGTAGGTGCGACGATCGACGAAATTGAGTCGTTGGCGGAGTGTAACGTCTCAATCCTACAGTTGCGTCAAGGTCAAGAGGTGTTTCCTGCCGCACAGACCGATCGGCCGATCGAGGCTTCAAATCGACTTACTGTTCATGGGTCGCCAGCGGATGTTGCTGCATTTGTGTCGGCGTATATGCTCCGCGAGCTTGCACAGTCGACAGTGACCGAAGAAACGTTCGAGACAGGTGATGAGAATATGCTGGTCAAAGGAGTTCTGCTGGAGAATTCACCGTACATCGGGATGAAAATCGCAGAGACACAACTACAGGAGTTCTATACAACAACTGTCTTAGCGGTAAAGCGAGATGGCGTCTTATACAAAACAGATCTGGCAGAGGTCACACTCAAAGAGGGAGATCTACTGCTCTTACAGACGACAACAGAGGCGATTGATTATTTCCTTGAAAAGGCGACAATATTCTTAGTTGATGATTCAGCATACGATCGGTTCTTTGAGGAAGATCTCTCAGAGGTTATGCCGTTGTCGTCAAAAACCCCGCTTGCAGTTGGGATTTTACTCAGCGTTATTATTGTTGCTGCGGTTGGTCTGGTACCGATTGTTATCGCTGCACTTGGTGGCGTGTTTGCAATGTTGATAACCGGCTGTTTGTCACCAACTGATGCGTACGAGTCGGTGAGTTGGAACGTGATATTTTTACTTGCAGGGGTGATCCCGCTTGGGATTGCCATGGAGGAAACCGGCGGTGCAGCAGTACTTGCAACTGCAATTGTGACTGCAGAGGCAGTAGTACCGGTGGTACTGTTGCTTTTTGTATTTTATATTTTAACGGGGCTACTCGCAAATGTAATCACACCGGTTGCGACAGTTGTATTGATGATTCCAGTTGCGGTTGATGCGGCGGTTAGAATTGGGGTAAACGAATTTACAATGCTGCTTGTTGTGATGTTTGCGTCTGCAACCTCATTTATGACGCCCGTTGGATACCAAACAAATCTTATGGTGTATGGCCCGGGAGGGTACCAGTTTTCGGATTTCATTCGTGTGGGTGCACCACTGCAGATTATTCTTGCAGTTGTCACAACAATCAGCATCATCTTATTGTGGGGGGTGTAGGGCGAAATTCACAATGCCCTTAACCGGCCGGCGTCTCACTCGGATATGAATTCGTTGGAGGATGTACCAGAGATGCTTGATTGTGAAGACATCCTCTCACAGACTTCTGCTGGGGTAGTGGTTATCGCATCACGGCGAGACGATGTGTTTGTTGATGCCACTGCAAAAGAGCTACTAAAATTGGAAGATGATGTCACCCCAGTTGACTTTCCAGAACACTTCTCGAGAATAATAGGACTCGATGTTAGTGCCCACCTCGAAACAGTACCAATGAAATCGGTTCCAGAGACCGGGTACGAGCTTCCTACTGCAACATGGGACAACTCAATTACAGCATATACCAATGGTAAGTGTTGGATATTGGATCTCAGCACAGATCAAAACGAAACTCAACAGCGCGAAGTGCTCTTGGAACGACAGCGTGATCTGCTTCGGCAGACAGAAAGAGTAGCGCAGACGGGTGGTTGGGAGATTGAAATTAAGTCGGGAGGTCTCTATTGGTCACACGGAACAAAACGGATACACGGCGTCGATCTGTCATATGAGCCAACACTTGAGGACGCAATTGGGTTCTATCTTCAGGATGATCGAGAGCGTATACGAGAGGTTGTGTCACAAGCAATCGAAGCCAAAGAGTCGTATGATGTGACACTGCGAATAGAAACTCCAGCAGGTGACACAAAATGGATAAAATCAACCGGTGAGCCAGTCATCAAAGATGGAGTCCTAACGCATCTTCGCGGTGCAGTCCAAGATATTACAGAACGTCAGAAAGCGGACGAACAGCGAAAAATGCTTGAGCGAGCGATTGATTCGGCCCCGATCGGGGTTACCATTGCAGACGCAAACAAAAATGACGAGCCGCTTGTGTATGTAAACGCTGGATTTACGGAGCTGACAGGGTACGATACGGCAGCCGCAATTGGTGAAAACTGCCGGTTCTTGCAAGGAGAGAACACCGATGAAAGGCAGGTTAAACGGGTCCGTGAAGCGATCGAAAAAGAGTTTCCACGGACAGTAGAGCTACTCAATTATGACAAAAATGGTGACGAGTTCTGGAACCAGCTAACGGTTGCACCAATCAAAGATGAAACTGGAACGGCAACACATTTTGTAGGGATCCAGAACGACGTATCCACCCGACGGCGATTTGAGAGCGAACTAGCGAAGTTCCGTCAGGCAGTTGAATCTGCAGGGCATGCAATTTATATTACAGATCCGGATGGAACGATTACATACGTCAATTCAGCATTTGAAGAGACAACACAGTACAGTGAACACGAAGTGCTCGGGAAAACACCAAATATTCTAAACTCAGGTGAGATGCCTGAGGAGTATTTCAATCAGTTATGGAGCACAATCACCGCAGGGAATGTCCTTGAGGCAGATATTATCGACCAACGAAAATCCGGACAGCGATATCATGCTCATCAAACAATCGCACCAATTATTGATGGAATGGATGATATTCAAGGATTTGTGGCAATACAGACAGATACTACCGATCAGATTGAACGTAAGCAGCGAATTACCGTTCTCGACCGCGTGCTCAGACATAATCTCCGAAATGATATGAACGTTATTCTCGGCCATGCGGAGATCATTGCGGCTGAAGAAACTGAAACAGAGGCACGGAGACAATCCGCCGAAAAGATACAATGTGTTGGAAACAATCTCTTGTCACTTGTACAGAAGGAACGAAAAGTTGTTGAGTTGCTTTCAGCACCGATGCGAATTGAAGTATTATCTGTCTCAACAGTTCTTGAAGATGCAGTGACACGGATACGGCAGGAGTACCCAGAAGCGGAGATAAATATGATGTATGAGGGTACAGACACCGTTCGGGCCAGTCAGCAGCTCTCGGAAGCAGTGCGAGAGCTAATCGAAAATGCAATCATACACAATGACCGTGAAGTACCACAAGTAGAGATTAGTGTGACCGAGGATACAGAGACACTCGCTATCCACGTCGCTGATAACAGCACTACAATCCCTGAACAAGAGCGGGACATTGTCACTGGGGACAAGCATACATCACCATTATATCACGGGAGTGGTATGGGTCTCTGGCTCGTTAAATGGATTATTGATCGGTCAGGAGGGAGACTAGAATTTGCGGAGAATGAGCCACGTGGGAATATTGTGCAAATTATAATTCAGCGGGTAATTACGGGATAGATGCAAGTTTTTAACTAGGTAGCAGCCGTATGAGATTGTATAGTATTCAGTGGGTTGAGCTATGTGGGAGATTGTGTGTGTTTTGAACAATGCACACTTGACCACATGGGAGCAAGGGCACGAACGCAGCAGTGTTACTTGCATGGTGATACTGGATGCTGACTGGAGAGAGGCCAGTAACAAATGTTGGGAATATGAAAAGAGATATTACGATTTTAATACTTGACGATGAGCCAGCGCTCGCAGAGATGTACGAAATCTGGCTGAGCGAACTGGGCGAGACACGAGTCGCGAATACAATTGATGAGGCGAAAAGAAAGATGGATGAATCTGTAGATTTGGTTTTTCTCGATCGCCGACTTCGGCACGCATCAGGAGAAGAGGTACTTCGATGGATGCGCGGGCAGGGATTCAACTGTAGCGTTGTGATGATTTCAGCTGTTGATGAGTCGGTAGAGATGGATATTGAGTATGATAAATATCTCACAAAGCCAGTGCTAAAAGACGAGATCACGACGACAGCAAAACAATTTATCACAAAAGCACCACAGATTGGCGGACAACAAAAACGTCGTGTGTAGTGGCGCTAGCTGAGAACTAACACAGATTACACTGTGTCACGATCGGTGTACGTGTACCGGTCAGTGATCTGTTTCCCGTCAAAAACATGAAAGTCCGCAAATCCAAAAGAGACTTCTTTACCGTTTTGTCTCCCCGAAAAGTGCCCTTTGACTGCAGCGGTGTTTTCAGTTATCAAAATCTGATCAATTGAATGTGATCCATCGCTAAGTGGCCGCTCTTTTTCGTAAAATCGGCGAAAGTCATCTTTTCCATAGATCGTTTCGGAGCCTGGTCGTTCGTATGTGATATCGTCACTAAAAAGTGTATACATTTTTTCATACTCGTTCGCATCAACCAACGCGTAGTACTCCTCCAAGATAGATCGGAGCGGTGTGCTCATACACTGTATTGACAGTTCGTTAATATAAATTCCAGGACTCAGATTACAAAAATCACACCACATTAAAGAACGTCAATCGATAAGGTGGTAAATATAAGGTGTACGTGTATGGACGAAAATGAGACTGAAACACCCGAGATCCTCTCTTTGCTACCAGAATCACCAATTAGTGAATCTGAGCTTGAGGCGTTACAATCGGATGGTAAAATAGAGACCGCGGTACCAATGAAAATGTACAAACATCCAGACGAGTATGAGATTCATGATTTCGCTGCAGAGTGTGAATCAATGTCGTATGCGCTCCGGTATGACGATGGCGAATGGTTAGTCGTTGCATCAGACCCCGATCTGAAACAGGTAGCGTACGCACTGAGAGATTATCATGAGGAACACGAAGACGAACAACAACGCAACATCCAGGCAGAGGACCTTCGTAGATAGGTACGTTAGAATAAAGCTATTTTAGCTATTTTGGCTATTTCAGGGTAGGCACAGATGCCATACAGAGTGTAATAGCTGTCAAGATAAAATATTCAAAAATTGCAGAAGTTACACCTATTATAAACATTCTATACTCGCACAATGAGAGAACAAACACAAAAACAAAGGCTAGTTTGAGATCGATACCGAAGATGAATCAGAAAGATATGCAGTCAAATCTGTCGTCGTTATCATACCGATAACGCCCTCTTCATCATTGACAACTGGCATATGGTGGAAACCATGTTCTATCATCGAGTGAGCAACATCTTCGATTGAATCTTGCGCTGATGCAGTAATACAGTTTGTTGACATGTATTTTGAAACCGGCGTCTGATCCTTTGGTTTCTGTTCGGCAACGATCTTGACAAAGTCAGTCGTAGTTAAAATACCGACAAGTTGGTTTTCTTCGTCAACAACAACGACAGAGCCGATATCATGTTCTAACATGATCTGAGCTGCATTCTCGACAAGCGTATCTGGTGAAACGGTGCGTACATCGCTGGACATGAGCCGTGCTACGAAGATATCCATAATGTGTGAAATCACACAACACGTACAAAACAGTTAGCATCGAGGGAATACGCGGCCATAATCGTAGAGAGAATGGCTAGGTGAGAATTTCATAATTTATTTAATAGGTAGAATAGGTATACGAGGTGAGGCCCACATTGGAGAGACAAAATCAATGTGTCCCATATCAAATAAGAAACACACCCTACAATCGGTTATCGCTTCAAATATTCACAAATTATATAATAGGTGGAAATTTAGGAATAGTTGTACTATTTACGAGTTATATAGTAGCTAAGAATTACCCACATCTTTTTATTTATTGGATAGAGCTAATATAGTAGTAATATGAGACAGTTCAAAGTAGGTGCAATAGGTGGAAATTCTAAAATAGTACAAAAAGAAAAAATAGCGAAAAATGACACATATTGTGAGACACCCTTCGGAGGTAGCTAATGTCTGATATGGCAGATCCTCGGGCAGTCAGTGTCTCAGTACTGAAAGGGGGTGTGGGAAAATCCACGATCGCAATCAATCTTACACGTGAACTCGCAGAGCGAGGGCATGAAGCATTGCTTGTAGACTTAGATCCAAATGGCCATGCGACGATGGGGCTCGGATTAACAGAAGCGTATAAGCGAGATGTACACCTTGGTAATGTAGTCTTAGACGACAGAACAGCTACCCTAGAAGATGTTATCGTAGAGACCGAGTTTGGATTTGACGTGCTTCCATCTTCGGAGTCACTCGAACGCGTCGAGCGTGAACTGTCGAACGTGATGCGTGGCTCAAGCAGGGTTCGAAAATTTGTAATCGATCCACTGTTGGGCGAGCAATATGATTATATTGTGACTGATTCACCAGCGAACCGAGGCCGCCTCAGCGACAATGCGTTGGTCGGAACGCTCAATATGATTATCCCACTTATTCCAGGAAACGAATCACTCGGGGGATTACAGCGGACGATCGAACGACAGATCAAGCCACTCCGTGAGTACGAAGCGCTTGAAATATTGGCAATCGTCCCGAACATGTTGGAAGATAGGATCGATCAACAAACAGGCGATCGGATACTTCTTGAGGAACTGAATGCAAGAGAAGGCCTCCAGCAGTATGTTCCAAACTTTGCGACATTCAGTACCGAAGAGTTTGAAGCGATTGACGCCGGAGAGCTCAAACCGCTTCCAAAACCAGGGATCCGAGATCGAAAAGCGTTCACAAAAGGAATTGGTGAGAACAAGCCGTTGCGAGATTTCGATCCAGAGAACGACCAACTGAAACACTTTGCTGAGCTTGCAAAGATCGTAGAACAAGGAGGGATCCACAGATGAGCAACCCATTTGATGATTTAGATAGCGCACTCGCAGAACCAACAGACGACGAGAATGAATCTGCAGTGGAGACTGAGTCAACGCAAGTAGCAGAAGAGATTGAATCTCCAGCAGAAGAAATAGACCCGATACTCGAACCAGCGTTCGGATTTGATGCAGTCAAGCAGAGTCCGATATATGCAAGAGAGTCGTCTTGGGATGCATTTGACGATGCGGTTGCAGAGCAATCACTCCGAGCTCGGTTGGACCATGAAATTCGAAACAGCGAAAAACGTGAGTGGCATGACGCCGCCCTTCGCGTTGCAGCAGCAGAGCCCGAAAAGCTCCTTACAGCATTTCTCGAAGCCAGAAAAGAAACCGACCAATAAGAAAACATAACTGTCTGATTTGAGTATAGCTCTACGTTTGTGTTCTCAAAAAAATAGGGGACGGTCCCAGCACGAACAGAGAGTAATACTACATTAACTACGGTAACGAGATGTTTTTACAGGTAAGTATCCTCTACTTTGATACGAGGATCAAGGAATGGCTGACGAACAACCCAACGATACAACACGGCATCCGCGATCGCGACTTGACGTCATCAACTTTTATTGTATCACCTCATTGCTAATTGCCACCGTGGCAGTCGCAGGTGTTGTTGGAGCTGCGGTATATGTTGGCGAGTTTGACGAAGAGATCGACGAGGATGAATTGGTTGAAACATCCGACGCAAATGTAGTAATTTCAGAACCATTTGAAGGAGAGGTGACCATCACGTGGACGGATACCGCAGATGCACGACACCTAGAGATTCGATCGCCCGAAGGCGATGAACTTGGACGGCTGGACTTTCTTGGTGAGGCGATCGACGTGGATAACACAGAGTTCACTGTGATTGCAGTGTATGAAGATGGGCCAGATGAGATAGTCAAAGAGTATGAGCCATAATATTGTCCGTAGTGAAATAAAAACAGCAAACAATCAAAGCATAACAAAGCGGCTCTCGTGAGCAAATCCTCCTACCCATCGTACGCCGGAGTATACAACGGGGGATATATGAACTCAGATATACGCTCACAAATCTCGCTACAGATTGCATTGGCAATTGGCTTCGTTTCTGTCGGAATTGGGGTGTTGATTGCATCTGCAAATCCCGCAACGGGCTATGAACTCTCGATTTACGAATCAACACCGCTTGGATTCTGGGTTGCAGTAACAATCGGAGCTGTGCTCTCACTCATTGTTGCTGGATCAAGACGAGCAGAGAGATGGATTAGAGGTTCAGCCATAATCCTTGCAATTGGGAGTATCATGTCTATAGTGACGCTGCCGCTGATACGGAACTACTATTACTACGGAAGTGGCGACTCAATGAGCCATCTTGGGTGGGCTCGCGAAGTTGGTGGTGGAGTACTAAGTCCGCTCGGACTGCTCTATCCGGGGATACATATAACAGCAAACTATATGAGTGAAGTTGCAGGTATTGAGTTGACTCAGACGCTGCAGCTTATTCCAATGGTTATCTATCCATTGCTTGGCGTACTGACGATTGCACTGTGTGTGAACTATCTCACAGACTCACAGTGGGGATTCATTGTTGGGCTGTTTTCTGGACTATTATTCATTCCGATCAATAAATTATCAGTGCACATCATCGCACATCCATCCAGCCAAGCAATTCTATTCTTTTCCCTGGTACTCTATCTGCTATTTCGATTCCTCACACAACCGGGTGACGCACGATATACCTCTGTAAGCAGTGTCGCGCTAGCGATCGTTGCAGTGGCGATGATATTTATTCATCCTCAAGAATCGATGATGATGCTGGTAACGCTGATAACGGTCACCGGCGTTCAATTGGTATATCGGCGAAAGCAGTCAGAATCTGTAATTACACAACAACCGTTGGTGCTTGGCCACGCCCTGTTGACAGGAGTAATCTTTACGCTGTGGCTGCCACAGCATACGCGGGCAGTTGATCGTCTGCTGTTCGTAATTGGTGGATTTCTCGAACAAGGAACAGAAACAGGAACCGAAGTAACGACACGAACGGCATCACTGACAGCCCTAGGTGGAAGTGTCGAAGAGTTATTTGTAAAACTCTTTTTACCAACATTGATTATTGGCCTCCTCGCAGGAGTATTACTCATTGCAAACCTAACTGGCAGACTACAGGATAACAAAAGTAACCGAAATTCGCTCATTACGTATATCACAGCCGCACTGTTCCCACTGACAGGAGCAGTCGTTGTCATATTCCTCGCACAACAAGGCGATCACTATTTTAGATTCTTTGGATTACTTATGGTCCCGGTAACGATTGTCGGGGGAGTTGCGATCGCAGAATTATTGGCTTCGATCGACCGAAGAACGAAGTGGCCAGCTGCAACAACGGTATTTGTATCCATATTTATCTTCTTGCTTGCGATGCAAATGCTAACAATCCATGCATCGCCGTACATGTATCAATCGAATAAGCAAGTGACTCAAGCGGAGATGACGGGATACGAGTTTGCGTTTGAGCATCGTACTGAAGAGACACCAATGCTTGCACTTCGGATTGGTCCTCGACGATTTGTCGATGCGTACTATGGTCGATACACTGCACGGGCAGGGCTTGATTTCCCAGGCTATCGTGGTGGCGTACATGAAAATGAGTTCAATAGAGGCTTGTCAGGCGAGTACGATGGCGATCGGTACTTCGCTACGCGATCGGCAAATCAACAAATCGAGGTTGGATTGTACAACGAGCTCAGGTATACGCAAGATGGATTCGATCAACTTGAGAGAGATCGATCAATCCATCGGGTCCAGGATAATGGTGATTTCCGACTGTATCTAGTCCGTGACAACTGAAATTACCGTTTCTACAGTACAATGTCCATAACTGATCGAGTTGCAAAAGGAGTAAAAGCCACGTTTGGGGCTCGAATTGTAGATATTGCTGCAAATGCAGTATTGACAGTAATACTCGCGAGGTACCTATTAACACCAGACCAGTTTGGGCTTCTATTTGTTGTAATATCGATTCTCGGTGTCGCTTCGATGTTTGGTACACTCGGGTTTCCGTCGTCGGTTGCAAGATATATTACCGAGTATAGCGAAAAAGATCGAACACAGATACCGCAGATACTTCGGTATTCTGTCGGAGTGATCATCGCGCTTAGCCTTATTGTTGCCGTTGCACTTACAGTAGGAAACTCACTCGTTGCACGAATAATAGACGAACCGGGGATTGAACCCTTACTCGTTATTGGTGGAGTATATATCTTGTTTGAGGCTTTGAGTAAGTATCTCTCGAGTGTATTCCAAGGACTAAATCGAATCGAACTGAGTGCACTCGTGAATTCAGTATCCGCAATCGGCCGGCTGCTCTTTGCGGTTGTATTCACGCTTGCAGGCTACGGAGCAGTTGGTGCATTAGCAGGGTATGCTGCTGGGTTTGCGCTGTCGGTTACCGTTGGAGGAACAATACTGTATCAGCAGTATTACCGATCGATCGAGACCGCACCGCAGCTAGAAAACGGACTTTTCAGACGAATGGTGGAGTACAGCGTCCCATTAACAGCAACACGTGGTGCAACGGTGATTGACAAGAAAGTGGATACGATTCTGGTTGGTGTGTTGTTAAATCCACTTGCTGCAGGATTCTATACAATCGGAAAGCAGGTATCAGATGCAAGTATTGCACCTGCAAGCTCGCTTGGGTTTACGATTTCACCGGCATTTGGTGAGGATAAAGCCGGTGATAGACTTGAAAATGCAGCAGAGCTGTATGAACTCGCAATGAAGAATATTTTGATTTTGTATATCCCCGCAACCGTTGGCCTGATCCTTGTTGCCGAACCGATGGTTGTGCATGTGTTTGGGCCAGATTATCGGGCGGCAGCACCAGTTGTTCAGGTAATGAGTCTGTTTGTGCTTGCAAACTCTGTAAACAAAATTACAAGTGACGGGTTGGATTTCTTGGGACGTGCACGGACTCGGGCGATATTTAAAGGTGGAATGGCGATCGCAAACGTCATCTTGAATCTATTATTAATCCCTACACTCGGTGTTATTGGAGCAGCAATTGCCACCGTCATTACATTCTCTGCATATACTATTCTATGTGTATACCTAATCACAACCGAGTTACCCGTAACACTCAGAACTGTCGTCAGACCTGTCGTTAAAGTCACGATCATCTCGCTTGGAATGGGCATTGTTGTGCTCATGTTGCTCCCACTGGTGAATGGAGTAATAACACTACTTGCAATCATAACCGCGGGAGTATGCGTATGGGCGATCGGATCGACTGCATGGGGACTTGTTGACGTCCGCCAAGTCCGATCGTTTATTGTTTCATAGTGAAAATAAATAAAAATTAAATTGACAAAAGATTGGTTTCAATTAATCTGAAATCGCTTCAGACGGTGACTCAGAAGATTCTGTCGAGGACTCCGACTCCGCAACACTCTCTCGAATCGCTTCCTGCAGTTTAACAGTCCAGCGACCCTCATCCACGGAGACAGCAGGATCAAGTCCAGTTAATAATGCATCTGCTTCACGATCGAACTGATAATAACTTGCATTTCGCTCTTTCGCAGTGTCCCATCCACCCGATCGACGATCTTTCAATACAAGGCCAACGTTCTCTGCAGTACCACGGAGTCGATCAACAGCCTGATCAACGTTATTTTGTGCACGGGCTTTTGGCGATGCTTTATAATCTCGGTCAAGATTGATGAGCGTCTGTGACACTAGATCTGCTGCAAGCGTCTTTTCTGTGCCGTGAACGTAGAGGATACGGACAGGGTTTGTTCCAGAGAGCATTTTAATGGTACACAAGGCGCCGTTCTCACTCACATACTGTACCTGTGCACAATCGTATCCAAAGTCCATATCATAGCTTCCAAGCAACGAGGTTTGCGCAGAAACAGCAGCATCATCTCGTGGAAGGCCGCCTGCATTCAGGCCAATATATAGGGGGTGTGGAAGCCCTTCCTCAAACTCACCACCAAGCAAATCAAAGTTCCAACTTCCGCGGTTTGCAACGTCTGGCTCTGTTGAGCCGGTGTATAAAAGGTCAATTCCCCGTATTTGACCAAGTTCACCCTGATCAATCTGCTCTCTGACCTTCCGCATGACAATATCGAACTTGTGATTGTGAACAATAGAGAACGGTGTGTCATGCTCCTCGGAAATAGAAACGAGGGTTTCAAAGTCTTCGATCGTCTCCGTGACAGGTTTCTCAATGAGCACAGGAATTTTAGCCTCAAGTACAGGCGTAGCAACCGCAAGATGTGTCTGTGGCGGTGTACAGACATGGACCCAATCTAACGGTTCATTATGTAACATTTCATCGAGATCAAAATACGCTTTAATATCGTATGAGCGTGCTTTCTTTCGCGCGAGTTCTTCGTCCAAATCACAGATTGCAACGAGTTCAGTTTTTGGATTTTTTGCTAATCCAGATAGATGATTTTCCGAAACCGTTCCTGCACCAATTACTGCAGTCTTTAGCGGCATTACCGAGTTATTGCTAGTGCAGGTATATTGTTAGCATCAGAGTTCGACCACAACGGGATGGCTAAAACAAATCAAAAAGTGAAAATTTAGAAACGCGTGTGTGCCCGGAATGAAACAATCCGACGGTTAGGACGATCTGTCGGGAGGGTTATCGCATATCGACGAGTTCACAGACTGAATGATGTGTTGTAATAATGAATGACTCACGGTGGATCTCTTCGGTATCAGTTGGAAGAAAAACAAGGTGTTTTGTACCCTGTTGTTCCGTGGTGATGACATCCCAATCATCGGACTGATATCCTAAGTCTTTCCGTGGGTCTGGGTCAGCGGAAGCCATTTCCCAGTCGGTATGTATTGAGCTACTCATGGTATCACAGCGTTGAGAGATCAAGCGTGGTTGTCGTTGCAACTCCATCTACAGTGAGGTCGAGGATTTCACCTGTGTATTGGAATCCAGTAAGGCCTTTTGTGACTTCACCACTGACTTTGTTACCATCGATCTCAAACTGTGTGTGGGAGGCAGCATCCATTGAGGAGGTGAATGCTGTATCAGGTTTGATGTCACCAGTCACTGTGAAGGAGTATCTACTGGTAGTAGCATCATTACCTCCATTAATGAACAATTTATTTGATATATCCGCGTTTGGACCTGCAGAGAACTCGATGAGGTCCTCAAGGTCAACTTCACTACCATTATGTAAGACTGTGACACCTTCGAGGTCTCCAACGATGTGGACGTCTACAATTTTTCCACGGTATTTGAAGCTGTCACCACTGTGTCCACCACCAGCTGTAGAACCGATCGCAGTCCACGTGCCGTCGATGTTCGATCGAACGTAGTCTGTTGGTGCTGGGCGGTTTGCGTTATATCGCTCCCGTTCATAATCCATACGGATCTGACCAGTCGTGGTGATATCGTAATTAATCCCACCTGAATTATCAGTTATGATCGTAAGTTCATGCCAGGATTCAGTTTCGAAATCTGGATTCACGGAAACAGCAGTGTCGCTGAACTCATCTAGATGTTCGTCCTCAGACTCACTCTCGTCAGCATCCGACGACTGATCCTCAGAGCCTGATGTTTCGTTATCATCCTCCTCTGGAGATTCAGAGATACTATCATTATCTGTGAAGTTACTGAAGATATCATCAATCGAAAGGCCATCTGAAACCTCGTGGCAATCCCCTCCCGTACAGACATCCATATTCGAGTGGACACTGAGATCGCCATCCCCGGAAATTGAGACATTATCTGTAGACCATTCGCTTGCAGTACTTCCGCTGCCACCGATTGCATCGTTTCCGGTGTTGTTGAGAATTTGCGTATCAACAATGGTACCAGATCCACCTTCTGCACCACGATGTAGTTGGAT
>SL_4KL_010_BRINEDRAFT_10000945_pt1 | contig 15685 bp, 17 predicted proteins | sample SodLak_010_BRINE_2_FD_10664 | JGI IMG/M metagenome (IMG submission 10664)
GACGGATATCCGACAGAAACCGCCCTATCGGCCCTAGAGTGTTTCGACTCCCGAATGATGAGAGTCGTCAAAACGTGATATGGGACCGCCGAGCGCGACGTTCCGAATTTAACGCACAGCCGCCCTGTGCTGCGGTTTTGAAATGCATTATTCGTCGACCTCCCCTTCGAGGTTCTCCAGATACCCGCGGCGCGACTGCATTCGCTTGAGCTGGTCGGGATGATCGTAGTGGTCGCGAATGACTTCGGGCGTCGCGTTCACCTTCTCAGAGAGCACTTCCGGCGGCCACCCACGATCCCGGTGATGGGTGATCGCACCCGTTCGAATGCGATGCGGTGACCGCGATGACGGACAGCGGCTTTCTTTCCCGTGCTCAAGTGCCTCACAGGTTGCCTCATCGCGGTTGTGTGGACATTCGCCGTAGCGACAGGGCTGAGTGATGATGTTAATACGCGCCCGAATCGCGCCGGTCGTCATGCGCCCACGGCCCTTGTGCGTGCTGAACAGTGGCTTCCGTCCGAACTTGTCCTTCTTTGGCACGCGGTTGACCCGAATGTACTCTTCGACGAACTCGCCCGTTTCATCAGAGAGATTGACCGGACGCTCACCCTCGTCTTTGTTTTTGAGTTGGGTATCGGTCTCCGGTCGGTGCCGGAAGTAGACAAACGGTACATCGATCCGTTCTAAGATCTCGTCGTCGACGTCGTCCTGGTGCCGAAGCCGCTCAAGATCCTCGGCGGTCAGATAGCAGTCTTCGAGATCGAGCGACCGTAACGCGCCGAGTCGACAGCCGGTTTCCCACGCCAGGATGAACAGAATGTGATCCCGTGAAGCGCGTCGGTACCGCGCCAGGTTCTTTTTAATCTCGTGTGCACGCTCGGCGGTCAGTTTCTCCTCGTTGGTTCGTTCTTTCTTCGTGAGCGTCGGCACGTCCATCTTGGCCGCAAAGCCGCGCGGGACGGCTTCGATGTCTTCACAGAACGCCAGGAACAGTCGAATGGTTCCGAACTGAGTTTTCAGCGTACTCATCGAGAGATTCTGCGACCGCCGGTAGGAATCGAAGCGGTAGAGATCTCGGCCCGTAAGATCGTTCAGATTATCGATGCCTTCGGATTCGAGCCACTCGACGAAGGCATTGAGCCGATAGTAGTAGCTCCGGAGAGTCGCATCCGCGCGTTCCGAGCCCTGCCGGTCTATCCACATCTCCATTGCCTCGCGGGGTTCGAGTGCGGTCAACTCATCCGGCCCATGCCCACCGTCGGGGAGCAGACGCTTTTCGGCTCGGTTGCAGTCGTCACAGTGGCCATCATCGTCGACGTGACGGACGCGCCTACACGCGCGACAGGGACGGATGGGTCGACGAGCATCGCTCATCGTCGACCTCCGTTAGTTAGATGATACGCTTCACTCAGCGGGCAATTGGGTGACTGTACTGCGGTCATGGCGGGGCTTTCAAGACCCCGCAGAGTGTCGTCGTACATGGCTTTCGTGCCTGCATCACGGAAGCCCACGCGGGCCCGCTGTCCCACCAGCGGGGTCCGCTCGATTTTCAAAATGGACCCATCAAGGAGCGACGGGTCCGCGAGATTGCTTCCGTAGTCTTGACTGTGTATGCTTTTGATAAAAATGTTCTCACTAATTCGTGTGGTTAGTAGCACGCATCGTTGTAGCCATTCTTTGAGATAGGCAATTGTAAGGACGTGTGCTCTTTCGGTCGTAGTATGCGCCAACCGGGGGATTGGATGCAAATGCCGATTGATGAGCGGATTCTCGAAGCTCTCGACACCTCTGGTATGATCTTGTCCCCTGCTGTTATCGCTAAGAATATCGATAAGACCCGTCCCGAAGTGAACCGACGGCTCACTGAATTGGTCGACAAAGGATTTGCCGACCGAGTGGAACGAGGATATTATACGATTACGAACAGAGGGACCGGTTACCTCAATGGAAACGTCGACGCAAGTGAGTTCGAAGACTAACCTCACGCAGAACCCTCCAAAAGCCGCGTTCTCGCTTCTTCGATGACAGTTCCCATCCAGTGTGGTCTCTCGTCGATTGTCGTCCCATCACAGAACGTCTGAACGATCTCGATAGATCCCCGAACAATTCGAGCATCCATTCGCCAGCTCGGAAACTCACCGCGCGGATCGACGGCGATTCGGAAAGTGTTGTTTGCGTCAGTGCTCAGTTCGACCGTGACGTAATCGGGGGCGTCGGGTCGATCAAGACCGTGGGCGGCGAGAGTGGCTGTAAACTCGACTACTTGCGCGCCACTACCGTGGGCAGGTCGATAGTTTGTCGACATACTCACCGCTGAACAGTAGCATTTATTTAATGTCCTGCAGGGTGTTCCGGTTAGTTCCGATTAGCTGAGAACCACCAGACTGAAGCGGATTAGGAGAGTTCCGGTTGGTGTTCCGGTCGGTTCGGTTTCACGAGTTGGTAGAGCTTCCCTTTCGCGGACCGATCTGTTTCGACAAGGCCGTAGTGTTCCAGCTTTGGCAGATGTTTTTGACGGAGATATCGGAGCGTCAGGGGGTCTTCGTGACTTTCTGAGTATTGTTTATACAGATCTTTCTGTATCAGTGGTCCGTCGTTTTTCAGCACATTGTAGATTACGCGCTGATGCTGATTCAATTTCGAGATCGTCTTTCGACGAACTTCCTCGCCAGCCGCGAGAATGGACTTCCCGACGATCCGCTCAGGAATCATTGATAGTCCCTCATCTGTCGACTTCCGGGCGGCTACCCGCAATGCTGTAATCGCAGTACGTGCGTCACCATCCGAGAGACGGGCGATACGGGTGAGTACGTCCCGACTGACCACACCGCTGCCAAGTCCTTCCCGCGCCCGCCGGTCAAGAATGTCGGTGATCGTTTCGTCGTCGTAGGCATTAAACGTCACCCGGAACCCAACCGACATTCGAGAGCGTACCCGCTCTTCGAGCCCGGAAAATAGATCGATTTCACGATTGGCAACAGCAATCCACGACACACCGCTCATCTGGTGGAGATCGTACAGCACTGCGGTCTCTTGGAGCTGGTCGACTTCGTCCAGGATCACGACGCCCGGCCCATCCAGTTGCCGTTGAACTGTTTGAGTTAGCTCTCGGTTCGAAGCATTCCGTGAGACCGCCGCGTCAACGAGATCTTGAGCAAGACATTCGAGAACCGCGTTTTTTGTGTAGTTCTGCCAGCAGTTGACGTAGGCGTAGGGGATATCGAGAACTTCCCGCCGCAGCTCACGAACAGCCGCGCGGGCGACTGTCGTTTTTCCGGCTCCAGACGGTCCAAAGAGAAAACAGTTCTCGGCCTGACTTCCGCGTTCTATGGGTGTAAGGGCGGTCGTCACCTGATTCATATGTGAGTTCCGCCCAACGATCTCGTTCGGAAGGTGATCGTCGTCAAAAACCGTCCCGTCGCGTATCATATCAACACTCAATACAAGGGTTTGTGATAAGTGGAACGCAGGGTGTTCCGGTCGGTTCCGGTCACCAGATTTTAAATAAAAAATGGGTCGACGGTCGGTATGCGGTTTACAGACCACCCACAAGACGACCTACTGATCGTCGAGGCACTGTACCGTCACGGTCACGAGATTCGAGACAGAGATCTTGACCGATCCGACCGCGCGTTTGAATTAGCTGCCGACATCGCCAATGGGCATGGGCTGGATGTAAGCGATGCGTTGTTTCAGGTTGAGCGAGCCGAAGACAAAGAGCCGACAGTCAAAATTGAGGTCTAATCGGAGATTATCGATACTGCAGCTCGCTATTTTATTTCGGTAGAAACAGAGCGATGTTGTTAACCAATAAACTAATTAGGGTAGTTAGATTAACGCCACCGGGCTTCGACACTGGTTCGATACCGAAGCCCGAGAACGTCAGTGTTGAACTGCTGGATCGTCGTCGGGTCGAGCTCGCCGCGGGCATCATCGATGTTCTGCCGTGACTGCACCAGGTGCGTGAGTGCCGCGTCGATCACCACGCTCATTGGTGGATCGTCGTGCGCGTCGGCAGCCACGATCTCGGTAGCTCGGTCAAGCAACCGCTGCCGCTCGCTGGTGAGTTTCAGACTGGTTCGCTTAGTCATTCAAATACCTCCGTATGCACCGGGGGTCGAAACCCATCGATCTCGACTCACTGACCGACCGCTCAATAAATACTCATGTCGTTTCGGAGCCCAAGCCCATCGAAAGACCGTCGACCTGCGGCTGATTTTGATGCACCTGTCACGGCCCAAGCCCATAGTAGGGTGCATACATCCAGACCTGTGTATACATCTGAGCGCAACCCCGTGATAATGGCTATCTTAGTTCCTTCTTCGCTTCTTCAGAGGTTAGATAATAATTTGACAACATTTGTTTATATTCATTTGCTCTCTTCGGTTTCAGGCTGGACATAGAGAATTGGAGTGCATGCTGAGTAAAGGACAGGTCTTCCCAAGGTTCTCGAAGCGGTTCCGCAAACTCACGCTGAACTGGCTGACAGTATATGACCCACTCATAGACCTCATCGTTCCAAGGAACATCAGATTGTGATCGAACTTTTTGCATACCGGTACACTTCCAGATACCCATTACGCCGTGCGGTTTGTTTCCACCACGAGTAGTTCTACGAGGGATAACAAGGTCACCGTGTCTAATATCTGGCTGCGATTTTTTCCGAACGCCAGTCCAAGGGTTGTTTACGTTCTCGGCACCGTGTACATCTGGATCTTGAGGGCCGTCAACGCAATCCTTCCAGTTGTGCTGTCGAACATTAACTACCCACGTACCAGAGTGTCTGACCATATTCGATATTACGCTGATATTTTATAATGATTGCTTACCGGGATAGCAAGAAACAGCGATTAAACCCCGTATTGACACCATCACTCCAGTCCAATATCAACTGATACCTCACACCGAACCGGGAGTTCATCGGTATCCAGTATCTCGGCAATTTCCTCGGGAGTAAGTGATCCACGATTTTGTGCAGCCGTCATCAACTCCGTGAGTTTGCCCTCCGGGACGGCCGTGGTGTCACCGTGCATCCGCAGGTAATAGTCTGCAGCTCGGTCCAGTGCCTTCGAGGTGGCACTTTCGCCGGTCGCTTCCTTCAGGTACTCCCACTTCCGGGCTCTTGCGTCGGTCTTTTCGATCCGCATAGTTGCACAACCATCTCGAAATCCTAGGTGTTTGCGGTCACTCAAACTTGTTCAGTATATAAAGAGTAGCTGATTCACCTTCGAGCGTTGGCCAAACGGAAAGAATTGAGTTGGAGCTAATATTGGTGCACCTTTCGGCGTCCTTGCCCACGAAAGGATGCTTACATCTGTACGCCATTCCCGGCTATGGAGACGAATTACCTCTATTGATTAGTTGACGGATAGCGGGTTGAAGACTCGTCTCAAGCTCTCGTTCATATGCACTGTAGGAATCTAACTGGCTGACAGACAGCTGCCTGACAAGAAGGTCTCCCCGACCAGCATCAGATCCAGTTTCATCATCGTATTCGTAGCACTCCTCTACGTTCGCATCCGTTGCAGGGTACACAATCAATCCAGGAGTGCCGAACTTTGCTTGGTATGTTGCAAGTTGGTAAAGATCATTTCGTGAGGGCGTCGTGGTATCCTTCCATTTCGCATCCCCCACTGCAACGACAGGCTCCGTAGATGGCACTTCACCGATTCGACGGCGAATGATGAAATCTGGCTGCAATCGCCGTGACGACTCGTTATCACCGTCACCCTGTGTTGCTAAGACACCGAGATCATTTGTCGTAACCCGATATTGTGTTGTGTCAATGTTTTCTCGGACAGCATCGACAACTGCATCTTCAAAAACGCTGGGCATGTCGAAGACGAGTGATGGGAACGGGTGGTCTGGTTGGTCAATTCCGCGAAGGAACTGTTCTTGAATAATTACCTTCGATAGCAGGATCAGCTGACGATAATGTTCGGTTAAGTGTGACACTGATACAGTTTCCAGTTCTCGAAGAGGAGACTGAGGAACCTCGACCCATTCCTCAAAGAGTTCCCGGTATCGAATCAACTCGTTACGCAGTGATGAGGCAGGAAGCAGACGAACGAGTGTCCGGATCGCGGCCAAGACGATCCGATTAAGTGCAATATCTCGGGTGAGTTCTTGATAACGGCACTCAAACTTTAGTGGAGCGGGTCCCTGACGTTGAAACTGCTTTTCGAGTTGGATTTGACCCCGGACATGTCGCTGGGATGCCTCTGTTTCATGGAATTCTTGAGCAAGTCCACGCCGCATTACACGTTTTAATTCTTGTAAAAAGAGTCGACCAAGAAGATCTATCAGGGAGTCACCGACCTGATATCCGGCATTGGCATTGTTGGTGATAGCCTTCTCATCAATACGATCAGTGTATGCAAGAAGATAGAGCAAATTTGTCTCAATCTTCGGTGATATCGATAGAATCCGATTGCTCGGGAGACCAATAATGCCTGCTTTGTTCGAAACTTTCAGCTGCGGCTTCCCACCGCGTGTACTAATCTGTACTTCATCATCCCATTCATCTTGTAGATATGTGATATCCTGCTGCTCAAGCTCAACAGTTTCTGGAGTACCCTCTCGAATGGGAATCGAGGTGTAGCGGTTGCCGTGTTTCGTGCTCTTGCCGCCGGAAACATGGTTACTGCTCATTGATCAGGACTCATATTGGCTAAAATCGTGCCTCTGAATCAGATCGTTCAGTGCTTGGTACAGGTCATCAGATGTGAATTCAGCCACTTCTCCTGTCGACAATTCAAAGAGGTTACTAGTGATAGTCGCTGGCCCAGTATCATCTCTCTCATCGTCAAATACCTCCCGTCGAAGTCGGGTGAAATCTCCGAAATAGTACTCTTCAAGCAGTGGTAAGATGGTAAATTTCCATGCGTCGACAATCTCTTGAACATTATCAAGACCTAACAGATACGAATGCCCAATTCGCTTGCCACGGGTTAGATCACTCTGGGAGACGATATTTTGATTCACTGCCTCCACTGCACGCACAGATCGGGCTAAGAGCGTATCAAATCGCAACTCCATATCCTCACTGAGATTCTCCATCTCTGCCCGGCCGTCGAACTGGTCGTATTCCTGAATGATCACATCGGTATTCGGTGGGAAATTGTGGAAAGAGAAACGTCGTCGAAGAGCGGCGTCAATAAGCGCAATGGAACGATCCGCTGTGTTCATCGTACCAATGAGAAATAGGTTAGGTGGCACGATAACGGACTCACCTGAGTGCGCCCATTCTAAGGTTACTTGCTCCTCTTGACCAAGCCGTTTGTCCATCTCGAGTTGTGTAATAATCTCACCAAAGATCTGTGAGAGGTTGCCCCGATTGATTTCGTCTATAATGAGAATATACCGCGGTGGTGTTTCATCAGGATCGGTTGCCTCGTAGGCGTCTCTGGCATCTCTGTATGTTTTTTTGAAAACCCCCGGTTCATAATCATAGGTGACTTGTCCGGTATTCGTGGTATCTGCTGCAAGCCCTTCCATAAAGTCCTCATATGCAAACGAGGGATGGAAAGTCACCATCCGAAGTCGTGTCTCGACCGGACGGGACGTCTGCTGATGGATCCACCACTTCGCAAATCGGGTTGCGGTGTACGTTTTCCCGGTTCCTGGCGGTCCATGGAACACAACCTGACCGGTGTCTGTTAGTTGACGTTCCACACCCTCGATCATCATTGGTTCATCGGCCGCAGGCAGCATTGCTGGTAACTGTTCGCTATCTTCAAACACAATCTGCTGGAATCTATTACTACTCACCGCGATGTACTGCTGCAAGAATGATTGAATACCCGATCGGTGAGTAGAAATATTAGCGACTCCGCCGGGACCAGGGAGATCTTTCCCAGTTGTTTCTTGGGAAATTTGACTGACTTTTTTCCATGGAATTAGTCCATCCTCAAGTGTAGCGACTTCGGATTCAATTTCTGCTTGATCGAGCTCGAACAATGCTCGACTACGATCCAATTTTTCGGCATCACAGGTTACATTGCACTGAGTAAGGTTCGCTAGATATGGATATGCAAGTCTGTCATTCTCATTCCACCACCAGCGTTCTGTTTTAGTTCGCTTGTTTCCGACGACACCATAGCCGATAAATCCACTTTCATCGAGGTGGTACTCTGGAAGCGCCTTGTTTCCGTCATCAACGCCTTTCATATGAAATAGAACAATGTCGCCAGAGTCGACTTGTTGCCACTGAGACTTGATTTCCTCCCAATATTGGAGTGCTCCCCGCCGAAGGATAGTCAACCAATCGGTGGGACCTGAGGAATACATCCAAACTGTCGCAGATGAGGTTGAAGTATAATGAGTGAGCAACTCATGATCAGGCGACACCTGTGCAGATTCGCCTTTTTTTAAGAGGTATTCACCGGCCGCTTCTGAGAGGTTGAATAAGTACTGCTGATTGATCCCACCCTGATTGACTGGACTATATTTTTCTACCTTTACATCTTCCTGCGAGAGGTAACTGAAAACGTCCGCAAACTCTAACGGTTCATCAAACCGATGAAGTTCGACTTCGACACGGCAATATTCTTCACCAGATTCTGTAATTCGTGTCGCTGGTTCGACGACGGTCGAGTACCCAATTATTTGCCCATCCGTGTAATTGAATACACGATCGCCACTTTCGAGCTTCCCGACATCGTGATACCAGTGATCATTCGCTGGTGCCTGCAAGTATTCGTTTTCGATCTCTTCGGGATTTTGAGTTTGGTTTACCCAATAGAACGGTGCTGTATCGGAGCTTGGAGAACAGTCGTTCTGAAAGTTTGAGAGATTGCTAGACGTTCCTTCAGATTTGTATTTCTTGTGAGATCCTTCTTCAGAGAAAGTAGTTTTATTGGTTGTTCGTTCCGCGAAATAGGCTTCAACACTGCCAAATTGTTCACGAAGTGTTTTATTTCCTTTGTCATTTAACCTCATGAAGCCCATTATGTAATTAATGTCATAATCAGCAAATCCATGAAGTTCTGAACTATCAATATCTACTCTGAATGGCTCGTCAAGATAGATTACCCATCTCCATGGATCGGTTGTCTGAACACCCCCTTGAGCATCATCTGCGAAATCCGGCCATAGATCGTTTGCCAATTCTAAGTTCTCTTCTTTCCCAATGACTTTAGCCGTATATCGGTAGGTTTCATCACCGATATAATAGAGCAAGTAGTCTCCTTCATCGATTTGATCCCACCTTGACTTATTTCCATCAGTCATTCCCCAAATTGCTATTTTTTCGCCAAGATCCTTCGAAGTATACTTCGAATAGTGAGAACGATCGATACCATCTACAACAGTGTTTATGAGGTGTTTGTATGCACGGGAGTCGTCTTTTCCTTGTCCTCTACTCGCTGGCGTGAGAAATATGTCCGTATTTGTCATGTTGCAAACAAGGAACTAGATTGGTTTAATTTTACCTTCTTGTTATCAAGGCTATTAATTTGAATGTCTAATGTTGAATAGCATACTGGATGAAAATTTCTTCAGAATAACCGAACTTGGCAATTTATTAGATCCAAACACCTACAAAGAGGACACTCAGAGTTCGGTCCCAGGTGTTCCGAGCTGGTCATCAGTTTCTTGTGTATCGTACAGTTGTTCTCGCCATCGAATATCGTTCTCCTCAAATATCTGATCCAAGATTCCATCATCTGGCTTAGCTTCGTATGGCTTTGTCATAATGTGATTTTCGGTAACAGTGACAATATATTTCTCATACACCTCCAAATCAATCACGTCAGTCTCAGCACTCCATCCCTGACGCGGTACGTTTCCCTGAAATATTAGGTGAAATCCGGTTCCAGAAGGAGATAGTTCTGCATATGTGTCAGCATTGCTGAGATATTTTCGCGCTTCCGGATCGATCCGATTCGTAGTTGGATCGATACAGTTATCGAAATCAACGATTACGTACGGGTCTCTACTATCATATAATACTATTTGGAGGCCATCGATTCCGTCGTATTCTTCAACCAGTTCGCACGCCTGCTGGTACGTATACATGTGGTCATGGTCACGGTACGAACATCGGTATATGAATCCACGATCTTCATCGATGTCGACCGGAATTTTGGCAACACGATCTTCGAGTTGTTCTTCGCGCCAGACTACCCAGCGATCCATCCGTTTGAGTCCTGGGAGCAAATGACAAGCACCGACGTTCGATGGATGCACTCGTCGCATCTACAACGCTCGGACGTACCCCCTCATCTTAGCTGTTTTCACCCTTGAGTTCGGTATCGGCCGCATCGAGACAGCGTCGTAGTTGCTGGGTAATTGCGTATTGTTGCTGGTCCAGAGTCTTTGGTCTGAGCGGAAGCTGCCCAATCGTGTACGCGGCTGTCGACTCGAAATGTGGCGTTGTCGAGTCACTCACGTATAAGAGTGAAGCTTCACCGCTACTGTCAGCAGGAACCAAATCCATAGTATAGCTCAAAAAGCGTTGATAATCCTCCAACCGAATACTGTTTCGAGGACTGAATTTTGCGTCGCCGACCCAGACAATCTCGTCGCCAACGCTCAGCGCGTAATCCGGCCGTCCAGGGTGGGTGCCGAAACCTGGAACCAAAAGTTGACTATACTCCGTGAGTGGTTGGTTGTAATAGAGGCGTATCTCAGAAGTGAGCGTGAATTGATGGAGATCCTCGTCAGGTGTGGCGTCAGTTCCGAGAATCGATTTCAGACTGTCAATCAGTACGGTTAAACCCCAGAGTTCGTACAGCTTCTCGACTGGTTTTAACCCGATATTGAGTTCTTGTTCCAACGAAATACTGAGAGCCTGTTGGTTACAAAATGATTCCCAGATATCCATCAACTCTCCAAACTGCTGAGCCGAGTCGTGCTGGGCGTCATTACGCAGTTCGGGATCCCTAAAATCAGTATCGAGCGCGGTATCGATGAGGGCACCCGAAAACTGTGAGGTCACGAACTGACGGTGATACGCCTGGTTTTTGCGTAGCAACGAGTCAACCATCACACTCTCTTCGATCAGGTTGCCCAACTCACGTTCGAGTTCGATATGAAATCTAACTAACATCAGATTCAATGGGTGCTCGAAGGAAAACTGGAGTTTGTTCGAGGCGAGCGTGTTCGAACCAGTAGCACGGTGTTGGATCGTCCGCGATATGTCAATCGTTCCCTGTGGTTGCGGGCCTGTGTGAAGCTGCCGGTCGACCGAGACAGGCGGTCGGTGGGCGATAACCCCCTCCGTAAATGTGATCAAGGCATCACTGTAGCCCAGAAGCGTCCGACGACGTTCAAGCGATTCTGTTTGTAACACCGGCAAGACAGAGGTGGCTGTCGGCACATCCCAAATTTCGAGCCGGCCGGCCAGTTCCGACAACAAGTAGCGGTACTCGAACTCGTTGAGTTTCTCAGGACGTGGCAACACGGTGATACCGCCCGGATAACGACCGACCCAGCCGCCAGGTGAAAATCTCGTCTGCTCGTCGCTCTCCGTGTTCAGAAACCGTGGTGGGCCGGACTCGATTGATTCAGTACGTGTGTCAGCGCGGATGATTGACTGAATGCCATCGATGAACTGCTTGAGATCGGTCCACTCGTCGGTAGTTAAACCGAGTTCTTCCCGTGGCTGCGCCTCATACGTTATCATGTCAACCGATTATTTCGTGTGTTTCCATTGCAGTCTCGAGCCGAGTTGCTGTTTGACCGAAGCCGAGATCCGAAGCATACGCGATGATGGTCTTGAAGGCTTCTTCAGCATTCGACTCGCTAGCGACAGTGCCAGATCGCCGCAACTCGACCATGTAGGACTCGAGTTGCGGCAAGATGTAGCTCACCACTGCCTGGTCGACAACCGACCAGTTTGTCTCGTTAGGGAACAGCTTGGAGTGGAGGACAATGTATTTGAATGCATCAATCAGGATACCTTGACCAATCGACGCGACGCCCTCAGAGTCAAGCGCCTGCACGAACCCAAGCAGTGCCCTATCGAATGGGATAGGACTGTCTGGAGGGGTGATCGTCTCGCGTGCCTCTTCGTAGGCATCTTCGATGACCGCTGAAACGTCTTCCTCTACCCCAAAGACTGTTTCCAGATAGGGGATTGCGAGCGGGCTGTCGTTGTCGACAGCCGGCTGCTGATCAAAGCCCTCTGTCGTGGCAGCTTCCAGGATCGGCATGATCCGTTCGAACGCTGCTTTCAACTCGACCGTCTCACGGCTGGCACTGGGTTGCTCCCAGTCGACCGGAGAGTACACTGGTGGGACTTCGACAAACGCGAACCGCCGCCTGAATGCATATCCCAAAGAAAAGAGCTGTGCTTGATCCTCACTATTCATTGTCCCGAGGATGCGGAACGCCAACGGTACAGCTTGCGTTTCCGTATCGGCGTATCTAAGCGTCGACGTACTACGATACGAAAGATCAAGCAGCGTGAAGACCTCTCCGAATGCCTCATCGAGGTTTGCCCGATTCAACTCGTCGATCAGCAGCCAGCTCGGGTGGGGTGGGTCGACCGTCGAGAGTGACGCTTCGCAGTCGGCGGCAGCCTTGGTCAACACGCCGGGTGTCGGACTGAAGCCATCATCCTCCGGATGATATCCACCGACAACGTCTTGATTCGTCCACTCCGCGTTGGCAGTCTCGATATGGACTGTCGAACAGATGGCTTCGCTCAGTCGTTCGGCGATGCGCGTTTTTCCACTTCCTGGAGGACCGTAGAAAATGACATTCTTACCCGAAATCAAGTGCGTGAGTGCCTCTCGATACAGTTCTGGCCGCACCTCCCCACTGACAGCCGGACGTAGCAACGCCGCACCTGGATTAGCATCCTCCGTGAGATCCGCGATCCGCGACAAGGGCTCTGCCATCCCTCTGAGTTCGACGATATCGCGTTTGCCTTCGGGATCAGAGTCGTCTTCATCTTCCGGTGAGGAGTCCTCGGGTTCGTTTTCTTTTTCATTATTGTCAGTGTCTTCGTCAGGTTCCTCAATTGGTTCACGCTCACCATTGCTCGTCACTCGAATCTTCTGGCCATCTTGAATGAGTGTCCGCAAAAGGTTCCCAGCATCGTCTCCAGTAACGGAGTAATTATCGAACATGTTGACAGGCGACTTGTCTGCCGGCAGTCGGTACAGTTGCTCCCACGAGACTTTGATCTGATTCGGCATGTTGCCACCCCACGCATCGGGCACAATATTAGATCGCATCTCGCTTTCTGCTCTAAATGGCCCGTACACGTATTTATCATCCGAGCGCGGATTGTTCTTATTGCCATAATCATAGAGTAGTAGAATATCACCTGGTTTTGTGTCTCGTTCATCCCGATACGCCGGCAGTCCGAACAGTTTCCGGGTAAAAAGCTCTTGACAAGTGCTTTGATTTGCATTCTCGGATTGTCCACAAACGAAAGTCTCGATTTTGTCTATCTCAGAGAGATCGTCAGGGATCATGAGTAAACTATAATCAACATATTCTACCGTATAGATATACTTTATTTATTGGATGTTTCGGTGTATTCACTAGCTGGCTTACTTTCTGACTTCTTACGATGTTCTGTGACCTGAACCATCTCTAACGCAGATCAAACCAGGTATACACCGATTCTTTTGAGAATAAATCTGTGGTGTATTCCCCATAGAGGCGGACAACAGTTGTTCGTCTATCGAGTGCAGGAAGTTGAGCAAAGTCTTCTAAGGACCCGTCATGTGAGCATTTAGCACAATAAAGAACGAGTAAGTCGAGTTCTTTTGTTCAAATTCATATATTACAATTGTAATTTTTCGCAGTGAGTCACATACTATATTTATGATTCGTTCGTTGCGATTGACTAAGATGGCTGAGAGTATCTCGCAAGAACAATATCTCGAAATGATAGTCAAAGAACGAACGAATGATCTCCGCTGGACGAAGACAATCTATTTTAAGATGAGTAACTGGATGGCGTACTCTTCCAAAGGGTTCAATTTCCTTTTGCTACTTACCACGGGGACGCTTGCGGCGGTGTTATCCCAAGGATGGCTTACTTCGCAGATGCAGCTGTTGATTGCGAGTATTGCAACAACGCTTTCATTGGTCGACATTCTATTCAGTCCGGATCGACTCTCATTCAAATACGAAAAAAACGGCGAGATGTGTAATTCGCTACTGAAGGAGTTTGAGGAATACTACTATTTAGTACTCAAAGACGAGGGGGTTCCGATCACGGAGAAAAAATCGAAGTTAGAAGAGTTAACAGTTCGACATCGAAAGTTGAATGAGACGACACCGTCGACTTGGGACTTCATTGCTAGCCGGACGACTCAATCTGATCTGGGGGGAGAAATTGATTTCGAGGAATCCTAAACCGTCGGGAGACAGCCCTCGATAGACTCAGACAGGCGCGGTTACTCGGATGCGGCATCGTATTCGACTACTTCTATCTGATACTCCTGTTCGTTCCAGTGAGTCTCTATTGTCTGGTCTTGATTGTATGCTTCGAGACGACGGTGAAGTCCCCCGATACTATACGATAGTTGCTGTGTGTTTTTACTGAAAGGGGGTTGTTTAAATAGCGTAATGTGTGGATCAACTGGCGAATAAACGAGTTCACCACCTAAATCGTAGATCTCCTCAACAAGAGATTCTCGTATCTCATCAACATCCACAGTAGCGTCTAGGAGAATAACATCTGGAGCATCCAACGGATACACACTGAGACCCTCGATCTCTATTGTATCGGTGGGTAACTCAATTTCTGCAACAGTGTCTTCGAGTGAATCATACTGTTCTTCTGGTATCTTCGCACCAGGTATAATACTTATATGCGGATCAGTTTCTTCAATAAATACTTCTGGAACATTCTCGGATAGCGTCTCACGTAGTCGTTTTATTTTTTCTACTGATTCTCCTGAAAGAGACAGTGGTATCCATATATCGATCATTGAGTTATCATTTGGGTTGGAGAGTGATGGGAAAGATTCACTCATTTGGTTGGGTTTCGATCAGTTGGAGATGTTGTAGCTATAATCGTATTTAAAATCTGAGAGACTAACAGTACCGATTTAGTGATAACCAACGCTCTGAGTTATTAGGTGATCTGTACATAGAGTTGTTAGTTGAACTCGTCAAACTTACTGAGAGGGGTGGGTATAAGATTGTTCCACCGGATTGCATGAACAGTCTAATATATGATTTCACCGGCATCGACTCTCGAAACCCGTTCTCCCACTTTCGAGTCCGTGCGTCAGTCTTTTCGATTCGCATAGTTGCACAACCGCCCCGAAATTCTATGATTTTTCGGGCACTCGAACTGATTTAATATATAAAGAACAGTTAATTTGGTCTTGACGTTTGACGAAATCAATGTGAGTATAGGCTGGTTTTGGATGGTTTCGCACAACCTCCCACCCGATTACTTGTGCAAAAACGAGAAAGGTGATTTGTCCGCGTGCTACCCCTTGGGTTGGCCTGAAGATGCCCTTCTACGTGGTTCATCCGATTATTTCGCTGAGTTCCGGCAGGCTGTTGTCAGTGACCGCACGGACCAGGTACGCGCCCTCGCCGACGCGCTGGATGTGCATGGGTTGGTCGTCGTCGACCTCGCCGTTTTCGTCGAGGATGCCGTCGAGTTGAAGCTCGTCTTTGTCTAACGCCACCAGGGGCGTCCCGTCGTAATTCCGGAGTGTTCGGAACATCGACAAGGCGGGCCACCCGCTACGACTTATTCTTT
>SL_4KL_010_BRINEDRAFT_10000948_pt1 | contig 15678 bp, 9 predicted proteins | sample SodLak_010_BRINE_2_FD_10664 | JGI IMG/M metagenome (IMG submission 10664)
GATGAACGCGGGATGGGCGAGCACATGGAGGAGTTGCGCAACACCTATGGCTCGAATATTTCCTACAAACGCGATGTGTTCTTGGCGGTCGGTGGATACGACGAGAACACCGGCCGGAAAGGCGATCGGCATATCCAGGCACACGAAGCCCCAGTCTGTGTTCGCATCCGAAAACTGACTGGCAAGGGTGTGCTCTACAATACGAATGCCGTTGTGCATCATACGTTATTTGCGTATCGCGGTGAGTTTCGGTGGCTAGTTGAGCGATCGTTTTGGCAAGGCTATTCAAAACGAATTATGGATCTGATCCTGCCTGAAACGAGCGGTGATAAAAACGAGTATCTGAAACAGCTGTTGTTGGCATTTGTGCCGCTTCGTATTGTGGCGTTGCTTCGACGTCCGTCGCTGTCGAAAGTGAAACAGCTGGTTGCGATCTTCGTCTTTACGGCTGCTGTTGGTTTTGGGTATTTGTACGGGCTGACAAAGCGAGAGCTGTCTAATGATGATGGGTCGGAGATGTCGATCGCGTGACCTCCACCTCACAGCGGATTATGGAAGTGCAAGGAGAAAGCCTCGCACTTTAGCGTGGGGAGAATATCAACCGACAGTTACACTCTTTGCCAGATTCCGTGGTTTATCGATCGGTCGTCCTTTTTCATTTGCGACATGATACGCAAACAGCTGGAAATACACATTGGCAATTAGCGGCTCAAACAGCCCTGCGTCTGGAACCTCAAAGCCAACGTCTAGTGAATCAATCTCATGTGATTCGGAGATGGCACCGATCGCAGGTGCGCCACGTGTCTGAGCCTCAACAAGGTTGTTCACTGTGTTTGGGATATTTCCACCATCAGTCAACACTGCCAACACCGGAGTGTTATCAGTCACTAATGCCAGTGGGCCATGTTTCAGCTCGCCGGCGGCAAAGCCTTCTGCGTGATCGTACGAGATCTCTTTCAGTTTTAGTGCACCCTCCAAGGCAACCGGATAGCCATGTCGGCGACCAACAAAAAAGAACGCATCCGAGTCCTGATAGGCCACTGCCGCCTCTTTTACACTTGCTTCGTTGTCAAGGACCTGCTGAACCCCACCTGGCAATCCACGCAAGTCCTCCAAGATCGATCGAGCGTCGGACGGCGATAACACGCCTCGTTCACGGCCAAGGTATACTGCCAACAGTGCAAGCGTCGTTACTTGGGAAGCAAACGTTTTCGTTGCAGCAACACCGATTTCTGGGCCAGCTCGAATAAACACCGAGTTCTTCACTTCACGGCTCACCGAACTCCCCAACATATTTGTCACCGCCAATGTCTGTGCACCAGCGCGCTTGGCACGACGAATTGCGCCTAACGTATCGGCAGTTTCACCGCTTTGGGTAACGGCGATCGTCAGGGTTCGCCACGGATCACGCCCACCATCAAACGTGTACTCGCTTGCGATCGACACGGTCGCACGAATATCAGCAATCTCTTCGAACAGCCGGGCCGCATACAAACTCGCATAGTAGGATGTCCCACACGCGACGAACTGGATCTCCTCGACCGACGAAAGGTACCCTTTCGGGAATTCAAGATCTAATTCGACAGCTCCACGATCGAGATCAATCCGCCCAGAGAGTGTTTGCCTAAGTGATGCCGGCTGCTCGTGTATCTCTTTGCGCATGAAGTGTTCATAGCCGCCCTTCTCTGCGGCATCTGCTTCCCACTCCACCGTCTCGATCGGATACGCAATCTCAGTACCATCTCGGTACACATGGACGTCTCCTGGTCGCAATACGGCAATATCCCCATCTTCGAGATACGTTACGTCGCGCGTGTGCTCTAAGAATGCAGTCACATCGCTACCAAGGAAGACACCATCCTTGGCGTGGCCCAACACAAGCGGGCTCTGATTTCGTGTGGCAACAATCTCGTTCCGGCCAGCATGCACTGCACAGATTGCAAAGCTTCCCTCCAACTGTGAGACAACTCGATTGAGAGCGGTATAAAGATCGTGACCGTCCTCTAACTCGATCTCCAACAGATGGGGAATAACTTCCGTATCAGTCTGGCTGGTAAACGTTCGATCGCTGAGTGACTCTCGAAGTGATTCGTAATTCTCGATGATCCCATTATGAACAACTGCAACCTCACCCGTCAACCCTGTGTGTGGATGCGCGTTCTCATCCGTTGGTGGACCGTGTGTTGACCACCGTGTATGGCCAATACCACAAACCGCAGATGGGATCTCGGGAACCGAAAGCGCGCCAACCTCGCCGGATCGCTTTTGGACTGTCAACTCTTCACCGACAAGGGCGACACCTGCAGAGTCATAACCTCGATATTCGAGGTTTTGTAATCCCTTGTACACGATCGGACCGGCCGGATCCTCACCAAGATAGCCAACAATTCCACACATACTATCCCCTCCTCACAATTGCATCTGATTCAATGTGCCCGCTGATAATTGCCCCGTCCTCGATAGATGCCCCATCACCAACAACGGTACCCGGGGCGATCGTCACAGCGCCGCCGAGAGTTGCATTATCACCAACCACACCACCGAGTGCAATGTCCTTGTAGACGGTCCCATCAACAACCATCTGTGTATCGCCACCTGCGATCGTCACGTTCGCACCAACACGTGCATTTTCCGAGATTACTGCATCACGAACGACCGCACCGGCTTCAATCACGGTATCCGGGAAAATAATCGAGTTTATAATAACTGCATTTGCTTCAACAGTTGCGTTAGCACCGATCGCAGTTCCACCTCCGATCGACGCATGCGGACCGATTTCGACATCCGAACCAATAGCCGTATCGGCTGCGATTGAGACCTTATCAGACTCCGGGGAGCGTTCCCCTGAACGCTGGCCAGCCAATGCAGCATTCACCGTGAGTAGGTCCCAGAGATGCGATACATCCAGCCACTGCCCACGATACTGGACCACATGTACGTCTTGATCTACAAGGAGGTTGGTCAGTGTCGTCGTGATTGCCAGCTCACCAGAATCGGCCGTCGTTTGTGTGATTTCATCGAAGATCGATTGGTCGAAACCATAGACACCGGCATTGATTAGATTCGATTGGATCGGGCCGGTTGGCTTCTCAGTAATCGATTGAATACGAGTTGCCGAACCGTCCAGTTCGACAACGCCATAGTGTCGAGGATTCTCCGCAGGCGTCACAGACACAACCGGGCCACCGGTCGTCTCCAACGTTTCTTGCACGTCCGAAACAAGTTTTGGCTCGACTATCCGATCGCCGTTCAAGAGCACAAATGGCTCGTTTATCAGCGGTGCTGCCTGCAAGAGCGCATGTGCAGTTCCAAGCTGTTTCTCCTGCGTCACATACTCAATATCCACATCCCACGAATCACCATCGCCAAAGTGGTTTCTGATCCGCTCTTCGTAATATCCAACGACGAAAATAATCCGATCGAGGCCGGCATTCTCAACCGCTTCAACTACGTATTCGAGCAGCGGTCTGTTGGNAACCGGAAGCATTGGTTTTGGCCGTCGATTTGTCAGGGGNTCCAATCGACGCCCTTCCCCAGCTGCAAGAATAACTGCAGGTGNTGTNTGATTAGCCATGTATGTGCTATATCGTTACCATACTTGAATGCTGTGTGATCTTTGACATTCACAGATNCAAAAGTTGGAACCCAGATCNGCCCAAGTCACGGGAAGTTTACACAGAGTCAAGGAGAAAGCCCACGACTTTAGTCGTGAGAGGATGTCAGAACTACTAGTGTCAGTCTCTGTTTTGTACGGGTTGTGTGGATGGCTGTGCGATCGGCATGCATCTTGGCTTCCAATGGGTACGTGACTGTTTGCTAGCTTTGATTTTCCGAACAGATACCGCAAGTGGTTGATCCGATCGTGGGTGTAGAAACTGCTGCTCGCGGCTGATCGGCTGTAGCTTCTTCGATCGATCGGGAATTGAAACGTATTGTGATGATTGCTGATTGCTTAGAGGCAAATTATATGCGCTTCAAATTGGTTCAATGAGTCTCTAAACCCCTTTTTCTGGATACTTAGTCTACAATTGAATCGACACAGATACACGTGCGATCGAGTGTGAGCTAAACTTGAATATACTACAGTATTGCTCACCGATATACTATCGATCGATCGTCGGAGTGTTGAATAGTCTCTACACCGCTACACCGACGTTTGAGTGGGGTGAAGTGTCTAAAAGTGATTTTCACGCAACACCCATTTTGATTGGAGATCCAACTCGCTGACAAAGAATATATGGACATTTTGAGAGTGTGTCTAAACACAGAACTCTAAAAAAGTGGTGTTGTTTTACGATCGATCGGGTATGTAAGCGGTACCTTCTTCGTGTAAAACAGCCGTATACGGTCTCTCTCCACGATCGACTGATCCATTCTGTCGTCGTCACGCTTGTTTTTTGATTTGGTTTCTGGCTGATTCTGTATCAGCCCACGTGCTTCAGGGAGCATCTGTCGAGTCTACACTCATTCGTTCGATCCATCGATAAGCGATCGTTTGCTACACCCGCGATCGGACCAACCACTTGCGGTGTATATTGCTTTTTGAGAAGACAATATATCATTTATAGAGAAATAAACGCCACTCGTAGACGGTATGATTTCATTTTGATTTTCTTTTAGGAATCAAGGCGATCGGAATAGGCTAGTTCATATTTAGTGAGGAGATGCTGAATATCATGACCACACCGTTGCCACTTCGGGAAAACATTCCACAGGAACTCATCGATCGTGAGCAGTGGGTGTGTTGGGACGAACAGACAAGAGATAGAGATAGTAAACAGACGAAAGTACCGATAAATCCGTCGAGTGGAAGCTATGCTTCAACGACCGATCGGTCGACGTGGTGTTCACTGGATACGGCGTTGTCGTATGTTTCGGATGGGAACGCAACAGGAATCGGGTTTGTGTTCAGTGATAAGGATCCGATCGTGGGTGTTGATCTTGACAAGTGTCGTGATCCAGATACTGGTGTGACGGAGAACTGGGCACAAGAGATTATAGAGCAACTCGATTCGTATACTGAAATTAGCCCTTCAAAAACGGGATATCATGTTCTGGTGACTGGCGATCTCCCATCTGGTGGGAATCGTAGAGGTGGGGTTGAACTATATGGGAATGCTCGGTTTTTCACAGTTACTGGAGACCGGGTTCGTGGACGGCCACAACAGTTGCAAGAGCGGAGTGCTGCGCTTGCATCGGTCCATGCGAGGTACATTAATCCAGTTCAGGAGAAGACAGGTGGAAACAAAACTAAGACGGAGGGTAATGCAGTAGGTGATCGTGGATTACAGTTGGGTGAGGGAACCGATCGTGACGTGGATTCAAGATCACAAACAAGCGATCGTGGACTGGGTTCTGGATCGGAGAGCAGCCTTGACGATGCAGAGTTAGTATCTCGTGCCCAGGGTGCGGCAAATGGGGATAAGTTCGATCGGTTGTGGCGTGGTAATATCCAGGGGTATGATAGCCATTCGGAAGCAGATATGGCGTTATGTATGATACTTGCTTTTTGGAGCAATGGGGATCGTGTACAGATGGATCGTCTGTTTCGTCATTCAGATCTGTTTCGTGAGAAGTGGGATGTGAGCCATTTCTCCGATGGAAGTACGTACGGAGAGAAGACGATCGAGCGTGCTATTGGTATGACGAGTGAATTTTATACACCAGCACGGTCGTCTATTCGATCGGATTGGGGTGACTCTGGGTCATCTAGTGGTAATGAATCGACGTCTGATGGCAATTTTGCAGATTCGGATGGTGATGTAGGAGAAGCGCGAGAGGGTGTATCCGTCTATTTGAATCGGATCAATGAGCTCACCGATCGGATTCAGTCGCTTGTTGAGGAGAATGCGTCACTTCAAGAGGAGCTTTCTATTGAACGCGATCGGCGTCTGGAGGTTGAGGCTGAGTTAGAGGCGCGTTCGGAGCGTCCTTCGAGGAAGTGGTATCTTCGGTGGCTGCCTCGCTGAGTGGAGCCGATCGTATGTGAGGTGTGTTTTTAATACGATCGCATACACATTTGATCTTGTCCCGCGTCTGAAGACGTGGGTATGCGCTTGATTCTCGACAATTCAAGTCGCACTCTGGAAAACACATTCTTGAACGCCATCCTGCAATCCGAGAATCATACTTCTGGGGTGGCGGGCAACCAGAACGCAAGCGTTCTGGTGACGTTGCTGGAAATCGTCGAGTTCCAGCCAGCCAGCAGAGCTCTTGTGAACGGCGTAAACGACGGGATTCTCCCCTTGAAGAAAGATTGTCAAAAAAGAGAACGTGTAAAGGGGACATTTCTCTTTGTACACATTTCTGTGCATCTGCTCTTAGTCACCTATCAACATAGACCTTCTGAACATGTACCATGTTTTTGCGATGACCCCGAATCAGCGTTGACATCCTCGATGCTCTGAAACGTGGGAATTCGTCCCTGTCCACGGCAATGAGGATGTCACAGTTTTGGGTCTTGATTGTCGAAGTATTTTGTTTGGGGGATCATCTTTTGTAGTTGTTGGAGCGTGAGCATGTCAGTAAACCCTGGTTCATCGATCATGAACATCGAGGGCGGAGATGTTGGGCTGTATGTTTTGTCAACACGTGGGTCACCTTCAAGTGGCTCATTGAGTGCACTGAGTACGTTATGGGCTCCATCTCTGTTTTTCACGACCCAGATTGCTGCTTCTGGCTCATGTGTTGCCATTTTGTCGTAGTCTGAGGGGACCGCTCTTCGAGAGTCATGGTTCGATCGTTCGGCTTCAAGTGTGATGATGATGTTCTCGTTTTTGTCGATTCCAACTGCATCGAGTCTTGATTTTGCGTCACCGTTTTTGACTTCGTAATATGAGAGTGCTTCAGTTACTGGGGAGTCTCGATCGTTAACGTATGTTTCTTCGATGTATCGTCGACCGAGCTCGACCATAATGATGTGAAGGGTGGATTCATTGAGGTCGCCTTGTGTGTGTCCATATGCGATACCTTCTCTGTGACCGATTTTGATAGCTTTCCGTCCTTTTGATGTTACAGTGTAGAGTTTGTGTGGGTACGTACAGTCGACTGTGAGGTGTTTTGTGTCGACGAGCTCGTCTCGTTCTTCAGGTGAGATGCCGACGTATTCCTCGAGGAGTTTCATACTGTCGTAGAGTGGATCGTATTCGGTTTTAGGATCGTAGTGGCGTTGGTGTGCTGTGTAGACTACTTGTAGGAGTCTGAGTTGGGCATCTGTGAATGGGCTTTGGCGGCGTTCTTTTCGTGAGAGTTTCAGTGATATATCACAGATTGGGATGTCGTCTCTGGAGATGTTGGAGAGTTGATTGCAGCACATGAGTGCAAACCGCATCCCTTGTGCTGTTGGATCGTATCGGTTTTGACAGGTTTCACAGACCAGCGCGTGTATTTCTGGATCGTAGTCGATCGGTTCTGGGAGATGTGTTGTGTATGGGAGTGCTGAGTTGAGACGTATGTCTTCTGTTGTTTCGGTTTTTTCGGTGGGCTGAGGTTCTTTTGCTTCATCAGTGTGTGTCAGTTTAGTCTGTTGGGTATCTTGTTCGATCGAGGTTCGCATGTCTGCACGTGAGAGATCGAGCCCGTAGTTGAGTCGTGTGCGATCGTATACGGTGTCAAGTGCTGTTTTGAATCCGGTTTCTTGTGCACTGGTGAGTGGTGTGAGACCATCTGGGTGCCCGGTTGGGAGTGCTGCACTTGTAACGAGAAATGGTTGAGGCTCTGGATTTCCAAATTTTGCTGGGAGTCGAACCATCCATTCTCCTCGTTGGAGTGCTCGCAGTCGGTTGCTGACTTCTGTTGTGTCGATCGCTTCGGTTGCGAATCGTTGTGCGAGGTCGGTGTCGACGGAGACGTTTCCTGCAACGACTGTTGAGACGTTATTGATGACTTCTGCGTAGGCTCGTGGGTCTGCGTGTCGGAGCTGCGCTGGAAATTGCATTGCGAGTGTTATTGAGAGCCCAAACGATCGTGATTGTGAGAGTAGTTCTGAGAGCAGTGTTGATCCACCAAGGTGAGCTGCCTCTTCGATGTATAGATTGACGAGAGGTAGTTCGGCATTTTCTGTCTGTTGTTGTGTCCGACGCCGAAGTGCACTCCATAGTGTTGAGAGGATAAGAAGCGTCATTGCACGTTGGCTTTCTGGGCGGAGTCCTCCAGTATCGATTATCACAACCGCATCCTTGTCGAGTATCGATCGGAGATCGAAATAGGGGTCGCTTGTCCCAGGGGTAGGAGTATTATTGAATATCATTCCCAAGCGCTTATCGAGTGGTATTTTTTCGATTCTGTTGGCGACGCCTTGGAGCAGCTCGGTAAATGATCGCTTGCTGTTTGCTGCAACACCGTCAAGCATGAGTTGCAGTTCTTTGTCGGAGACTGTCGGTGGTTCTTGTGCTTTTTGAAATTGGGCTGTGAGTGCTTGGAGGTCGCGGTGGCTAAACACATCTTTTCCATGCACGGGATCGAATTGCGTTTTGAGAAGGTATCGGATGATATCTGGCGATCGAACTGCCCGTTCGAATCGTTCTCTACCCATTATACCGGTGAGAATCTCTATGTAGTGTTCGACGACGTCTTCAACTGCGCTGGTGCGATCGATCCCGTCTTCGAGTTGTTGTCGTATGTCGAAGAACGAGAGTGCGGGCAGTGTCTGTGCACAGTCAAAGTAGTAGACGTTATCGAGTGTCCCAAAGCGAGCATAGTGCGATAGTAGGTAGCTTTCAGACATGCCGTCTCCTTTTGGATCAATGAGAATATCGGCCCCATCGGTTGCGTCGTGGTTGTCCAAAATACCGTTTATCAGTGACGTACTTTTTCCTGATCCCGTTTTTCCAAACCACGCAACGTGGAGCGATTGGAGGCTTGGTGGAAGTGCGATCGGTGTTTCTTCTGGTGTCCCATCTTGTGTCACCGGATGACCGATCGTGAGTCCATTTTCGCGGTAGTGTGTGAGCTGTGCTGTTGGTGGTTGAGCGAGAGCGGTCCGTTCTTTGGGTGTCGTCGAGAGCCCTCGTGTCCCTTCTGCAGTCAGTGCGGTTGCATCGATGAGACAGAATGCGGGCGCTTCTGTTGGATCGGCAATAATCCCTTGGCTTGTATTTTCTGTCCACGGCAGGCGTGTCGCAATCCGATCGTAGGTCGGTTCGCACACGCTTCGCGATTTTATTGTCTCTAAGAGGTTTTGTGCATCGTCGCCTGTTTTTTCAACCCCTCTAATTTGGTAGTGGAGCCCGCTCACTGATTCGAGGGCAGTTTGTAGCTCTCGTATTGTCCCAAGTGCATCGGGTTGCTCTCGGTTGTGATTTTTGTTTTCTCCAGTTGCCGTCTCACTGTTCGGTTTATCTGGGGATGTTGCAACGGCGATCGCAATCGCACGCGCATTAAGTATGAACGATCGTTGTGCGTCTTTGTGTTCAAGGTCGGTCAGGCGCTGTCGTATTGCGGGGTCTCTGTGGTGTGCTTGTTCGTGCAGTGTTTCCGATCGGTTTGGTTGCTGTTCTGTCGTTGTTGGTCCAAACCAATCATCAACAAACCGATCGGCCATGGTCTCGCGCCCGTGTTCGAGTCGATACCGCCGATCGAGGGCATCTGCTCGCCAATCTCGGTAGGGGTGTAGCAGCACTTGGTAGGCCATTGGAAGTGTGCTTGTCGAGAGTGTTTCGACGATCGCGGTGAGTGGGAGTCGTGTCTGTGTTTCTTCTTCAAACGTGCTGAATGGCGTTAGTCGTGTTTGCCAGTCTTCACGGCGCTCTGCAACGCCGTAGAACTCTATTCCAACAACGTCGGGTATCTCATCTATTGAGTCGTCGTGTTCTGGGCTGGGTGTTGTAAGTGTTTCCAGCGGATCTCGATCAATCTGTTCAATCTCGTAGGTGTTTGGGAATAATCCTCGGCACAAATGTGTGAGTGCTTGGATATCCGATTCGTCTGGTGAGTCAATGCTGATGTGATATTCGAGTGGTGCATCTGTCTGCCCGCTTGTAACAAGTAGCCATTCGATCGTTACTGGCTGGTCACGTGAAAAGAGTTGTTTCCATTTTGATTCCGGCTCTGTCGATCGCTTGAGTCGACGAAGTCGCCGAAAGTGGCTTTCGACGGTTGATGGATCCAGTGGATCATGTGTTGGCCGAATTCGTAACGATCGATATGTCTCTGTGCCCGGTTTTGTTTCTGTGTTTCTGGATGACATTTTCTGAATGTACACGCTGAATGTGACGAACGTGTGTGCCCGGTGTCGATCAGCAAGCGTGCTTTTGCGACGGTGTACATAAGCGTCTCTGGACGCCTCTTATCCTCTCAATTAACCAAACTCACACGATTTCGTGACTGTTGATCGGATTGCACAAGATCTCGTACTGAGATCACAGAACCCGAAGATCAGTGTCACAAGTGACATCCTCCTACGATCTCAGTCGTGGGTTTTCTCGCTAACCTACAGATAATCGGGGCGAGTGCCTCGGGGTCGTACGGAAATCTCTGACTTCCGTGATGAGGAGACGCTCTGCGTCTCGAACCACTTGACCCCGAGGTGGTTCACGCGAGAATGTCGCACTCCCCTGACCACCCCCAGTGTACCAAAACTGAAATAGCCTATTTTCAAATAGCCTATTCTAAATTTGGCTATTTGGTATGATTAACCCCTTGGGGGAATATCTGCGCGTATGGAACGCTTTGTCGATCGGGAAGTCGAACTATCTCGACTACGAGAATGCTACAGTTCTGACAACCCAGAGCTGATTGTCATTTTTGGACGTCGTCGTCTCGGAAAGACCCAGCTCGTTCAACACTCACTCGAGGGAAGAGATGGTGCCATCATATATCAGGCGACACAGACAACACCACAGGTGCAACTTGACGAATTTGTTGATATCGCCTCCAATGCATTCCATGAAATTGAACACGTCAAACAAAGTTGGGAGTCTCTACTTGGGTACCTCATCGAACAGGGAGGAATTGTCGTACTCGATGAGTTCCCGTATCTCATCGACGCAGACAAGAGTATCCCTTCGGTGATCCAGCGGTTGTGGGACCAGCACCTCCAGAACACGAGTGGAACACTCGTTCTCGTTGGGTCATCAATCAGTATGATGGAGGAGGCAACGCTATTAGGAAACAGTCCACTCTATGGACGGTTTACCGAAAAAATCGATCTCCGCCAACTCGGTTTCAGAGCAGCCCAAGAGTTTTTCCCGGAAAGCTACACGCCCGAAGACCGGATATTTTCGTGGGGCGTCTTTGGTGGTATCCCATACTATCTCGATGGTATCGATCTTGATCACGACCTCAAAACTGTGATCTCTGAATCGCTTCTCTCACAGCGAGGCTATCTTCATAACGAACCCGAGTATGTCCTCCGAACCGAATTAACGGAGCCAAATCGGTACTTTGCGATTCTCAAGGCGATCGCTGCAGGGAATACCACATCAAATGAGATTGCACAGATGGTCGGGATTGATGGAAAGCAGATTTCGACCTACACCCAGAAATTAGAACGGCTTCGACTAATCGAACGTGAGGTCCCACTCACGGAAGAGAAAGCTCGATCTCGCCGTGGCCGCTATCGAATTCTTGATCCACTGTTCCGGTTTTGGTTTCGATTTGTATACGGAAATGAAGATCGATACGAACGGTTGGAAAACGAGGCATACGAGGCAGTTATTGAACCTGAGCTTGCTGACTTCGTGAGCCCTCAATTTGAAGTGCTCTGTCAGGACGCACTTCCAAGACTATACCCAAATAAAATATTCTTAGATATTGGTCGGTGGTGGTACAAAAGCCACGAGGTTGATGTTGTCGGTTTCACTACAGATGGGACAATGGTTGTGGGTAAGTGTAAGTTTACAAACGCCCCCCTTGACTACGGTGCGCTTGCATCACTCGAAGAGCACACCGAGAAAGTTAGATGGACTCCTGATATTAACGGAGACGTCAATGTAGAGTATGCGCTGTTTACTCGAAGCGGGGCAACCCGATCTGTTCAAGAAGCAGTGGCTGAACGGGACGACTTGCGATTATTTGGACTGGAAGATATTCTCAGCAAGTGACATCCTTCCTCGCCGTAAACGGCGTTACAGAAAGTCAAGGAGAAAGCCCACGACTTTAGTCACGGGAGAAGTCACACTGGTTGTGTCAATTGGAGAGAAACACGTCTGCGTTCAGTTCAAGTCTGCTGAGTGGACGATCGGTCCTCAATTCAATATCAGAGTGGTCGAGATTGGCGATCGAACCTGAATTCCTCCATAACCACGCGCAACGAATCCACTAACCAACAAACTGTGGTCACAACATGTCTTGTTGGTTAGCTCAATCATTCTGTTCTGGATCACAAACCGATCGCAGCTCACTTCAATATCAAAGTAGTCGAGATTGGCGATCGCATCAAGTCGATCGTCAGTCGCTGCAGAAAATATATACCTTTCTACTGACTATTTTTGTTATGTCCCCCCGCAGACGGTTCCTCCTCAAAGCTGCTGGTGCCGTTGGTCTCGGCAGTGCAGGCGTTGCCTATTGGCAGCGTAGACCGATCTTGCGCCGGGATGATCTCAACGCAATTGAGACGGCACTTGAGGTTCCAGTGCTGAATGTGTCTGATCCCGTTATTATCACCGACAATCACATCGAAGCCTCCTATTCGTGGGCACGTGCACATGTAGACACTACTGAAAACAAGCTTACAGATTCGGAAGTACAGGACTCAAGATATCTCCAAGACGCGTATGAACATCTCGAAGGCAAGTCACCAGAGGAGATTGACGACACAGGTGAACGACACAAAACACTCTCGGATTACCAGCTTGCAGTGTCTTCAAGTGCAATGGCTCGTGGTCTCCACCTCGAAAGCCGCGGCGGATCGCCGAGTGACGAACTGCAAGTTGCACACGAGACATTAGGTGAGGAACTCGAGGCTTTCGAATCCAGGTATACTGATGAATCACTAACTCGAACTGTTGTCCAAGCCGGCCATGCCGAATCACGAGTCGGAATCGCAGCGTCACGCTATTCGCGAGCGGCCAACTTCATGATTGACGCTCAGTATCATAACTCGGTGACTTGGGAGATGGTTGAAACTGGTCGATTCACGCTACGAAGTGCTCAGTTTCTCCTCGAAGTACTCCACACTGACGATGCTACCGATCGGACAGCGGATCTTGAAGATCGCTACAATCGGCTCGATAAACACATTGAAATAGCCACTGACAGCGTTGAATGGGAGTACCAACCCGATGTGAGTTCTTGGGCGTACGACCAGTGGATCGACATCCGACTGGGTTCTTCAAATACTCCCGAGGACTATAGGGATGAGAGTCAACTCGCAAGGGCTGTGATGGCTCAGACCAGTCTCGCCACCATCGCCGAAACACTCTCCGAGTTCGAAACTACACCCGGATGGCGAGGACCGGACGACGTTGAGACCGAATTGATCGAGGACACAAACACACTTATCAACGAGAAGCAAGCTGCACGTAGAGAACTCGAGACAACAGCAAACGAAGTCGGGTCAGACCCACTCGGAAAGCATCTGCTTCAACAAACAGTACAACGCATTGAACAGGCAGATTCAAGCCTTGGCCGACTTCAAGATAATTTCAGATCTTATGATAATACAGAGTGGAAACGTGCGCTCGATCGTGTAGTGATGCAGTACCGTAGTGGCGCTGCAGAGGCCGCCGTGATTCCTGATATCGTTGAACTCGTCACCAGTGAGGATTGATTGAGATCAAAGACATGTATTGATGTCTGAGTCGTCAGAACAATTGACCTGCTGGATATACACAACGTGACACCCTCCTCGCCGTAAACGACGTCACAAAACGCTGAGCGTCTTGTCGGCTAATCAGAACACATGTGTTCTGATGACGAGGCTTCCCGACCGCAATTGGGATATTTATGGTTTACAGCTGCTCGCTTGTTGAGCGAACGTCCCCTGTCCACAACTCGGGTCGTGTTCTCCACGAGCGTCACCAGACTTGTCTGGTGGTAAAGCAGAAATCCTCGATTTCTGCTGTCGGAACAGGTTGACTACGACGGCAGAACTTGAAGAACAACTGTCCAATGTTCCGTGAGCGTAACGAGAGTCACTGCAGAACTGTTAAGATTGTAAGGACTGTACGTTTGTATAGGGTTATGTCGGCAGACAAGCGAATCCCGGTGACCGAAAAGACACGGAAAGAACTTCACGACTTGAAAGAGCCTGGCCAAACCTACGACGATCTGCTGAGAGACCTCGCTCAGCAGCGACGGCGTCGAGACTTAGAACAGCGCTTCCAAGAGTTGGAAGGGGCCGAAAGTGATGATTTGACGCCTCTCTCGGATGTCTGAATATGCAGTCTTACTCGGTGACGACGCCCACGAGTTTTTAAATATTGTCGGTGATAAAACAGAGCGGATTTGTAAAGAGAAGTTGGGATGCCTTGCAGAGAACCCATATCCTGGTCGGGGTCGTGGGGATACAGAGATGCTTCCCATCGATGGTCGACGCGACAGGTATCGAATGCACATCTCTCGGACCTACACAGCCATCTATACAGTTTTAGAAAGCAAGAAAGAGGTACGTGTCTTGGAAATCGTACCAATCGACGAGGCGCATAAGCGGTACGGATTTTAATTCACTTCACTAACCAACAACCGATGGCTAACAATCGGTTTTGTTGGTTAACTCAATCACTTCGTTCTGACACACAAACCGATCGGTTCTCGCACCAATACCAGGGTAGTCGAGAGTAGCGATCGGATCTGGATATCTCCACAACCACGCACAACTAATTCACTAACCAACAGACGGTGGTCACAACATGCTTTTGTTGGTTAACCCAACCATTCTGTACACGGCGATCGCCCAGTGAAGTACCTCGGGGACAAACCCCGAGGCACTCGCCTCGATTATCTGCAGAATCACCGATTTCTGCTAGATAAGTGACAACAGATCTATAACCTTCGATCGTGATGATTAGTACGTCACGTCAACAGCGTGTCACCTAATCTTATGAATGGAATACAAGATGGAGTTGCAGTCGTTACTGGCGGTGGGTCCGGGATCGGTAGACAGTCATCGCTTCAGTTCGCCGAAGCGGGAGCGAACGTCGTTGTCGCCGATGTCGACGAGGACGGCGGCCACGAGACGGTTGAGATGATCAAGAGTAACGGCGGTGAAGCGACGTTTATCAGAACAGACGTTACCGACTCCGAGGATGTCGCTGAGATGGTACAGACAGCACTCGACGAGTACGGTGGATTGGACTTTGCACACAACAATGCTGGTATCGCGGACGAGGGGGTTCGTCTTGCCGACTACGACGAGGCGCAGTGGGACCGGATGATCGACGTGAATTTGAAGGGAGTCTGGCGATGTCTAAAAGCCGAAATCCCTGAAATGATTGAACGCGGTGGGGGAGCCATTGTGAACACTTCGTCAGTGGCTGGTGTGAGCGCAAACGGGAGTGCACACTACGTCGCTAGCAAACACGGTGTTATTGGATTGACTCGGCGGGCGACGATCGACTACGCCGAAGACGGAATCCGCTTCAATGCTGTCTGTCCGGGCGTTATTGACACGCCGATGGTTAAACAAGCAGGCGAAGATAACACCGAAGAAATGGATCGCATCACTGCGGGTATCCCTGCAGGGCGTCTCGGCGATCCCCAAGAGATTGCTAAGACTGTCGTCTGGCTCTGTTCAGAGGA
>SL_4KL_010_BRINEDRAFT_10000950_pt1 | contig 15668 bp, 18 predicted proteins | sample SodLak_010_BRINE_2_FD_10664 | JGI IMG/M metagenome (IMG submission 10664)
AAAAAAGGTGAAATTAAAAACCCTTCACATACAAAAATAGAATTTATGAAAACTGAAAAAGGAGTGATTATAGTAGCCTACAAAGAAAGTGATCGAAACCCTAGGTTCACCGTATTGAAAAGGAAAAAGAACTGGGAAGGCTGGGAGCTGCCCAAAGGACATTTAGAAAAAGACGACTACAGAGAAACCGTCAAGATCGAACTCAGAGAAGAAACAGGTATAGAACAACAAAGTATAGAATCAATAACAGACCTAGAGCAACTAGTTGAATGGGAGTTCGAAGAAGATGGTCAAACAATAGGAAGAGAATACAAAGCTTTCCTAGTTAAACTCTCTGAAGACTCCTACATAGATGTATCAAAAAATCCTTGTGATGAGCACGAGACAGGACTCTTCCTACGTTTCAGGGACGTGGAAGAAATGTTAACTTACGATGATCAAACTGAATTACTTAGAACAGCTTACAACAAGATAACCCAAGAGTAAATACTTAATTTAAAAACCTGTAATGACTAATAAGACTCTACAACTATGCCAAAAGAAATGATTGAAATATACCAGTTTGAAGGATGTCCATACTGCTCAAAAGTTAGACAAAAAATGACAGATCTACAAATCGACTTTATAGCAAGAGCTGTAGACCCTCATGACAGGACAAGAGTTAAAGAAATATCAGGACAAACCGGAGTACCAGTAATGGTGGATCCCAACACTGAAACCGTAATGCCAGAATCAGATGACATTATCGACTACCTAGACGAACATTACGGAGAAAATTAAATATCAATTTCTTCAATATCTTTTATATTCTTCCTGAAATCGTTATATCCTTCCAAATCTTTATCCAAAAGTATTCCATGCCCATGAACATCAAACATACTGAATTCGAACTCCTCTCCGCTACTTCTACATAAAGCCTTGTCTATCCATTCATGCATCCTCTCCAAATCTTGTTTCATAGCCTTTTTTTGTCTCTTGGACCAATATCCAATCCTGTACCTATCAGCAAACTCCTTATACTGGTCAAAAGCCTTTTCCCAACACTTATCTTTCATAACTCCATACGCTGCAAGCATCTCCTCCTCAGAATAATCATCAATTAAGTCCTCCCAAGAGTAATCAAGCCCGTCATCCCTCTCTAAAGCCATGAATGTATGACCTAAAAACACGGAGATTTATAATATACCACTCGACCGTAGAAAACATCAAAATATCTTCTGAACAACGAGGAAGGATATGCAGATCCTCCAAGCCCGATCCTGTTCAACAACTACAAGACACAGCGGTTAAATAAATAGTGGATTAGCATCGAACGCAATGATTTTAAGTGTTATTCAGCGTCTTCTAGATATTTTTCTGTATTTCGCGAGTTTTCAAATTGGCTTGCCTTCTAGTACTTCTCCTTCTTGTTTAACTTTGCTTTCGAACGGTTCTCTGTTCTCTGCGTTTAGTTCGAATTTTTGTCCTGGTTCATCACTATCGGCGATATATCCACGTTTTCTTCTCTTTTGTAACGGTCTCTGACTGTCCAGACTGCGTCCTCAATCTCTTCCTTGTTAGCTTCTGGGTCTACAAGTATGAGTATATCGATGTCGGATTCTTCAGTAGGCAGTCCGTGGAGTACTGAGCCGAATAGATGACTGATTTGATTTCTAAGAATTCTTCTATTACTTCTTTGGCATACTGTTCCGCTACTTCTCTTAATGGTTGAGAGTCGATCGATCCCAGGTTCTCTAAGGCATCTATGTAGGGAGATCTCTTGTTTAAGCTGACTATCTTGCTCCCGCCTTTTTTCTCGACATTGATTATCCCAAAGTTCTCCGGTTTACATACTAGTCCATGCGTGGTTTTGTAGCCTACTTCAGATTTTTCTCTATGGTTGCATGGAAAAGAAAAGTTCGGATCCAGAACGACTAGGTCAGAATCACTCTGCCCAAAAGATGGGTTGAGGATCAAGATCTCGAAGACAAGGATGAATTGGAGCTTAAGGATATGAAAAGAGAATCAGCTCTCAAGATTTCAGTATCAGATGAAGAACAGTAAGATTTTAATATCTTTATCACACATTCATCATATAGAGGTGAGAATTTGAAATGGCAAGAATAAGCGTAGATGTACCAGAAAGACTGAAAGAGGAAATTAAAGAAACAGCTGAAAGAAAGAACTTTAAGAGTCCTTCAGAGTACATCCGACAGGCTTTGAGAGAGAAGCTGGAAGAGGATAACGAGTTAGATCCTGAACTACTTCTAAGGGCTATAAAAGTCAAACAGGGAGATGTAGAAACTCAGTCTCTGGAAGAAGTTAGAGAGGAGATTACATAGTGGTAGAAATAACCTCAGAGACCAAAAAGGATCTGAAGGAATTTGATCTGGAAACTAGAGAAAGACTTCTTGACGAGATAGAAGAAAGATTGGATAAAGATAGAGATCAGGACAATATAAGCTACATCAACAAACCTCAGTTCGGAATAGAATTTCACAGATTAAAGCTGACAGAAGATAGTTTCAACCATAGAATCTATTTCGACTTCATAGATTCAAAACTAGTTGTATTTGCAGTAAGGCATAGAGACTTTGCATACTCACAAGAAGATCTCAAAGAAGTAGAAAAACGCCTCAGAACCATGAACACTGATTAGAGCTTGTTTGGTTCTATTAAATTAAAAGAAGTGTTAGTGTTTTAATGTCATATAGAGGTTTGGCGAAGAAGAAGCACTTAAACGCATTGGAACATTCTATCGAACTAAATTAATAGTGGACCGGCCCAGATTTGAACTGGGGACCTCCACGTTATCAGCGTGGCGCTATAACCGAGCTAAGCCACCGGTCCGCGTGCAAGTTTAGAATACTCAGAAAGTCTTTTTAATGAATTGTTTGTTGTGTTTTTCAGAAGTTGTTTTTTACGTCTTCATAGTTGAGTTTTGGGAAGTCCATTTCTAGATCAGGTTCTTCTAGAGCGGAGTTTTCTGCAATTATATGCGCTCTTTCTTCTATGTCTGTTTCAGGGACGTTGATTACTTCGTAATCTAATTCTTCTCTGTAGAATTCTTCTAGGTGGTTGTGTACTTTGCGGGCTGTTTCACGGTCTTTGGTTCTTGTTTTGTGTGGTTCGTAGTCGAGTTGTTCTAGGTGGAATACTGTGTCGTAACGGTTTGATGCGATTTCTATATAGTCTTCAGGGATTTCCTCGTCTAGAAACATGTCGATGAATGCTAATGAGTCTCCAAGAGATCTATCTAACAGTATAGGTTTGTTAGGTTCTCTTTTTGCTTCCATTTGAAGGTCTAGATGCGGTATTGGACCTCCTGTACCGTAAGATTGGGCGATTTGAGGAGGGATATCTTTGGAGTTTGCTGTTTCTATGTATGTGTTTGCTGCTTCAGGAATTACTTCTTGTCCGTCTGCTTGAAAGTAGTTGGCTAATGTGGTTTTGCCTGAACAACTTCCTCCTGTGAGGACGGTCCACTTGGTTTGAGGCATGAATGTTTAATTGAAAACACAATCTTTTATTTGTTACTGTCAACTAACAACTAGTTGTTAGAAGGTTTCAGTCTAATTCTGCTCCCGGATACCAAACGATTAACAATCAAAGGAGGTAATATAAAGCCTAAATAATAAGAATACGAGTTCAAATACGAGTAATCTCTTAAGAAAACCATTATCTCATAGCTCTCCCAACCGTCATATTGCCAGAAACCTAAGTTGAGGAACGTAAATTCTATAGGTATGCATATCCAGCTCAAAATAATTATGGAAATCCAATAAGTTTCTGATATACCTAAGGATCTGGAAATCTCTGCTGAAATGATATGTATCAAATAAACAACTAGTGATCCTGCGAAAATTATTGCCAAAGGTATTTCTAATCCGGGAAAACCTATGTAAGTAGGTTCAGGATAGTAGGCACCCTTATCATAAACCTCGTTCCATATCTCGAGTATCAGAACCACTGGCAAAGAAGATATTAGGATCACTAATCCTTCTAACTCATTTCTCCTATAAACATATGCGAAAACAAGGGTCCAAACCGTAAGAAAGAATATCTCCAATAAAAAAATTGTCAACATTTTCGATGGGTCCGACGGGATTTGAACCCGCGACGCCCGGCTTAAAAGGCCGGTGCTCTGCCAGGCTGAGCTACGGACCCTTGTGAAATTAATTAGAAGGGTTTCCTTATTCTATTGTTTCGTGTTTGAATTCTCCGTACTGTACGTTTTCTATTGATTGGTAGGGTATGAATATTTTTTCTGCCCTTACTTTTTGTGCTTTTTCATTTTCGTTGATTATGTATGGATTTTTGATTCTTGCTCCGTGTTTTTCCATTTTCACTTGTTTTTCTTTTTCAAGCATGAAGTCGCCTGATTTTGTGAGCAGTATTACGGAGTATTCTTTTTCCATTTTTCTCTTCTTCTTTTTTATGCTGTTACTTCGTCTGTTCTTTTACTTGTTTTCCCGAATCCGCATGCGGCGCATACTTTCTTTCTTAGGTGGTATGCTTTTTTCCCGCAGCGTCTGCATTTTCCGTGGCTTCTTTTGTTGTTTAGTCCTTTGTTTTTTCCCATATTTTTTCACCTTTATTCTGGACTGACGTGGATTACGTTGTCTCCTCTGATTAGAAGTTTCCCGTAGTCTGTTTGTCCTTCTTCTGTTGTTACTGATGCGTCTTCTAGCCACATGTTTAAGTGTAGATCGAATGCTTTTAGGTTTCCTGAGATTGTTTGTCCGCCTTTGAGTGAGGCCATTATTCTGTCTCCTTTTGCTGTGTCTAAGACGTCTAAAGGTCTTTTGCCACTATCGTTGTTTGACATAACTGTTTTTACACCTTGTATTACTCGAATTCCTTGAACAATTTATATAAACCTACCGAGGTCCCGGTCTTTTGAAGAAAGGGTTTTCTACCTATTCTTTGTTTTTTGAAGAGGGTTTTAGGATACTCGATTTTTTTATAAAGTTTAATCTCTGGTTACTTGTTATGGCTATATGGCATAAAGATTCTCGCCGTAAGAAAACCGGTGGAAGAACGAGAAGAAATAGAAAAAATAGGAAACATCAGCAAGGATCACAGTTTTCAGCTCCCGTAATAGGAGAGAATACTATAAAGAGTAAAAGGGTTAGAGGAGGCAACAAGAAGAACGTTGTAAGAAAAAGCCAGACTGCTAATTTGGCGGAAGATGGTGAAGTAAAAAAGGTTGAAATAGAGAGCGTTGAGTCCAACCCTGCTAATCCTAACTATGTCAGAAGATCTATCTTGACTAAAGGAACTGTGGTTAATACTTCTGAAGGTAGAGCAAGGATAACTTCCAGACCTGGACAGGATGGAGTAATCAATGCTGAGCCTGTAGAAGAGTAATAGATTTTTTCCCCTCACTCTTCTTTTATTGTGTCAAGGTTTCGAATTTCTTTCTGATCTGAGAAAAATAAATATAGGGAAACAAGTAGGTTTTTTGGGTTTCTGTAGATATGGCTCCTTATTTTTTGGAGCCTGTTAGTTTTCCTAGCCACCGGGATACAAAAGACCCCTTATCTTCGAATTCTACCGGTATCTGTGATCCGGCTTCATCCGAGAAATCGGCTCTCATATTCAACTTATTACCTCCAAATCTTTATAAAGGCTTCTCACAACAAACTGTTCTAAACGTTTAAAATCGTTCATAAACGTTTCTAAGAGGTTTTCTACAGGTTTTTGAGGATCGGTTGATATGCTTCAATATGGGCATGGCAAGGTTATCTGGAGAATCTTCAATATAAAGCACTTCTTCGGCAGCTTTCCTCTCTTTTTCAGGGAAATAGTCCAGATATCCGGTGTAACGGTCTGAAGACATAAGCAAATAATTGCATAAACTCGGTTTATAAAGAAGCCCAGATTATTCCACTAATTCCGGTAGAAAAGAAATAATCTATAACAGCACCTCTAATACTTGTTAATCCTGTATTTCATACTTTCTCCAACGCCCCTTTCCTCTAGAGTTTATTAGTCTATATTGATCCATTTTGCTCAGATATTTTCTGACTGTTCTATCGACTTTAGGATCCTCGATATTCTCTCTGTATTTCTTATAGAGTTCTCCAGGTTTTATCTCTTTTTCTTGTTTTATTATCTTGTATAGGACTTTTTGGTGTTTGTTAAGCTGTTCTATAGACTTTGCTTTGTTTTGTTCTTCTGCTTCCGGTAATGCTTCTTCAACTATTTCTGGCCTCAGTTTTTCCAAGTTTTTCTGTTCAGCGTTTTCTGCTGCTATACGTAATGCGTTGATAGCTATTCGGGCATCCCCTTCTGCACGGTTACCTATTTTATGTATCATTGATTTGGTGACCGCTTTATCTCTTAGACCCCATTTGACTCTGTCTTTCAGTATATCTACTATTTGATCTTTTGAGTAGGACGGGAAATGTATTTTTTTCGTGTTTTTTATTGATGATCTGATACGGTCATCGAGGTCATAAAGTGCGGTCTCTTTGTTAGCTATCATTATTAATGCTATGCCGTTTTCTCTTGAGAAATCGTATAGGATGCGTTCGTCTTCTATCTGATCGACTTCATCTAGTATAACTATGCTTGATCGTGACCGTGCTTTTGATCTAAACTTGTCAACCAGTTCATCGGTAGGTGTGCCTGTTCGATGTATAATGTTTACTCCGAAGTCTTGTAGCAGATTGTAGTAGACTTTGAATCTTGAAGGGTATCTCCAACAGTTAACGCTTCCGGATATAACATTTGAACTGTATTTCTTTAGTTCTTCAACGACGTACTCTGCCATAGTGGTTTTTCCGGTTCCTGGAGGACCGTAGAGGAGCATGTTTCGTGCACCTTTATTCTCTTCATTGAGAAGAGGTTCAAGATTTCTTTTGATTTCAGAGGTTTGAGGGTCTCTGTGAACCATCCTTTTCGGTAAAAAATCTGCGGTTAGGACGCGCGCATCTTCTATAACAGTGTTCCGATATCTCACGGAATAACCATGATTCCGCTAATATAAAAAATTTATATAACACTGTTATAACTTGTTTCCAGGGTTACAAGTTTGATAAATGTTATGAAGTTCTATTCTATAGGCTCCACATGAAGTTTGTATAAAATATCTTCAGTTGGTAGAGATCTGCTAATTCTTCTCAAATATGCCTTAGGTTGAGTTCTAGTATGTCTTCGTCCATGAGCTCGTGTTCGATACCCCTACTTTTTGGTTGGGGAATTTGCTGCTTGGTCCTGTGACTTTGGCTTTTTTGAATCTGTCTTTCATGTCTCCGGGTAGTTGTTTGAGGGCATCTTCTATGGTTGAACCGTTCTCTAGGATTAGAGGGTCTTCTTTGTCGGGGTCTTCTCCTTTTTCTTTCATGTAGATACGTAGTAGCCCTAGTTTTTCGAATATTAAGTCTTTCAGTTTGTCTAGGTTGTGTCCTGTTTCGGCTGAGATCAGTAGGTCGTATTTTTTTTGGTATTCTCCTTTTTTGTTTCCTTTTATTAGGTCTGCTTTGTTTACTGTTTTGATTCCTGGTGTGTATTTGCGGTTGTTCATTAGTCCGTCGATGAACCGGTCTAGGTCTAGTTTTTCTCTTATTGTGACGTTGGCGTTGACGTATCCGTTCTGTTGCATTAGCTCTTTTAGGGTTTCTTCTTGTATATTTAGGTCTACTGTTGAGGATATTTCTATTCCTCCGCGTCCCTTCTTCTCTACTTTCATGTTTGGAGGCTGTTGGTTCATTCTGATCCCTACTTCGTGTACTTCTTTCAGTATTTCTTCTTCACGCATCTTTTCCGGGTCCAGGACTATCATTATCAGGTCTGCGTTTCTTACAACTGAGAGTACTTGTTTTCCGCCTCCTCTGCCGTCTGCGGCACCTCCAATCAGCCCTGGTACGTCCAGGATTTGTATGTTTGCGCCTTTGTGTTTCAGCATGCCGGGTTTGACGTCCAGTGTTGTGAATTCATATTCTCCGGTGTCTGACTCAGCATTAGTCAACTTGTTCAGAATAGATGACTTTCCTACGCTAGGGAATCCTACTAAGGCTACTGTTGCGTCTCCTTTCTTTTCGACGGCATATCCTGAGGTATCTCCTGTTCCTTTCTGTCTTTGTTGTTTTTCTTCTTTTAGCTGGGCTATCTGTGACTTTAGTCTTCCGCGTTCTTTTTCTGTGGCTTTGTTTACAGGTGTTTTTTCCAGTTTTTCTTCGAGTTCCTTTATCCTGTCTTCGATACCCATTTGTATGTTTATTTATTCAGTGTTTGGGTTTGAAAAATCCTTGAGTTCACTTCTTTTTTATTTGTGGTATGTCAATGTTGTTATTGGAGTATAGGGGTAGTTATTTTTTGTGATAGGATTTATTTTTAAAAATAAAGGTTCTTCAAATGTTTCTAAAGATTTAAAGCTTGCTGAAGATCTTTTGAAGGCTTGTAGGTCTTTAGATGGAAGTGATTCTGGTTTTAAGTCTATTATAAATCTTTCTTCAGATTTGAAGAAGTTGAAACACCGTAAATGGAACTATTTGCTTAGGAATGTTAATATTGAGTCCGTGCCTGAAGATGTCCAGGCTATTGTTTCTCTAGAAATGGTGTCTGAAAAGCTGGCTGAGGATATAGTATACATTTCGTCCCGATGTATGCACAAAAGAGACGATTATAACTTGAATTTTCGTAATACAGATACTGGTAAAACGGCTGGCGCAAATAAAGTGTTCGAGAAGCATTTTAATAGAGCTGAGAAATTAGAGAATGCTTACCAAAACGATAAGAAAAGATTTGAAAAAGCTTTAGAGAACTATAAAAACTATAATTCGCTTAAAGATTCCTTAGAAGCTTATGAGGTTCTTAAACATGTCCATAAAGTTATGGAGCATTCTCAGAAAGAAATTTCTATTGATGCAAGTGAAAGTAAGAGGAATGAGTTCACAGCTTCCGCAGACTAAACAATCAAAAGTAGAAGCCACTCGCATAATATAAACAGCCAAATCTTAGTAATAGAAAAATATAGGAGAGAAAAAGAATTCAGGATAGAAAAAACGTGTTTTTCCCCTTTTTTGTGTTATTCTTCTACCATTTCTATGTTTCCATCTCTTCCAATGTTGAGCTGGATGTCGTCCGCCCATTCTCTAACGTATGCTCCTGTGATGTGTACTGTTGCTCCTTCTTCTATTGCATCAATTTCTTCTTCCCACAGTGTCAGGTCAATACTACCTGTCTCGTCTTCGAATGTTACGGTTGTAATCTTTTTTTGTCCGTAGCGTGTTGATACTGCTCTTGGTGTTGGCAGCTCTGTGATTTCTCCTGTGATTTCAACTTCGTCTGATTCTGGTGAAAGTTCCTCAACTGTCATTTCGGTCATATCTTATCCCACTAACCCGAAAATACTTTTACGACTTTTAAAAGCTTACCCCTTGGTATAAGGGTTTAAACACATACAACATCCAAAAAAAGATATGAAACTCCCCTGGAAAAAACACAAAGAGGAAAAACAAAAACTAGAAACCGAAAAACAGGATTTACAAAAACAAATAGAAAAACTGGAGGAACAAAAACAAAAAATCGAAAACCAGTTCAAAGCAGAAAAACAAAGAAGAAGAAAGCTATCAACAGAGAAACAAAAAGCAGAAACACAACTGAAGAAACTGGAAAACAAAATAAGAAACCAAAAAACCAGCGAAGACGAAGAACAAGACAAAAAACAAGAGAAACCAGAAAAAATAAGCTTCCAAAAAACCTGGAAAACACTCAAAAAACTTGAAACAATAGAATCCTCTGAAAAAGACCTGACAACAATATACTCTCCACAAAAAATACAGGATATAAACGACTCCAAAGCCCTGAAGAACTCTATAAACCGCAGACAATACCAGAAACTAGAAGGACAAGATTCTTTCATAGCATTTCTAGACGAAAACATAGGCAACACATTGATCAAAACGGTGCCAGCTTTCCAATCAGGCTTCAAAACCAGCTCCAGATTTGATGCATCAAAAATAACAAGTTTCATACAAGAAGAAAAGCATTGGATACTATACTCTGCCGGAAACACGAAAATATTCGAAGAAAAATCCGGAGAATACAAACTATTGGAGGAAATAAAATCCAGAGTAGACAGAAAACACTCAAGCGGAGGATTCTCACAAGGAAGATTCGAAAGAAAAAGAGAAGAACAAATAGAAAACCATTTGGAGAAAGTTAAGGAAGAAATTAAAGAACTAGAGAATCTCTACATCTTGGGAGAAGAAACTGTCTGCAAAAGACTCAAAGGCAAGTACTTGGGAGGTTTTAATCCTAACCGCTCAAAGCCAGGACAGTTCTACAGGTTCAGAAAACTAGACTTCTAAAAAAACTTTATGGATAAAAAACTTTTACAAAAGAGAGCCAGAAAAAATGTCTAACGAAAAAAAACATCCCACACAGAAAATAGATAATTCCGAACAGAGAATAAGATTACTAAACAAAAAACTGCTTCAGAAGTACGGCGAACCTGAACAACCAAGGCAGATGTCTGGGATCGATTACGTTATAGAGACTATTCTGTCACAGAATACTAATGACAAATCCAGAGATAAAGCATTCAAACGTTTGAAGGACAAGTTCGGAGACGACTATAAAGCGATTCAGAATGCTGACACAGAAGAGGTTATTGAACCTATAAGGGTATGTGGTCTAGGACCCACTAAAGCAGAGAGAATACAAAAAACGTTGCACATAATATATGAAGAAACTGGAGAGTATTCTATAGATTTTCTAGGAGATATGACTGTTGAAGAGGCTAAGAACTGGCTGACTGATATACCAGGTATAGGACCGAAGACTGCATCTGTTATACTTTGTTTCCACTTCAAAATGCCGGTATTCCCGGTAGACACCCATGTACAGAGATTGGCAACTAAATGTATGAAACTGGTGCCTGAAAACTCTTCAAGGAAGAAGACACATGAAATACTGGAAGAAAAAGTACCTGACAATATAAAGTACGAGTTCCACATATTGTTGATAACTCATGGCAGAAACGGTTGTACAGCTCGTGATCCAGGATGCGAATTCTGTGAAGATAACTGAATAAGATACACGGTTATTTGGAATAAAAAATTATTTAGAAAGAAAAGGATAGTAGAAGTAAGAAAGCTGTTAATTCTTTCCCCCTTCTTCTCTTTTTATTCTTCGTCTTCTAGTTCGTCTTGGACGTCTCCCATTGCAGCTTTTTGCTGTTCTTGCATTTCTTCAACGATTTCCTGTGCTTTTTCGTTGATTCTATCTTGGTCTACTATGTCTTCTTCTTGTAGTACTGCTAGTAGTGCGTGTGTTGTTAATTCTAGGTTTCCTAGTTTTTGCTGCATCATTTGCATCATTTGCTGTGCGTCCATTTGTTGTGGTTGTTCTGACATTAAGTTGTTACACCTTGAAAAGAAAGCAACAGGATATCAACCTGCCACCTCTACACCTAAAAACTGGATGATACTCAACTCTTATAAACCCCATTTTAAAGCGGTGTTCTTGAGCCGCAGGCTTGGCATTTCATTATTTCAACGCCTTTCTCTTTGACAAGTTCTGTGTCTGGACGTGAGCATTCTCCGCAGAAAACGTACTCGTCTGCGTAGTTCTCAATCTTCCTTTGGATACTCCCTCTTCTGAACTCTCCATTTAAAACCAGTTCTTTACCTTCTGCATGCCCTGCAGTACCTAACTCGTTCTGCACGTACTTGGAAAAGTGTGATTCTTCTCTTCCAAATGCTTCAGCTATTTCGGAAAAATTGACTAGTATGGTTTTAGAACCGTCTTTACGCGTGTCGACTTCAGGCATCTGGAAACGGTCGCCGCCTCCTAAATCTTCAGCCTCTTCCAAACCCTTATCCAGCAAGTCTTCGTAATCAGTCATAAAACAAGTATTGAACATTAAGATTCTTAACTGGACGTGCTATCCATGGTTCTCGATCTTATTCTTTCAGCCTTTAGAAGCGCAACATATCCTTGAGCAAGAAATCCGGTCAATCCTAAAAGCAACAAGATATATAACACAGAGCCTAGGTATACTCCTAACCTGTTGATAAGACCTATTTCTACGAAAGTAAGTAATATCGCTGCGAAGGTCAGTCCACCGATTAAGTATATTTCAGCTCTTTGGTACTCTGTCTGCAGGTTTAGAGAGCTTATCGAGTGCTGTCTATAGTTTTTTGATTTTTCCTGGTTGTGGTTCGTAGAATGTTCCTTCGCTGAGGAGTGTGTTGATTGTGTCTTCCATTTTTTCTTCGTTTGCGTCGATTTCGTTGGCTATGTCGCTGTAGTCTGCACCTTCTCCTTCGTCTAGTTTTTCTACTGCATCTATTACTTCTCTTTCCAGGTTTTCTCTCTCTTCTGGTGTTTCGTTGTCGAACTGTTCTCCGAAAGACTGTAGTAGTGAATCGACTTCGTCTTCGTCTAGAGTTCCTGCCATTTCTTTTTCTATCTCTTCTTGTGTTTTGCCGCTTTCTTTGAGTTGTTTAACAGTTTCTTTAATTTGTTTCCATTCTTCTAATGTCTTTTTGTGTTTTAGTTCGTGGAGTAACTCTTTTTTGATATCTCTTCTCTCTATTATTTCAGGGTTCATATATATTTCTCCTTGGTATTCTCTTACTTTCCCTACTGCTTCCACTATGTCTCCGGTTTCGAACTCTTCTAGCATTTCCATTTCGTTGAAGAATTTGAGTTGTACTGTGTCGGTACCGTCATCGATTGTGAGGCTTCCGTATGTTTCATCTTCGTTCATGAATGTGTCGACTACTGTCCCTATTATTCGGGCTCTTGAGAATCTTCTTCCATCTGGTGTCAGAAGGTAGTTAGGGGTGAATCCTTCTTTCTGGAAGTATTTGCCGGAGTTTAATTCTTTAGTATTTGTAATTTTTGCTGTCTGTCTTTTTTGTTGCGCCATAATTATATCATTTAAATCAAGGTTTAATTCTTATCAACGTTTTTACTCAGATCCTTTGGATGTGTCCTTGCTGTGGTTCGAATAGTTCTCCGTCACGTTTTAGTCGGCTGATCACGTCTTCTGCTTTGTCTTTGGAGATTCCTTGTTCTTCTGCTATCTCTAGTACTTTTTCGATTTCAACTGAGCTTTCACCTGCTTCAGCTTCAATGATCTGTTTAACTGTTTGAAGCCTGTTTCTTTGACTGCTGGAGACTCCTGACTCTACCATGTCGATATCGAACTCTCCTGTTTCTGGGTCGACTCCTACTTGTTGTAGGCAGTATGTTAGGATGTCTATAGCTCTTTGGGCGTCTTTTACTTTTACTTCGTCTTGTAGTTCGGCTCGTGCGGAAGCTTCGGCTACACGTACTAGTGCTTCTAGTTGCCTTGCTGTTATAGGTACGCTTTTACCTTCTTCATCGCTGCCGCTGGAACGCATTGAAACGTAGAACTCTTGTATCTTGTCTGCAGCCTCTTGTGTGAGATCCGGACGGTAACTTTTTGAGTAGGCTACGTATTTTCTTAATCTTTCTTGAGGTATTTCTGCATCAGTCTCTTCTGGCTCCATGTGGTTTTTCAGGACTTGTTCGGAGAGCTCGGTGTCCTTATCTTCGTCTGGTTCGTCCTTTACAGGGAATATGAAGTCGAAACGGGAGAGTAGGGTGTCGCCAATGCTGATTTGTTGTGGTATTGGTTCGTAAGGATCAAATCGACCGAATTTAGGGTTGCCTGCGGCCAGTATACTTGTTTGGGCATTAAGAGTGGCTTGGATGTTGGCTTTTGATATGCTTATTTGTTGTTGTTCCATGGCTTCGTGGAGGCTGGATCGGTCTTCCTCACCCATCTTGTCTATTTCGTCTATTGCCGCCATTCCTTTGTGCGCTAGTACTACTGCTCCTGCTTCGAGCTCGAATTCTCCTGTAGATTCGTCCCTCACTACGGCGGCTGTGTTATGTGTGATTATTCCGTTACCAATGAAGTTGTGGGTTTCTGGTACGGTGAGGTCGTATAGAGGTTTCTTGCTAGTTTTCTCGTTTTGTGTTACTTTTTCCCATTTTATTTCGGATCTGATTATCTTCTCTAACTCTTTTTGAATCTCTGTTTCCAGATTAATATCCTCTGTTATTTGTTTTGCTCTATTAATACCAGGGTTTTTATCTTGGGTGAAGTAAGATTGATGTTCTACGGGCTGGACACTTGATTTTTGTAATATTTTGTTCACAGGGATTATGTCGTTATTAGAGTTTCTTTTTTTGCCTGTTATTTCGGTTAAAGTATTAGATTTCTCTTTTATTTTGAAGTCTATCGTCTCTGAGAATCGATCTATGTATTTTCCTCTTATGGCGAGATGTGTTTGAATGGATTTTGACTCTATTTTCTGACCATTCTCAAGCTCTTCCAATCCTCTTCGATCTCTTGTTCTTCTTTTTGCTTTAATTCCATAAGTTTCTAGCATTAGTTGAACTTGTTTACCTAATTTCGAGCTAATTGTAGAGTATTGTATGCTGTCGCTGCCACCGTCTCTTGAAACCACGCATCCGTCTGCGTCAAACAGCCCTTGCAAGAAAGCGTAACTATGTTCGTGGGTTGTTAGTGCAGGATCCAAAGATAGATTTTCTTTAGGACTTTTCATTCCTATATTGTCGAAGAATTTTGCAATGGTCTTGCTGTATATTCGTATGTAAGGGACTCGATCTTCCTGTTCTTCTATCTCAACTTCCTTGTTGAATTCTCTTTCTATTATATCTTTTAGGTATTCTAGCGATTTTTTATTAGAATTAGATACTCTTACTAGCCCTCTTTCCTCCGATAATGAAAGATCTCCATCTCCAAATACGAAACCTATTAAATACATTAGCTCTTCATTGAACTCTTCAGGCAGAGTAAATTCTTCCCCATTCCTAAGCGTTAATTTTTCGAATTCAATGCTTTCAAAACTAATGTCTAGTTCTTTAGAAAGCATTTCTAATCTCTTAAAGGGCACAAATCTTTTACGTATGCTACTATAAACGAAATCTTCTGATAAGTCAAGCTCTCTAGCTGCACTCCTTAAGTCTCCATATTCTTCTTTCATTCTGTCTCTGATTTCTTCTACTGAGCTCTCTGAAATCTTAAATTTTTCCTTATCGAACTTGAAATACTCTCTAGCAGATATACTATTCCTACTTATATTCGTATAATCGGGAGTTGCTATAAATTCTCCAGGCTCTATGCTCTCTATTTTTTTCCACTCTAATCCGTTCTCCCCACATACAATAAATTTTGTGTTTGTTGAGGCTTCTATCTCCTTACCAAACGAGGTCTCTAGCTTAGAACATTCCTTCTCTGGCATCCTCCAGACAAGGCTAGAATCTCTAGTCGAAATCATGTCATCTTTCAGAGTATACAGTCCTTCAATATATTCTTTAGCAGTTTCTTCTTGCGGTTCAAAATCTATCTCCTTTTGCCCAATCTCCCCTATCTCTTTGAAACCGTTCTCGCTATGTATTAGGGTGTCGCCGGTAACGCATAAACCAGCTCCGGTTGAGCTTTTTCCTACTACATATCTTCCTTTTGGTGCTAGTTCTCCTGTGAATTTAAGCATTTGGCTTTTTCCTGTTCCTGGTTCTCCTATCAGTAGTATGTGTATGTCTCCACGGCTTTTGACCCCGTCTTCTCGTGTTTTTTTAACTCCTCCGAATATTTGTAGTGCTATTGCTTGTTTTACTCTTTCATGTCCGAATATTGATGGAGCTATTGAGTTTGCTATTCTTTCAAATATTTT
>SL_4KL_010_BRINEDRAFT_10000951_pt1 | contig 15654 bp, 11 predicted proteins | sample SodLak_010_BRINE_2_FD_10664 | JGI IMG/M metagenome (IMG submission 10664)
GTCGAACCGTTCCAGTGGGTCTCGTCGTATTCGATTACTCACTTCGAGTTTCCGTTTCTCTCGTTTGGCCACCCCACGCTGGGTGACGAACACGCCGAACGACGATACAGCGACACCGAATGGCGGCGCATCGCGTTCAAAGACGGCAAGATCGTCGGCGGCGTCCTCATCGGTGATCTCTCTCCCCAGAGCAAGTTCAAACAACTCATGCGCGAACAGCGCGTCGTGGCCGACCAGGCCGACGTCCTCTTAGAACAGTCGGTCGATCTGGACAATCTCGCACCCGCCCAAGAACAGTAAGCTGTCGACTTCCTGCCGGTCTCGGGTTCGATCTTCCGTGTCGAGTGTTTATTTCAGCCTCGAGTTCCTCGAGCCTGCCTGCGATGTCATGCTATCATATGACATGCGTGGGTACAGTACGACGAGCGAATCCGAATGAGTACGAAAACGCCACGCGAAGCCGATATTCTCCGACCGTTACGCCAGACCTCGAGGACGTACTACGCGCTTGTGGCCATCGCCGGGCTGGCGTTTGGGCTGTTTATCCTCGGCTGGCTCTACCAGCTCTGGGAGGGGATGGTCGTTACCGGTCTCTCCGATTGGGGATCCGGCGGCGGCGTCACCTGGGGCGTCTACATCGGTGCGTTCATCTGGTGGGTCGGCATCGCCCACGGCGGGATTATCCTCTCTGCAGCCGTCCGGCTGTTGGGGATGGATCGGTATATGCCGGTCGCCCGGCTGGCCGAACTGTTGACACTCGCCGGCCTTTCGGCAGCCGGCTTTTATATCGTTGTCCACCTCGGCCGACCCGACCGGATGGTGACGAGCATCGTCGGCCACTACCATATCACGATCAACAACTCGCCGCTCGTCTGGGACGTGACCGTCATCACGGCCTACTTCGTGCTGACGGCGACCTATCTCGGTTTGACACTCAGGTATGACGTAAGCCGACTCCGGGGTGAGCTACCGAGTCGCTTCAGTCCGATTTATGACCTGCTGACGATCGGTTACACCGAACGCGAGGATCCGGTCGTCCAGCGGATGGTCTGGTGGCTTGCGCTTGCGATCATCATCATGGCACCCCTGTTGCTTCATGGTGGCGTAATTCCGTGGCTGTTTGCCCTCCTGCCGACCTACCCCCGCTGGTTCGGCGGCGTTCAGGGGCCACAGTTTCTGACGATCGCGCTGACGTCGGCGATCAGTGGCGTCATCTTACTCTCCTATGGCTTCCGACGGGCCTACGACTGGGACCACATCATCACCGACGACATCTTTCGCGGACTGCTGTTGTGGCTTGGCTTTTTTACCCTGCTATTTTTATGGCTGCAACTCCAGCAGATCGCCACCGGCACGTTCTTCCCACCGATCGACCTCGAGGTCGCCTGGGTGGCAACGCTCGAACATCCGATCTATATCCTCTCGATGAGTCTCGTCGTGGGTGTACTCGCCGTTATTTTCGCCCAGACGATCCGGCCGACGCTGTTTAGCAAGCCCAGGGCTATCGTCTGTGCGGTCGCAATCTTGACCGCGACGCTTTTAGAGAAGGTGCTGTTCGTCGTCGAGGGCTTTTTCCATCCCTCGTTTGAAATCTACGCCGCGACCCCTGGGGTCTACGTTCCAAGCCTGATCGAAATCGCGTCGGTGACGGGGACGATCGGTATGGTGACGCTGTTTTTCCTGGGTGTTGGGAAGATAGTTCCGGTCGTCGAACTCCACGCGATCGAACACCTCCGTGACCACGAAGAGACGGTCACTCACGACTAGTGCTTTGGCAAGCCTGAACTGATGGGTCGAACCAGTCGGTGGGTGTCGGTTCGACCCATCAGTCGACGCTTGGCGGAGTACTAGCGAGTGGGTTCGCCCGTCGAAAATCACCATTGGTATAGATCTCTTCTCGGTCCGCGGGTGGGGGTGGATGCTGGACGTAACAGCGTGCTGAACAGGGAATGGAACCCTGGAGCGTGTGACAGGTCCAGGCTCCATCGATGATATCATCTTCTTCATAGAAAATATTTTTGGCCAAATGCACCGAATCTGCTTGCCTGGTTGGTAACTCCCCAAAAGATAGATTACCGAACCGACCGTTGTACCGGATATGACACGAACGGGCTACCACGCGACAGGGGGCTGATCGATGGAGGTCGACATCCGTTCGCTCGAGACCTACAACGAGTTAGCCAGAGACGGCGCACAGTCGGCAGCCGATGCCCTCTCGGAGATGACGGGCATCGAGACGCGGGTGGAGGTCACCGATGTCTCCGTGCAGTCGCCATCGGATCTCGAATACGAGTTTGCAGACCGGGCGTTCGCCGGCGTCAGTGTCGAACTCGGTGAACCGTTATCGGGCGAGACGGTGCTCGCGTTCGACGAGGCCGGACGCGCGGCGATCACGAACAGCCTGGTTCCAACCGACGACACAGACCGGATTCAAAGCGCAATCGTCGAGGTCGGCAACATCATGGCAAACGGCTTTATCGGCGGCTGGGCCGATCACCTCGATGCGAAAGTCGAACTTACGCCGCCGACGTACGTTGCAGGGACCGGAACCGATGTTCTCCCGGAGACGGCGACGAGCGGTGAGGAGTACGTCTTCGTGTTCCGAAGTCGCGTCCAGGCCATCGGCGAGGACGTCGATTTCCGAATCCTGCTGGTCCCGAGAATCGACTCACTCGAGGGGCTTTTAGAAGGTGGAACAGACGACAGCATCTCGCTCGAGAAACTCGAGGTGTTCAGCGAGATGAACGAGCAGGGAGCGAAACGGGCCGCCGACAATATCTCGATGATGACCGGCCTCGAGGCTGACGTCGAGGTCAACCGGCTGAACTTCACCCCGATCACCGATATTCCCGACCAGGTCGGCGACGACCACCGAGTCGGGGCCGTCGTCCAGTACACTGGGACGCCGAGTGGCTATCTCGCCGTACTGTTCGATTCGAGTTCAGCTAAGGCCAGCGTCGAAGCCTTACTCCCGATGGAAATCGAAAGCGACGAGGAGTGGAGCGACACCGAACGTGGCGCACTCGAGGAGCTATGTAACGTCATCGTCAGTGGCTTCGTCGACGGCTGGGCGAACGTGTTACAGACCTCGATCAAACATTCACCGCCGTCGTTTATCTCCGATATGGCCGCCTCGATTGTGAGCCCGATCATCGCCGATGTCGGCCGGGATGCAAACTACGCCTTTCTGATCGATTCGACGATCAAAACCGCCGGGACGGACGTTCGCTGTCAACTGCTTGCTTTGCCCCACCCGACCGAACTCGCGAGTGCATTAGACAAACTGCTGGTCGACCGTGCGGATTCGACACGGGCNGANCCCGACGATATNTTCTCCTAGCGCGTTTTTNGACGTTTCACCGACNGATGAGCTACCGNGTTCGCGTTTCNCCGTTGGCCGTCTTGATNGAGAGTTCCCCAGATGCGGGGTAAAACGTGACCGTTCGCCCGGAACTGCCGCCGACATCGGAGCCACGGATCGGAATCTGTCGTTTNTNNAGNATCGTCTCGGCGGCTTCGACGTTTCGTTCGCCGATCGGTCGGTCGAAGCTGTTGAACTCGAGCATTTTCGCCCCGCCGGCTACCTTTGCCCACGCCCTGTTGGTGTTGCCGCCTTTGGCTTCGAACTCCTCGATCATCGCCTCGAGACCGGAGTCAGCGAACTTTCCGACCGGGTCGCGGTCGGCGCGTGAGGCCGCTCGTGGCAGCATAAAATGTAAGAGTCCGCCAATAGCTTCCCGCGGATCGTACAGTACAACGACACCACAGGATCCGACACCACTCGTACGAAGCGGCCGCTCGGTGGTCGAGAGTGCATACTCCGCAACGCCGACCGGAATCACTTCGTAGTCGTTTCCCTCCACCTGATCACCCCAGTAGATGGGTTCGGGTGGACATCGTCGATGCCAAGTGGTAGTGTTTCCGGCCGTCTNACGGCGTTTCTCGGCAGTTTTGGTTAGTATTACTCGNCGAGTTGTGAAACACACCGGCGAGTACTATGTTGTCCACTATCTGGCAAGTGATGGGTGACNGACTCGNTGACGCGGCTACTCGTCGGGAGTTGCTGACTCGGCAACCGCTTCACAGAGTGTCGTTCGCTCCGGAAAGTACGCCGGAGCGTCGGCGTCGACCTCGAANTCGACGACNCGCTCGAGTGCTGTTGGCCCATCCTCGACCGACGAGCCGAGTTCGTCGGCGAGATCGGTGTACTGGGCAGCGAGCCGTTGAAAAGCTTCCATTCGGGCCTGTTTTGCCTCGGCCAGTGACTGTTTTTTACTCAACTCCGCCTGTAGTGATTCGAGTTCTTCGACGTCGATTGCGCCACTGTCCGGCCGCTCGGCCGACGATGGCGTTTCGGTTCCCGGCGTCTCTGCTCGCCGGCGCTCGAGGCGGGCGCGAATTTCGCGGACCTGTTCGTCGATTTCCGTGAGGAGATCGTCGGCTTCTTGGCCCATCTGCTCGACGTCTCCCGAGAGCAGTCCGGCCTGAATCCGACAGTAATCGACGAACTCGCCGACGGACAACGTCGGCTCGGTATCCTCGTCCATGGGGTCGATTGGGGCTCCCGTGCGAAGATACTTTGGACCAACCAGTATCAAACGGCGTCGTTTTTCGGGTGGCAACCGATACGAGACGCCAACAATCGGTATCAGACCCGTTAAGTTCCTTGGGCCACTGACTCACGCATAGTGAATCCAGCAGCGACTCTGCTGTCGTCGCCGTCACTACCATACCTATGAGCAAAGCGTATATCGAGGTACGAGGAGCGAAAGAGCACAATCTCAAAGACCTCGACGTGACGATTCCAAGAGAGGAGTTTACCGTCGTCACCGGCCTCTCGGGATCGGGGAAATCGTCGCTTGCCTTCGAGACTGTCTACGCCGAAGGCCAGCGCCGATACATCGAGAGTCTCTCCGCTTACGCCCGGAACTTCCTGGGGCAGATGGACAAACCACAGGTCGAGACCGTCGAGGGACTCTCGCCGGCAATCTCGATCGACCAGAAAAACGCCGCCAACAACCCCCGATCGACGGTCGGGACGGTTACGGAACTCCACGATTACCTGCGGCTTTTGTATGCCCGCGTCGGCACCCAGTACGATCCCATTACGGGCGAGGAAGTCGGCGAACAGAGCGCCCAGGATATGGTCAACCAGATCCTCGAGTTACCCGAGGGGACCAAAGCGATGATCGCCGCCCCCGTCGTTCGCGACCAGAAAGGTGCCTTCGAGGATCTTTTCGAGGAACTCGTCACCGATGGCTACTCCCGGGCGGAAGTCGACGGCGACCTCGTCGATCTCACCCTCGAGACGCCGGATCTGGACAAAAACTACGATCATACGATCGACGTTATCGTCGACCGAATCAAGGTAAGCGAGGAGGCCCGTCCACGGATCACCGACAGCGTCGAGACGGCCCTAGAAGAGGCCGACGGCGCGTTGAAACTGATCGTTCCGGATCCACCCGAGGATCTCGACCTCGATTCGAACGTTCGATCGACGGGAGAACTCGGCGAGGGAGACGACGGGGCCGAGACGGAAGACAACCGACTCGTCCTCCAGTTTTCGACCGCACTCGGCAACCCCAACAGCGACTTTACCTTCCGCGAGATCGAAACCCGCAGTTTCTCGTTTAACAGCCCACACGGGGCCTGTCCGGAGTGTGAGGGACTCGGAAAGACCAAAGAGGTCGACGAGGAGTTCGTCGTCGTCGATCCCGAAAAGCCGATCAAAGATGTCTTCGAGCCCTGGAGTTACAACCGATCGTACTACCGGACACGACTCGATGCCGTCGCCGACCACTTCGGCGTGAGCGTCGAGACGCCCTTCGAGGAGCTCACCGAGAGCCAGCAACGTCAGTTTCTTTATGGCACCGACGAGGAGGTCGTCTTCAAACGCTCGACCAAAAACGGCATCCGGCGCAAACAAAAACGCTTCGAGGGCGTCATCCCCAACCTCGATCGGCGATATCTCGAGACCGAATCCGACAGCACCCGCGAACATATCGAAGACTACATGGCTGTCACCGAGTGTCCAGCCTGTGATGGGACTCGACTGTGCGAACAGTCCAGACACGTCCTCGTCGGCGACACCTCGATTACCGAGGTCAACCGGATGTCGATCGGCGACGCGCGCGATCACTTCGAGGACCTCGAGGCCGACCTCTCTGGCCGAGAGCTCACGATCGCAGCGGAGATTTTAAAAGAGATCCGCGCTCGACTGGGCTTTATGTGTGAAGTCGGCCTCGAGTATCTGACGCTGGATCGGGAAGCGTCGACCCTTTCGGGCGGGGAAAGCCAGCGTATCCGGCTTGCAACCCAGGTTGGATCCGGACTCGTCGGCGTCCTCTATGTGCTAGATGAGCCCTCGATTGGTCTTCACCAGCGAGACAACGATCGCTTGCTGAACACGCTCTGTGAGCTACGCGACTTGGGCAACACCTTACTCGTGGTCGAACACGACGAGGAGACGATGCGTCGGGCCGACAACATCATCGATATGGGCCCCGGTCCGGGCAAACGCGGCGGCGAGGTCGTCGTCAACGGCGATCTCGAGGATGTCACAGCCTGCGAGGAGTCGATCACCGGCGATTATCTCTCCGGGCGACGTCAGATTCCCGTCCCCGAGACGCGTCGGGACCCCGACGGGGCGTTGACCATCCTGGGGGCACGCCAGCACAACCTCAACGACCTCGACGTCGACATCCCGCTTGGCTGCTTTAGCGCGATTACGGGCGTTTCGGGCTCGGGCAAGTCGACGCTCATGCACGACGTTCTGTATAAGGGGCTGGCTCGAGAGATGAACAATAATACGAGCGTCATCCCTGGCGACCACGACGATATCGACGGCACCGAGTTGATCGAGACGGTGCGGCTGATCGACCAGTCGCCGATCGGTCGGACCCCGCGGTCGAACCCGGCGACCTACACCGGCGTCTTCGATTACATCCGCGAACTGTTCGCGGAAACCAAACTCGCCAAACAGCGTGGCTATCAGGTCGGCCGGTTTTCGTTCAACGTCAAAGAAGGCCGCTGTCAGGAGTGTCGCGGCCAGGGCACGGTTAAAATCGACATGAACTTTCTTTCCGACGTTTATGTCCCCTGTGAGGCCTGTGGCGGCAGCCGCTACAACGACGCCACCTTAGATGTCGAATATAAAGGCAAGACCATCGCCGACGTTCTCGAGATGTCCGTCGAAGAGGCCTACGACTTTTTCGAATCCTCGAGTCGCATCCGACGGCGCTTGCAGTTGCTCAAAGACGTCGGGCTCGATTATATGACACTCGGCCAGCCCTCGACGACACTTTCTGGTGGTGAGGCCCAGCGAGTCAAACTCGCAGAAGAGTTAGGAAAGAAAGACTCCGGCGAGACGCTGTATTTGCTCGATGAGCCGACGACTGGACTCCATCACGAAGACGAGCGTAAACTCATCGAGGTCTTGCATCGGTTGACCGACAACGGCAACACCGTCGTCGTCATCGAACACGAACTCGATCTGGTGAAAAACGCAGATCGGATCATCGACCTCGGCCCAGAAGGCGGCGACGGCGGCGGGCAGGTCGTCGCGACCGGCACTCCCGAAGCGGTCGCCCGACTCGAGGACTCACACACTGGACAGTACCTGCGGGATCTGTTACCCGACGTCGACCTCGAGGGGCCACGCGGCGAGCGCGTCGAACCGGTGACGGCGTCGACTGACGACTAACGGTTTGTATTTTGTTTCGGGGCTTCCGACTGTACAGCAGCCCCAGGATCTGTCTCCGGACGTTCGTGGGGAAACGAGAGGGTCACGACCGTTCCACCGGTTGGCTGCTCTGCAAAGCGAAGATCACCACCAGCACTTCGGGTAATCCAGTTGACGAGCCAGAGGCCAAGTCCAGAGCCGTGATCGAGTTGCGTTTCTTCGCCTTTCAGTACCGCCCGCCGTTCGTCCTCGGGGATGGTATCACCGTCGTCGGCGACGGTCAACTCGAGTCGCGTCTCCGATTCGTACTGTCTGGTCTGGACGCCGAGTTCGACGGTCGGCGGTTCGTCGGTCGCCGGGTGGTGTTCGACCGCGTTGTCGACCAGTTCGTTCAGCGCATCGATGACCGTCGCGTCGATCGTTGGTGTATCCGCCCCGAACGTCTCGATCTGTGAGACGATGCGTGCTTGTGGATACGCTGCCGTTGCTCGATCGACCGCCGAGCGGATAGCTTCGGTGGCCTCGATGACGTCCATCTCGCCGTGTCGCTCGAGGGTTCGCTCGACGCCACGGGCCTTATCGGCGGTCGCCAACAGGTCGTCGATTTCCTCGATGATCGGATCGACGTGTGCAGCCTGCAGGTCGGAATCCTGCTGGCCGATGATGTTCGCGTGTCCGCGGATGACGGTGAATGCGTTTCTGAGATTGTGCCGGAGGACGCGACTCAAGACCTGAATCCGCTGTTCGCGGCTTCGCTGGTCGCTTATGTCACGTGCGATAATCACGTGGCCGTCCTCGAGTGAACTGACTGTCATCTCCTGGGGGAACGTCGAGCCATCGGTTCGTTTGCCGGTCAACGTCCCACGCCAGTAATTGCGTTCTGTGAGGGTTGGAACGACGTCGTTTTCGATACGCGTTCGAGAGGCGTTCGTGAACATATCCTTCCAGGTGTGGCCCTCGAGCGCTCGTTTCTCACCGACGTCGTACAGCAACGCGTAGGCGTCGTTGACGTACGTATACCGGCTATCCTCGACGATCGCGATACCGTCCATCGAGGCCTCGATAGCCTGTGAAAACTGTTCGTTCTCGCGGTGGTGGTAGGCAAACCCCACGTAGATGTGTCCGAGTAACGCACCGAAACCGACCCCGACAGCGATTGCACTGACCATCGGCTGGACTGTGACTGCGAATCCACCCGTCCGCAACCAGACGAGCGTCGATATCCAGCCACTTAGGGCTGTCACGGCCACACCACAGGCGAGTGCACTCGCCGTGACGACCCGCTTCCACTCTCTCGACCGTCGCGTCCGTAACCGCCACCCATACCAGAGCAACGCCGTGCCGATGCCAAGCGGCAAGAGTAACTCGAGTGCCAGTGCCGGAAACGCTCCACCGAGTGCAACGGTGTATACAACAGCAATTGCGTATAATCCAAGCCCAACCAATGCTACAGAATAGTTCTGAACATTCTGAAACATTCTGCGGGCCGTAAGATTCATTCGACGTAGGTATGTCTACTTTTGATTAATATTGTATAAAGTAATCGGCCGCCTGGTTGAGCAACGGACAGCCGCGAACTCGCCATGCTCGAGTCAGCAGAACCCGTACGGAGCAGTCGATACACTGGCTACCGCTGGGGACGTGCCTGCGATTTAGGCTCCCTAGTGCTTTGACAAGCCTGAACTGATGGGTCGAACCAGTCGGCGGGTGTCGGTTCGGCCCATCAGTCGACGCTTGGCGGAGTACTAGCATTCGGCTCGAGGAGAGAAACGATCGCAGCGGCGTGAATCGGCGCGACGAGCGCGGTAGAAAGCAACGTTCCGACGACCGGGACACTCGCAAGGAGCCAGGCAGAAAGCCCAATCGTGACGATCAACCCCGCAAGCGACCAGCCACGGCCGCGGGTGAGCCGGTCGCTTTCCTGTACTGCCGGCCAGAGTCGTCGTCCGGCGACGAGCAATCCGGGGACGGCAAAGAGCCGGACCATCACGAACAGATAAAACGCGATGATGACGATCCCGTACAGTCCCATCCCCTGGAGGGCATCGATCGAGCCAAACCACCGCTGTATCAGATCGACGGCGAGGACGAACCCAAACAGCGAGCCAAGCGCCGACGGTCGAACCGCACGGTCCATCAGCCAGCCCATCGTCACGGCTCCCGCCAGCGTAATCGCAACTAGTGACCCGAGATACAGCCCGAACCCCCAGACGAGATATTCCGGGTGGAGATCGACCAGCGACTCGAGAGGCGTCATCGTTTGCGGGACGCCAGTCGGGAAGCCAACGTACTCGAGTTCAATGTCGATACTGAGGCCATTTCCCCAGGGAACGCCGCGTTCGATCGTCGGGATCGGATCCCGAAGCCGGAGCCAGTCGATGGCCGAGAGCACCAGGCCAACGAGCAAAAACGGAACGACAAGGTTTGGCCTGGCTCGAAGTCGAGCCAGCGCCGAAGCGAGCGGTTTCGGCGGCTGTGGACCGAGTGATGTCCGATCGGTCTGTCCATGTGGGCGCTCATCTCCCGACATCTACGCAGCCTCCTCAAGGGCGACGATCCCCTCAGACGTGTTGACATAGAGTCGGCCGTCGCCGACGCTCGGCTGGGAAAAACCGCCGCTGTCTTCGGGTTCGTATCGAAAGCGTTCCTCGCCGGTCTCGAGATCGAGGCCGAGCAGTTCGGGAAGCCAGATGTCACCGAAGTAGACGACGCCGTCGGCGACGACCGGGGACACCTGTCGGCCATACGCTGCTGTCCACAGTCGGTCGCCGGTCTCGAGGTCAAGGGCGAACTGGGAGCCGTCGCCATCCGGGCCGACCACGATTCCCTCGGCGACGGCGACTCGGCCGTCGGTGACGTTGCCGTTGTGGCTGTATTCCCAGCGAACTGAGCCATCGTCTAGGTCGAGCAACGAAACCGCGTTCCGACCGGGGACGACCACCCCTTCCTCTGTCGCCGTCGGCGGGAGGCAGTCGCGTTGCTCGAGTTCGACTGCCCACCGCTGTGTGCCTGTTTCGGCGTCTATGGCCGCCGCGTTCGACGGCCAGCCGGCGACGAACACGATCCCGTCGCGCGCCGTTGGCCGATGGGGTGTGCTGGCGCGTGGATCTCCGAGCTCGTACGTCCACTGCAGACGGCCGCTGCTCGCCTCGAGAGCGAGAATCCGGTTTGTCTCGGGTTCGACTCCGTAGATCGAGGTGCCGACGGCGACCGGTGCAGGTGGGGTAGGCGATGAGAATCGGCGAATGGACGGCTCCGCCGCTGGCCCGTGCCAGCGCTCGAAGCCGAACGACTGGCCAAAACCCTCGTATCCCCCACGGGCGTTTAACCCGTAGTAGCCCGCGACTCCCCTGACAGCGAGCGTATCAGTTCGGTAGGCGTTGGCCTCGGCTCGAGCGGGTGCGGAGGTAAACGACCCCGACCGCTCGAAGCGAACGTCACCGGTTTCGCGGTCGACGGCAACCATCGAGGATCGCCCGGTCGAGATTACGAGGTCCTCGAGCAAGAGTGGTGGTTCAGGGCCACGAACCGACGTGTCGTGATCGGCGGTCCAAACGGGGCTGAGGCCGTCTTTCGGTCCGGAGGCGTCGGGGTTGTAGCCAGTTCCGGCGGCATCGTAGGAGGCCATCGGCCACGTGACCGCACTCGAGTCTGAGCCTGAATTGCCGGCGCGTGCCGTGATCGGATTCGATCGACCACCGAGAACGCCGACGCTCCCGGCCAGTAGAGCATATCCACTTCCCGCAAGGAGGCGTCGTCTAGAGGGCATCGGCGTCGGTTCGCCCGGACGACGTGTAAGCCTTGCTATCACTTAAGATGAAAAGACTGTCAGCGACGGTCGGCCGGAGCTACCTGATCGGTAGTTCGCTTTTGCAGTCCGTACAGTACTCGAAGATATGTTCCTCGAGTGCGGGCACCTCGACGCCCGGCGAGCGTTCTTTGAGGCGTTCGATCGTCGCCGTGCTCGCAAACGCCTCGCCACAGCGCGGACACTCGTGTAGGTCGCCCTCGTAGACCTGCCGCCAGCCATCGTCGCCGGCCTGTGTGTCGCTTGCGAGCAAGGAGAGATCGAGTCCCGACTCCATCGTGATCGCTGTCTCCGGACAGCCCGACTCACAGAGCCCACAGTTGACACAGCGTGCGTGATTGAACTCAAGGGCTCCACCCTGGTTGCGGATGGCGTCGGTCGGACAGAGCGTCGAACACGTCGGCGTCAGCCCGCAGGCGTCGCTTACCGACATCCGGCCAAACGTCTCGAGTCCGCGGATCACCTCACGGTCGGGTTCGAGGTACTCGAGCAACGCCTGGACGCTCTCGAGTGCCCAGTCGTGGGTGGCGTAGTCGGGCTGGGAGTCGGTGACGCCGGCGACGACGCCGTCGCTTTCGTGCTCGCCCGGCGGTATGGGCGTCGGCTCGAGGTCGTCGACGAACGCCGACAGCGGTTCGCGAAAGCCCTCGGGATTGTCGGGTTCGGGTGCGAGAAAGGCCACACGCTCGCCGAGCCCGAGGTCGGCCGTCGCCTGATTCATCCGGTCGACGAACGTCCGTTTCGGGTCTGGCCCGGAGTGCAGACAGCTCGAGCCACAGCCGAGAATCGCAACGCCGTCTGCGCCGGCCGCAAGCGCATGGAGGACGTGTGCCTCCCCGACCGTGTCGGTACAGTCGACGCTGACCGGCAAGAGTGGATGATAGGAGCCGTCGGCTCGCCCGGAAGCGGCGAGTCGGCCGTATCGCTCGAGGGCTCGTTCGGCTCGCTCAGAGCAGACGAACGCGAGGACCTGTGGCTCGATTGCGGGCCCGGACCGGTCGAAAAAGCCGCCGGATGGCTCTTGGTCGACGAGCGCTTCGACCTCGCGGGCGAGTCGCTCGTTCGGTCGGCCGGCAAGCTGGACCGCTCCGGTGGGACAGGAACTCGTACAGGCCCCGCAGTTGAGACAGGCGTTCTCATCGAAGACGACCGAGTCTTCCGTCGGCCGGACGACGGCGTCGTGTGGACAGGCCTCGTGACAGACGGTACAGCCCTTTTTGCCGGCGTCACCGGCCGCACAGACGTCTTTTGCCAACTCGAGTGGTGCGGGTTCGGAACCACCCTCGAGCAGGTCGGTGACGGCGGCGACGGTCGCGGCGTCGGTGCCCGTGTGGTAGCCGCGTTTCCCGCCGCGTGGCACGCCCGGAAGGGGCTTGCCCGAACTGCGGCCTCGAGTCGAACCGATCGAGACTCCCTCGGGGACGACCACTTGATCGACCGTGATCGTTCGCCGGACACCCGTCAGGTCGATCGCGTCGGTGGGACAGACGTCGACCCAGCGGCCGTCGGCCGCGTCGGGGGCGACATCGACCGGACGACTCGTCACCGCCCCCTCGGGCCCTGCGTGGACACAGGCCTGACAGTCGATGCAGTCGTCCGTCACACACGCCTCGAGCGTGAGTTCATACCGGCCAAACGAGCCCTCGAGGGAGACGACCCGGCCACGGACGAGGTCGACCCCCTCGAGGTCGGCCTCGACATCGGCGAACTCGTCGCCGTCTGCGATCAGCGTCACCGCCGCCGCCTCGGGCAGCTGCGTCGCGAACGCGGCGTCGCCGATGACGGCAACCCGACGACCGTCTTCGCGTGTCAGTGTCGCCCCCTTGCGGTCGACTGTGAGTGCCGCGCGACGGGCATCCAGGAGTCTACGGGTCTTTTCAGTCGCCGCCCGCTCGTCGTGAACCCAGCCTGCTGCTTCGCGCTGGTCGACGAAGTGAACCGACGTCCCCTCGTCTTCGAGGCCTTGGAGTTTCTTTTGAGCGCTTGCGGCCGGACAGCTCACGATCACGTCCTCGAGGTCGCGGTCGTCGACGAGTTCCTCGAGGTCGGCGAGTGTCTCCTCGCTACAGAGTTGGTCGCTGCTTGCGGCGACCTCGATGTCTGTGAGGTCCTCGCGGACGCCCTCGATATCGATCTCGCAGGTGTCGGCACAGGAACAGACGAACGTCCCGATGCGCTCGCTGCTCATGATCTCGCCTCCAGCTCGATCGTCGTGGTGATCACTCGACGGTCACCCCGGCTTCCTCGAGTGCCTCGATGTGAAGGTCGATAATGGCCTCGGTTAGCGCGAAGACGCCGCGATAAAACTGCGGGGGGTCGGTCTCTCTTGCGGCCTCGTGGAACGCGGGCAGCCAGTCGCCGACGAAGCGCTCGAGGAACACTCGCTGACGTTCTCTGTCGCCGCGGTCACACAGTACTCCGAGGAATGCGAGTTCGTACCCTGCGTGGTCGATGAGTTCGTCGTCGACGGCAAGTTCGTAGCCCGCATCGAGGTAAAACGCCTCGAGTTCGATCGAACTGGGGCCGTTAAGCCTGCCGTCGACGTACAACGACTCGTACGGTGGTGGCGGCGACTGCGCCTCCGAGATGCCGAGAAACAGACGCGTAAACGCCGGCCGAACCTCCTCGGGGTCGGTCGAGGCCGAACGTACCGTCTCGACGGCGTCGACGACCGGGGCCGGGAGTCCCTCGTCGTCGGCGACGAGTCGACACCACGTCCGGAGTGTCTCGACCGTCTCGGCTTCGGGTGGCTCGAGATAGAGCGCCCCGAGTGTGCGATAGACGTCGGCGAGGGCGGTGTCAACCCGCGCCTCGAGACCGTCCTCGCCGGTGGCGGTCGTCGTCATGGCATGACCCAGCCGAAGTGGATCGTGACCAGCGAGCCAGCAACCAGCGCCGCAAGGAACACGACCATGAAGCCGACGCCGATACCTGCTGGTTTCAACTCGCGTGGTTTGCCGAGGAACCACCCCAACAGTACCACGTACAACGGCACCAACAGAACCCCGAAGACGAGGGCGTAACCGAAGCTCATTCGGCGCTCACCTCCGGATCGGCCACCTCGCCATCTGGCCCCGTCGTGTCAGTGATCGGATCAGCACTCTCCTCGAGTTCGACCATTGGAATCACCTTCGTCGCAAGAAGCATCAGGGCGATCCCGAGTGCGATCGTCCCGAAGGCGACGATGGCCTCGATAGCCGACGGGAAATAGGATGCGTCAGGGAACATGTTCTCGAGTGGAGCCTGCGTCGGATACAGCAGGCCCTCGACGACGAATATCGTCTTCTTCAGGAAAATCGCGCCGGAGACCAAAAGCGCGGCGACGACCGACGCGGCGACGCTGAACAGTTCCGGACGCAACGCCTGGGCAATGAAGTACGCAAGTGCGACGCCGAGTGCCCCCATCGCGAGCCAGAACGGGAGGGCCATCGAGCCGGAGACGAGCGCAGCGGTGACGTCGGTGGTCGCCTGGGGTGCAGCAGGGTACGAGCCCGTGACGAGACTCTGGAGCTGGAACCAGAATACCGCGAGTATCAACACGATCAGTGCCTTGTTAAGTCCCGTAAAGACGGCGTCGTCGATCAGGTCGTCCCACCGGTAGCCGTACCGAAACGCCGCCGCAGTAACGAGGACGATGGCGATCGCAGAGGTAAGTGATTCTGCGAGCATCGCTGGCCCGTGAGAGGCCCCGAACCAGCCGGGGTGCATCCCCATCGTCGCGAACAGCCACGGCACGACGCCGCCGGAAAGCAGCGGAACAAGCGCCAACACGCCGATCGCGAGCCACCAGGCCATCCGATTTGTCTTCTCGCCTTCGGTCGGTTCGTAGCCGATCAGAAGCGTTCGGTAGAGCGGATCAAATACTGACGGCAGCGCGCCCTGCTGGCGCAGGTCGTAGACGTCTGCCCGTAACGTAATGGTGAGGTAGGTCGCACTCAGTGTGAAATACAGCAAGACGGCGGTGACGTCCCAGGCCAGCGGCGACGTCGAGACCGTCGTCGGCCAGCTTGTGAGGACCATGTACATCCGATCGGGCCGACCGATGTCGAACATGATGTTCAGCGTCGCCATCGGCAGCGCGATCAGGGTCAATACCTCCGCGATCCGGGCGATCGGCAGGTACGTCTCGAGGTCGAACAGCCGGACGGCCGCCGAGACGGCGATG
>SL_4KL_010_BRINEDRAFT_10000953_pt1 | contig 15631 bp, 12 predicted proteins | sample SodLak_010_BRINE_2_FD_10664 | JGI IMG/M metagenome (IMG submission 10664)
CGTAATAGATAGGCGACAGACGAGTGCAGCATTACTCATCGATCTTTTGCTAATAATATCAGCCGGTGTGAACAGCCATTGCCGATTTGAACATATAGGCTCTGTTGAAACCCTTTGAGACTGATATTTTTTCATGCTCATGCTGAATATAGAGGTTTCATTCAGCATTAGCCACATACCTGCTAAACAATCTTTCTGGATAATTATATACTTTTTTCGAAAGTTATTCGGGGATTTATCCAGTTGGCTTACCAATTAAACAATTCTCTAAGTATTGAAATAATGTCTATTGAGTCTTCTGTATCATCATCTGTATTAACCTCTGGTTCTGATTCAGTCTGAGGTGGTTCTGGGGCATGTTCTGCGTGGAATGCGATCATATCTGACGCTAATCTGTCGGGTATTGTGTGGTCAACACCGTCATATATTTCAAACTCAACCGAATCTGAAACCTTCGTATATTCTTTTTCGACAAATGGGAATCGTTCGGTTACCCGATTGACTCCAAACACTTCCTCGGCGCGGTCAGGGTATCGAACAGAACCATGGAAATACCCTCTACTATCTGGACCTGGGAGTGGTTGATCTTCCTCTCCAACAGTAATATATTGGTATATTTCACCCCACGCTTCACGATCAAACTCACGGCCCGTGAGTTTTTCATAATCAGCTGTTCCAAGTGGGTATGGTAATTCTGTTCCGTTGTGGGAACTTGCTGGTAGAATCAATGGCGGGCCGCCACCACTTGAGATAGCCTCTACCTCTGTGGGGTGTAGTATAGCAAATCTGTGTGCGAATGTTTTAGCCGCAGAAAATCCACTCATATGGAATTTCTCTGTGAGAGAGTATGGTTTATCAGCGAGTTCTTTGCGTGCGTCATCAGCCATTGCAATGAGCTGTTGATCGACACGCTCCAACGAATCTGCACTAAACTCCGATGTTGAAACCCCACTGAGAGAGTACTGAGATGGGGTAGGCCCCTGGTTATGAGAAGGTAAGGCCATCGTTTGGATTTGATCTGGATCATCATTCTCCGTTCTGGGGAACCCCGCGACAATTCCGGGATGTTGGTTATCTCTCGCAGGAGCAAATATGGGATGATGTGCTCTATCGGCTAGTTGTTCGCGCAGTTCAACGGTATTCTCTGCTGGTGGGCTGTTGTGTGTTGTAACATGTAGTGGTAGTGTTTGTTCGGCTGCGTCGTCTGGGAGAAACAATAAATATGGAAAATTGAATCCTTCGTCAGGTTTCGATTCAACCAGTTCCACACGGCCACCTTGGATGCGATCTATGTCAATTGAGAGGGATCGTGTTGTAGATACAACATCGGGTATTCCAGCAACAGTCCCGAGGGCTGCTGTTGATTTAAGAACTTTCCGTCGTGAGTGTGCGTTTATTTTTTTCATGGAATTGAGCCATCACAATATGTTTGATTAAGATAAATTCAGTTTCATTCATAGACTATGCAAACACATATATAAGATTTTTCCATAGAATCTAAAACGAGCTATTGCACAATTGGCGGATATCTGTGTAAGATTTACGCCCTGTATTCAGCACACAGCTTCTGTCACCTCTAAAGGATTTCAACAGAGCCAACATATATTAAATTTCTGACGAACCGAATATCTCATTCGCGTTGAAATATGGCGTATTATCCTTTGAATCTAACTTGGCCGGGCGCCAATTAGCTGGTTGTTTTATAAACCCTCGGATTATATAGACTGTTAGTAACGGTCAATACTCGTAGTTTGGTGGTTCAGAATGCGCTCGAAACATTCATCGTCTGCTGAAGGACGGAGCCCTTTCGAGCCGAGGACCAGGGTTCAAATCCCTGATCGAGCATTCCACGTTCACTAGTATTTTATTCCCATACTGTTGCCGACTTAGCTGACGACGTTTTTTATTTCATCTCGGTTGCCTGATTCAAGGGTTTGGACGTTGTGTGCAACGATGTCTGCGAGTCGGTTCCAGTGTACTGGGGTGTGGCCACCAGTGTGGGGAGTAATCAGACAGTTTTCGAGGTCCCACAGTGGATGATCGTTTGGAAGTGGTTCCGGCTCGGTGACATCGAGTGCAGCTCCTCGAATCCCGTTATTTTGTAACGCAGAGACAAGCGCGGTAGTGTCAATCAGCCCACCTCGGGCAGCGTTGACGATCACGGCGCTCTCAGGGAGTGTCGCAAGCTCTTTTGGACCAATAAGTCCGCGGGTTAGCTCATTCAACGGGCATGCAAGGACGACGTAGTCGCTCCGTGCAAGTGCCTCGTGGATCTCGTCATCAGTGAACCCACGAACCACATCAGTTGGGCCACCTTTTGCTGGAGTGTACCGAATCCCAATCGTTTCCACGCCGAATCCGCGTAGTCGCTTGACGATTTCCTGTCCGATCGAACCGAGTCCGATGATTGTGACGGTGCTGTTTGTGAACTCAAACGACTGAAAGTGACGCCACTCACCATTCGATTTACGCCGCCAACCTTCGTGGAGGTTTCGCGCAAAAATAAGCATATTCGCAATGGACTGTTCGGCAATGCCCGGTGCATGGATCCCGCCTGCATTCGTTACCACAATATCGTGCTCAGCAAACGTCTCTCGTGGGAGATGATCAGTTCCGGCGAACGTACATGCAAACAACTCGAGCCGCGCTGCCGTTGCTATGAGCTCTTCGGCGAGCGTGATTCCGGTCACGACCCGCGCGTTCCGCACAAGTTCACGCTCTTGATTCGGTGTGCGAGCGAACGCGACAGTTTGTTCTGGAAGTTGCGCTCGAAGTAGTTCCGCATATGATTCCATCGACAGTCCTTCGGTTCCCTCTCTGAGAACAACGACATCCGGGCCCGTGCTCATTGTGTTGCACAGCGGTTGTCAGCGACTTGCTTATGTGTTGTGAGAATTTGCCACCGGATTTCCGTCCGGTGCCCGCATTGAGCGGCGTGGTGAACCGGGCCGCACAGAACACAAACACCGGTTTAGTGACACGAACAGAGCCCGCCGAGCAAATAAAAGAATCCAGTGAGGCCCACAATCACTGCGGTGCCGCCAACGACACCAACCACGGTGCTATTGAGTGCGACACCGACTCCCATGATGAGCGATCCAATAAGCGTCAACAACATGAAGTCGTCATCGCGACCCCAGTTCTGAATGAACGAATCATACAATTTCCGAACGTAATTATTTTTGCTGTATGATTTTTTCATAATATTCTCTTTTACTACCAGTATATTGTGAAATAACGCATAAAAATGCAACGGTTACCTCCTCCACTATCGTGTCTGTCTCCCATGGCACTACCCGCACGGTTGGCCATCCAGCAAGGTAGGTGAAACCCGAGTAATCGATAAAAACGCGCGGCCGGTCGATTACGGTTGAACTGCCTCGTCGCTCCGCTCGTGGTTGCTGACCGTCTTCTCGTCAGTAGAGTGCGCTACTTCAGCGTGATCTCGAGGTCACGGTCGCCGCCGGTCACCGTGGACGCAACGCCGTTGCCGGCAGCAAAGGCGACGTGTTCAGCCGCGATTCCTACTCGTTGCCGCAGGCTGCGAGACGGTTCGAACTCCCGGACGACTGGCTCGGCGTCGAGCAACTCGCCAATTCGGGCTTTAACGTCGTCCTCGGTGCCAAGCGAATCGACGAGCCCGAGTTCGAGCGCATCGCTTCCGAGATAGATCCGGGCTTCCGTATCACGAACGGTCTCTGGATCCATCTCACGGCCACTGCTGACAGTTTCGATGAACTGCTCGTAGTAGCCATCAATGATGCTTTGGAGATACTCCCGTTCGTCAGCCTCGATTTCGCGAAGCGGGACGCCGGCGTCTTTGTACTCACCGGCAGTGAACTGTTCATACGAGATCCCGAGTTTGTCAGCGAGTTCAGCCGCGTTCGGGCGCGAACCGACCACGCCGATTGAGCCGACAAGACTGAGCTCTCTCGCCCACAGTTCATCACAGCCGCTGGCGATCCAGTAGCCGCCGGATGCGCACGTATCAGTTGCGTACGCGATGGTTGGCCCATCGAAATCGGCTGCGGCCCGACGGATGTCATCACTCGGAACCACTTCCCCGCCCGGTGTGTTCAGCTCGACCAGAAGGCCTTCGACAGCCTCGTCGTCAGCAGCCTGCGATATTTGCTCGACAACATCGTCCGCGGTGGCTGCGCCCTGCCCTGAAAACGGCGACGGCCGGCGACGGTTTCGTTTGATCGGCCCCGAAACCGTGACTTTTGCCACGTTGTACGCGGCTGCGGTGCCGACGCGGCCACGGGTGAGACGCCTGAGCACGTATTTTCCAGCCAGCGTTGCCGTCGCTCCCGCGACGCCTGCAGCAACGACTTTTGACGTGGTGGAATCAGGTTCGGCAGTCATTGGTCTGATGAAGGCTCCTCGCGCGAACCGTCAGGTGAGTCGGTTCCCTCGGCAGCGTCCGCATCGCCGTCGGTCGCGTCAGTAGCGTCAGTCTCTTGGTCGTCTGCCGAATCCGTCACCGTCGGGTCGGCAAGATCGATACTGATTGGATCGGTGTCGATGGGTGGCTCTTCGATGTCGATTGCGTTCTTCGAGACGACGCCCACAAGATAGCCGATGGTGCCGCCGACGAGCGCACCGACAAGGGCTCCTGGAAATCCGCGGCGTTTGAGGCCAGTGATCGTTCCGGTGGCCCCGCCGGCGAGTGACAGTGCAACCGGCGTCGGGCTCTCGGTTTCACCGAGTGAGTCAACAGGTATCTCTTCGGTCATACCTGCGCTTGGTTCGCTAAGCGCATATATTACCGGATTACTCCGGCTGGATTTCGTTGCCACCGCTGCTGCAATGGTTTCTCATCGCTCCATCACCACGTTGAGAAGGTGTTCTGCACCCGTGGCGACGTTAGTCGGTCACGATATCGAGGCGCGCCGAAAGTACCTCACGAACCGCGCCAATATCGTCGCCGATGCGGACGATCTGAAACCCGTCATCGACCGCTTTGGCCGCCGCGGCAGGGTCGTTCTGAATCCGTCCCGCGGGAACACCGGCTGCAAGACACGCCGAGAGCGTTGTCTCGATGCCGTCGGCGACGCGCTCAGGATGCTTGGCGGTCGGATTCCCACCCGACATCGACATCGACATATCCGCGGGGCCGAGGAACGCAAAGCCCAGTTGGGGAATCGAGAGAATCTCCTCGAGATTGTCGATTGCCCGCTCATTTTCGATCATCGTCCCGATGAGGACGTCGTCGTCAGCGGTGCCGACATGGCTGTCGTCGTAGCCCGCCCAGCGGCTGCCACGGCCGATGCCGACACCGCGGTCGCCAACGCCGTTGTCGTACGAAAAAAAGGCGGCTTCGACAGCCGGCCGGAGTTCGTCGGCCGTTTCGATTCGTGGAATCAGGAGCGTCCGCACGCCCGCATCCAGAATTTTTCTAACGATCGATGGCTCGGGACCGGGAATCCGGACGAGCAGTTCGATGTCTGCGCCATCGGCCGCGCGCGTGAGTTCTTCAATCGTCGTGCTGTCGTAGGGGCTCGGCCCGCCGTGTTCGAGATCCAACCAGACGAAATCGAGACCGAGTTCGCCGAAAATTTCGATTATCGTTGGTGAGAACGTCGCCGCGCTCGCACCGTAGACGGTTTCGTCAGCGTCGATTGCCGCACGAATTGCATTATTTGAGCTCATTGGGTCACCTCTTGGTTAAGCGCCGATTTATTCACTGTCGACTCCGGCAGCCCGCCTTCGTAGACGGTGCGGACATTGTCTGCTGCTCCTGTGCTCATTCGTTCGAGCGCTTTAATCGTTGCGCCGCCGAGATGTGGCGTCATAAGTACGTTGTCGAGGGCACACAACGGATTATTGCGTCCCACCGGTTCGACGGTGAACGTGTCGAGTGCAGCACCCGCAATGGTACCCGACTCGAGTGCGTCGGCCAGCGCGTGTTCGTCGACGACGCCACCGCGAGCGGTGTTGATGAGCACGCCATCGGAGCCGAGCGCAGCCAACTGTTCGGTCGAGACCGCCCCCCGCGTTTCGTCGGTCAGCGGGACGTGCAGACTGACTGCATCCGCGCGTTCGAACAGTTCGGTGAGATCGCCCAACCGGACGACGCCGTCGCGAACGTGGGTCCGATGCGGGTCGTAAACGATCACATCCATGCCCACCCCCTCGGCCAACTGTGCGGTTTCCTTTGCAATCGAGCCAAAGCCCATCAGGCCGAGCGTGGTGTCTCGGAGTTCGCGACCGCGAAACGCCGCACGATTCCAGCCACCATCGCGGATGTGTCTGTCGGCTGTATGGAGGTTTCGCTGAATGCCAAACAACAACGCAATCGCGTGTTCGGCGACCGAGCGGGCGTTGACCCCGGGCGTGTTGCAGACGACGATGTTGTGCTCGGAGGCCGCGTCGATATCGACGTTGTCGAGACCAGCGCCATGTTTGGCGATAACGCGAAGTCGGTCGGCGCGTTCGATCACGTCGCGGTCGAGTTTTGCAACCCGAACGATGATCGCGTCATACCGGTCGACATCGGCCAGCGCGTCGTCGATGCTGTCGTACTCGTCCATTCCGGTGCAGTCGGCAAAATCGGCAATCGCGCTGGGGCCCGTGGGATCGATCTCCCTCGGCAGCAACACGTTCCACGACGATGACATACCACCGTGTTTTCGGTGCAGGGGTAAAAGGATATCATCTACGTCCGTGATGAATCGCTGTGACCGAGTTACTCGAGATGATCCGTTGACGCCGCAAGCGAGACCATCGGTTTGGGGTAGTCGACGCCGAGTTCGACCCCGTAGTCAGCCTGTTCGTCGGGTGTCATCGTCCACGGCGCATGAGCGTGTTCGGGAGGAAGTCCGTTGAGTTCTGGAAGCCAGTGAGTAACGTATTCGGCCTCGGCATCGTAGCGATTCGCCTGCCAGTCGATGTCGAAAAACCGGTCACGTGAGTCGTTGCCGACGCCTGCGATGTAGGCCCAGTTGCCGTAGTTCGAACACGGGTCGTAATCGACGAGCTGCGTCTCGAAGTACGCCGCGCCGTCGCGCCAGTCAATGCGGAGGTTGTTGACGAGAAACGACGCGACGTTCTGTCGCCCGCGGTTCGAGAGATAGCCCGTCGTGTTCAACTCGCGCATATTCGCGTCGACGAAGGGAATTCCCGTTTCGCCGCGTTTCCACCGCTCGAAGGCCTGCTCTGCGGTGAGCGCCCCCGATGGAACGGTCTCATTGTGCTCGGGTGATGGATCGCGCCAGTCGATGTCGTCGCGTTCTTGCAGGCCCCCACGTGCAAAAAACTGGCCGCCGTATTTGGCCACCTGAAACTGGAAGAAATCGCGCCAGATGAGTTCAAAAATCAGCCAGTACGTTGAGTCGTTTGCGACCCGTTCGGTTTCGTACCGCTCGACTTCTTCAAAAATATACCGCGGTGAGAGACAGCCGGCAGCCAGCCACGCCGAGAGCTTCGAGGAGTAGTCCGCACCGAGCAGGCCGTTGCGTGTTTTCTTGTACGCTCGAAGCTTGTCTTCTTCCCAGATGTACTCTTGGACGCGTTGTTTTGCGGCCGTCTCGCCACCGGAAAATTCGAGGAATGCACGCTCGTCGGCCGAGGGTGTCGACAGCGACAGATCGAGATCGGTGAGCGATGGCAACTCGCCCACGGCGATGTCGTCGCCGACGTCCGCCGGCAGCGGCGGCAGAGCCGGCGGTTCGACGGTCGGCCGAACCGCACTGTTGGCCTCGACGTGCTTGCGAAACGGCGTATATGTGTCGTCAATATCTGCCGGCGGGGTCGGCAGGTCGTCGATGTGATACAGCGTGTGTATCCACCGTGATTCGACGGTGGTGTCGGGTTCGACCCGTTCACGAACTGCGTCTTCCGTTTCGAGTGCCTCCGGATCGGGCAGTCGCTGCGTGAGAATTCGATCGGCATCCACGCTCGCGGCGAGTTCGTCGAGCACCTCTGCAGGGCTGCCCGTCCGCACCAGCACGTTGGTGTTCTGCTCGCGGAGCGTCGCTCGTACGTCAGCGACCGATTCGCGCTGGAACTGTGCTCGGTGCGGGCCGGTTTTCTGATACTGAAACGGGTCGTGTTCGCTGTACTGCTGGCTTCCGTACAGCCGTGGATCAAAACAGTAGACTGGAACCAATCGATCGGCAGTTGCGGCGGCGCGAAGCACCGGATTGTCATGGAGTCTGCAGTCATTTCGAACCCACCACAGCGCCGTGTCAGTCATACTCGTTTTGGATGGTCCACTCGTATGAACGTTTGCCAGAAGAGCTACTCATCGATTCAAAGAAAACAACGACCGTCTCTCGGCGTGGTACTCCACCTACTAGAAATTCAGTATAGTACAACACTACCAAAATCACTCTATCTTTACAAACCCTATATGTTTGGTTTGAACGTTTTGAACCATATTTAAAACAAAAACAGAAAATTTATTTCATATTTTGGAGGAGAACTATTNTTGCGAAAAACATTTTTGATCTAGTGTTGCGATAAATTAAAATATTCTCACTTCCATCTTTTTTATTGGTGCTGGCTTGCCACGGTGTGTCTGTTCGTACACAACGAACAGAACTCAGTAAATCAATCCGGTATCGTGATACATTGGTCTGTAAAAATAACTCTGAGCAACGTTTCTTCGAGATCTACCGCTACGAAGCGCACAAACCGTTACACGAATACGACTGTAATATTTTGTACTACCTAATCCAGTAACCGGACGCTATAGTCGTCTCCAGATAGTTATGTTCGCTCTGGGCGAACAAGTTGTCTCTGTGGATAGGGTGGCTACCGGACGGAGTCCAACAACAGTTTCTGTTCGACCCGCTTGACCTCGTGTTGGACATCCCGAACAGCGTCAATGTTTGCACTCACCGAGCTGATTCCCTGTTCAACGAGGAAATTAACCATCGCCGGCTTTGAGGCTGCTTGGCCACAGATACTGGTGTCGACACCGAGTTTTCGGCAACTCTCAATTGTCGATCCGAGCAGCGACAACACACTGGGATGCAGTTCATCAAACCGATCGACAACGTACTCGTTGTTGCGGTCGACCGCAAGCGTATACTGTGTGAGATCGTTTGTACCGAACGAGACGAAATCGACTCCTGCGGCGGCGATCTCTTCGATCTGAAGTGCACTTGCAGGTGTCTCGATCATCACGCCCCAGCGGGATTTTTCGGGGTCAATTCCGACGGCTTCCATGTGGACTTTCGCCCGTTCGATATCTTCCGCGTCGTTGACCAACGGCAACATCAGTTCAACGTTGTCGTAGCCGACATCGAACAGCCGTTTGAACGCTGCAAGTTCACACTCGAACGGCTCTGGCTTGTCAAGACTCCGGCGAATGCCGCGGTAGCCCAACATCGGGTTGTGCTCGTGGGGCTCCTCGCTACCCCCTTCGAGTTCGCGGAATTCGTCGGTTGGCGCATCGAGTGTTCGGGCCCGGACCGGGCGCGGATAGAACTCCTCGGCGACAGTTCGGATTCCCTCAACGATTTCGGTGATGAATGCGTCCTTCCCGTGATCCGCAATGTACTGTTCTGGCGTTTTCCCCAGCGAGATTACCATATGCTCGATGCGAAGCAACCCGACGCCATCGGCACCCGTCGCTGCGGCACGCTCGGCGGCTTCAGGAATCGAGAGGTTGACTTTGACTTCAGTCGCCGTCATCGGTTTCACCGGCGTCTGTGGACGGACCGATTCGACCGGATCGGACTGTCTCGTCGATTCTCCCTCTGCCGGCGAACCCGCTCGGACAATCCCTTTCTCGCCATCGACAGTGACTATCTGACCGTTCTTGAGAACGCGGGTTGCCTCACGCGTTCCGACAACGGCCGGAATTCCCATCTCTCGGGAAACAATTGAGGCGTGAGAGGTCATGCCTCCCTCGTCAGTGATAATTGCACTAGCACGCTTCATCGCGGGCACCATATCCGGCATCGTCATTTTGCTGACGATGATGTCGCCGTCGGTCACCTGATCGAGATGGTCGAGTTTTCGGACGATTCGCACGGCACCAGATCCAATGCCTGGACTCGCGCTCACACCCGTCACCAACACCTCATGATCGTCTGTGTCGACGCCGATGTCTCGTCCGCCATCGTCGCTCTCGGCGATCGTTGTAATCGGCCGCGACTGCAACATGAACACTTCGCCGTCGACGATTGCCCACTCGACATCCTGTGGCTTGCCGTAATGTTCCTCAACCTGGCGGCCGAGTTCGACCAATCGATTGATTTCTGCATCGGTAACGACTCGGGCGGTTCGGTTGGCTTCAGGGACCGATTCGAGCGCCGTTTCACCGGTATCCGAATCTTTGACCATGCGCTGTTTCTTGTCGGCGATCGTCTCCTCGAGGACGGTTCCCGTCTCCGGATCGATCACGTAGTGATCCGGCGAGACGGTTCCCGAAACAACGGCTTCACCCAGTCCCCACGCGGATTCGACGATCATCTCGGCTGCCCCCGTCGAGGGGTGTCGCGTGAACATGACGCCGCTTTTGTCGGCATCGACCATCTGCTGGACGACGACCGCGATGTCGACGGTTTCGTGATCGAAGCCCTGATTATTTCGGTAGTGAACGGCTCTTTCGGCAAAGAGTGAGGCCCAACACTCTTTGATGCGTTGGATGAGAGCGCCCTCAGTTACGTTGAGAAACGTATCGTGTTGGCCCGCAAATGAGGCATCCGGTAGATCTTCGGCCGTTGCCGACGACCGAACCGCGACAAACGGTTCTGTTTCCCCCCTGCCGAGCGTTCGGTACGCCTCGACGATTTCTTCACGAACCGCCGGCGGCAACGAGGTTTTCATCACCAACGAACGGGCGTCAGTCGCTGCGGTCTTCAACGCCTCGTCGTTGCCATCGACATCGAGCGTCGAAAACAGCTCTTCAGCAATACCTGCATCCTCGATAAACGTACGATACGTCTCGGCTGTCACGACAAACCCCGGTGGGACCGGAAGCCCCGCCGCCGTGAGCTCTCCCAGCGAGGCCCCCTTACCGCCGACTGTTTCGAGATCGGTTCCACGGACGTCATCGAGCCATTGGACACCCATTTGTGCCTAAACCATCGCAGGACGTACTCAAGAAGCTTGTGTGAATAATAATGTGTGACACTATCTTGTTCAATAGTCAATCCACACAGACTTTCCGTGTCAACAGATAGATCAGCAAGCGGGGTGTCCCGCCTTACCGTGACTGGGCGTCGACGACAGCCACCCCAGCGAGGTTGACGATGTCTTTGACTTCGTCGCCGCGCTGAATCACGTGTACGGGTTTGTCCATCCCGACGAGCATTGGGCCGATCGCTTCCGCGCCGCCGAGTCGCTGGAGCAGTTTGTAGCCGATGTTGCCCGACTCGAGGTTCGGGAATATCAAGACGTTCGCCGGGCCATCGAGCGAGGAGAACTCGTAGGTTCCTGAGAGAATCTCCTCGACAACCGCAGTGTCGGCCTGCATTTCGCCGTCAACCGGGAAGTCGACATCGGCGTCGGCGTGGAGCGTTTTAACGGCGTCGCGGAGTTTCGCTGTGGCCGCATTTCGCACGCTCCCGAAGTTCGAGTACGACAACATTGCCGCCCGTGGCTCGACGTTGAACCGACGCGCGAGGTTTGCGGTGTGTTTCGTGATCTCGGCGAGCACGTCTGCGTCGGGATCCTGGTTGACCGTCGTATCCGCACAGAAGACGATCCGGTTTTTGAACGTCAGTAGGTAGACGCCTGCGGCGTAATCGGCGTCATCGGCGGTGCCGATCACCTGCAGCGGTGGCCGAAGCGCCGAGGGGTAGTGGTGCGTGAGGCCGGTCAACAACGCGTCCGCAGCACCGTGTTCGACCATCACACTGCCCAGATAGTTGGTGTCTCGGGCCACAAGTTCGCGGGCTTCGCCACGGGTGACGCCTTTTCGTTGGCGAAGCTCGTAGAGGCGATCGGCGTACACCGAGAGATCGGTTGTGGCGGGATCGACGATTTCGGGCTCAAAGGCGAGCCCAAGCTGCTCGGCGCGTTCGGTGATTTCGCGTTCGCTGCCCAACAGAATCGGCTCGGCAATGGCCTCCTCTTGCATCTGATAGGCTGCGCGAATCATTTTCTTGTCGGTCCCTTCGGCGAGCGCAACACGCTTGGGATCGCTTTTTGCCTTGTTGAGCACGATCCGCATCATCTCGCGTGATTTACCGAGTCTCGCTTCGAGCGTTTCGGTGTAGCTGTCAGTATCGATCTCCGTTCGGGCGACACCGCTGTCGATTGCGGCCTGTGCAACCGCGGGAGCAACCTCGAACAACACACGGGGGTCGAGCGGTTTCGGAATCACGTAGTCAGGGCCGAACTGTAGTGGTTGGTCACCGTAGGCCTTGACAACGGCATCGGGAACGTCTTTGCGCGCCAACTCGGCGAGCGCGCTTGCGGCCGCTCGTTTCATTTCTTCGTTGATGTCTGTCGCTCGGACATCGAGCGCGCCGCGGAAAATAAACGGAAAGCCGAGTACGTTGTTGACCATGTTCGGATAATCCGATCGACCGGTCGCCATAATCACGTCGTCGTCGCGGGCGCTTTTCGCGTCCTCGTAGGTGATCTCGGGATCCGGATTCGCCATGGCGAAAATAATTGGGTTGGCCGCCATCGACCGAACCATCTCCGGAGAGACAATGCCGCCGACCGACAACCCCACAAACACGTCCGCACCGTCCATCGCGTCGGCGAGCTCACCAGGCTCGACGTCTTGGGCAAACAGCTGTTTGTACTCGTTGAGTTCCTCGCGGTCGGTCGTGATGATACCCGAGGAGTCACACATCGTGATGTTCTCACGGGTTGCACCCAGCGAAAGGTAAAACTGGGCGGTCGCAATCGCCGACGCACCCGCACCAGAGAACACGATCTCGAGCTCCGAGAGCTCCTTGTCGGCGATGGCAACCGCATTGAGAAGCGCGGCTCCTGAGATGATGGCCGTGCCGTGTTGATCATCGTGAAACACAGGAATATCCATTCGCTCGCCAAGGCGACGTTCAATTTCGAAACACTCGGGGGCTTTGATGTCCTCAAGGTTGATCCCCCCAAACGTTGGCTCCATGGCGGCAACGGTCTCGACAATGGAATCGGCCGTGTCGAGGTCGAGTTCGATATCGAACACGTCGATGTCGGCAAACCGTTTAAACAGGACGCCCTTGCCCTCCATCACCGGTTTCGACGCCTGTGCGCCAATCGAGCCGAGTCCGAGCACGGCCGAGCCGTTCGAGACAACACCGACGAGATTGCCTTTCGCGGTGTACTGAAACGCGTCTTCAGGGTTGGCCTCGATGTCGAGGCAAGGGGCCGCAACACCCGGTGAGTAGGCGAGACTGAGGTCGCGTTGTGTGTTGGTTGGTTTTGTCGTGGCGATCTCGATTTTTCCGGGTGGGTCGGTACGGTGGTACTCCCTTGCGTCGTCGTCCAGGCTCATACGTCAGCGTTTGTTGGACAGGGGAAAAATGTATGTATCGCCGTGCCGCCGGTTGTTTGCCTTCACCGACGACCACTCATTGGGTGAGCGCATCGGGATTGGCGATAAATCGCTCATCGACTGTCTTGCCGTCGAGGACACGACGCATGTTTTCGGCAGTCGTTCGAAGCATCTCGGTACGTGTTTCAACGGTTGCACCGGCGAGGTGTGGTGTCAGCGAGACGGTGTCGAAATCGAAAATCGGATCGTCCGGTGCGGGTGGCTCCTCGGGGAACACATCGAGAATGGCGCCGCCGATTGTTCTGGCCGCCAGCGCGGAAACCAGTGCGTCGTGATCGATCACCGCACCGCGAGCCGTATTGACGAGAATAGCCGTCTCCTTCATCTGTTCGAGCGCAGCCGCGTCAATCAGGTGTCGCGTTTCGTCGGTCAGTCGCACGTGGAGACTCACGACATCCGAGACGGTCAAGAGCTCCGAGCGGTCAACGCGTGTCCCACCAATCTCCTCGATTCGGTCGTCGGAGACGTAGGGGTCGGCGACGACGAACTCGACACCAAACGGTGCCAATCGCCGGGCCGTCTCGAGCCCCGCCGCACCCAGACCGACGATGCCGACGGTTTTACCACGAAGCTCGGTTCCCCACCAGTCGGGCGAGCGCCAGCCCCCCTCGCGTAGGTGCGTGCTCGCCGTCTCAAACGTCCGGATGTGTGAGAGCAGCCGTCCGACGACGAACTCGGCGACGGCGACCGCATTCATTCCAGGCGTAAAAACGACGACAACGTTGTGGTCGGTTGCGGCTTCGAGGTCGATGTTGTCAAGGCCAGACCCTGGCCGGCCAATAACGCGAAGCGTCGGGACGGACTCAAAAAGCGACCGCGTGTAGTCGTTTTCCGAGTGCACAAACAGGCCGTTGGCTTCTTGGGCGTGGGCAACGAGTTCGGCATCCGAGTAGCGGTTTTTCGGGACTACATTGAGGTCGACTCCGTCGAATGAGGAATCGATACGGTCGAATGACCGGAAACTTACGATTTTTTGCACCATTGGTTCGGACTCACAGCGGAGCATCCTGAGTGATTCGGTCTGGGTCGCAGTGGATGGCCCTTTTCGGAAGCTCCCGTCGAGACAACTGTGTGTATATCAACGCTCGGTGTTCGAATCGGGAGGCTCTGTCTCACTTTTCGTTATTGCGCCTCTGGATTTCTTCTACCCACGGCTCAGGTCCAATTCCAAGTGCGACGACAGTTGGTTTGTATCCAAATAAAATCGCGACAGCAATGGCGAACGCAGCCCAGAGATCGTCGTATCCGAATACGGTTGCGCTGATAATAAGGAAAAGCGCATACAGACTTACCATCACAAAAACATGGGGGAGTAACAGGCGAGCCCGATTGTTCATGTTTCGTGTATGGTTGGAATGTGATTTATTCTTTTGTTTTCTGAGAACAGGGCGTGGCCGAGATGATCATCCGATGTTAAAAGAAATAGTGCGGTACGGATCTGTGTCTGCTAGTTGCTGACTGTTTTAATGAGTTTCTCGAGAGAGCCGTCTTGTTCGAGTGTTGAGATTGCGTCGTACGCTGCAGCGGCGTCTTCTGGTGAGAGGACATCGGTTGCACACTCATCGAATTTTGCTCGGAGACGGTCTTCGGAAAGCGGATTGTTTGGCGAACCGGGTGCGTACTTTTCTTCGACGGTGTACTCGGTTCCGTCGGTGGTTGTCACGGACACTCTGGCGGCGTAGTTTGCGAAATTACCACCGAAGAGGTTTTTTTCGAACGCTCTGTTCACTTTTGCGGTTTGAGCGCGAGTGTCGGGGTCTGTGACGTACGCGTCAGTGAACTCATGGACACCCGGATCACGTTCCAATAGAATCGATGCGAGACAGAATTCGATTGAGAACTTCGCTTCAAGCCCGTTTGAGGGGTTTTTGTGATGAAGCATTTCGGAGGCTGCTTCGTCTAGTGCGACGGTGACTGCTTCTACATCGGCTGGCTTGAGGTCGTTTTCAACGACAATCTCACGCATGGCATCCATCGCAGCGTGCGTGATCACGCCTGACGGATACGGTTTGTATCCCAAGTCGTTGACGCCCCAGTCGTCAAGTCCCTCAACGACAATCTCCAGTTTGTATTCACCTGTTGGTGTCATTACGTTTCCATAGCCTATTTTTCCATCAAGAACCTCGGGATCGGCGGTAAACCCTCCAGCAGCGAGCGTCGCTG
>SL_4KL_010_BRINEDRAFT_10000954_pt1 | contig 15628 bp, 22 predicted proteins | sample SodLak_010_BRINE_2_FD_10664 | JGI IMG/M metagenome (IMG submission 10664)
TTCGACAAGGCTCCAACCTGAAGTATCGTGGGCGTACACGTTGTTGGAGGACGAACCATAGGCGACTACGCTGTCGGGCATTGCAGTCCAAACAACGTCACCATCAACCGTTATCTCTTGAACATCAGTTCCATCAATGGTGGCAGCACTAATTTCGTCCCCATCAATTGTTACCATAATTATGTTTTGAAATTGATGACTCCATCAGTATCTGAACCATCCTTCTGAATCTCGTAGTCGTCCCAGTTCGAAGAAGTCACGTCCGATGGCGTTGTATCGGTGTAGTCTGTTGTGTGCGCTTCATTTCCGTGTGGATCGTCTGCCTTAGAATCCAAATCCGAAATACTAGCACTATCTGCATGGGGGTTGCCAGAAGTTCCTCCAGAAGTTGAATCGTGATCTATATCCGAAGACTCTTGAATATCAGTCCCACCAATTATATTCCACGTTTCTCCATCATATATATAAAGAATGGATTCATCTGTAGCTAAATACCAAGAATTTTCCGGGGGGTCATCTGGTCTATTTGATATAGTGTCTTTTTTAACCAACTCTTCATCGACAATATCAATAAAATCATAATAATCGTCATCCCACGGATCCTTTTCAAAAGCCGGTTTAGTTACAGCATGATATGGACTATCTTCATCAGTATCTAGATTTGTCATATTTTACCTTACTCAAAAGTACCGGAGAGGTTGCCAGAGCGGAATACAGGTGCATCGCCCTCCGTAACATTCACCGAACTAACCATAGAATCTTTACCGATAGCATTATCGCTATCTTCAGATCCATCCCACAAACTAAAGTGTGTTACTTCCCCCCATTCTTCTAATGCCTCATCAAACACAAAATCGTTTGAGTTTTGGAAATTGCCCGGTGATGTCTCTTCCCAATCTGACGAAACTGTACTTTCATACCGTGAATAGCCATCTGCACCATCATCAGGATCTAACTCATTCTCTTCAGCATCATCTCCCGGCTCTCCATCATGAAGAGCAACATAAATAGTTGTTAGCGCAGAATCAAAATCTTCACCCTCTGCTATCCATCCCGAAACTTGACTTTTAATGTAATTTGTAGCATCCATACTTTAAGTACCTCCAAACCGCCGTCCAAATGTCTTACCAAATGGTCCTGCAAGATTTTCATCCAGTTCGCCTTCAAAATCTAACGAATATTTAGAATCTCCCAAAACAGAAATAATTTTATTTGAATTTGCTAATAATTCTAATATAAACTGCAAACAACCAACTGAAGACCACTTCATATCCGCAATTACATCTTCAAAAATAAATTCGTAATCAACATTTGCCCTTTCAGATATTTCTTTATTTGATTTTGAATCAATATTAAAATTATATTCAAGTAAAGATTCAGATGTAATAAGTTTATTCACTTCCTCATCTAAAACCAAACTATATTCTAACTCACCGTCAATAAATGATGTAACTGTAAACAAATTACCATTGACAAATAAAACATAATTTACTTCTCCAGAATTTAATTTATTTACTCCCGTTCTGGCATCAGTAAAGTGTTTGGGATATGGAAGTGCTTTTGATGTAATAGTTCCTTCACGAATGTTTTCTAAACTGCCATCCTCGGGGACAGAAACATTTTCAACGGAAAGAAAGTATTCTTTTTTATCATAATGAAAATAATTATCTGAAGCGTCATTAGAAATTAATTCTTTAGTTTCAGAACGCTGCTTTTCAACATTTAATCTTTCGGGATGTGTCTGTTCCAAAAGAGTAAACTCAATCTCAATTTCTTTACCTTCATCAGATCCCGATAGAATAATGTTAGTATCTTCTCCAATTAAATCTATCTCGTCTGTTTCTTCTCCCTTAGAAATAGTTACTTCTTGAATAGAAGAAACGGGGACATCTCCAATATAATGAGTCATGGTTCACTCTCCGAATAATATTTGGGCCACGGAAAATACCGACCAACGATCTCTACAGAATTAACAATTCTACTTGAACCATCATCAGTAAAATTAACATCCTCAACGAGAACATAACCTTTATATCTCTTATAGTCAATATCGTTATCAAACTTACTATTTTTACGCAGAGATTTTAACTCTTTTTTCTGCTTATCTAACGGAAGATGTTGATTGTGTGCTTCAGAATTAACAAATCCAGAAATACTCAATTCCAAAACTACATTTTCGTGTTTAACCGGAACATTATCTATTGGATCATCATAAGATTTCAACGGCCGGATTTCATCGACTTCAGCATCAACTAACGGAGTGATTTCTGAAACAATGGGTAACTCAACATCTCCTATGAACATTATTTCTGTACGAAAGTTCGTTGTCTCCGCCCGAAATGATACACATAACGTGCATAGTCATCAACTGTTATTTCATCGGGAACTACTCCGACATATACTTCATACTGATTATCAATGATTAGATTCTCTATCCCAAAAACAGAGCCATCGTTGAAAAAATCACCGTCATTACTTGGTTTTACAACAATAATATCATTGTTATTATCGTCTGCATAATGACTATAATAATCACTTACAGTTTCCTCTGTAAAATTCGCAGATGGAGCGAATTCAAACTCCGTCTCTTCATCAAATTGATACCGGACAACAGAGAATCCACGATAAACAGACGAATCATTCCCATTAACAAAACGAACTGTTATTTCATCATTCTCGTTGGTATGTCCATATCCATCATTAAACGAAAGTTGAGTAGAACCGATCTCACTCCACGTTCCATCATAATATTCTAGAGTCGCTTCAGTCTCATTATACGTATTTCTGATGAGAGAGTTAGAAATATACGAACCATTATCTACAACTCTACTGTCAGAATATAGTCTCTCATCATCTGAATTGAACAGACGACAAATGGCGACTTGTTGAGATTCGTGTCTTTCTTCTAACTCGTCATACTCAAAAATAGTCTTCTCGGTAAACGTATAGAGATCAACGTCTCCATCTGCTGTAGAAAGTGTATAACTTGGACTATAATCAACTATCTCAACTTCAGAAGGAAACGCGACGTATGACTCTACCGGAGTAGCATCATCATCAAATGCTGCGTTACGCAAAGAATCGGGTGTAGCTTTTACCGCTGAACGATAATCATTTCCATCTAGGAAACGAACTTCAATATTGCCTTCACGCATTTCCAAACTCGGAAACGTGGTAACATTCGCTGATTCAACTAACGCATATCCGCTATCGCCAGCAGATTGGAACGGAAATTCGGTCCCATGTCGAGAAACCATTGAAAGAACAGCATCTTCTTGTTCAACAAAAGACTCATCTTTTTCGTGAATCTTCTCGTTAAGAATGAGAGAATACGAACCCGCTTCCAAATCAGCAGTCAACTCAAAAACTTGTGGAGGTTCATCAACAAAATTCCTCTCAACCACATCTTTTGATATAGAAGTATCTTTCTCTGTAAGATATGGCACATCAATATCACCAAACCAAACCATCAATTACATCCTCCGATCCATTTCTTTTTGTTGTTTTTCTTGATTCTTCTTCTCTTCTTTCGCTTCTTCCGTGAGAATACGTGAGAATTCAAGATATTTTTCGTATTCAAAATCCAATAAGTCTTCGTGGCCGATTCCATATTCCTTCATCAAACGATGTTCTGCATATGTACTGTAATTATCTTTGCCACGAATGGATTTCTTGATTCTACGTAATCTCTCTTCTGCTGATAACGGAAGAAGTTCCTTTTTTAAATCTCGCTTTACGTCTGAGCGGCTTGCCGATTCATCTCTTCCTCGCTCAATACTGTGCCGATCCCTAACTCGTTGAAAAAATCGGAAGCAGTACCGCCGATTTCATCTTCAGCAGCTTGTTTAATATGCTTGAATTCTAGTGCGGGGAAGTCTTCAATATCATCAATATCAAGGACTTCATCACACGCAAGCGAAATAGTTTGAACCGTTTCAAGTAGAGAGCGTTCCCACATTACATTTTGTAACGCAGACATTCCACCCGAATCGAGAATCGCTTGGATGATTTCACTCTCTTCTTCGAGAGAATCCATCTCCCGTAGATCTTCTTCGTCAACATACTTCATAATCATGTCCATCTGCATATTCTGAACATGACGAACTGTACGGAGAGACGGATTACCCGTCATCTCATATTCTTTACCACCTAACTCAAACGTTTCAGACATATTTTATTGCTTAACTCCACGTAATATCGGCAGCAGGATCACTTGAAACACTATCACTAATGAGGTCAGTCGGACTCATCTCAAACGGCAGTTCGGGGAACTGAACACCACTAATGGTGAACGTCGTACCATCAATATCGAATTCAAAGTCTTGTGGCGTGTAATCCCGAACCTTACTTGCCATATCGAAATCACTATATGTTAACGTAACGTCAACAGTAATTTCACGGTCAACGGGAACAAGAGATGAAATAAGCGTATCTCGATCGGCATCGGGATCTTTCACAACCGCAATGTCGTTTGAAATACTGAATTCTAACGACTCAACTGCACCATCAAGCGGTTCTCCACCATACGTGATATTACCCAAATCAGCATACTTGAATGGTTCAGTCGTATCTTCAGCAGCGTGAGAACCATCCGTGTCAACGTAATCATCTACAACCCAATCAGTTCCGTCAGCAAAGATAAACGAACCATCAACCTCAAACGTCGCATCTTCATCAACGGAAACCGTTACCTCTTCTCCAACGCCCCCGAGAAGACGTTGGAATTCATCATTATCTTCGTCAATATGACCAACCTGAATCGACGGAACATCATCAGACGTTCCACCAATCTCACCTGTCCAAAACTGAAGAAGTTCAAAATCATTCTGTGGATGATAGGTAATATCCGATTCCCACATCTCAGAATGTTTGACATTAATCTTCTTGGACAGTTTGTTGGCCGCATCATACTCAGGAAGATAATCAATCGTCTCTTGCTCTACACCCTGAGTCGGACTCCAACTTGTTCCGAGTCCGAACCATTCATAATCAAAGTCTTCAGGAAGTTCAGTTGCGAAATCGGTTTCTTCACCGTATTCCACAGGCTGCGCCCCTCTGACCACATTATCTCCGGGCATTATTTACTCACCTCTTTATCAATAATCGTATTCATAATAACTCAATTAATTTTAATGGTTTCCACGAGAAAATCCTTATAGCGAGAATACCGAAGATGTCCTTCGGTTTCTCCGGACTCGTTCACTTCAGCAGAACCATCTAAACTGTTGAAGGTCCAATCGCCAAAATACTCTTCACCATTGGAATCTAAGGAATCCCAATATTCGGGTATAGCGTCGTCCACATCACCCGTTAAATCATATACATCATTAGAAGAATCAGCAAAAACAACAACCCGGAGTACAACTTCTCGTAATTTCACATCCAAATCTACGGATAACTCCGAGTCTTCAGATGAAACAATATCTACAATAGCGCGTGGAAATTCATCATTTACAGATGACGGTGGTGATCTAGGCCAAACATTCGGTACTCCATATTCAGAACTTTCAGACCAACCATTGACATTATCTCGACAAAGACGAACCGCGCCTTGAATAAGCCGAGTGTCAGAATTGTCTAATTCAACATCAGACATATTCAATCAACCCTAAAGTTCTGAATCATATCTTGTAGTTCTTCTATCATGTTACCCCTATAAGAATCCGAATGTTGCCTTGCACGAGATTTCACACCATGAAGTATTCCTTGTGCGGGGAAATCAGCACCAGTTGCGTTAATCATCTGTGTGTTCGGGAGCATTACATATTTAGCGTGGTCTGCCTCATTGAGAATCCAAACTTCGTTGTAATCAATAGGCATGATGTACCACGAATTTTGATACTCCCCGCTGTCAACGGGGGAAGTATCTTCCAAATCTTCTTTAACTTCTTCTGCCGTTTTACGCAAAGCGTTATTCGTTCTACGTCGTACAGAAGTATCTATCTCTGTCAAACGATTTTGAATATCTCCCGGCGTGTCGCCCACATACTCTACGTCGAATGACGACATCAGACTCCCACCATCTTATAAACGTAGATATATGGTCTTCCTTGACCAATCTGATTCGTACTAATCCGGTCTACAATCCATTCGTAATCCATAGGTTCGTACTGTACCTTATCGCCATTCTGAGCAATACTATCCGTACTATACATGATTGCTTCAGTATCATCATCGAACCCATAGTCTTCCATCATCTCAGCAGATGGAGTAGTATAGAGACGGACCGTATGCGAATCAGAAACTCCTTCAATCCCCGAGGAATCTATAAAAATTGGGTCATCGGGGTCATCCGGATCTTCATTATCCATTGGAGTGATAATGACTTCTTCCCCAAATTCCGAAATCATTGCCTTTGCACCGGATTCAACAAACGTCATTGTTGAACCCAAAACTTATGTAAGTCAATCTTGCGATTCACTCCATCGTGTTTGACGGTAACAACCTCATTCGGAATTTCCGGTGGACGAGAACCATCAACTTGACGAAGTGCCATATTAGTACGTTGTTCTAATTGACTCCGATATTGACTTGCATCAATATATGTCTCAATCTCCCTATCACGAAGGCGTGTAAAGGTCAACCACGCACCAAATGACAATTCAGCAGTCCACGCTATTGCAGCATTATCAAACGCACTTTGGTCACTTTCTTCTAAATTCCTCGCAACGTCATTCAAAAGTGGAGTGACAAAACGTTCTGCTGTCTGAGCAATCGTATCGTCCGGAATCTTACTCGCATCTAATCCTGCTAATGCCTTCCGAACTTCATCTACTAACTCTTCATCAGTCAACGAAATCTCAAGTTCTACAGTCATAAACAGAATTAGATATAAGAATTATTTACTCAACGATCTTGATAACGGCCTCTGGCTCCTCAACGTGCCAGTTCCGCATCGTCCACCATTGAACGACATTGGCCTGTCGCTTGGGGTCTTCGTATTCTTCGGTTGCAATGTCCTGCTTCACAACCTCAACACCGTATTGGTTGCTATCAATGAAGTACCCTTCAGCAGAATCACTCGGCATAAGACCGGAATTGTCTTCCATAACATCCATGCCAGCGAAACGACCAATCGCACCCTCTCGTGTCATCTCGTCACCGAGATCGGAAGCACGCTGGTAGTTGTCGCTGTTGGAAATAACACGCTCGCCCTCAGTATTAAGGACGAGCATATCCGGATTATACTGATCGTCTTTCATCAGCTTCTTTGCGTACTTAGCAAGCGCGAATCCGAATTCGTCAGCATCACCAACATCAGAAACAGCAACCGGACTCTCCGGGTGCTGATTATCAGCATTACTGATATGTTCGAAAGCCTGCATATTGATATACTCGTTGAAACGACGGGCCGCTTTCTCAGTCTGACGTGCAATAACATCAAAGACGGAGAATTCCGTCGCTTCCCATGTAATCTTCACCTCGAAACCGTGCTTCTCAACAGTCACTTTCTGCGTATCGATATCTTCCTCGGTACGCGGGAATTCGCCACCCTCTGCAACACGACCGGGCATGGACATGACGGCCTCATCCTGAGGCAGTTCCCACGTCCGACTGGGGTGGTCTTCAGGCATCTGAATCGTCTCAAAAGCCTCATTCCAAATAAGCGGGTAATCCCGCTCTTCGTTAATAACGCGACGAATCCGCTGTTCCGTCAGAACATCCGTAGTAGTAACATTTACCATATATAATCACCTAAATTAAAACCTTATATTTTACTTCAAGATGAGGTACAGGTCATTAGCCTCATCAGCAGTCTTCACAACCGGGTGGTCGCCCGCTGCATCAACTTCGTACCCACCCGCGCCATCTGCCTGAACACGGTCGCCGGGGGAAGCATCTTCAACTTCAACAGCAACCGGAAGTCGGTCAACGTGGACAGAGTAATAATTATCATCTCCACGCTCGTCCGTCAGACGAACGGTATCAGACTCATCAGCAACGCCGAGAACGATACCAAGAACCTCGTCTCCGGCTTCATAATCGGAGCCCTCCATCGGCTCGATATATCCTTCTTCATTGATATCAACCGGCGTTCCACCCTCAATAAACTCAGCTTCGGGGTCTGCCGGAAGAGGGAGGGTTCGACCCGCCTCAAATCCGGTATCGCCAGCATCAAGATTCTGTTCAGCAAGTTCCGCAGGACTAGTAGCACTAGGCATAATTAAATCACCTTATAAATTCTTTACGCGAAAACGCTCTCTTCTTCGTCGCGCTTCCGGACTTCTCCAAGCCCTTCCTCTTCGATATCATCCGCAAGTTCCTCCCAAACTCCACCACGTCGGCGGAACTGGTCAGAAGCGACCTTCGCCTTCTTAGAAAGTTCCTCAGTCTCGGTTTCGTCTCCACCGTCTCCGCCATCAACAGGAGACTGGAAACCAGCACCCGGATCGCCGGAGTTTGGCGCGGGGGCCGAAGACTCTTCAAGAGCCTCATACTTCTCTTGAAGCTCTTCAAACTCAAATCGGTCTAAGAAATCGTCCTCGTCAAGAACATCGTTGTTCTTGGCAAGTTCCTCAGCGTAGGTCGCCGCGACCTCATTAATATTCTCGTTCAAAGTATCAATCTTCTCTTCTTTATCTTCAACCTCAGACTGAAGCTCTTCAATCTCCGACTCCTTATCTTCAAGAGTCTCCTGAAGCTCTTCAACTTCGGTTTCAGTCTGTTCAATATTCGATTCAACTGCAATCGTCAGTTCCTCAGCTTCAGCATCAGCAGTAAGAGCCTCTGCCTCAAGTCGCTCAAGAACTTCCTCACTAATTCCATCAGTCATAGTTTGTATTACCTATTAACAAAAACCGCAAATCCCACTTCATCATCCTCGCTTAACACTCAGACGGACTCATCTAGTGGGTCTACCGAAATATCTTATTTAACGGACTATTCCGCTCGGTCGATTCCGAATATTCCTTATCCTTATATCGTTTATCCAATTCCGAGTATAACATCTCCATCTCATCATCACCCATCGATTTATAAATACATTGAGCAAGTGATGCATAATCTGTATCCCGTGATGGATTAAACGCATCTACGAGAGACAGACATTCAGACTTCGTTAACTCAGAATACGAAGACATTTGAGAAGCGGTTCTCAATTCTTCGCGGGAATATTCATCAGTATTATGGTCGCTCATTTCTTCTTCCACATCAGCGTCAAATTCTTCATTTAATAACCTCCCGGCCATTGCAAAAACACTTTCATACGTGGATTGTGGAACATCCGCTTGCTGTCCACGACCCCCACGAACAGCAACTAATGCATTTCTGTTGAGATTATCAGTCCCCGGATTAACAACCGGGAACAGTCTCAAACCCCGAATATCATCAGCATCCGGATCTCCAAGAAGACTGTAAGATGCAATATCTTCTTTTTGATTTTCGGTTAAATCATCAACAGAATTTGCATCAATATCAAGTGCATCAGTATAGAAATCAAGAGTATCGGCGGGGACGCCATCCCATGCAACTTCTTCCGTTCCACCATAATCAGGCCGGCGTGCTTCGGAAAGTTGCATTTCCTCTACTTCAAAGTTGCCATCTTCCATTTCATCGCCATCCGTTTCTCTCAATCCTTGTAAGAATTTATCGTGAGTTTCACACGGCATATACCATGTCTCACCATCTACATCACGGGTATGAGTGCCTTCACATCCGAAACGATCAGCAGCACCTTCAGCACCTTCTCTATCATCATACATCCACCGTGCATAGTCTACATTTTCTTGCAACTCTTCTATCGAATCCTCATCCATGATGGATTGATATTCCAAAACAGAGTCATCATCTTCTCCAAAGGATGCTTGTAGCTCTTCAACCGATAACTCATCTGTCTCACCAAGAGTCAGTTCATTAGAACCAGCAGCACCACGGCGAACTACAGAAAGGTTATCGAAGTCGCGGATTGATTCGGGGACTTTTACTCCTTGGATTTCTTCATGTGCTTTACTATGCTTGATTCGTGGACTGACTTCTAACCAATCCCGTGCAATTTTTTCTGCTAACTCATCATCATCAATTGCACCACGATAAATAACACCACGTCCCTCTTCATACTTCGCTTCATCAACTTCACCTATCTTCATATAGGCATCTTGATTTTCGTGGTTGACAACAATATCCTTTCCTGCAAGAGTCTCTGCCGCCTCTTCAAGAACTTCAGGACGCCAAAGTTTCGGTTCTCCCGACGCAGACCCCACGGTTATATCATTATCGCCTATCGCTAAACCATAGATTGGATATAAACCATCATCATTTAATTCATCTTCTAGAAAACCACGATTGCCTGTATTTTCTACCATATTATCCTCTCACCAAATTAGATTGTATTTCTTGAACAGCAGCGTTTTCCTCTACTGTTTCGCCACCTCCATCTCTATCTTCTGTACTAGCTGGTGGACGGGAGTAGTTGGTGCCATCTGGTCCAACATTATTCTCGTCGGAGTTGTTACCGTTAGGAATGTCACCTTCATCTACATTATCTTCGGGGACTTCATCATCTTTCTTCGCTTCATCCACGAGATTGAGTGTACTTGGATCTTCGCCCACCACAAGACCATTTACTTCATCCGCATCGTATCCCAACTCTTCTGCTTTTTCTTCAATAACGGGAGTCCATTCTTTTTCAATCTCATTTCTCGCCTCTTTCACCTGCTTTTCAAGACGTGCAGACTGAGAACGAGAAATGAATTGGTTAACGTCAGAAGTGAAGGCTCCTAACGAATAGAGTGGCATTGGCATCTCGGAAATAATCCAATTGAGATCCCAATCAAGAAATTCGGTAATTGGTGCAACTTCACCTTCAACAGTATCAACACTCAAGTCTCCTTGAACACCTTGTTTCATCCCCGGTTCAAATTCAGACTGAGAATGTTCATTCATGAAGGAACCAATTTCTTCAGGTTCCCACGGATTATCTTCAGAGCCGAATTTGAAGAGTTGGAATGGTTGTGAGACAGACTCAATTGCCTTATCGTTATCGTCTAACTTCTTCAGCAAACTATTAAGTCTGTCTTCAACTGCTGCAATACGGGACTCACCAAAAATACTTCCAATGTCGGAGTCTCTATCAAGTTTTAAAACTTCGTCGCGCGTGAATGGAATGTAATATCCTTGATCACGTCCTGTGATTACATCATCAATCTGAACGTATGCAGCAACATCGCCATTGTCTTTTTCATAAAAATCACGTTCATCAATAAGACCTTGAATGATACCAGAAGCATCTCGACTATGTTGCTCGGAATCGTAATCCGGTGGAAGGAGAACACTCTGTCCCGGTTTCGTGAAAGCACGAACCGTTTCAGGTTTCATCAGTTTGAAACCATACAAGTTACCATCTTCATCGGTAACTTTCTCACAGAAAACAGTCCCCTTAACCTCTCTCTGAATCTGTGCCTTCTTTAGAAGGAAAGAAAAGTCCTTGTCAATTTCACCACCGACAATAGATGAATGTTCTAACCAATCTTCTAACTCTTTTTTCAGTTCTTCATTTTCGGTGTCAATATAATAACCGGGACCAACAACCTCCGAAGCAAAACTCCGAATTGGGTCACGGATGATGGATACCTCTTTATAAATCTCCCAATAGCGATCCAAGTCTTCTTTTTCGGGATAGTGTTTATCCACTTTGCCCGAACGGACAACACGGTTGTAGCGCGTGGACCTTCCTTGTCGGAAACCATCAACTGAACGAGCCTCTGGCTGACCAGAAGCACGTTGTAACTCTTCTACAACTGTCTTGCTATAATCTTGAATCGTATCTCGGATACCCATATTTCACCTACTCAAAACTGTAAGCGCGTCGTTTATTTCGTTCACTTACGTCATAATCATTTGAACTGTTGAAAGAATAGAACTTCTTTTGCCTCTCAACATATCTATCTCCGGACTTTGCTGCGATTGCCAACGCGAGAGAGTCGGCCATGTCATCATGATCTTCGCCGGGTGCATAGATTTTCATATTCCCTCTCTGAGTATTTTCATACTCAATAGTCCGAAGTTGAGAAAGTAAATCTTCTCTATCGGGAATATTCAATTCTCCCTTCTGCATCTTGTTCTTTGTTTGGTTGTAAATAGACTCCTTACTACGGATTGTAGTCCGGAATCCCTCGACTTGTTTAAACTCTCTTTCAAATCTATGCACAGTACCTTCGCCAAGACCATTTTCTTCAATATAGACAGAAATATAATTTCTATCTCGTGAATTTATCTTAGAACGGATCTCACGTTCAAGCTCCGGAATCTCACATTCATCAATTGTCTGTATATCAAAGACATTATCTTCATCATCCACAGACGTTAACACCGCTTGGTCATCTCCGGTTGTTGCCGGATCAACGCCCATATACGCAGTCCGACCAACTCTATCGGGATAGACTACATTTTGAGGCAGTTCTTCATCACGCGCCCATTCAAGCGAAGCATTGATATCCCGGTTCTTGAAGAACGCATTCTTCTTATCTGTGAATTGACCAAGAACCTCCCGTTCAAACTCCATCTGCGTCATGTCTTGACGCCATTCCTTAATCTGCCAAGATGGAATATCAGGATTCTCCATCGAAGTAACTTGCTTTGTTAACCACATATCAGAAACTTCTGAATTATCGTGGTCGGGATTGAAACGAGTATATAAATAACCCTCTTTACCCCACGGAGTTGAAGCGATCATCATCCGTCCTTCCTTTGTCGCCTGCATGGGGGAGATGACTGACGTAAAAATATGACGGTCAATAAATGCCGCCTCGTCAATATAAGCAGAATTGATAGTCAATCCGCGAATTGTCTCTTCAAGTGCGGGGAGTGCCATAATCCGACTCCCGTTTTTTCCAATAATACGAGACTTTGTAATATCTTCAAGCCCGTAATCATTGGGATTATCAATCCACTCTTGAATTTCCGCTTTTAACTTTCGGAGGAAGTTTTGTGCCTGTCGTGCGGTTGGAGCGACGAGTAGTATTTCTCTACCCGGATACATCGTAAATTCGTGTATCGCCAACCACGACATAATTGTAGTCTTACCACATTGCCGACCCGAGACAAACGCAATCCGTTCTTTATTTGAATCTAAAATCTCTTGCTGATACGGATACGGAGAAACGTCTAAGATTTTCTCTATAAAGAGTGCAGGTGACTCTCTTAATTTCTGTTGTAACTCAGGCGTAATATCCATAACCAAACCTCAAATAGACTATTCTAAATTAGTCTTCGTAAATCGAATCAAACAACGTCATATTTCCTTCAGTCTCGGCATCCATCAACCAATGTTGTGGTTGCGATTGGACCTTACACGCAGAAGCACGAACAAACTTCGGGTCCATTGGTGCTATTTCTGCATTATATGTTTCAAGAGCGACATTCTGAAATTCATCGAGGATTACAACATCCTTCCGAAGTCCCCGAATATTTCCTCTCTCAAGACCGTAATAACTTCCAAAATCGAACGTTGGATGTTCACCAAACAATCTCTGATATTCTTTCTTCAAACGAGAAGACATTGTTTTTGTCGAAGACAAGAATAGTATATCAAAGCCAGCCTCTGAAAATCGTCTTGCCTCACACAACATCAGCGTCGATTTACCCGAACATCGTTCTCCACGGAACAATTTTGCTTCAGACCACCAATCGCTCAGAAACTCTTTCTGATAATCTCTCGGTTCAAGATTCGGGAATTCTTTATCCATCTTCCATCTCCTTAGAGAGACTTTCAATCAGAGTTTCCGCTGCTTCTTCTGTTTTATCATTGTCGCGGTCCATAATGCCAAGGTCCTTGATCGTCATCCTGCTCTCACGAGAAAGACGGTCCTTAGTAATCATCACAGTATTTTCTTCTTCTTGAGTAATCATACCATGATCTTCATGGAATCCAATATCCTTCTCTTGCGTAAGACCTTTCTTCGCAATGTACTCATCAGCACGACGGCGTTGATGTAAGTCAACCGCGACTTGTCTTACCTTTTCTAAGATGGAGATATCGTCTTTATCGTAATAAGACTTCTCAATCAAGTCGTCCGTAATAGCATCAATCCACTCTTGGTCGGGTTCTGGAAGAGACTTGTAATAACCACCACGGTCTGTATAAAGTCCGTGTTTGTAATTGGGCTTCCAATCACGCTCGGAGTCACCAGAATTCGTGTGGTAGCCACACTTACCATCAACTTGTGTAGCAGGACGATCACAATGACCATCCTTCGTGGTTAACGGATGACCACAAATCTCTTCCTCATCAGACATTGTTTAGTGTCTTCCGGACTCGTGAACATCAAGAGATGTAATGTGGTCGTAAGCGATAACGTGTTTCTCTTCGTCTTTGTCAATCAAAACATGACAATCACGAAGTTCGGTATCGTGTAGATGAAGTTCAAAGGTTTCTCCGTCGCACGTATAAACCATCACTTCGCCACACGCATCGAGATAACTTTCAATACAGTCTTTATTCATCGTTAGTAATTAAGGATTCGCTGACGGCTTCTTCAAAGTATTTTTCTTCGTTGAACTTAAAATCTCCATTATCAGAATGTGTCTTTATATAAGAGAAGAATGTGTCTTGATCAACTTCAACATCTTCTCTTTCTAGATTTTCTAAAACGCGAGATGCCATTCGCATAATACGAGATTTTTCAACTGGACGACGCTTTGCCCCATCAACATCACCACACTCACAATACGATTTCTTTACGGAAGGATGACCAGAATCTCCCGAATCATCAAACCAATCGAAATCTACATGGGACTCGTATTCAACGTGACGGGTTACAGTATCCGGCAGCGTGTGGTGGGGAGAGCTATAAGTCTTTAAACGTCTATAACAGTTTTTACAAATCGAAGTATTATCTTCAATCTTGTTATAAAATACAGAATCTTTGTCCAGTTGTTTGTTCATAATTATACTATACCCTACTTATCGCAATACACTCGCGCTCTTCTATAATCTTCTTCCCTATGATGAGGTCCAAAAATAGACACCACGAGTGGGGCTTGCAACGTTCAGATTATTTCGTTTCTTTTGTTATGTAACCTTTGGAGGTGCTTACTTATAAACCTTTCGTTTCAAACTTACTTTGATATAAAACCACAAGAAATAAATTTTATTTTTTCAGAGTTGACCGCCATTAATCCGTATCGGCTCAACATCTTCCATCACTTTATCTTCGGTGGTGAACCAAAAGATACCACAAGAACCACCGGATGCTCCTTGCGACTCAGCAAACGTGGAAGGTGGTGATGGCGAACCAGTCATTACAACAGGAATTTCATCACCCACTCGTTCAATCAAAGTCTTATGATAATGAGAACGGAGAAGGATATCAAAGCCATAGGCCATATAATCGTCTTTTACCCGATTCTCACCACTACTCGTTCCAACATGATTCAAATACTTTTGACCATGACGAGCGAGATAATCCCATCCACGAACGGTGAATTGAACAACACCAGCGGGACCGGCCTTGTCGATATTCACGTTATCAGCGTCCGAATAGTGAAGTGCTGTCTCAATAAAATCGTACAGCATCATATCAAAGTTCGTTGTGCTTTCTTGATCGAGACGGCCATGATTTCCGGGGACGCATTGAACGTCTACGTGTTCAAATTCTTCGGAGAGTTTAAGGATTTGTTCAATATAAGTATT
>SL_4KL_010_BRINEDRAFT_10000956_pt1 | contig 15615 bp, 34 predicted proteins | sample SodLak_010_BRINE_2_FD_10664 | JGI IMG/M metagenome (IMG submission 10664)
ATAGAATACATTGACATGGAAACAGGAGAAATCAAAACCAGTGAACAACTACTGCCCAATGCCTTACCAGCACGACTAACCAATAAATGCGAATCACTGTATAAGGCGACTGTAACAGCGAAAAGCCGGAACNAGCAAAAAGCAGAGATGGAGAACCCGTTTGAAGCAGTTAAACAGGTTAAAGAAGAAGTAATGACCTATCTACTTGACAAATGGATTAAAAACGATGACCTAAACTTAGATAATATTACGGGTGAAAGCCAAGACAAGATAATCGCCGGATACGAAGAAGACCTGTACGGTGTAGGCACGAAAAAAAAAGAAGACTNAAACGGAAAGTTAAACAATACTATAATCAATGGAATAAAGGAAACAAAGTTAAAGTCAAAGAACCTGAACTCAGGGAAGCATTCAAACTGTTGAACCGGATGGATACAGGGATAAACTACGACCTTAATGATTTAACCGGGAAACAACTAGAATACATTGATATAGTGCAGAATGCAAGGAACGAGTTTCAAATGCAGGAAAAGAAAAAACTTGAACAGAAAAAACGGAGAATGAGATAATAATGGTTGTACTAGAAGCAACAGTTGATCGTCAACAAGTTGAAAGAGAACTGGAGCAGATTGAAGATCAAGAGGTCGGTGTTGATGCCGAAGTAACAGGTGGTCCTGACCAGCAAGAGCAAAGCGAGCAAACAAACATGCTTGGAGATATTGGACGGCGTTTAACCTTGATTCTCGGAATAATAGGAGTACTATTACAGCTTGATACTGTTGTAGAGATTTTGAATGGTTTGTTCCGTATGCTAGAAGTAGCATTACTACCAGTAGTTGCTTTACTGAATGCTTTTCTCCAGCCAATAATGGAGCGACTGCTACGTTTAATGGGTAGCGTTGACTTCACCGACCTGTTCGGGCAACTTGAAAGATTTGTGGACAATGTTTTAACTGAGATAGGTCAGCGTTTTGAAAGCTTTATCCAAGATATATGGCCGACAGGAGAAGGAGGTGTCGGAGATACAGTTAGGGAGGGTGCCGGTCAAGCCGGAGACACACTTGTTGAAACAACCACGCCAATACCGACTGGTGGACTAGACATGTTTAGAATGCTGGGAACAGAGTTCAGTAACAGTGGTTTACAAGAGTTTTTATCTGAAAAATCAAGTGATATACCGCTTCAAGATCTTCCGGGGGTGTCGGAATAAAAATGTCGGAGATTAATACTGACTGGAAAATCGAAGTATTTAACAGCCGTGTAGATGTTGACTTGGTTTACCTGCCGATTATTGTCCGGCGTAATCCTGCAAGCACTGATCATTCTGCGGTTCAAATCGGTACTGACCAGCCGGTGAATGCAGTCAACTTCAGTTTGTCCGCACAGCTTGAATCCGGTAGTTTGGAGTGGAATGCTTACAGTAAGCCGGGTAAAGAAGTTGATTTCAGTGATGGAACACTTCAAGAAATACTTGATGAAGGAAGTATAAGCAGTGATGAGGCGAACCGTATTGCAGCCCGTTTCTCAACTGATAGTGACGGTGATTATACTGTGCAAAGTATTACTGAGCAACGGATTTGGTTGAAAGAGTATATTCATGATCCGAGTTTGTCAGCGAACTGGGAGTTGTCAGGTCCTTCTTGGACAAACCGTGTAAATATTGATGAGGGTACACCTATTTTCATTACTAATGCGGATATAGAGCCTTTACCTGACAGACCGTTTGAGGGAACTGCTTCTGTAAGCTTCCAGCTTGGAGGTCGACTGTGAAACTATGAGCGGTGTTCGTACAAGACTAACTTACAACGACAGTAGTGATGAAACAGTTGTGATAGGTCGGATGCTTACTGGAGAAAATGATAACATTACAACTTGTACAATCAAAGACAGTGCGGAGGGTTGGAATCAACTAGTTATTGAGGGAAACCAAGTTCTACAAGAAAACCTGCCGGTATCAGAATCCGAGTTTGGTACAGCACGGAACGGTGAAGAAGAACCGGAAATACTGCTGGAAGTATTCCGTAACGATGAATGGGAAGTCCGTGACCGTTTTTACGCAACTGAAGGAGGAGCGGTAGACGATACAGGATTTTACAAAAATAATTCTTTGTATGGTCATGGAAAGTATATTGGAGAGCAACGAGTTGAAATAACCGATCCGATCAGCGGCGATATAAGTGATGGGATGGAAGCACTTCTACCAGACGGCTACAGTTTACAAGCCCCTGATGATATTGATATTCCAAGTCTTACAGATTACACGTTTAAAGGTAAAAGAGAGAACGGTTTTCTAGACCTAGCAAACCCACACAATTGGGTCCTGGTATTCACCGCAGATCTAGACGAAAACAATAACTATATAGTACGTTTTGAGCCTAAAGGCTATGGAGATGAAGAAGGCACAATAATAAGAGGGGTTGACGCGTTCAGTTATGATTACTGGAAAAAGAAAGATACGAAAACCGTTGTAAGCGAAGTCACAGTACTAGGAAACACTGCCGCCGGAGACACAGTTGAGGAAACTGTTACAGCTGAAGACCCGGATATTAAACGGAGTTTGACAAAAAGAGTAGGCTACCCGATTACCGAGGCAGAGGCGGAAGAGATTGGAGAAGATTTGTTGCAGCCAAGTTTTGTTGAGCATGGAGCATTAGAAGGACCCTTATTTATAGATAATACAGTCAACTTCAGTGTCGGAATAGTTGATGAAACAAGAAACATTGATGATGTTTTCACCGTGGTTGAACAACGAGACTACCTGCATCAAGGAGAAACATACTTCAGCTTCATATTCGAAAAAGAAGCAAACATAAAAGAAAACTTTATGCGGAAAGGTGTAAGAGAAGAAAGAGACGCATTATTCGGACAAGGAGAAGACACTATAAACATTGATTTCGATGAGTTTGATGCTGAAAACAGTACTGCAGAAGCAGATAATGCTACAAGCGAAGATGATGAAAGCCCGGACATATCAGCTAGTACAGGCGTTGCTTTTGGAGATGCAGGCTATAATTATGCTTCAGAAGATCCGACAAGTTCGATAAGTGATGGCGGCACAGCATCAGCTTCAACAACCGTTCCCGATTTACCGTCTTTAAGTGCTGAAATGTATCTGGTAAGCTGTAATATAAGCGTTTACGCGGTAAATGAAGATGTTAGCGGCGACATAGATGTGATTATATCGAATACAAGTAATGATGATACTTTGTTTGATGAAACACTGACTCTTGTTGGTGTGACTGGAGAAGAATACAGGTTCGGAAATCGTTCTATGACTATAATTGAAAGAGATCCGGGAGCGGAAAACGATGATATAGAACTAGAAGTCACAAATAATACTGGTAACACTGTTGCTATCGGACTTGACTTGACTGTTGATGCTATACGCGAACATGATCACAGTGTTTCTGGTAGTACTGACAGTCATAATCATAATGTTTCAGTGTTGGATGGAGGGCATGGAGGAAGCGGTGATCCATCTGAACATGTTATTACCGGTGAGCAAGCCGAACAACTTATAGAGCTGCTTCAACAATTTCAAACTGATAGGTGAAAAAAAATGGACTGTGATTTCAAAGTTGTTGAACAAGTCGAAAAATCTGATCATACTAAAATACGTGTTAAAGCGGATTGTTTTGAAAAAAACAGTGGTAAATGGTTTAGTTTTACTGATAAACAAGTTAAAAATGGGCGTTGGAAAAAACATGTTGAAAAACAAGTTGAAATGATTAGAGAAAATAGTAGTGAAAAGGATATTGATTTGATTGGGGAGTATTAAAACATTTTTTGTTGAAAACTACCGGTAATTTAAAAAGTTTAAACTTGTTTAAGTATTATTGTTTATGAGAGAGTTTAGTAAGAAGCAATTAGCTTTGTTTTTTATTTTAGTATTAGTTTTAACGGTTTTAGCTGCGTATTTGTTGTTTTTTGAACTCGTGTTTTGCGGTCAGGACTATAGTACGTTGACATCTCGTTGTGAAACTTTATCGTATTGGATAAACAATTAATTGTTGAAACGATTGCTGAACCTAGTTATTCGAATCTTTTGTTGAGTGGTTGGCTTACTTATATTCTGCTTGAACCATTCTTTTCTTTAGCCCAACAACTGGTTTTTTAACTAAGCAGTAATTGAATTAAAGTGTATGGTTGATAACAAGGTTTGTAGTAAGGAAAACCTTTTGAAACACTTACGTTGTACCGCATCCTTCTGGAGCCGAAGGTACAGACGCAGACTAATAGAAAGCGATGGATTCCTTACTAAGACAGACAAGGTTATCAACTATAAGGAGTGGCATGCATTAAGTTATGGGATAGTGCTGACAGGGCTAACCTTCTTAGTCAGTCCAATGTTTATGGCGTTAAATCTTTGGATTTTATACGTTATAACTACGAGTGAACTAGATAAAGATGTTAACTCGCGGATTGTTTGGGAGATCGGACGTGAAACACCATACTTTTTAGCCGGTATCTTGGTAACAGTTCTAGTTATGCATTTTGGTTTCGGTATCCCGTTCGATAACGGTATGGAACAGGTTTTGATAGAAATTATAAGCGAAGCAATTTGAGATAGTTACCAAGGTATAGTTTTCACTACCAACCAATTACTAAAACTATAGTTTAGTATAATTATTTTTGTTTACGTCTATAAAATTTGTTGTATATACTAAAGTAAATATTTATTTTTTGACTATTGTGTTGTGGAGCGGTTTTGCTATTATAACTTTGTTATATTGTATTATTACTTTCTAGTGAACGTATTGTAACTACATAGTTGTACTATGATATACGTATTATAACAACGTTATATCAACATATATGACATAATATATAAAAGTCAAGAAGTAAATAAATATTTATAGAAGGCTAATGAAAGTACAAAAGACCTACACAATTCAACCAGAAATAGCAGAAAAATTCTCAGAACAAACACCTGCCAGAAAAACCAGTGAAGAACTTGAAAAACTGATGAAAAAATACATAGATCAAGAAATTAAAACTGAAGAACCAACCTACAATGTTTTAGAAAACAGTTACTTAACAGACAAACAGCAAAAACTGTTAGAATTTATCTACCAAAACAATCTTTTCGGAAAAAAAACTAGTGTTATAAAACAAAAGATTTCTAGCGAGGAAGGTATTTACGGTAGAGGACACCAGTTTAAGGAAGGGATTAACTCGGTTGTAAAGAAAAGTAATTTAGAGTTAGAGAAGTCTAGAGTTATAGCTCCTGATTTTGAATGTCCTAGTTGTGGTGGTAATACGAATCTTTCTGAAATAAGTGACTTAGATGGTGAATGTTTGTGTGGTACAAAACTAGTTAGGAAAGAAGAAATAGAGGTGTAGGAAAAATGGAGAATCCTGATCATTTTCCTCTTAACCGTGAGCCTTATAGGATAATAAATCAAAAACATTGGTCGGTCTTCAATTATGTGAGGGTTGATAATGATTCTGGGTATTCGATAGTAAGGTCTTCTATATAGGCTACCATAAGTTTTATTACTTCTTTATAACTAATTTATAAATAGGAGAATAGGAGAATGGATAGGAGTTTGTCTGAGCAACAGGAAATGTTGTTGTTCAAGGCTGTAAAGGATCGGGCTGGTACTTTACCTGTGAAATTAGCTGAGGATATGTACGGCAGTAAAAGTAGTGCCCGTAGTGCTGTTGATAAACTGCGTTTGTTTGGTTATGTTGAGTTAAAGACTCCGGGTTATTTTAAGGTTGTTAAGTTACCTAGTCATTTGAAGCAGGAGCTGAAACTTTTACAGGATAAAGGTGAGGATGAAAGTAGTGTTTCTGAAAGTAATGGTGAGGAGAGTCCTAGTTATTCTAAGCAACCTGTCTAAGAATTACGTATAACTTTTTATGTTTTAGGTGTTAATTGTTGTTTAGTCTCTTGACTTGCGAGAAAGATTTAGATGGACTTATTTAAGTTCATTGTTCTGTGAGTTTGGCTCTGGTAGCTCACTCCAAGAAAAAACCGGAGACTATTTTTCGCTAGTTTATTTCTGAGTTAAGGATTAGAATTGTTATTGTTACGAAGTAAAGGATTAATGCTTGTGTAAATGTTTCGAGTAGGTAGTTGTAGCCTAAAAGTATTATTGTTAGGCATAGGAATCTGATCATTTTTTGTTGGTGTAGAATTTGCTGTTGCCGACTTGTCTTGTTTGCCTTATTTTGTTTTGGGCTTCTAGTATTGGTAGGTATTTTTCTATTGTTTTTCGGCTGTATGGTGTTTTTTTTGTTATTTCTTTTATTGAGAGGTCGTGTGTGTTTTGTTTTAGTGGTTTGATTATTTTTTCTATATCTGCTTCTTTCATAAGGTAACTCTATGTGGTAAAGTATATAAGTGTGGTGAGTCATATGTTATATAGAACAATGAACGTACCGAATGAACAAATTGCACAAGCAAGCCCCAGTATTTTTGACGCACAGAAAAACGATCTTGAAAAAACTATCCGAGTTTTAAAAAGTATAAAGCAAGATTTGAATCCGTCTTGGGCTAAAGAAAATGTTGATCAAACCATTGAAATGGTTGAACAAAAAAAGACTGGTGAATGGAAATATGAATGATATAGTTATAGATGAATCAGAGGTTAGACGGGTCAAAAATAATGTTAAGTCGATCCAGTTTGATTTACAGGATAAAGCCCGTAATTCCAAGTTTTGTGAAAGACTTGGTAAAATCGTTGATGACTTAAACAGTATTTTAGAAGCAGAAGGTGAAAAAGCATGAGTCAGGAATCTGAGCAAGTTACGAAGACTGTGACCGGAGAAGTTGAGGCTGTAAGCGTTAAAAATGAGGGAAGTAGTAAGCAGCGTTATGGTTTGAAGGTTGATGGTGACTGGTTTAACGAGTTCGGATCTACTAATGTAGGTAAAGGTGAATTGGTTAAAATTGAGTATTTTACTAATAGTTATGGTAATCAGATTGAACAGGTAAAAATATTAGCTACCCGTGAAGACGAGTCTACTGAGGAAGACGAAGGTTTCAAGTCTCAACAACGAGAAAGTACCCAAAAAGTTTCCCAAAAGTTTAAAGAAGAGAAAAAGAAAGGGGAGGGGAGTATGTCTTCAACGGGTAGCAACACTTTTATAAGTGATAAAGCCAACCGGATAATGAGTCAAACAGCGTTCAAAAAAGCCTGTGAAAACGTGGAAACAACACCCAACCAGAATATTGACAAACATTTTAACGAAGTCAAAAGCCTGTCGAACGGTTACAAACAAATAATCGAGGAGCTGATACAAGAATGAGAAAGTTTAAAACTGATGTTTATGTTCCTGAAGTAGAGTTTTACGCAGAAGATAAGAGCGATGCTGAGGTAAATATAGAAAATGCTCAACTAGTAATTGATGGTAAGGAAGTTTACCATATTGAACCTGTAGAGGAATATCTTGAAGAGGTTGATTTGGAATGAAAGTGTTTAAGGTGAAGGGTGATGATGGTTTTACTCGTATCAGTCATAAAAAAGAGGATTTGCCGTTAAACAGTGATTGGAGCGAGGAGGTTGAAGACCTGTGAATAAAGGGAAAGGTACAACTGGACGGGTAAGAAGTTTCGGTAAACTGAATCGTACAACAAAAATGAAGACCAAATGCAGTGTATGTAACAAGGAAAAATCCTCGAAAAATATTAAGGCAAAAGGATGGAGCCTTATCTGCAAATCCTGTATAAATAATGGTCGTGAGGATGAAGCAATACTATGAGCTATGATAATACCGGGTATAATTATCACAGTAAAATCGTTAATACCGATGAGTCCGAGTATCTAATTCAAGGATCGCTGGATGATGAGATTGTGATGATACGTGATATTGATAAATTGCTTGAATGTGAAAGAAATAATGTTAATCAACTAGTTTACTTCAAGGATTTACTTCGAGAAGGTGGTGGCGAGTAATGGCTGTAGCGGATACCAGTAGAAGTCATTACAAGAGTATGGTTGAGAGCGGTGAGTTAACTGGTCAGATGAAGACTGTGTTTGAGACTTTGGATGACTTAAGTGATCCGGTTACTTTGAATGAGTTGCATAAAATGTTTTTACCTGATATACCGAAAAGCACTATTTCAGGTCGTTTAAATGATTTGAAGGATAAGGGATTAGTTATTGATCTAGATGGTGACGGTAAACGTGAGGACAAGATTTCAGGTATTACTTGTAAGACTTGGAGTACCACTGAAAAGTTTGGGAGTGATGTAAGGGAATGGGTTACTGCATCACATACATTTGAAAATGATGGTGATGACCTAGATGATTTAATTCAGCCAATCGAAAACAATAATGAAGGCGGTGATAGTTCGGTAGTGGACGATGAACAATCTGTGAACGGATCTCATGGTTCCCACCAACCCCCTTACGATACCACAAACGATTCTTCTATGCAGTGTGAGGAAACTACCGAACCACCAAAACCAAAACAGTTAACTTCTAAAAATAAAGATGAATTGGAAGCAGGTGACCTAATATGGGGATGAATAAGAAAGAAAAAGTAGCTCAAAAATTGTATTTGGAGCATCGAAGATTTGGTGGAAGTCATTCTAAAGCTATTGAGCTTGTTAAACAAAAGGTGTATAATTAAAATGAATAGTATTGAGCCTTCTACTGTTAGGCGTGGTGGACGTGAAGAAATTATTTTACTATGTTTTTTTGCGGTAATAGTCAGTATTGGTTATAGTAGAGGTGTTTTAGGTTGACTCCTTTACAGTATTTTACATCTCATATCTGGATAATTAAACAAGGTAAAACTGTTTTGTATGAGGATAAGCGTACTGGTGAAACATTCGATAGTAGGGAGGAAGTGAATAATCATTGCCGGGAACAAGCGGAAAACTTTGAAACAGAGGTAGAAAAATAATATGAGTTGGACTAGTATAGATGAGATAACTGAAGAGGATTTAGAGGTTAGTGAAGATGATTCGGAATTGGTTAAAACAGCATCTAGTTTAATCAAATACGGTTTGAATAATATGGAAAATCAGTCTAAAGAATATCGTAAAGGCTGGATAATGGCTTTAGATCATATTGTTACTGAGATAGAGGGAGTAAAATAGTAATGGATTCCGATAAGGTTGAGCGTAAGAAGCAGGTTGATTATCTGCGTTTTATGGGTGATGGGTTACGGGTTACGCATGAGACTGACTTGCTGGAATATCCGCCGGAAAACAATACAAGATTGGATAAGGAGCAGTTGAAGCATGTGAAGGATCAGATCCGTAAACGTAAAAAGATAATGGCAGGTTTACATTCGGAAATAAAATCCTTGGAGGAATTACTGTGAAAATATTAAACTTGTATGCAGGGATTGGTGGAAACCGTAAGTATTGGAATGGTGAGAAACATGATATTACCGCAGTTGAGTATGATGAAGAAATAGCTTGTGTTTACAAAAATAATTTTCCTAATGATGAAGTGGTTGTAGGTGATGCTCACAAGTATTTGAAAGAAAATTATCAAGACTATGATTTTATCTGGGCTAGTCCTCCTTGTCCTACTCATAGTAGGATGAATTATTTATCTAATGTCCAAGAATGTAAACAGGTTAAGTATCCAGATATGAAGTTGTGGCAGGAAATAATATTTTTGGATAATTGGTTTGAAGGTAGTTATGTTGTTGAGAATGTTAGAATTTATTATGAACCTTTAATTAAACCACAAGAGTCGGGTAGACATTTTTTCTGGAGTAATTTTACAATACCTAATGTTGAAGGTACTGAAGAAGTTGAGGATATTAGAAATGAAAAACTTAGTTTAGAAGAAAAAGAAGAAATCTATGGTATAACTACGAAAGGTTTTGATTTAACTAAAACTAAGAGAAAGAAGTTGTTGAATAATTGTGTACATCCTGAGATTGGTAAGAAAATTTTTAATGCTAAAAAGTCGAAACAACAGAGTTTAGAGAAGGTGTTGAAATGAAGGTTTGTTATGATTTAAGTGCTCCTCGTGGTAGTATTACTGGTACTCAGGGTTTGAGTGGTAATACGGAGCGGTCACGGGTTCCTTATGGTTTGAGTAAGGCTGTTTTGAATGCTGTGGAAAATCCTAAAGGTGAAAGGCAAGGTAGTTTAAGCGAATTATTATAATGTAGTATAACTATTGTTTGTTTTGTGAACTCTTTTAAGCGTCAGACAATCTATAATACTTCGTTGTATCTGGCTCGGATTATTGTCTACGGTATTCCTTATGTTTTGTTCCGTGTTAAACAAAAGTTTTTAAATAACAATAAGGGTTCTAGTTTTGTTTGGCGTACTAGTAGAAATTATACTTACAGGGTTAGGGATAAACACGGTAATGAGTTTTTGATTTGTGAGCCTGAGGCTTTGGTTCATGTGGTAAACGGTAATTATAAGTTAATCCATAAGAAATAATTTGTTTATGACCGAGTTGCATACCGATATTAAGGAAATTGAACCAAGCAAGTTGATTCCTTACAATAATAATCCGAAGAAGCATCCTGAAAGTCAAGTAGATGAAATAGCTTCAAGCATTAAACATAACGGGTTTATTCAGCCGATTGTAGTAGACGGTGATAATGAGGTTATTATTGGGCATGGACGTTTACAGGCTAGTAAGAAACTAGGTTTGGAGAAGGTTCCGGTTATTAAGCATGAAAGTCTTTCTGAGTCTGAGGTTAAGGCATTGCGTTTAGCTGATAACCGTATTGCTGAGAGTGGTTGGGAAGAAGAACAACTTGCTGTTGAGTTGGAGCAGTTGACTGAAAGTGATGATTTTGAGGATTTGATTCATGGTTTTAATGATGATGAAATGAGCGAGTATTTAGACAGTTTAACCAGTGAAGAGGATTTGATGGAACCTGAAACCGAGGACCCGGAAACAGTTGAAACTGATATACAGGAAGGAGAGGTTTTCAAGCTTGGAGAACACCGTTTAATGTGCGGCGATGCAACTAAGAAGGAAGATGTTAAGACTTTGATGGATGGTGGAAAGGCTGACATGGTTTTCACAGATCCGCCTTATGGCAAAGAGTATGATGGTAGGAGTGATGCTCACGAGCAAATACTTAATGATGATTTAGGTAGTAAACAGATAACAAAGTTCTATAAGTTAGGCGAGTCAAGTGAGAAGTATTATTGTTTAGATTATGAGCGTTTACCTATCTTGTTTGAGGCTCAAGGAATGCCTAAAAGTCTTATAGTATGGGATAAAGGACATTTTGGTATGGGTGATGGCTATAGAAGGCAGTATGAGCTTATAGCTTATTACGGTGATTATAGTGGTACTACGGAAAGTGATGTATGGGAGATTAGCAGGGATAATGTAGGGGATTATAGTCATCCTACTCAGAAGCCTGTGGAGTTACCGGCTAAGGCTATAAAGAATAGTAGTACTCAGGGTGATATAGTATTAGACTTGTTTACTGGTTCAGGTTCTACATTGTTAGCTTGTGAGCAGACTAATCGTAAAGCTTTTTGTATGGAGCTTGATCCACAGTATTGTCAAGTAATAATCAATAGATGGGAAAGTTTGACTGGTAAACAACACGAGGTTTTAGAACAAGTTTAAAACCCATACCTTTATTTATAAACAGGACTATTTAGGACAATAATGACTAGACAAACCATGTCTCCAAAGGAAAAAAGAATGATGGAAGCAGCCCGACTACGCTACATGGAAGACTGTAGTAATCAGGAGATCGCTGACCGTATTGGAATCGCTGAGAAAACTGTTAGAAACTATTTTAGCCAAGAGGATATGGATCAGTTCAAACGGTTTTACAGTGATAAGGAGTTATGGGAGTTTGAGCAGGCGATGGAGCAGGATGTCCGTGATGGTGTCCAACTTTCTAATAATTTGTTGGGTAAGGCTGTTCAGGGTGCTAGAAGTGATGGTGATTATAAGACGATGCTTCGTGCTAGTGATCAGGCTTTGAAGATCCGTGAGCGTAAGATTAAGCTTCTTCAAGAATTAGGTATTTTGGATAAGCCTAAGCAGCGTCAAGAGGTTGAGCATCGGGATGTTGATAGTGGTGTGGATAAACTGGCTGAGTATTATGAGAAACATCACGGAAAAAAGCAAGAAGATGATAGTAAGGAGGAGTTGGAAGCCCAGTGAGCAAGGATTTTAGTCCGGATAAAAAGAATGTTGATTACAGTTTTTCTTTGGTTGAGAAACTGTTTTTGACCCCGCTTTACTTGTTTGAGAAATTGGGTTACATGGTTTTAGTCTGTAATTTATGGGTTGCACGTTGTTTATCGGAGTTGTTCGGTTTCAAGTTTGATTATAGTTTTGAGGAGCCGGGTAAGTGGAAGTGGTTGGAGGATTTAGATTTGCCTCGGTTTATTATTAAACGAGTGGAATAAAAGTTTTTGTTAGAGATGAGGTTTCCTTGTAAAAGCTGTAGTGGATGTATAATTAATAATCAGTTGGATGCTGGTTCCGAGTTTTTCCATCAGGACTGTCCGCATTGTGGATCGATCCATACGTATTCTTGGCTGCGGATTCAACAAATTGTAGAAAAAACTTAGAGCCGTTCGTTGTGTTTTTCTCTTATAAAATCGTTTTTAAGCCGGACTATGTCAGCGTTTTCGTTATCTTTAATTTCAAATTTTTTCCTTAATCCGAAGGTAGCGAATATTTGTTCTACTTCGTTTACAGGTCTTACGCCGTGTACAAGTGTTTGGATACCAACTTTTATGTTGCCGTGTTTTTGTTTGACTTGTTTAAGCTCTTCTATTAGTTTGTTAATCTTCATTGTCTTTTTTGTACCTCTTTCAGGATTATCCGGTATTGTTTACATTTTGTAACAAGTTTTATAATGTTTGTGTACACTTTGTTTCTTTGTTATGGCAAAAGGACAGTTACAACGTATTCAACCTGATTTGATTAAAGAAATCGAGGATTATCCGGGTGGTAGTTTCAGTGAGAAGATGAGGAACTGGAAGAAAAATGGTGATGGTGGTTGTTTGGAGTTGGATGATTTGGATGATGTGGTTCGTGAGGTTGTACGTGAGGAGCTTGAGTCACTTACAAAGAGGATTTAGTAACAAAGTGTTAACATTTATAAGGATGGTTCACCAATAAACTATTAGAACAATGACAAGAAAAATAGTATGCTACAAATGCCGAGAAATCCGAGACTACCCCGAAAAACCCGGAGAAAAATGCAACCATAAAACATACCAGTACAACACCGAGCTCCGAGATCTTCCAAGCTTCGAGAAGGATGAGCAAATCTTTGAAGACGAAAACAAGGAGGTAAAAGCATGATTGAATTACTTTTATACTTTGGTTTAGCCAATATCGGGTTTAGTGTAACTGCTTTAAGTTATGCGTTTATAGTAAAACCATTGACCACGAAACCTACAGGTGATAGAGAGTGAGATTAGAAGATCCTGTATTAGCTATTGAGTCCAACTCTTCTTTCGACTACAAGGATTTGACAGACTCATACCAGTACATAGATGAAAATAAGAACGTCAAAGCGAAAGTCTGGGAAAAGGGTAAACAGAAGAGAATCTACTTTAGAACCCGAAGACATGATGATAAGAGAAAATTCAGAGAGTTCTACATAGAGCTTCCTATAGAAAAATCAGAGAAGGATACGAAACCTACACAAGGTGAACCCTAAGTGAGTGATTTTAGTTTACCTAAGAACTTTTGGGAACACTTGAAACACAGTAGGGATAAAGCCGAGTATATTTATGAGAACGTAGAAAGTCCTTTAGACTTTTTCTTAGTTGATCTAATGGAGCAAAATCAGAAAATATGGATTAGCGAAGATAAGCATAGGACCTATGGGTGTAAAAATGTCAGAGACTATGGTTTCACAGGAAATCAGCGTATGATGCTTGACCAAATCCTAGGACAAGACAAGAATGTGAAACCTGAGAGTGATAACCTGTGACGGCTAATATTATATTGTTCGAGGTTGAACTAAACAAATGAAACAAAAGGTTAGAAGGTTTAATGTTTGGATTGACCGTAAAATTTTGATTCCTTTGTATAAGAAAATCTGTAATGATTCAATGGTTGGTAGTCGAACTTATAGGTTTTGTCAAAACCGTGTTCAAAACAAATACAAATATAGGGAAAAAGTACAATGAGTCAAAAAACAGTTGAAGAGATTGAAGATCCACTCGAATATGCGGTTAAAAACAAGGATGTGGATGCTTTATGCAAAAGTTTTTTTGATGTAGAACTGTATCCAACTCAAGTAGATATTGTCCGTACTATTGCGTTCCAAGAAAGTAAGAACATTGTTTTAAACTGTTATACTCGGTATGGTAAGACTTTTGCTGTCGGTATTGGTTTGGCTTTGTACTTGGTTTTGAATAGCCGGAACCTTACCAACTTTAGAATTGGTATTGTTGGTCCTGCTGATAGTGATGCTGCTAAGGTTAGAAAAGAAATGTTGAAAGCTGGTATTAAATGCCCGGAGTTTTCTAGTATGATTGATACTTCGAAGGGTAATGATCCTGAAGACTTGGTAAAAAGCCGGTCTAAGAGTGAGCTTACTTTTTTGGATGGTGAGATTGAGTTACACACTGTTTCCGCTAGTTCTGGTAAGTCGGGTGATGGTTCAGGTGCTATGGGTGATGGATTTGACATAGTAATACTGGAAGAAAGCAATAGGATTCCTTACAGTTTTTGGAAGACTGCTGGTGACCGATTAAGGGAACATAAAGACAGTGTATTGGTGGAGATGGGTAACCCGTTTCACAAGGATAACCAGTTTTATCAACACTGGACACGTCAAGACTTCACACGGTTTCATGTAGGGGAGGAAAGAGGTTTGAGTGAGGGCAGACACTCGAAGTCTTGGTTTGATAGTCGTGCGAAAGAGGTTGGTGGAAGACAGTCTTTGGAGTACACGGTTTTGTACAAAAGCGAGTTCCCGGATCAAGTCGATGACTCGTTACTTCTTTATTCGTGGGTTGAAAAGGCTTTGAAAGAAAAAAGTTTCGAGTTCAGTAATCCTGAGGTAAAGTATGTTATTGATGTAGCTGATGAGGGAGCGGATTTCAATGTTTTAACCCGTAAACTGAAAGAGGGTGGACGGCATAAGGTTACACATCAATGGGTGTTAGAGAATAGTAGTGATACTGGTAAGACTGCTTATTGGGCGGCTGACCGTGCTAAGGAGTTAGGTGAGGGTCCGGATAGTATTGATGTTTTTGTTGTTGATTATGTGGGTATTGGTGCTGGTGTTTGGTCTAAGTTGAATGAGCTTGGTTTTAATACTGTGAAGTTTAAGGCTGGTTCTAAGCCTGTGGCTGAGGGTGATCGTTTTCAGAATAAGAAGGCTCGTAATTATTTTAAGTTGCGTGATGTTTTGCAGGAGGGTGATTTGGATATAAGTAAGTCGGTTGTAAAGGGTAAGTCTAGTTTGGTTCGTGAGTTAACGCATATTAAGACGGAGCGGCGTAGTCGTGATAAGGTTCGTATTGTTGATCCTGAGTCTGGTTCGCCTGATTTTGCTGATTCTTTGATGATGGGTTTTTTTGAAGGGAGTCAGGCTTTTGTCCTTTGAAATGGGGCGAAGGTATTTAAACGTAGCCCCGTAATGTATTATTAGAACAATGGAATCACAAGCACAAAAAACACGGCAAAAAGTAGTTGATACACTAAAATTTTACAACGTTAAAGACGCAGA
>SL_4KL_010_BRINEDRAFT_10000960_pt1 | contig 15585 bp, 5 predicted proteins | sample SodLak_010_BRINE_2_FD_10664 | JGI IMG/M metagenome (IMG submission 10664)
CCGGCGGACGAACTTCTACAGTCTCACCCGCCGTGGCCGCCGCGAGATCGAGGCTCGGCGTGAGTGGGAAGACCAGTACGTCGACGTCTAATCTTTTTTGAACGGCTGGGCGGTGTTCGGTTGTGAACAGTCGCTGTGTTCACTGGAAGAACTAACACGCGAGTTCTTCACCTGGTGTTGTCACACCTACGAACAGCAAGCCCTCGACGGATGCTGGGATGAATAGAATGGTGACCACTGTGAACAGCAAGAAAGCCCCCGGTCGTTCACGGCGCTGCGCGCCGTGAGCTCGGGAGACGGAGTCTCCCGGCGCTCGCCCATCCGAGGCTCGCTGTCTCCGAAAATCGGAGATTTTCGGGATGACGAGAGAGCTCCGCTCTCTCGAACCACGCTTCAGTAGGTGCTTGCTTCGCCCGGGATGGAGCGAGCGACCGGCCCCTTTCAGTTCCGCCCAGCCTGGAAAGTGAAATCGGGCGGGACTGAAAGGGGCGAGGCGTTCGACGAGTGAGACGAAGTAAGGACCGCAACCCGAAGGGTGAGGACCGCAGCGAGTCGCAACCGTCGAACGCCTCGGGGCTTTCTTGCTGTTCACTGCTGTCGTGGTTCGAGCCGTTTGGCACCTTTCTCTTCGTGGGGCTTTCTTGCTGTTTGCAGTTGTCGCAACTCCAGTTTTTCAGTTACCCTCCCTTCCTCGGGCTTTTTTGCTGCTGATAGCACGGATCACCCATTCAACAACTAAAACACAGCTCACCACAGCTGCCGAGAAAAAGGCTTTACCCGGATGGTCTCGTAGCCACCAGCAATGGTACTCGACGATCTTGGCAGTTCACTCCGGGGCACACTTGATGAACTCCGGGGCAAATCCCGGATCTCCGAAGAGGATGTCGACAACATCGTCAAGGAAATCCAGCGGTCGCTCATTCAGGCGGACGTTGATATCGAACTCGTCCGGGAGCTCTCGGACGGCATCAAACAGCGCGCACTCGAAGAGGAGCCGCCCGCTGGCACCTCACCCCGTGACTGGGTGTTGCGGATCGTCTACGAGGAGCTCGTTGATCTGCTCGGCGAGTCAACCGAGATCCCGCTCGAAGAACAGACGATCCTCCTTGCAGGACTGTACGGGTCGGGGAAAACGACGACCGCCGGGAAGATGGCGTGGTGGTTCTCGAAGAAAGGACTCCGACCGGCGATCATCCAGACCGACACGGACAGGCCGGGTGCGTACGACCAATCCAAACAGCTCGCAGAGACTGCCGAAGTAGATTTCTACGGTGATCCGGACAGCAACGATCCAGTCAAAATCGCCGAGGAAGGGCTACTCGAAACCGCCGACGCCGACGTACAGATCGTGGACACAGCGGGCCGTGACGCGCTGAATCAGGAGCTGATCGATCAGATAGAGCGGATCGAAAACCAGGCGAATCCGGATCGGAACATGCTCGTCATCGACGCCGCGATGGGCCAAAGCGCCAAAGAGCAGGCCCAGGAGTTCGAGGAGACCATCGGCATCGACGGTGTGATCGTCACGAAAGTCGACGGGACGGCAAAGGGTGGTGGTGCACTCGCGGCCGTAAACGAGACGAACTCGACGATCGGATTCCTCGGGACCGGTGAGACCGTCAAGGATATCGAGCGCTTCGAATCCTCAAGCTTCGTTTCCCGGCTGCTCGGGATGGGTGATCTCAAACAGCTTACCGAGCGCGTCGAGCGCGCGATGGAGGAAGCCCAGGAAGAAGACGAGGACTGGGAGCCGGAAGATATGATGCAGGGGGAGTTTACCCTGCACGATATGCGAAAGCAGATGGAGGCGATGAACCGGATGGGGCCGCTCGACCAGGTGATGGATATGATCCCCGGCTTTGGGGGCTCGCTGCAGGATCAGCTGCCCGACGACGCGATGGATGTCACCGAAGAGCGGATGCGTGATTTCAACGTGATCATGGACTCGATGACCGACGACGAGATGGAGAACCCACGAAAAGTCGGCGCGAGCCGGACGAAACGGATCGCCCGTGGATCGGGCAAACCAGAGGATCGTGTCCGCGAACTGCTCCAGCAACACAAGATGATGGAGCGCACCCTCAAGCAGTTCCAGGGGATGGGCGATGCCGACATGGAGCGAATGATGAAACAGATGCAAGGCGGCGGTGGCCCGGGTGGCGGCGGCCCCGGTGGCGGTATGGGCGGCGGCAACAACCCGTTCGGCGACTAACAGTCGCCAGTTTGCTTATCCAGCAGATTCACAGGCAATTATCTATCTTGAGATAGCGAGAGAATCCCGCCCTTCCCGCGAAGGACGAGTGTTCCGACACTCTGTCGGAACCGAGGACTGAGCAGGGCGGGAGTGAATCGCGTAAGCTCCGTGCCACAATCTCTGTGACCGTTGCCTGACTGAATACCCAACGTAAGTATTTAGTAGGATAGAAACGTACAAATTCTTGTGCGAACGGAGATAGATATGGAGCGCGGTGGCGACCTACACGAGCGAGTCAAAGAGTACGCTCGTGAGAATGGCATCCGCCATCCGCGTGCCTACCGCGAGCTAATTGAACAAGGGTTAGAGACGGATGGAAACGACGACTAAGACGCTCGAAGCGACCCTCGCGCCGCCGACAGCACACAAGGAGCGAAAACTGTGTGACCTGCTCGAAACCTACCGTGAGGGGCTACACGAGGCGTTCGACGCAGGGTGTGACACGATGAGCGCAACCAGCGACGTGGTGACACCCTACGACCTGCCGTATCAGGCGAAAGCGGCCCTGTGCAACTACGTCCCGCAACTGCACGACACCTACAACGCACAGGAGTTAGACGACGACCACCCGGTTCGGCTCACCAACCAGGCCGCCGAGTTCGACCACTCGGTGGCGCGTGACTACGAGTTTACGTGGTGGGCACCCCAACCCGGTCGCGGAACGAATTTCTGGATACCGCTTCGCATCAACCCCGAACAAGAGGGTCTGTGGCACGACCTCGTAGACGGGGACGCTTCGGCAGGCCAACTCCGCCTGCAACAGAATCGTACATCGTGGACGCTACACGTCACTGTCGAGTTTCCGGTCGAAGAACCCGACTATGCGACAGACAGCGACGACGTGACGCACATCGGTCTGGACATTGGTGAAACCGCCCTGATAACGGGCTGTGCCCTCAAGGACGGTTCACCAACTGGCCCGTTCGTGTGTGACGGGAGCTGTGCGAAGCATCTCCGAAAAGAGATGCACACCACCCTGAAACGACTCCAAGAGCGTGACGCCGCCGAGTGGCGGATTGACGAGCGATTCAACCACTACCAGAACGCACTCACCGATATTGTCGAGAAGGCATCTCGGCAGGCCGTGGAGTACGCCCGGCAATTCGAGAAGCCGGTTCTGGTGATGGAGAATCTGACGTACATCCGCGAAGAATTGGACTACGGAGCGTACATGAACCGGCGACTCCATGCGTGGGCGTTCGCCCGGTTACAGAACCGTGTCGAGGACAAAGCGCGAGAGTCCGGTATCCCGGTCGAGTACGTCCGACCGGAGTACACCAGCCAGATGTGCCACGCTTGCGGTCACATCGGCAACAGGGCCGCTCAAGCCACGTTCCGGTGTACCAACGATGAATGCCACATTACGGCGTTTCAGGGCGACATAAACGGCGCAATCAACGTTGCACAACGGGCTGACCCGTGGGGAGAGAGCGTGCCACTGAAACCGGCAGGCAATGACTCGCCTCGGGATGGGAGTGCTTGTGACAGCACCACGACCCACCGTGAGACGAGCGAGAAACACTCGCAAATGACTCTCTCGGCCTTCCACGGGTCGGAACCTTCTGCCAGCGATAGCCGCACTTAGCTGGTATTCCCCATGCGTGGGAAGCCGCGCCGTTCACGGCGCGGAGGATGTCACTCATCAAAGGTGAATCAAGAAATCCGGCTGTCTGGGTCGTTCTGGACTCGAAATCTCTTCACAAGCGAGTTCAGGAGCCGTGGTTTGATCGGTGTCTCTGATCTGTTATGAAAAAGCTGCCAAGCGGAGTGGTGTGAGCTGTCAAATAGATCATTTACCAGGCTGGTCGAACAGTTCCCGGAAAATCGAGTGTTCGGCCTTCCGGAGGTGGCCGTGTAGCGTCGGTGGCGTGATGTCGAGCGATTCGGCGACTTCCTCGGCAGTCGATTCACGCGGCCAGTCGAAGTATCCCGCCCTGTAGGCGGCTTCGATCGCCTCGCACTGGCGGTCAGTGAGATCCTCAACGACCGTGTCCGACTCCGTTTCCAGCAGTTCTGTCGGTTGATCCTTGTGGTTTTTGGCGACCAGCCGTGTCTCCGGAAACCTCACTTCGAGCTGGCTTAGAAGCTGGCGGACGTCCCGATCAGTTGCGACTTCGGCACGATACAGTGCCTGTCCGTCCTCCGCGACAGCAGCGGTAACGCTTACGCCTAACGTAGCGAGGGTTCCGAGTAACGACTCTTCGGTGAACCGCCAGGAGAGCACGTCACCGCTCGATGTATCCGATTGGGTGACGGTCACCGGATCGCCGGTGATCCTCGCAAGCGCTTCCTGCACTCGTTTTCCGTCGGCAGCATCGGTAGAGAGAATGGCGACGGGGCCGCTCTCACCACCGGGGATCAGACCCTCCAGTGTTACTGTTGTGTCCGTCTCGTTTGAAACTGCGGCGAGCGAGGCGTCGGCATCGTCGCTTTCCAGACTGAGTTCGACGACTGCGTCCGCCGCGAGCAACTGGCGGTGTTCGATCGCATTTATCGTATGACCGGCCAGCTCCCCGAGCTCGAAGAGCGCATCACGTTCGCGCTCGGAGAGTGACTGGCCGTTCGGACGAACACACAACACGCCGTACAGTGTCCGCCGATAGGTCACCGGGACAATCGTCCAGGTTCCCTCACGGTCGGTATCGACAATTTCCCGACCCGAATCCTCCTCGACTTTGGTTTCGAGCGTGGAGAGCTCCGGCGGCTGGCACACGTCGGTACCCCACTGCCACTCGTCAGCAGCACCGGTGATAGTCGGGACATCGGCGAGACAGACTCTGCCGTAGAGCTCGCTGTTTCCAACCTTCTCGCAGATAGCTTCGTGGACATTCTCCGGACGCCGGGCATCGACCAGTGCCTGGTGCACGCCGCGAATAGCCGTGTTCAGTTCCGTTACCCGTTCGAGTTCGCGCTCGCGTCGGCGCCGGATTGTGACGTCATGAAAGACCAGCGTCCGACCGATTGGACGGCCATGCCGGTCGGAGATCTGTGAGATGCGGATCTCGTAGAAGCGATCACCGCGGTGGAAATCCGTTACTGTCTCCTCGCCCTGGCTTGCGAGCTCCTCAAGGACCCCCTCTCCGAGCAACTTCTCGATCGATTCGCCGACGGTCGAAGCTGGCTTACAGTCGAATATCGATCCCGCGGCCTCGTTGAGATAGATAACCGTGTCGTCGTCATCGACGATAGCCACACCCTCTTCGAACTGAGCGAGTGCAGCGTTCTGTCCGAGCTGTCGGGTCGCCGGAATCAGATCGAACAGTCCGCCCCTGTAGACCATCACAAAAAGCGTTGTCCCCCAGACGGTGAACCCGTACGGAGTAAAATCAAATCCCGGCGGCGAGGTCGGGATGAAAACCGCGATCACGTTCGCGATCAGCGGAATCACGATCCCGAGGCTGAACAGGATCGACTGCTCGGCGTAGAGGTACTCGGAAACGAACAGTAATCTGATCAGGAGGACACCGCCGATTATCACCAGCGCGTAGCTGTAGATTGTCGCCACCCAGAACCATGGTCCAAACGTCGCCACCATCGTCGCGAGACCTTCCTGGACGACGACGCGGTTCTCGATCCACATCAGGCTGTGCCACTGGTTCGTCCAGACGATACCGACCGTGAGCGTCGGAATCGCGAACAGCCCAGCCATCGTCCATCGGGTGACCGACCTATCGTGACCGGTGTACTCGAGCGCGAACAACAGAAAGGTCACCGGCAACGCTGCGGTTCCGAACCACTGGATATGCTCCCAGACTGGTCGCCAGGTCGCGTCGTGAGTCAACAGCCCGCCGGCGTAGGTTCCCGTCCAGATCGTCGTGGCACCGAGCGTCGCGGCTAACCAGACCGCGCCTGGCCTGTCACGGTGGCGGTAGGCGTACATCGTCATCCCGGCAGTGATCAGCGCCGACAGGCCGAGAAAGCCGACGAGCAGCCGGTGATCGATTGCGGAGATCATTCCCGATCACTGGAACGTTGGTATTCGATACGTATTCATTACAATCATGAATAAAAGTATTGGCTATTTTGATAGTATAACAAAAATATGCACACAGAGGTGATTACTCTCAAGCGAGGGCTATCAACTCTAACACACTGGCAACGGCACAACAGAGCTATCCGAAACCCAGAACAGATTCGATGGCCGCTTCGAGTGGAATCGAGAGGGTTCACTCCGGATTATCTTCGGACTTTTTGTCCGCGAATTCCTCGTCAATTAACAGTTGGACAGTGTCAGATTCGACTGTCCCTGCGACAGTATTCGCTGCCGTATATTCGAGCAGATAGGTACCACCGACATATCGTTCGGGAAGTTCGATCTCGATTTCGGGATTGGCAAGCGGTGCGGGGTTCTCCCAGGAGAGTTCGAGTTCGTCAGCTGCTTCGTCGTCGGGTCGCAAAGCGCCTGCTGTGTCGTCTACATCGACATCCCAATCGGTCCAGAGTTTCGAGAGTCGAAACTCGTCGGCAAGAATGACGTCAACGGGGAAAGTCACCGTCGAATCGGGAGCTGTTATCTGACTCTCGATCTCCAGAGAGAGTTCGTCGATCGCTTCGAGTGTCGCTCCCGCTGTCTCCGTTATCTCGTACTCGTCACCCTCCTCGTCAGTTAGTACGTCGATGGTCAGATCGAGGTCTGTCGTTCCTGCCTCCGTCAGTTCGACATCGACGCGGGCGATCGGCACCGGCCCGGGATCGACATCCATCAGCGCAGCGGTCAGTTCGATAATGTCGCCGTCTTCGGCGATGTCGACATCGACAGATCCCGGATCACCAAGCAGTTCAGCACCAGTGAAAACGGCAACGTCGCTGTCTGCGAGTTCGAGGCTGCTCTCGTGCGAGCCGATATCCCACGAGTCCTCGACGACGATTTCGATGGCGATGCTGGCTCCAACACCGCCTTCCACGGTCGCCGGAGTCAGGTGAGCTTCAACCGATCCTGCCTCATCCGTCGGCTCGGGCGTCATTGCTGCTCACCTCCCTCGACGAGGCGGTCGAACAGCCCCTGTATGTCGAAGATCGTCAGCTCGTCCTCATCGACACCGGCGAAGTCAAACAGTTCAGCGTTCTCCTGGACGACTTCGCTGTCACGGTTTGCAAACAGCGTCTGCACGTCGGCAACCGTGAACGCGCCATCACCGCGAACATCGTTCAACAGGCCGTCACCGGTCGTATCTGTCGCCGACTGGCCGTTGTCGTTGATGTCGAGTTCGGGCAGTTTGCCTGGTTCGATTTCGAAGGCCAGCCGTGGATAGTCGGCCGGCTCGGTCACGACGGACCAGACGTAATCGAAGTTCAGCGCAGTCATGTTCTCGGCCGCAGCTTCGCCGGTCATTGCTGCCGTCGTCAGTTCTTCTGTTCGCTCGACGCCTTCGGTCCCGTTGCCGACAGCGTCGTCGGCATCGAGTTCGTCACCGTCCCAGTAGGCGTCTTCGACGGTACCGAACTGCTCTACCAGTTCCGTGTCGGCATTCTCACCGATAAGCGCGCCGACGAACGCCTCGCCCGTGACATCGCCGGTGGCATAACTCCGCTTGATACTGCCGGCTCGTTCGTTGATACCGGCAATTCCGCCGGCGTCACCCCCGGCATCGACGCTCCCCTGGAAGTACGTGTCGGTAATCACACCCCAGTTCAGGTGGACGATGCCACCACCGGAGCCACCGCTTTCGATAGTGGCGTTGGATGCGGATCGGAGGATCGTGCCGGTGTTCCAGCCACTGATCCCTCCGGCGCTGATTTCGCCCTGAACACTCCCAGAGACGTTGGTTTCGCTGATCAGTCCACCGCGGTTGTCGCCGACGACACCCCCGACATCGAAGGTGCCCTCGACGGTCGCACCGACCTGTGTCTCCTCAATTGCTGGCCGCGAGAGCTCTTCGAAGTCGTACTGCTGGCCAGCGACGGCACCGACCGGCCCCTCGTCGGCTTCGATCTCGCCGGTCACAGAGACATCCGTTATCGAATTCCAGTTCTGGCCAGCCACACCACCGACGAACTCTGACCCGGAGATATCCACATCCACGAGCGAAACGTTTCTCACCTGACCACCCTCACCGATACGTTTGAACAGACCGATGTCAGTGTTGTCGACCTCGTCGGCAGACCGGTTGATCACGAGGTCGCTGATCTGGTGTCCGTCGCCATCGAAGATCCCCCTGAACTCGCCAATCGGCTCGAAGCCAAACCCGTCGTTCGCATCGGGGCTAGCAATCTCCTGATAGCCAGCGGAACTCTCGTTAAGATCGGTCCCGAGGACGTACGCACCAGTCGGTTCGTTTCGCACCGCATCGAGGTCATACCAGTCTTCGACCTCTTCGAACTCGGCCGATTCGGGCCCGAACGCACCGTAGAGGCCGGATTCGTCGATGTCGGCCTCGATCACGTTGCGTTCTGGACGGACTAGCGAATTCGTGACCTCCGACCATTCCCCGTCGTGGGACCACAGCAACAGAGAGTCTTCCTCGATCTCGCCGAGATCCTCTTCTTCGTAGGCTAACTCACCATCGAAACTCCCGTCATCGAGGATATCGAGTTCGACGTATCTACCGATCGCTGCGGCGACATCGGGTGATTCCGGTGGCTCCGGCTCTGCGGCGAGACGGACGCCGTCTCCGGTGAAAGAGAGGGTCGTTTCGGGTGCCGTCGAGTCACCGATATCGAGATTCTCGACGCTGGCTGTTGCCTCCTCCTCGACGGTCAGTCCCCAATCCGGCTCGTCACCGAACTGGGACGCTTCATCGACAGTCGTGTTCTCGAGGGTAACCTCGCCGCCGCGGATCGCGATGCCGTCACCATCGTTCGACTCTGTCGTCGAGTTGCTGATGGTGATCCCGGTCGGCTCGTCGGCGATCCGGATACCGTCAGCATCCGCTGTGTTGAACATCGCCGTCACTTCTTCCATGTGTACGTTGTCGGTGTCGTCCCCACCCACGAGGATGCCCGCATAGGCCGTCTCCCCGGTCTGGTCGTTTTCGAACCCGTCGACATCCATCAGCAGTCCATCCTCGGAGTCGGTTATCTGGACGCCGGCACGGTTGTTGAACAGGGCGGCGCTGTCCTCGATCGTGAAGTCGCTGACGTTGGCTGTTCGCAGCCCGAACGTGTTACTCTCAGTCCTCACGTCCGAAAGCGTGAGGTTGGTCGAATTCTCCGCGAGGATGCCGGCCCCATCCTCGGTGTGGAAGTTGCTTTCGACATCTTCGACGGTTACTGAATCGGCTCCGTCGATCCCGATACCGACAGTTTCCTGCTCACCGAGCACCGAGTAGCCATCGCCATCGAGGAAGACATCGTCAGCGGTGATCTCGATGCAGACGCCACCGGCTGGGTCGGTTTCGATGTCGTTGCCCAGGACGTACACACCGGATTCATTGATCACTGTACACTCCTCGATCACCGTGACTTCGGTCGTGACATCCACGATTGTTGTCGCATTGTCATCCTCACTTGCGACCATCAGCTCGTGTTCACCGAAATCTGCCACGGTCGTGTCCCAGGTGAACGTCACGTCTGTCGGCTCGCGAACTTCTCCGGCGCCGAGTGAGAGCTCGGTCTCGTCGAGCACCTCACCAGCCTCATCGGTCATCTCGATCGTCTGTGTTCCACTCTCCCGGCCGACGTTGACCACGCTCGCGTCGACAGTTGCCGTCTCGCCCGGTTCGACTACCTCGTCAGCGTCGTCGATGCTCACCCGGAACGTAGGTTCGGGCGGTCCGAGCACCTCCATAGTGTCGTTGCGGAGCCGGTCCTCGCTGGCAACCGAGACGTTAACGATGCCCGCATCACCGACCTCGGTCTCCCACTCGAAGGTGGCAGTCGTCGAGTCACCGCCACCGAGGGTTATGTCGGAGGCGATGTCAACCTCCTCGCCCTCGACACGGAAGATCACGTCCTGAGTGTCGCCAACTTCAGCGAGGTTCTCCACTCTCGCCGTGATGTCGACTGGATCACCCTCCTCGACGAAGCCCGCAGTTCTGAACTGGACATCGAAGTACGGTTCGTCCAGCGAAATCACGTCGATACCGATGGTCTCTGAGTCGTTGGCTGTTGACGCGGTGACCGGGTGCGTTCCAATGTCCTCGAGTTCTGGCACCCACTCGAAGGTGATCGTGGCGTTCTCACCGCTCAAAAGCGACAGCTCTTCTTCTGTTGGCTCCTCGGCCGCGTCGGTTCCCAGGGTGACGTTCTGTGTGCCACTGACGGTGCCGACGTTCTCGATGGTGGCGTTGGCTTTGACTGGTTCGCCGACGATTCCAGGGTCCTGAGCCGCGATCTCTGTCACCTCGAATTTCGACTGGTTCGCAAGCTCCGGATCGGGTTCGACGACCAGATCTCTGTCCTCGCCGAGATCCAGCTCTTTCAGAACTCGATCACCCCACGGCGTCTCGACAACCACTTCTGCGGGACCGGCAGGCAACTCGACACCCGGATCGTCGAAGCTCCCGCCTGGTCGGCCGTCGAAGTCAGTCCCGATCCATTTGAAGTCACCGAACGTCTCCTCCCGAGGATTGATATCCCGCCAGGTGACGTTCGCCCCCACGACGGGATCGCCTGCCGCGTCGATCACGGTCACGTCGACGTTGTATCCCTCGGGGAACTGGATCGTTCCGATATCGATCTCTGAACCGGGTGTGACGCCATCGAGATCGATCGACTGTGCGGCATAGAGGTCGGCAACGTCGTTTTCGGGGAAGTAGCGGATATCCCGTGCCGGGACATTCTGCTCGGTCGCGACGAGTGCATAGCTCTCGTTTGTCGGAACACCGAGTTCGAAGCTACCGTCTTCCGTCGTCAGGTTTCTGGCAGTCACGTCAATGTCCTCCGGAATCATCTCGTCAGCCGAGACAGTGTGGTTGGCCGCAGGTGTGCCGTCGCGCTGTTTGAGTTCGCCCTGGAGCCAGACTTTTTCCTCCATGCTCACGTTCAGCACCGTCGTCTGGGCCGGTTGGACCGGAACGCCTGCAAACTCCTCGTCGACGTATCCGTCGCGTTCGAACTCGACAAAGTACGTCCTCGGAGGGATCGGTTCGGTCCTGTAGAACCCGTCCTCGTCAGTGAACTGCTCGTCTTCGGTAATGCCCGGGCCTCCCAGGATCTGTCTGCTAACAGTCGCGTTTACGTCTTCGAGGGGGTCCTGGGTCACGCTGTCGGAGACGAACCCTTCGATGTTGCCCGGCGGACTGACCTGAATGTTTCGCTGCACCGGATCGCTGTCGACGATGATGAACCACTCCCCGGCTTGGCCGAGGGTAGTCGGTGTGGACGTTGTGATTACTTCATTCGGCTCCAGTTGCTCGACGAAGACGCCACAGTCAAACAGTACACCTTCTAGCTGACAGTTGACATCGACCTCCCACTCGCCGGGAGCGTCACCGATGTTTCTGACAGTGGCGTTGACCCCGACATTGTCACCTTCTGTTGCCTCTGTCTGGTTCACCGAGAGGTACTCGACATCGAAGATTGCCCCCTCGTCCTGTTCGGTGATCGAGAGCAGTTCTCCACCCTCGTGACCGACGTACACTGCCTCCTCAAGCACCGCCGGCCCAGTCGATGGCGTCGCCTCGATGTCGTGGCTGAACTCGTTGGTTCCACTCGCTGTGTCGACTCCCACGACACGCGGTGATTTGCCGTCGACGGTATCCTCGACGCTTACCGTCGCGATCCCGTCGGCGACGGCTGGCGAATGGCTGATCGACGTTCCGGTCGTCTGGTGCCCCCAGGCGATCGAGCCGTCACTCGCGTCGAACCCGTACACCTGGCCATTCGCGAGCCCAACGACGGCCTCGTTGTCCGCGAGCGCAGGGGAGCCGATCACGTCCGCGTCGGCCTCCCTGTCCCACTGAAGGGCACCACTGGTCGCGTTGATCGCGTACACCGCGGCATCGTCACCAGCAGTCCCAACGTACACCGACCCGTCGGCAAACGCAGCGGAACCATTCACCGGTTCAGCTGTCGCCGTGGCCCACTGTTTACGTTCTGCGTCGGCAACATCCGCTCCCGTCGCCAGCGCATCTACGCCGCTGTCAGTGCTGACGTACAGCCGCTCACCGACGACTGCCGGTACGCCGACGGCATCGTCACTGATCTGGAACGTCCACAACAGCTCTCCATCTGCCGCATCGATTGCGGTTATCTCGTCGCCTCCCGTGGCGTAGACGACGCCGTTAGCGACGGTCACGCCCTCGGTATCGCCAGAGATCGGTTCCTCCCACTGCGTCGTGTCGCCATCGCGGTCGAGGGCAACCACGCTGTCTTCGGTGCCGACAATGACGTACTCGTCGACAGCGACCGGGGCGGTCACGCTTGCGCCGACCGACTCTTCCCAAAGCGTCGCTCCGGTGGCTGCATCGAGTGCCCACACGGTACCGCTGTCGTCACCCGCATAGAGGACGCCGTCGACGATCGCCGGGTCAGTTGGCGTCGCACCGATAGACTCGTTCCACTCCCGATCGACCGCAGTTGTCGGTGAGGTCAGGTCGGGACTATGTCCGGAGTTGGCATCGCCGAGTCCGGCCTGTGACCAGGCCCGCTCGACAGTCACCTCAACCGGTGAGGCGTCACCGACGCTTACGTTCGTCGTGCCTACTCGGTCAATCGGCACCGTCATCGTGACGGTCTCGTCTTCACCGGCCGGAATCTCGCCTGCCTGCTCGTCGACGACGCCGGTATCGGTCACGGCTGGCGAGAGGTACTCTGTCGGGAGGTCATCGTCGGTGTTCTCGACGGTCGCAGTCACCGTGAGCTGCGAGCCAAGTAGCGGTTCGGTGTCCGATACCGTCACGCTCTGGTAGTTGACCTCACCGGTCAGCACCGCGACGGTCGCCGTCAGCGTGTCATCCTCGCTTTGGAGTTCAAGCTCCGTCGCTCCCTCGTCTTGGTCGGTCGTCTCCCAGGACAGCTCGACGGTCTCGCTCTCGGCCCCAGAAAGGGACAGCTCGGTACTATCCAGCACCGCTCCCGTCTCGTCGAGAAGTTCGGTCTCCTGCGTATCGTTTTCGGCACCCAGGTTTTCGACTGTCAACTGTGCACTCACGGTATCGCCCGGTCGAACAGCAGCGTCGATCCGGTCGAGCTCGAGATCGAAGGTCGGTTCGCCATCCTCGACGACCGCCGCTTGTGTGGTCGCTTCTGTATCGTCAGTTGCCACGGAGAAGTTCTGGAGACCGCGGTTCGGCCAGGTCGCTTCCCAGCGTAGTTCGAGCGTGTCGCTTTCCTCGGGGGCAAGCGAGATGTTCTCGACGACATCAACTTCAGTAAGCCCATCGTCACCAAGCGGTTGGGTACTCGCAGCGAACTGGGGCTGGCTCTCAGTTTCCGATGACTCGATAGCCTCGTCCGTAATGAAAAGCGACACGTCCTGTTCGCCGGGGCCGTCACCGAGATTCGTAACGGTGGGTGAAACGACCAGTTCCTCACCCACGGCAGTGACATTCGCCTCGACCTCACTGACATCGTAGTATGGCTCTCCCTCGCCGATGACAGCAAGCGGTTTGCTAACCGTATCGTTTCCTGTCGAGACCACACTCTCGTACTCTCCGGCATCACCCTCGGCGGTCTGCCAGCCGAGTGTTATCGTTCGGTTTTCCCCAGGGTCCAGTTCGAGCTGTGTCGTTTCACGCGCTGTCGTCTCCTCGCGATCATCGGTCTCGAAGCTGACCGACCGCTCCAGTGTTTCGGGATCGTTGTTGGTAACGTCGACAGTCACCGTAGCCTCCTCACCTTCCACGATGACGGCATCAGAGCTGTCGACAGCTTCGAGTGTGAAGCCGTCGGCGATCCGTTCGAGTTCGACATCAAGTTCATCGGGTGACTCTGGATCGACCGTGACCGTTCGTGTCTCCTGTTCGAACGCCGCTGCATCGACGACCACGTCGTAGGTCCCGGTATCGAGCCACAGTTCGTAGCTCCCGTCCGCATCGGTCGTGACGCTCTGGGCAGTGGAACCGTCCTTCTTTGCTGTCACAGTTGCCTCGATCGGGTCACCGGTCGTCTCATCGACGACAGTACCCGAGAGTGTCGGTTCGGCCGCAACATTCGACCACTGATCGGTATGGCCAAGCGTCCCCAGCGCAAAGCGTGAGCTACTGCTCGTGTTCTCCGGCCCAGCAATATCCGTGACATCGAGCCCGTAAACACCACCATCCTGACTACCGACGACGAGCGTGCCGTCGACAACAGTCGGTGACGACCAGACGCCAGCGCCAGTCTCGTAAGACCACACCTCCTCACCGTTCTCGGCGTCGAGCCCGTACACCGTCCCGTCTATACTACCGACGTAGACCGTCCCGTCGATGATCGTCGGACTGGAGTGAAAGTAATCGTCAGCTTCGGTAAACTCCCAATCTTTCTCGCCAGTCGTCGCGTTGACCGCGTAGAACGTATCGTCGTGGGCACCCACATAGACAGTGTCCTCAACCACGGTCGGTGTTGCGGTTACGAAATCGCCTGGTTCGGTGAACGTCCAGTCGACATCCCCGCTCGATGCGTCCAGTGCGTACAGCGTCTGGTCGTCACTGCCAATGTACACCGTCTCACTGTCGACTGTCGCCGAGGAGAAAATCCAGTTGTCGGTCTCGTGAGTCCACTGCTCCTCGCCAGTTTTCGCGTCGAGCGCGTAGAGGTTACCGTCGTTCAGGAAGCTCGTCTGTTCGCGATCCCCGATGTAAACCGTATCCCCGACGACCGTCGGCGAGCCGTTGATCTCGTCTTCGGCATCGAACGACCACATCTCCTCACCGTTCGACCGGTTCAGGGCATACACTGTCCCGTCCCGCGAGCCAACGTAGACGATCTCTCCCTGGACTGTCGGTGAAGAGAGCACCTCGTCGCCGGTCTCGAACGCCCACTCCTGTTCGCCCGTGGTTCCGTCGAAGGCGTAGACGTGGCTGTCGAAACTGCCCACGTAGATCGTTTCGTTGACGACCTGTGGCGAGGAGCGGACCGCTCCGTCGGTCGTGACGTTCGCAATCTCTGTGCCGTCGTCGAGATCGAGCGTATAGAGCCGGTCGTCACTACTGCCGACTAGGACCGTGCTCCTGTCGATGATGGTTGGCGAAGAATCGACCCGATCACCGGTCTGGAAGCGCCACTCGAGACCCTCGCTGTCGAGTATCTGCGCTGTCACGGCGTCTGTTTCGTTGTTGCTGACAACAGTGACCGTTCCGCTGCCGGCCTCGATACCCTCGGTGTCCCACCAGAGTTCGACCGTTTCGGTCTCGCCGCCGTCGACGGTGATCTCGGTGCTGTTGGCTTCCTCGCCGTCGAAGTCGGTGAGCTGGATCTCCTGTGTATCTGTCTCTGTCCCGTTGTTCTCGATCGTAGCGACAACCTCG
>SL_4KL_010_BRINEDRAFT_10000961_pt1 | contig 15583 bp, 11 predicted proteins | sample SodLak_010_BRINE_2_FD_10664 | JGI IMG/M metagenome (IMG submission 10664)
GTGCAAGGCAGGGGCAAGAGGGCACGCAGGACTGCAGGGGAGAGGGGAGGCACAGGGCAAGCGCCCGGCGGCAGCAGGAACGGGGGCGGCAAGGGGGCTGCAGACAGGCCTGGGGCCTGGTCGGACGATGCGCAGGCGATCGCGGCCGCTGCGCTGGACGAGATCATCAAGGCCGAGAGCCAGGGTGCCAACCGGACGCGGAGGTCGCGCTCGCGCAAGCAGAAAGAGCAACAGTGAGGGCGCATTGGGCGCACACATGCAGGAGCAGGAGTTGTGGGGGCGCCCCGGACATGGCCTGCCCCAGGCTGGGCTGGGGGGATGCTTAGCTTGGGTTGTAGCTTGTGAGAGGCTTTAGGCGCTCAGGGCTGGTCATAAACATGTGCTTGCGTGCTTTTCGTCTGCTTCACCCTCACACTTCCACGTCCGACTCACCTCCGAGGCTCAGAGGCTCGGAGGTGCCGCGTTTGTCCATCAAGTTGTATTACACAAGTGAATCGTTCACAATCAGCATTGCTGGGATCTGCCAGTCAGACAAAATGCAAGCACATGTCGAATTCCCACTGATTATACAGACTTATGCCTAGCCTTATTGACACCCGTTTCTTTCTCAAATTTGATTTTAGAACCAACAGGGCTGGGTAATTGTTTCCGGCCTAGGAGGCACCTCCTTTAAGGAGTTCAGAAGTTCCGACCAATCAGTTTTTAATGGGGAAACAATCAGGAGTTGTAGCTGAAAGTCCAACAACGGCAGAAGTCATGTCGATTCCATTACGTAGGCCTTAAACAAAGCACGTTTTCCATCCTGAAATTCACTCATGTTGCACAATTTATGTTGTTCCTCCCAGATGCCTGCCAAGCATTCAATTGCAAGTTGCCTCAACACGCAAAGTATGGGCAGTGCTCATTGGGCACGCAACTGAAACCTCGCAACATTATGCAGAACATGCTTAAGATCCAAACAGAGGTATTTAAGTACTTGCAGGGCCCTTCGCAAAAGAAAGAAAGAAAATAAAGAAAACTACCCTTCGCGCAAAATAATACCCTGAACCAAAACCATGCTGTATGAAACACAAGATGGAGAAATTAACACTCCAAAAGGAAAACTTTTCTTGAAATGTGCTCCTGATGTTAAAAAAAAGAACATGTGGTGTCACGACGATTCTTAGTCAGTGATGAATCATAGTCTTACTGGAGTTGGTTAGTCAGTTGCTTGTATTTCTGGCTGAGCAACAACTGAGGTACTCAGTTTTGGTAAAGTTGTATGGCATGCCATGACGCTTGTTTCTATGTGACGTTGATTTCACCTGACAGTGGGCAGTCAGAACACCCCCTCAGGAGAGATAGTAGGCTGCTATCAGTTTAGGAGAAGGGTTACCCAGGGTCTAGACACTGTATGGCCCTTTAACCAGCAAACAAGACTGAGGATTTCAACGAGGATTAGAAGGGTGACTAGCAGTGCTCCACCCCTGTTCTTGCCAAGGATCAGTAATGATGAGAAGTGGCATAAAATCAAGTTAACATTGGGGTAGTCCGTCAGCCAGATGGGTTGACTACTAGTATTGGCCTTCCTAAGCATTGCCAGCCTGAAGTAGATTCATGATATCTGAAGCATGTCGCTTAACCCTTAGTGCATGAACATAAGTGCCAGCCTGAGGCACCCAGCAGCTGGTTCAGAAGACGCATTGGCAAAAAAAGTCACACCAGGCGCTCGCCTTCATGACCTGCTAGGCAACATTTTACGTTTAATCTAAGCCACGTGGCCTCAAATGTTGACAACTTGTTGAACATAGGGCTCATGCTGGCATGGCACCAGGCGCAAATGCTCGCATGGTACCAGGCGCAAATGTTGACAACTTGTTGAACATAGGGCTCATGCTCGCATGGTACCAGGCGCTGCACGCAGCCCCCTCTAATGCCCAGCCATTTGTGCCTTCAAGTTGCCTTGCTGAGCGCAAAGGAGAGCATCATGCCCTCAAACTTGCAGCGCTCAGGCTATTTTGTTATTAAGCTTTCCTCATCTTCAAGGTCATCTTCAAGGTGCCAGAGGCTTCTGCGCTCCAAACATAGCAAGGTGTCAAACGGCAGCAGCAGCAGCAGCAGCTGGTGTCAGAGGGAGGGGTCAGGTGTGTGCATTAAGTATGTAATTTCTGACAGATGAGGGTCGTTTCTGACATACATTTACAGCATGGCAGTACTGCCAGTGCCTCTAAGTTTCAAGTTGCACACCTTCGATTGTACCAACAGCATGTCAGTGTGCTTTTGTTGGACTGTTTTTTTGGTGCTTGGGAGTGCACGTTGGGCTGCTTACAGGGAAGCAGCCGCTTGCCTGTCTTGCATTACTAAGTAAGCATATTCACAAGTCATGCTGCTGACTCAGCACTCGAAGCACCTTAAAATTTGGTCTGCACCAAGGGACCTCTGTGAGTCCCATGACTTCTCTGTTTGAGGTTGCTCACGCCCATGCCAGCAGTGGCACAAGGTCTTGCATTGGTGTCCGCATGCTTAGCCCTGACATGAACTGATTTCTTTGCTTTGTGAGCCCTTAGCGTATTGCCAGCTTCTATCCAGCCAAAAAAAGTTGGCTACTACATGATGTAAGCAGGGAACTCCTCTGCTCTGGATTTTAGCAGCTGCACAGTTTCAAAGTATGAGTGATACTTTGATATTAGGCACTTGCTACTTCATGCGTCAATGGTATGCCAAGTCCCCTATCCTTATGGCAGCTCCCATGGTCACACAGCTGTGGTGGTAAGGCTACCAAAAGCGCTTTTGGTAGCCTGACCATTTGTAACCAAGGTTGGCAAGAGTGCTGGTCATGGTCAAATTTTCTGCAGCTGTCCTGGAATGGGCATGCTTTCTGCATGATAACTGCAAATGTGCGCCCCAGCTAGCAACTCACATAAATTAACAGCCTATTCTATGCTCACCAGGAAATATACTGATGGAATTCTTCTGAATGGGATTCAACATAATAAATTTTGTCATTGGATGAATCTTTTGGGAATGCTACATGGGGCACAGGATCGCACAAATCTGTCTGTTCAGGAGAAAAGAAAAAAGAAAATAAAACTACGCAGGCGGTTGAACACCCCATGCATCAATTAAGGAAAAGGAGACACATCCTGTTCAAGAGACCCATTAATCACAATTTCAAACTTACCAATTAAACACAATTTCAGTGACTGAACATCATTTGGTTCTAGAGGAATTTAGTGATTCATTACTAAGCATTTTTGAGTGTCTGGTGGACATGGACACACGATGATTCACGGACCTAGGTGCCTTCTTTCCCATACTATGGAAACGTCTTAATTAGTAATTGATGTAGGAAGATGGGGGAAGGAGGAATGACTCTTTGGATGCACTGCCTACACTGTCTTTCTAAACTATTTTCTTCAATTCATCGTGGCAATGTCATCAACTTCATGATGCTTTATCATCACTGTAAATTTATTCAAAAGAAATGGGGTACCAAAACAGAATTTTGGGTGGAACACACATTTCAGCCACATTCCTGATGGAGACACCAAGATGGTGTGCTTCTACGCAAAGCAAATTTAAGATTGATGTTCTGGAGGCGTTCTGGTGGTGCAGAATGATGTATCATGGTGGCTGATGACAGGCGCATTGGCGGCGATGATATCCAAAACTCGAATCATTACAGAGGTTCACGGGATTGTCCATTTCAACTCAACATTTGTCTTCTGGTGGTGTCAATACCATTGTACTAATAGCATTATGGTATTAATAAGATCTCCGAAAATTATGGGCATGCACAGAGATTTGCTCAAGGAGCCTGCTCTGGTATTCTGTTCGTGATGTTTCCTTTCATGACCACGTGGATCTATTAGCCGCTACAAATTTATGTTTTGGTTTTTACGAGCAGCTTCATCTAGCTGGGCTGGGCTGAGCTTCAGACATGCGCTCACAGCATGCAAGTTTAACTTGCATTTTACATAGTATAAGCTGGGGAATGAAAAAGGACACTTCTGCAAAGAATAGTCTTTTTGAAACGCCTTATGTAACTTAAAGCATACAAAATAGCTGGTCTGTTCATCATGCAAGGCTTCGAGAGACTTGCAATCAAACATATTGCTTCAGTCTTTCCAAGCACCTAGAAGCAGGTCAAGCATACCCATCACATCATAACAATCTACACGCACTTATTCATCCCACATAGGCATATACACATAGGGATATGTTCTTAAAAATGCAAAACTGAGATAGAAGGCTTACCATCCTTACTGTAAAGAGGAATTTGGCATTGGAATTTTTGCATTGGAATATGGTTTGTAATTTACAGGTAGATGACTGATGTGCCTTCCAAGAAGAGTGCCCATGATGGAAATCAAGAAGTTTGGCAGGCCTTACAGGTTGAACATGATAATGGACACCACTACCAATTGAGCCAATGTGGATACAACCATGTCCACATTCCAAGCAGCTTATACCTCAGTATGAATAGCTGAGAATATGGTCGAGCAGGATACTGAAGGACCCCAATACGTGAGCTTCCCACGCTCCATATACAATACATTTCAAGAGAAGGTTTGCAAAATGACAATGGTTGTATGATGCTCCATTTCTAGGAGCTCCTTATCATTGTTGTACATCTCAATGGCACCTGTGCTTGAGAAGATATTCAAATCGGAGCCTCATTTAGCCTGATGGGCCTTCCATACCACTTCCTGCAACAAATCACTCAGCCATGATCCCTCCAGGCCAGAAGTATGTGGTTGCCGATTCCCTACTAAGCCCCTCCCTGGGACTGCTGCTCCCTCCTTTTGTCGTAATGAAGCAAGAGCAGTTTCTGCTGCGCGCAGTGTGCTGAAAGTAACAAGCATAGATTGGCCGTTTTCTCCACCATAGTAGCGCTGCTCTGTGTCAAGCTGTTGGCATTGTTGCTTGTGGAAGCTGATCTGGCTGTGCCTCTGGGTGGTGGGCTGGGTGCTCTGGAAGGAAAGGAGCTGGTCCATGCTTGATGCAATGCTTCGATGGATGACCCACCTGCTCACAACAAGCACCAAAATGGGATTTAGATGCATTGCAATGATCAAGCCTTGGTGACTTGCTTGATGATGGCAAGCGTATGAGGCACTTGCGCAAGATTACATTGCCCTCTTTTGGATTTGGCTATTGGCCCTTGTGCTTTGACTTGCAGGTCTGAAACAACACAATCGAGCTTGGATAGGTCGCGTGGCAATCAATTGGGCTGTAATTGAACTTCCAGGTAAAGGACCAAAATGCCAAAATACGACCTTCAAGTGGTGAAGTTCACGATCTTCTTAATATGCCACTCTCACATTGAGGCTCAGTAAAATGTCTTCAAGCAAGCAGGAATTGAAAGTTCTTGCCAATAATATGAAAAGACACCAAAGGATGAATGCTAGTGATCCTCCTGATCCTCCTGAAGCTGCATACTTATCTAACCAGCGCATGCATCAAATGCTGGAGATCCTTTGCCACATGAGCATACTCTAGAGGTGGTATGAGTGACACAGGCTGAAATAAGCCTCCTGAAATCTCTTCAATTGCCCCTTCTTAGGTAAGTCTTGAACTTGGGACCTCACGCTGTGAGCACAAGCGCTGAGATGCATGTGCCCCACACACCAGTAAAGGAAGTTGCAACCATTTCTGTTATCCCACTATTGAACGTATAATGTTAATCTTCAGCTCTTACCTCCTGTTGTTGTGGACCTCAATGAGGATGTTGAAAAATGGGGTCCCCCTCCTTCTCAGCTTGATTTTCTCCCCATTATTGCTGCGCTTTGCCTCATCATCTCCCAAGGTCACCGACTGCAAACAGAGATTAAGAATTGCCAGTCCTAAAGGTCCTAAAAAATGCTAACAATTTGTTTCAGGCAGCTCCTTGCAAGCAACAAGTTTTAAATGGAGCTTCACCGTCTATGTAAGGGGAAAAGGAAACAAAAAGCTCAACTAATGCCTTAGCCCACCTCCACTCCCCCAAGTAGGGGCAGGAGCTCTGGGTTTTGCACAAGAGAATGGATGTCATTCCCATGGGCTGTTGCGACCATCCTGACACCCCTTTGTGAGATTGTCATTGCAGCCTGCACTTCCTGCAAAACACAGAAAGAGTATAGATACCAAGCAAGGATATACTGGCAATCTTGTAACTTTTTCAACATCGGGCTGTAGCTTATGCATTGAGGTCCCTTTACCCAAATGAAACAAGCAGAAATCTTTCAAAAATCTCGTGAGTTACTTGAGTATTCTAACTAATTTGATCATTTACTTTGTAGCTAATTTCCACATTCTTGGGACGTATCATGCCTCAGGCACAGTATTTGGCAGCTTTAAGCCTATGCAAAGTTGTTGTATACTCTTCAATTGTCCAATAATTTCGAATTCTGCTTAATTTCGATATCAAAGGATGTAAGTAATGTCCATGCACATACAGTGAGAAGCTTGTGTGGGCTAAGGAGGCAGAAACCTCCAGTCCCCATCAGTATCATCATGGTAATTGCTTTGAGCTGAATATCATGATGTCAATTATTGTGCATCATATCATGTCCTATTCTGTAAACTTGCTCTTGTAAGAGTATTTAAGCCTTCGCTTAGTTTATATGCATGATCAAATACTGTACATAACAAACTGCTGTAAGTTCACTTGGAGTGTCAAGAGGAAATTTCTGCACCTTTGGGCCGGCAGCAATTAAAAGAATGGTGTCACACCATATTGTGTATTTGCCAAATTGTCGTGAAAAACTGTGCTTGAGATCAGACAGTTGCTGGTTTGAGATATTTTGCTGAGCCTGCTTTGGGTGTGCTGGGGATGATTAGGCCCCTGGCTCAATCTTGCTTATAAAAAACCTTGCGTGTCACACATATAGGTAACGGTATATACCTTAGTGTCAATTAGCAAACGACAGTGATTTGGCATGACATTGGATCAAAGCGCAACAAGTAGCTTTGTGTATTTCTCATGCTGCTGGGCTAGAGCCTGTCAAAATTTGGCATGGATTTCACTCTCAATTCAGTTAGTTTCTGCTTACTCAGGGCACCAACTAAGGTGTTGCACTGAGTTCCTTTGCCTGTGAGCTGAGGGGGGAGAGGGAGGCAATCTAGCAGCTGGAGCTAGGCTGCTTATGCTTAATGCGTGCTTCAGGCACAGTCTCCCTGTGCCTGGAAGCTTTCAACCTTATTTCTTTAAACACATGCTCAAAATGAATGCATCAAAGACCTTCCAGTGTGTACACCTTTGCGGTCGAAGGGAATGCAACTGCAGTTTCAGGGGGGCTCTTTTTCTCCAAGTCTTCCCCATGAACGGCCCCCCTTGAACGGTCTCACTAAACTTTCCAGCGCAGCTCCGCATGTTCTGAGCAGCTAGGGTGGTTTAGAGAACCCTAGGGGGTTGTCCCAGAGATGCGGGTCCCAGCCCACTGCTGCTGGCTCGCCTGATGGAATTTCAGGGTAATTTCAGGGATATTATCAACCATATGATATCAACAATTACTTTTAACAACATTAAAACCAAGATTTCATTGGTCGCCTTCACCTGCAAAAACCTGCACCTCAATTTCATTGAAACAAGTACTATGAAATTTGTTTTAACTAATGATATATACCCCACACACTCCTACCGTGCCTGCGGCAGCTGCAGAAGGGCTGCAGAAGGAATAGGCGCCTCCATGTCTCACCTTCACCTCTTTGCCAGCACTTCGGCCTGTCACTCACTTTTAAAAGTGAGGAATAGGATAATAAGAAGATGAAAAATTGGTGATTTGTGCTTGTAGGAAAGAACGAGATTTTTCTGTGACACTCCTGTTTAGCCGGCCTCCGCGCAGTTTCATCACACCCCGGTTTGACTCAAGGGTGCGGAAGCTAAAATGATAATTTTAGACTCCCTGAACTCACGGGTAAGTGAGCTGCGTGAGCGTAGCTCATTCTTCCACTGTGACTATTTTTCCTCCCTGCACCCTGGCCCACAAACAGATCCCTCCCCGCCTGCTTGACATTGCCAGATGCAGCAACAAATCAGCTTTATGTTGCACTTTTCAAGACAAAAAATGGTGCAGGGGTTGCAGAAATAAGTTTGAGAAACAAGTGCGCGCGCTAAGTGAGACAGTTAGGCTTGACAAAGGGTGGGCCGTTTGTGGGGACGATCTCCAACTTTCTGCACTTATAAAAAAGTGTGGAGGCGTACTCCTTATCTGCATGCTCAGTGCAACCTCGAGCATTGAGCAAAAAGTGCCCCAAGGCCATGGTCACACACTTTTTTTTCACTTTTTTTACTTCACACGACCCCAAAAAAGTGAAAAAATCGCGGTCACACGCGAAAAAAATTCCAACCCCAAAATTTCACTCTTTAATTCGAACCCCCAAAGTGCAGTTTTCACTTTTTTCACTTTGGGCGAAATTGGGAGGTGGTCTCAGGAGGCCCCCAGGCAGGGTCCCAATCGTGCATTTCCCCTAGAAACCCCTTGTTTGGGGTTTTGTACGTCGGAAAGAACATTTACCTCAGGAGAATGTCTGAGGAGACAAGGTTTTCCTACATGAATTACACACGTGCACGGGCATAAATCACGTGATTTATGCAGCTGCAGCACGAGCAGCTAGTGCACTAGCTGGTGATGATTCTCCAGGCCTACAGTGCACTGAGATGATGTCTTATGTATGTGTTTGCCAGGCTTACACTTGCGGGGTGCCAAATGTGGTGAAAAATGTCAGGCAAATAGATCTATTTTTCATGATGGCCACTTGTGCAAGGGAAACAAAGAAGTTATCACGTGTTCGCCAATCGCAATAGCCACGCTCTGCTAATTCTCCAGTATCCTGCCCTGGCACTCTCCCCTGATGGCTCAGGGTTAACCGACTGTCATGCAAGACCTTGCAGGCCATGAGCCAAGTGCTTAAATGAGGGCGTTTGTAGCATCGCAGGCTCCTCGTGAGCAGTGCAGTCTGTGGCGTATTGCTACCCAATTGTGGCCTGTCGCAAAGAACAAAGACCAAAGCCTATTGCTGAAAAGCTAGGAAACATGAGTATATGGTTTGCAATAATAATACCAGAAGGGTTGTCATGGGGGGAGTGCTGCAGGTGGATACACCTGCCCCATCTTGACCAAAGATGAACTCATTCAGCCTTGAATGGCTGCACACCCACCCAGGCCCACAGGGTCAACCATTCCACCTGGTATCAATGCAGCTTGTTTTGAAGGATCATTCAAAAGGCCTCTGCTCTGCTGCGTGCCTCAGGAAAATCCCAGACCAGCCATTTGGAGGATGAAATGCACTTCTTTGGACATGACTCAAGGTGGCCCAGGCTAATTCTGAATTTGGCTAATTCTGAATTTGGAGGATGAAATGCACTTCTTTGGACATGACTCAAGGTGGCCCAGGCTAATTCATGAAATGCACTTCTTTGGACATGACTCAAGGTGGCCCAGGCTAATTCATGCAAAACACATCAGTATATGTCTGCCTCATGCAAGCCACAGAGCCAGCCACTGAGTCTCTATAGGCCTCCCTTGCTCCTGCATTTTCAGCTTCCTCCACCTGCCCTCCCTCACAGAGGCCTAGGCACCTTACCCCAATTATTCTCCCCTTGCTATTGTGTCATGTTGTGTTATCGCCGAATCATTGTTACCGTCCATTTGTAAGTATTTGGGTGATTTTATTGGCTGTTGCGATTAGATTGCTCGCTTCTTACGAAAGTAACCGCCCCTGAGGCACTGGCCACCCCGCCAGGGGCCTGGCGTCCCCACGTGACACGTCTTGGTTGGATCTGAGTAAGGATGAGAGCAGAGAGGCAGCAGCATCTGCTGAATATGGACAGGCAGCAGCAGTTGCATATGCCCTGACGCAGAACCAGCTAGAAGGGCGCAGCATCGCATTCAGGTCTTGATGGCCACCCTGACGGGCCACCCTGACGAGTGAGAACGCCTTGCCTCGCCTCATACCACTCAGACAAATTTTCTTCTTGATGTAGCAATTCTTCATGATGTGGATTTGGCATGGCAAGGCGATGCTTTGGCGAGTGTAGATTACAATGGTAGAGCACAAACACAATAGATTTGCACGGCCTGTGGGGGGCCCAGCAAAGCATCCTGAAATAGAACCCCCAAAAAAACAAGTGCCACCTTTATTGTGGTGCATCATCTAAGCAATTCAGCGTGAATCCCAAGGGAGCAACCCTGGCATGCATGGAGTGTGGACTAAATTGAACTGCCAAGGATGAAAAAGTGTAGTTGCTTTGTTCCTCGTGACACAAAAATGAACAAGAATCTTAGGTGTGCATAGGCTTACCTTGCGAGTTCCAATCTCGTCCACAACAAGTACATCGGGGCAGTGATTTTGCACTGCCTCCACAAGAACATCGTGCTGTAGATCACGGTGTGGAACCATGAACCTTCTTGCACAGCCAATGCAGGGGTGTACATCATCTGCATCACCTGCTTGGCGATGCATGGTAAGGACTGCGTAAGGTTTGTTATACTGGGACAAAAATCCTTAGATGCAGTATGCTCCTGTTGCATTGTTAAGAATCTTGTGCAATTGAGGCGAAGCATGTAAAATGTTGCAAGGAGCCTATTGACATCATGTGAAGGGATGAGAGAAATGACAATGAGCACAATAAATCTCAAAGATTTTGGATTTGCATGGGCAAAATCTGGATTTACACACCTGCAACTTCATTTGATGTATCAACAACTATCACAGCCTGGTGCATGACATCAGCTAAAATCCGAGTGATGTCTCTCAGGAGCGTGGTCTTGCCAGCCCCAGGTCTGCCTACTATGAGAATGGAGTCACCAGCTGTTGTGTCTCTTGGGCTGCAAGGAAGTAGGCACTGGAGCATGAAACTTTGAGCTTCAAACACATTTTAATAATTCAGAGAACAGAGGCATTGTACTTTTATAAAGACGCACCAGAATCAAATCATCATCACGACTCCCTAAAAGCAACATTGAATGGTGCAACTTCTTTTGTTGAAAGCGATGATACAACTTTCTTCAAAGCCCCGACTTGGAGACTTTGCAGCAGAAGCGTCTCAAGGCCATCCTAACAGAGATACGGTATGATGGAGTATTCTGCTTACATTGTTCCTTATAATTTACCTACCAAGCCATTTCAGGGGAAGCAGTCTTCCAATTGGTTGTACGGGGGAAATTCAGAAAATTGAACTTTGAGCAAATAATTTGATATTCCATTTTAAGCTCAAACCAATAGCAGCTATAAAAAGTCATAACCTGGCAGTCAAGGAGCATCATACCTCAGCAGATCAGTGAAAATCCTGGCCACACCAGGGATATGCCTCCCTGCACGATAAGTGGTGGTCAAATGCAAGCATGTGACAACTTTTTCAGATGAACCAATAACAGGGGTTAAGAACTCGAAGAAATTATAAACAAGATAGTGCCATTGTTATAAGATAAGCAAGAACAATGGAAACAATGGCATGCACGCAGGCTTTCTTTTCAAGATTATTCACCTATTCTGTACGTCAAAGCATGTACCTCCCCCTCCTTGTTTCTCATGCCGCTTATCCTGCATAGATACATGCAAGGTAATGCAGACTATTTGCACATAGTTGTCCCCGCGAATGGCTCAACCCCCTCCAAGCCCCATTATCTCACTTAGAACACACACTTATGTTCTGATTGTTACTTTTCATTTTATCCTGAAATAACACCAGAAAGCATACTTTTTGCTTTTAGGAGATAAGAAAGTGATTAGATGGTGCAGGCTTTGGTCGGGAAGTTGATTTGCATCGACTGGCTTTACCGCATAAGGAGTTGGGTGTAAAGCTTTCTAGTGCTTTCACTTGATCATGGTGCTGCTAAATATGGATCGCTTTATTCCTTGTGAGATGCCATTCAATGATGGTGCTCAAAGCAATTGTAAGTATAATTGTTAAATGACAGGCCAAAGCTACAAGGCAATAACTTACAAAGCCTCAACACCACAACCATTTTTTGGAATCATCTTGCAAAATGCACCTCTTGAGCAAATCCATGTAATACTTCAAGACAAAAATCCAGAAATACATCCATACGTGTATGAGTGGCAGTACTGGTGAAAATATAAACAACAAAACAATATCTGAGGCCGTCCTGCGCCTAATGAAAAAATACATAGCACATAACTCCGATAAGTAGCGGTGCTGAAATCCCTACTTGTTAGGAAATTGCATTGCCTGCCTCCAGGTTGTGCCTGGAAAGGGTATGCATGAAGCACTTTCTCCTTAACTATGCACAGGCACACACATGCATGCGCTCACACATACACCTTTGAACTCATGCACACGGACTCTTTAACATGCGCAAACACATGCAAACAGTCACTCATTCAAAGAGCACGTGATCATGGTGCCAAATTAGGATGGTAGTGCCGTGTATAAGGCTCACTTTTCACAAGCTGTAAGGCTCATTGCTGCATTCTTCATGGATTTGATTAAATCCATACCCTCAAAGCAATTCTTTTGTTCAGAACTCACCGATGCAGGGTCCCAGGAATACCCATGCGACCATCACTACCAAATGGGCTGCGGGCTTGGACTGCTGCCTGCGAGTGAATTGTAAGAAATAACTGTTAAGGTGCACAAGGCATTCATTGTAAATCTTTAACTCAAGGCCTGAAACCCACCCTCGGGAACCTAAAAAGGCTCTTGCTTTTGGATAAATGACATCCATCATCCCTGATGACTATCTTAGGAATTATTGTGCTCCCTAACTAACACAGTTACAGGTAGCCAGCAACAAACACACATTAATAATGCTGAGTGACTATTGAAAGCAGGTCACCTTCCACCCACCATGTTTGTGTGGCCCTGCCTTGCAAGCACCAAAAGTGAGATGGCCTCTGCAACAGAGACCTGTAACACAGCGCAGCACATGTCAAGTAACATAAGTAAACAATTTGCAAGGTTTTAGCAATGAGCACTGTATTGCTTTCAGTAAGACACAAGTAAGATGCAAGTAGAGAGAGGCCAGGTTTCTTTGTGTGTGCTTGAAGCCCTGGAAGTTGTATGTTGGCAAAGTCATGAGTTAACATTTGCAAAGCTCTCTGCAAAATCAACATTTTGGAAGATCCTTTGGCTGGAAAAGTGCATCTCACGTACCTTATTGATATCTAATGTGCACATGTGCATGATTGAACCGGCAGTCATTGAGAACTGGCAGTGCTAGCTCACCTTTATTGGCAACTTCTGAGGCACATGTCCTTTGAAACGCAGTTGCACAAATCGTCCCTCGTCGACAGCTATCTCCATCAGCTGCTTGTCGGGGCCAAGCCGGCTTATGACCTCTGTTTGCAGCCTAGCAAAAGCAGGAATGGTTGCCAGATAGTGATGGGGGGTGCTAGACCTTGGGGTTGTGCCCAAGGAACAAGTCATTGGCATCAATTGCAGTGATGAAGTGTTTGCATGATGCCATATGCTTTACACACATCAAGTCCTGACACAGAAGATAAGATTGAGGTGAAAGAAATGGCGCCTGAGCGTATGGTGATGGTGCCTGAGCACATGATGATGCTTTGATAACCACAGGTGTTATCCGTTTCCTTTGGTCCTGGGATCCAAAAAATAGCATCCGCGTCTTTTCTTGCGTGAAGAGCCATGGGCAGCTGCTCACTTACTGCGGGGGCAGGACGTCCACAATGGTGGCTACATCTTCATCAACCACTTCCATTTCTGCTTTGCTGCTGCCCTGATTTTTTGAATCCTTGCCTGCCTCCTTATCCTTGGTGGCTGCCCCTTTAAACTGTCCATTTTCGTCCAAGCCTGGCATGAAAATGCTGTATTCTGGTGCCCCATTCTCACCAAACTCCATTTTAAATACTGGTACCGTATCAGGCGGAAATGGCTGAGCCTGACCCAAGGAACCTATTTGCTTGCCGGCTCTGAAGTACTCCCTCAAAACTGAAAGCCAAGCAGGGTGCAAAACATTGGGCTCCTGAACTTCTGCTTGTTGGAGGTCTGCCTACAGGTAATACAAGTTAGAATCTTGGGTGCGGTAGACCTTGGTGTGGCTGTGATCAAAGATTTTCAAGTGCGTTTGCAAAATGTGCCTCTCTGTGAGTTTTTCCAAGAGCTTCTCATGCAATGATGCCCAGGCTTGGACCACGCAGGCAAGTGAGCATCAATTTTGCCAAACTTCACAATTCCTTTGCATTAAACTTGCCTGGAATTGGCTCAGGGCAAGCGCGAGCCTGGAGTCTAAGGAATTGAGGTGCTTTGCAATGTCTAAAAGGTGAACCACATCCCCTGTTGCGTAGGCTATGGCATCTTGGCTCATGGGGCGCTCCATCCAAACGGAGTCCCTACAAAGCATCAATGGAAGCTTGAGCCCACAGTGAAGGTACCGCATCAAGGTTGTCAACTGGGGGTGCGCACTCGAGCTGTTACCACCTAGTGATGCATGCATGTACCACAATAGTACCTAGTGTATTTACTAGGTCTACGTAGACTACAATAAGCAATACTTCTTAGATTCCATGATACGTGCGCCTGAGGCCAGTAAAATTTCTTATAATTGGGCAGGAGTAGTGCAATATCAAGCTTCTGATGCTCTAGCGCCAGGACTGAGGCATTTTTCACAAACACCTCCACAAGGTGTTGTGTATTTGTAAAGAAGAGAGCGCAGAAAATACCAAGAGTGATTCAGCATTAGTGATTCAAAACATCTTGTGGCATACCATCTCCCCAAGCAGGCAATGCCCAACCCTCTGGTCACACCCCAGCTAATGTGCTCTCTCTTTCTGTTTGCAAGCTCAACCTGCTATACTTGGTATAGCATGTGAGTACTTAAATGGAGCATTTTTATACATAGCATCTCATGCCCACTTTAAGCGCCCTTGCTATGCATGCAGCTCTTCAAGGTATAAAGTGGATCTGGGCCTTCAAATTCACTACAGCAAAGATTACTTCCTGGAAGAATGTTCATTTCAGATGAATACTTGCTTGTTTGGGTTGCGCAAGCCCTAAGAGTATGTGCACATCTGTGTCTGCAGGAGTGCATGCACATGTTCACGCACTTGTGCCTGCTTAAATGCAATTCCTTACTTGTACATGCTCTTCTTGGTTCAAAAGAATCTCCGCCTTACCCCTTCTGTTTGTTTGCCCAGGCTCTCTTCAGCTGCGCAGACTCTGAGAAGCCACATGTATCTAGCAGGTGAGCCAATCCAACGCGCTGCCCAAGGCAGCCATCATCCTCTGGCATGCCACTAGGCGCAGCTGAACTGGCAGCAGAGGAGCCTTTGAGAGTGAGGACAGACAGCTGGCTGAGAGCATAGGCGATCTGGGTGTCCAACACGGGAGCAACAAAAGAACCGCAGGCTTGGCGCAGGCAGGAAGTGTCCTGGCAATCAAGCACACAGCAACAAAGAAGTAAATGAAATATCCAGGCAATTGAGCAAGCAGCAACGAAGAAGTAAATTGTGAAATGTGTTTGGGAATCTGCGTGGGCATCACGCATGAGCTTGTGCATAAAGGATGCAGGCAGCAGGGTTTAGAAATACCGTCATAAGCACAACATAACCACATCAGCAGCAACTCAGGCAACACAGCTGGACGCTATATCCAAAGCAATATTGTGCCAGAGGAGCGGGATACTGGTCGAATAGCCTT
>SL_4KL_010_BRINEDRAFT_10000962_pt1 | contig 15583 bp, 11 predicted proteins | sample SodLak_010_BRINE_2_FD_10664 | JGI IMG/M metagenome (IMG submission 10664)
ACCTACCCTCACCTACCCTGACCTGACCACGCCGCCGAACGGAACTCGACAGGCCGAAGACAGGCGTCGGAAAACAGCGGTCAATTTCGGATACACGTCAGAAAGCGAAACAAATGCGCGCATTTGTCTGTCGTTGTGTCGCAGCAAACGTGTGTTGGGATGTAATCACGGTCGCTTCGGCGCTCTACCCGGCCGAACCGCAAGAACTTTTATTCGTATTCCAATTGAAATACGAAACAGATGGCCGATGGGCTCAGCACCGACGCGTACGACGCCCTTGTCACCGCCGCGGAGACGTATCGCGCTGTAATCGTCGTCAGGCTTGCCGGGGAGGCGGGACTGCGAACCAGTGAAATCACCCGCGTCACGCCGGGGCATCTTCGAGAGTTTAACGCCGGATCGGAGGTGTCTCTTCTTGCAGTTCCCACGGACGCTGACAGGGCGGAACACAGCGATCCCGACGCGTCATCGATCGACCGCGAAACGGTCCTTCCGTCGTCGCTCGCGGCAGAGCTCAAACGGTACGCGGATAGTACGGGGCGCGGTGATGACGATCCGTTCGTCGGCGTCTCCCCACGGCGTATCCAGATGATCGTAAGCGAGACGGCCGACCGCGCGGCCGATCGGACCGAGGGTGTGATTCCCGCAGACGTGACGCCGCGCGATCTCCGTGCCACCTTCGCACGCCGGCTCCTCGCTGATCGCGGTGTGAGCCCTCACGCCGTGCGGGAGGCCGGCGGCTGGGAGTCGCTGGGGCCGCTCGACGATTACCTCGGACCCCTTGACGGAGATGCCGTCGCCGACGCCGTCGTTGACGCCGTCGCTGACGATCGTTCGTCGGCTGCAGACGCGGCTGCGGTGGCCCCGTCGCGAGACATGGCCGCGTTGCCAGGATTCGAAGCGATCCTTGACCCCGGCGACTCGGCGGAAGCGAGCGGATCGGATGAGACGAACAGCCCGGACAATTCAGACGACGCCAGTCCGCTCGCCTCTGTTCCGGACGCTCTGACTGGCGGGGATCGATGGACTGAGGCGTGGGTCGTCCGCGGGTGGGCCGGTGGAGAACTGGAGGAAGTAGTCGGTGCGGCAGGCGTCGACTCGGAGACGCTCGTCGACCGTGGTGCAACCGGCGACGGTCCGTGGCGTGCGGCAATCGACGAGTGCGAGCCCGTCGCGAGCGATGGCCACTCAGTAGCCACAGGTCGACCGTCGCTCGCGGTTCCCGTTCGATACGGGGAGGTGACACACGGGGTGTTATGTCTCGTTGCTGCGACGGACACGCCCGTCTCCGACACCGAACGGCGCGAGCTATCGATCCTCGGGCGGTGCCTCGGGTGGGCGGTGACCGCCAGACGATGGCACGATCTCCTCCACTCCGACGCAGTCACCGAAGTTGCGTTCAGAACTGCGGATAACGGCGCCTTTCTCGCCCGTTTGAGTGCGAACCTCGGCTGTCGGATCGAACTGTCCTCCACCGTCTCAGTCGACGACCGAATCTCCCAGTTTTATCTCTCGATCGAGGGCGCCAGGCCACAGGATATCGCGGATGTCGTGACCGACGCGGCGGGTGTCTCGGATCTACGTGTGATCGAGACCCGTGAGGGTGGCTGTTCCGTCTCGGTCCGTGTCGAGAGCGGCTCTGCCGTGCGCGTGTTGACCGAACATGGAGCGACCGTCAGAGATGCGACTGCCGCCGACGGCAGCGTCCGCATCGTCGCTGACCTCCCCGAAGGCGCGGATGTCCGCCCCGTCGCTGGCGGGCTCCGCGCAACGTTTCCCGACGCTCGGCTTACGAGCAAGGAGTCTGTCGCCCACTCGCCGCTCACCGAGTCATCGCTGTCGGAAAGCGTCGCTGACCGGTTCACGGAGCGCCAGTGCGCCGCGCTATCAGCCGCGTACCACGGCGGTTACTTCGACTGGCCTCGCGGCAGCACCGCCGAGGAAGTGGCGGATTCGATGGATATCTCCTCACCGACGTTTCATAACCATATCCGAAAGGCCCAGCGCGCGCTGCTGGATGGCCTCTTCGAGAACGATCGGCGGCGGTAAGCGTCGAAGTTACTCGTTGTCATCGACCGCGACTGAGAGCGCTGGTCAGTCGGCCACACCACAGCCTCGTCGAATTCATCACGATTTTTCGTATTTAGCGTGAGCGTTTATATGGGCCGAGATCGATTGAGTACGTCCGTACCATGACAGAGGGTGACGGCCAACTGGAAGCGAGGTTGGAAGAGCAGGCGGTGTTCGAGCCATCAGAGACGTTCTCAGCACAGGCGAACGCCTCGAATCCGGAGATCTACGAGGAGTTCGACGAGAACTGGCCGGAGTGTTGGGAGGCGGCCGCCGATCTGCTCGACTGGGAATCGGGATACGACCAAGTGCTCGACGACAGCAATCCGCCGTTTTATCAGTGGTTCACCGACGGGAAGCTAAACGCGTCGGCGAACTGCCTCGACCGGCACCTCGATGAGCGCGGCGACGAGGCCGCCATCGAGTGGGTCGGCGAGCCCGTCGACGAGGACGACCGCACCTACACCTACGCGGAACTCCACCGCGAAGTGAACGAGTTCGCGGCCGCGCTCCGCGAGCAGGGCGTCGAGGAAGACGATGTCGTAACGATGTACATGCCGATGATCCCGGAGCTACCGATCGCGATGCTGGCGTGTGCTCGCATCGGCGCGCCACACAGCGTCGTCTTCGCCGGGTTCTCCGCGGACGCGCTTGCGACGCGGATGAACGCGGCGGAGTCGGCGTATCTCGTCACCTGTGACGGCTACTACCGCCGCGGTGACCCACTCGACCACCTCGACAAGGCCAACGAGGGACTCGCCGGCGTCGATCACGACACCACGACGGTCGTCGTCGACCGGCTCGGCCCGAACGGGGACGACTTCGGACACGACCTCGGCGACGACCAGCTTGACTACGACGACCTGATCGACGATCACGCGGGCGCGGAGGTCGATCCGGTCACCCGCGATGCCGAAGATATGCTGTTCCTGATGTACACCTCGGGGACGACCGGGAAGCCGAAAGGCGTGAAACACACGACTGGAGGGTACCTCTCGTGGGTGTCGTGGACCTCGCAGGCGGTCCTCGACATCAAGCCGGATGACACGTACTTCTGTTCGGCCGACATCGGGTGGATCACGGGCCACTCGTACATCGTCTACGGGCCGCTCGCGCTCGGTACGACGACGATGATGTACGAGGGGACGCCGGATCACCCCGAGCGCGACCGGCTTTGGGAGATCGTCGACGAGTACGACGCGACCCAGCTGTACACCGCGCCGACGGCGATCCGTGCGTTCATGAAGTGGGGATCGACTTTCCCCGACCGCCACGACCTCTCGTCGCTGCGGCTGCTCGGGACGGTCGGCGAGCCGATCAACCCCCGCGCGTGGAAGTGGTACTACCAGCATATCGGGGACGAGGAGTGCCCGATCGTCGACACGTGGTGGCAGACCGAGACCGGCGGGATGATGATCACGACGCTCCCCGGCATCAAGGATATGAAACCCGGCGCCGCGGGGCCGCCCCTCCCAGGGCTCGACGTACAGATCCTCGACACGCTCGGCGACGAAGTCGAGGCGGGGAAGGCCGGCTACCTCACGGTACAGAAGCCGTGGCCGGGGATGCTCCGGACGCTGTACAACAACGACGAGCGGTACATCCAAGAGTACTGGGCGGAGTACTCCGATACGGACAGCGACGACCCAGACGACTGGGTGTACTTTCCGGAGGACGGCGCCAAGATCGATGACGACGGCTATATCACCGTTCTCGGTCGCGTCGACGACGTACTCAACGTCTCCGGCCACCGGCTTGGAACGATGGAAATCGAGTCGGCGATCGTCGGCGTCGAAGGCGTCGCCGAGGCCGCCGTCGTCGGCGGCGACCACGAGATCAAAGGCGAGGCCGTCTACGCGTACGTCACGACCGAAGACGGATACGAGGGTACCGACGAGCTTCGCAACGCCATCATCGCGGGCGTCGAAGACGCCATCGGACCGATCGCCCGACCCGAGCAGGTCGTGTTCACGCCTGATCTCCCGAAAACTCGGTCCGGCAAGATCATGCGCCGCCTACTGGAGAACATTGCCGATGGAAAGGAGCTCGGCAACACCAGTACGCTCCGGAACCCGGAGATCGTCGAGGAGATTCAGAAACAGGCGAGCGACTGAGACCGCGCGTCGAATCGCGGGCGGTCTCGGGCCGGCGGCTGCTTGCACCGGAACATAGCCAACAACGAGGTGTACACGCAAGGTAGGGATACGATATACGCAACCACGTCACACGAAAGCACAGCACACGAAACACGGCAGACGAACGCAACACACGCTGAAGCGCCACACGAAAACGCGGTCAACACGGGTACATCATTTATGTCAGACAGCGACAGACACGATCCTTCGCAAAACGGGGCGATAGGGGATCGATCCCCCTCGGCCCGCACTGACGGAGGGATGACCGATGTCGAACGAGAACAGGAGACTGATTATCTTGAAGTCGAGATCAACCTCTTGCGTCCTGCGACGCCGTTTATGAAAGATCACCTCCGCGTGATCTGGATCGGCTTCGGGGTCTGGGTGATCACGACTTTTGGACCAATCACGGCGACGCGGATCGCGCCGGACCTAATGACAACGGCCATGCCGGTGATCGGCTTCCCGTTCCACTACTTCGCAATCGCCATCGGTGCGCCGGGTGCCGCGCTGCTCCTCTCGGTTTGGTACGCGAAGAGACGCGACGCCATCGACGAGAAGTACGGCATCGAACAGGTGGACAACGAGGCGCTGGACGCGGGCGACTCCGCCGGTGAGGGTGCTGCGGCTGCCGACGGGGGTGCGGCAGAATGATCCCGTCGTCAGCGCTCATGCAGGCGGACGAACTGTTGCCGGAAGGGCTCGAAATCGGCTTCAAGCTCGTTCCGGCGATCATGGTCATCTCGATGATGACGCTGTTTCTCGCCGTCGGCTTCGTCTTCAAAGTCGCCGACACCGACGACATGTGGGTGGCCGGCCGCTCGATCGGGAACGTCGAGAACGGGATGGCGATCGGTGCGAACTGGATGTCTGCGGCGTCGTATCTCGGAATGGCCGCGCTGATCGCCTTATCGGGCGTCTACGGACTCGCCTTCGTCGTCGGCTGGACGACCGGGTACTTCGTCCTGCTCATCTTCCTCGCGGCGCAGATGCGCCGGTTCGGCAAGTACACGGCGCCCGACTTCGTCGGCGATCGCTTTAATTCCGACACGGCCCGCGCGCTCGCGGCGGTCACCACGTTCCTTATCGGATTCGTCTACGCGCTCGGACAGGCCCGCGGGATGGGGCTCGTCGGAATGTACGTCCTCGGCGACATCAACAACGTGATCGCGATCCCCGGACTGAGCGCGTATCAAGCGATGATGACGCTGTTTATGCTCATCACCATCGCGTATCTGACCCTCTCGGGGATGCTCGGCGCGACTAAGAACATGGCGCTGCAGTACGTCATCCTCATCGGCGCGTTCCTCGTCGGACTGCTGGCGACCGGCTGGGTCTCCGGCTACTCGACGATACTCCCGCAGATCGAGTACGGCATGCTGATAAGCGAGCTTGGCAACGAGTTCTCCGACCCGTTCGCGGGCGGTAGCTACTATCTCTGGATCGCGACCTGTTTCAGCCTCGTGTTCGGGACCTGCGGGCTCCCACACGTGCTCGTCCGGTTCTACACAGTCGAGAACGAGCGGACCGCCCGCTGGTCGTGTACGTGGGGGCTCGGCTTTATCGCCGTGTTGTACCTTTCTGCGCCGGCGTTTGCCGCGTTCGGTACGGACCTGTACACCAACTCCGAGTTTGGACCGACGTACGGCGATCCGGGGATGAGTGACGCCGCGGCCGACGTCATCGTCGTGCTCGCCGCACAGCTCGCGAACCTCCCGACGTGGCTCGTCGGGTTCGTCGCCGCCGGCGGTATCGCCGCGGCGGTTGCGACGACCGCGGGACTGTTCATCGCCGCCTCCTCCGCTATCTCTCACGACATCTACGCGAACATCATCAACGAGGACGCGACCCAGCGACAGCAGGTGCTCGTCGGTCGCCTCAGTATCATCGCGATCGGGCTGCTCACCATCCTGTTCGCTTTGAACCCACAGGCGCCGATCGCCGCGCTCGTCTCGTTCGCGTTCGCGCTCGCCGCCATCGTGTTGTTCCCGATGTTCTTCCTCGGGCTCTGGTGGGAGAACACCAACCGTCCAGGCGCGCTCGCCGGGATGACGAGCGGAATCATCATCTGGTTCATCCCGATGCTCAACGAGGGACAGTTCGGCCTCATCAACGGGGGCGCCGGATTCGGTATCGAGTTCCTCGAGACGTGGATGCCGGCTATCGGCTCTGCTTTGATCGGCGTCCCGCTGGTGTTTGCGATCACGATCTTCGTCTCCTACGTCACGGACGAGCCACCGCTGCGGACCAAACAGATGGTCCGACAGTGTCACAGCCCCGACCCGATGCCGAAGGACAAGACGGCCGCACAGGTCGTCGCCGAAAAGAACGGAAACGCGCACGCGGACGACTGACCCATGTACGATAAGATACTCATCCCGACCGACGGCAGCGAGGTCGCCAACAACGCAGTCGCTCACGCGATCGACCTCGCGGAGAAGTACGACGCCGAGGTGCACGCGCTGTTCGTGGCCGACACGGACATGGTCGCATACAGTCTCGGCACAGAACAGGTGGACCGGATCCGACAGGGGAAGTTCGGCGAGATGACCGAGCTCGCAGACGACGCCAAGGAGGCCACTGGCTTCGTTCGCGAACAGGCCGAGGCCGCGGGGCTCGATTTCGCCGAGCGCCACGCCGGCGGTCAGCCCCACGACGTCATCGCGGATTACGCGCGCGACAACGAGATCGATCTGATCGTGATGGGAAGTCACGGTCGATCCGGGGTCCGCCGGGCCTTGCTCGGCAGCGTCACCGAGCGAACCCTGCGGTCGACTCACGTGCCAGTGTTCGTCGTCGACTACGTCGAGGGACGGTAACGGCGACCCCCGGCGGTTCACGACTCGAACTGTTGAGGAATTGACTCGGGCCCCTATCGCGGACCGTTCGGGACTCGAATCAGAAAATCCAACTCGCCCGCGAAACGACTCACAGCCATGACCGACGCGAATCCGCCCGACGAGCCCGGAGCCGATCGAAGCGTCGCCGACGGCGATCGAAGCGTCGCCGACCGTCTCAGATCGCACGTCTCGGAGCATCAAACGGGAATGATCCAGGATCTCGCGTTCGCGTTGGCGTGGGTTGCACTCGTGTCGCTGTTGTTCGATTTCGTCTTCACGAGCGCGCCGACGTGGGCGTACTACCTGTTCATGCTCGCGGGGATCCCGGCGTACTTCGGCTTTTTCATCTCACTGGAGATGGCGAGAGCACAACAGTAGCCGAGCCGCGTCCGGCCCGGGCCGGGACTGCGCGATTCAGTCGTTGAGCGCGTCGGTAGCGGTCTCATGCGGCTGGTCGGTTTCCTTTTTGATCACGCCGTCGGTCCACGTCCCACGGAGGAACCACGCGACGCCCACGAGGAAGGAGACGACCGCCGCGGTCGCGTACGCCCACCAGAGCCCCACGACGCCCCAGTCGAATCCGGTGTAGCCGACGTCAACAGTGGGAATCTCTACGGGGCCGACCCCGAACCCACCGAGTGTGACGCCGACCGCGCCGAACGCGAGCAGCGCGGCCAGCGGGACCCGCACCCCCCACCGCGACAGCAGCGATAACACGAGCGCCGCCTTCGTGTGGCCCGCCCCGCGGAACGCGCCCTGAATCACCATCAGCCCACCGAAGAAAGCCCATGACAGCGCGATCACCCTGAGGAAGACGATCCCTTCGGCGATCGTCGCCGGATCGTCGATAAAGACGCCCATTGCGGTCGCGGGAAACAGCCAGACTGCACCGCCAGCCACCCCGAGAAGCGCCATCGTCCCGACGGTTGCGACGCGGGTGACTGCGACGGCGCGGTCGGGCGTGTCGGCACCGAGGTTCTGACCGACGCCCGTCGCGGTCGCCTGCCCGACCGCGCCCGCGACCGACCACGAGACGGACATCAGCCGGACCCCGATTCCGTACGCGGCCGTTGCGGCCGGTCCGAATCGGGCGACGAGCGCTGCCATGAACACCGCCGCGAACGACCGCGCCCAGCCGTCGAGCGTCGCCGGGTAGCCGACATCGATGAGCTTGCGGAGGATCGCCGGATTCGGCTTCAGGTCACCGATGTACAGCTTCACGCCCCAGTCGCCTTGGAGCAGGATCCAGACGCCGATCGCGGTCACGAACAGCCGAGCGATGAGCGTCGCGATCGCGGCCCCTTGCGTCCCGAGTGCGGGGACCGGCCCCCAACCGAGAATGAATATCGGATCGATAACGATGTTAATCCCAGCGGAGATCCCGACGAGCCACATCGCCGTTTTGGTGTCGCCCGCACCCTGCAGCGAGGAGCGGAACGCGAAAAAGAGGAACGTGAGCGGCAGCGTCAGAAAGATGACCTCGATGTACGCGAGCGCCTCGACGAACACCGCGTCGCGAGCGCCGATCCAGTACAACAGCCAGTGACGGGTCGCGAAGCCAACGAGCGCGAGCGCGAGGGAGACGACGATCGCGAGCAGGACGGTCTGGGCGACGACCTCATCCGCACGCCGGTCGTTTCCCGCGCCGACGTGTTGAGACACCAGCGCGATCGTCGCCGCGGTGAGCCCCATCGCGGTGGAGACGAACAGCCACGAAAGCGGAAACATCAGGGAGACGGCCGCGACGGCCTCGGTGCTCACACGGCCGACCCAGAACATGTCCGCGAGGTTGTAGAGAGTCTGCAGGAGGTTACCGAGTACGAGCGGCCACGCGAGATCGAACAGCTTCGGGGAGATGGCTCCCGTCGTCATATCGACTCGCGCGTCGTCGTTTCCCACGGTGCGTTCTACGCCGATCGAGGGGTGGAAGCCTCCTAATGGTTCGGGAGCCGGCGAGTCGGTCGAGAACCATGTTCCGACGGTTACCGGCCGAGCCGCCGGATGTCGCTGACGTCGAGCAGGGACGCTCCAGGGTCGAGCGCCGTACGATACGCCGCGTTGGCGACGACATTGACCGGGAGCGGCCGCGACTCGCCGAGCCGATCGGCAATCGGCGGAAGCGAGTCTACGAGCCGGAATCCGGTGTTAACGAGCGGTGAGAAGTGCGGCTGGTCAGTCCCGTATACCGGCCCGGAGCGGAGCGTAACGTGGTCGAGATCGAGGTCGGCTATCGCCGCCTCGGCGCGCCGCTTGGCCGTCAGGTACGCGTTTCGCACGCCCGGTGGCTTCACCGCGGACGAGAGGAAGACGTACGTCTCGACGCCGGCACGCTCCGCCTCCAACGCTGTGAGTATCGCGCTGTCGCCGTTGACGCGCTCGAAGGTGACGCCGGCGTTCGGCGCCTCGGAAATAACACCGACGGAGTGGACGACTGCGTCGACATCGTCGAGTCTGTCGCGCCACACGTTCGGTCGAAAGAGGTCTGCACTGGTCCACGAGACCGCGTCAGTCCACGGGGCGTCGGTAGCCGGTCGCCCACTCCGCGAGACGCTCCGGACTTCATGCCCGTCGCGGACCGCGAGCCGACAGACGTCTCGACCGATGAATCCGCTGCCGCCGACGACGAGGAGCGTTGCCATGACCGGTAGTAGGCCCCGGGGCGTCTTGGCGTTTCGGGGGTGCCTGCCTGAAGGGATGGCCACCCCAGAACGTGAGTACGCGATCAGGTGAGCGCGAACGATATCAACGATGACGGCGACTTGTCGCCTATTTCATTCGAATAGCCGGTAGAACGGTCGCGCGATGATAAAGTGATAGTCGTGGTCGGGCGTAAAACGGCGGAACGCGAGGCTGTTCGTCATCACCGACACCGACGAGCCGGCCATTGCAAACCCTGCGAGTGCGGGGTTTAACAGCCCCAGCGAGGCGATCGGGATCAGCGTCACGTTGTACGCGAACGCCCAGAACAGGTTCTGTTTGACCTTCGCGATCGTCGCCTCGGAGATCCGCAACGCCTTCAGTACATCTCGTGGGTCGTCTCGCATCAGCGTCACGTCTGCCGATTCGAGCGCCACGTCGGTCCCCGAACCGATCGCGATCCCGACGTGTGCGGTCGTGAGCGCGGGGGCGTCGTTGACGCCGTCGCCGACCATCACCGCCCGGCTCCCGTCCGACTGAATTGCGTCGATCGCGTCGGCTTTGTCTCCCGGCAACACCCCCGCGCGAACCCGGTCCGGATCAATACCGACTCGATCGGCGACGGCGCGAGCCGTTCGCTCGTTGTCGCCGGTAAGCATCGAGACTTCGATCCCGCGGTCGCGGAGATCGCTCACCGTCTCGCGCGCGCTCTCTCGAACGGTGTCCGCGGTCGCGACGACGCCAAGCAACTCCCCGCCGGATCCGTCCGCGGACGCGATTGCGACGAGCATCGCTGTCTTCCCCTCCCGTTCGAGCCGCTCCATCGTTGCCTCGGCGGGCCCGGGATCGATCCCGTTCTCGCGGAGCAGCGCTCGGTTCCCGACGAGCGTCTCGCCCTCGGTGGTCGTCGCTTTCACCCCGTGGCCGGGAACGTTCTCGAACTCGCTCGGCTCGCCACTGTCGACGCCGCGCTCCCGGGCGCCGACGACGATCGCCTTTCCGAGTGGGTGCTCGCTGCCTGACTCGGCGGCTGCAGCCGCGCGGAGCAGTCGGTTTTCAGCCCCGGCACTAGCGCGCTTGGTTTCGGTCTCGGCGTCGGATGCCGTGTCGCCCTCCGTCTCGGTGTCGACCGCGACACCGCCGTCCGGAGTCGGATCGCTCCCGCTCGCTCTCTCACTGTGGAGGGACCCACTCCCGTCGATTGGCTCCCCGTCCGCGAAGGCGACGACGTCCGTGAGCTCCATCTCGCCGTGCGTCAGCGTCCCCGTCTTGTCGAAGACGACGACGTCGACGTCGCGGACGCGCTCGAGCACGTCACCGCCTTTAAACAAAACACCGTTTGTCGCCGCGATAGTGGAGCCGACCATCGTCGCAGCGGGCGTCGCCAGCCCCAGCGCGCAGGGACAGGCGATGAGGACCGCGGACGCGAAGACGACCATCGAGAACTCGAGGACGCTCACGCCGCCCGCAACCGGACCGCCGCCAACAGGCCCCCAGAGCGGTAGCCAGTTGACGAACGCGGCGAGCGTTTCGGGGAACAGCGCCCAGACGAGCGCCCATACCACCGCGTTGGCGATGACGACGGGGACGAAAATACCCGACACGCGGTCGACGAGCCGCTGGATATCGGGCTGACGGGACTGGGCTTCGCGGACGCGCTCGACGATCTGACGGATCGCGGTGTCTTTCCCGACCTTCGTCGCCTCGACGAGGAGCACGCCGTTCTCGTTGATCGTCGCGCCGACCACCTCGTCGCCCGGCCCCTTCTCCACGGGGACTGACTCGCCCGTGAGCATCGACTCGTCGACCGCGGAGTCGCCGTCGATCACGACTCCGTCAGTGGGGATCTTCTCTCCCGGCCGGACTTTCATCCTGTCACCAACCTCGATCGCATCGACCGAAATCGTCCGCTCGACCCCGTCGTCGTCGACGAGCGTCGCTTCGTCGGCGCTCAGTCGGAGCAGCTTCCGTAACGCGTCGCTCGCGCGGGCCTTCGAACGCGCCTCAAGCCAGTTCCCGACGGTGATGAACCAGAGGATGAACGCGACGGCCTCGAAGTAGAAGTCGCCGACCAGCGGGTAGCCGAGCAGCGGACCGATCAGGACGGCCGAGCTGAACAGATACCCCGCAGAGGTACCGATCGCGACCAACGTGTCCATGTTGACGTTGCGGTTGTTAGACCACGCGCGGACCGCTCCTGAAAAGAACTCCCGGCCGAGCGTCCCCATCAACACGCTGGCGATGACGAACTCGATCCATCCCACGTCGACGCCAGCGATCGCCACCGGGACGCCGTACAGACCGATCATCCCACCCATCAGGTACCAGAACGGAAGGGTGAGGACTCCGCCCCCGATCACGAGTCGCCGCTGCCGTGAGAGCTCGCGATCCGCTGCGCTCGTCTGCGTGCCGTCCGAAATCGCCGTTTCGGCGTCGCTCTCGGCGTCTCTGACTGGGTCGTACCCGGCTTCTTCGATGGCGGTATACACATCTTCGATCCCCGCGTCGACGGGGTTGTACTCGACCCGCGCCTCGTCGGTAGCGGCGTTGACATCGACCTCGATCACGCCGTGGACCTCACCGATGGCCTCCTCGTTCGCTGCGGCGCAGTTCGAACAGCTCATCCCGGTGATTTCTATTGTCACCGTCTCAGAGACAGGATCGTACCCCGACTCTCGAATCGTCGCGTACACCTCGGCGAGTGAGACGCGGTCCGGGTCGTACGTAACGGTCCCTTCGTTGGTCGCGAAGCTGACGGACGCCTCTTCGACACCCGAGAGCGACTCGACTGACTCGGTCACCGTCGCCGAGCAGGTCGAACAGGACATCCCACCAATTTCGAGGTGTGCGATACGGGTGCTCATGATACGTGTAGATAGGGGGCCCGTACTCATGCGGATTGTGGTTTATAATCCCCGGATCAGCAAGCGCCTACACTTTTGAATACAAAGTGTTTCTATGCGGTTTCGACCTCAGTTAATTGATCATGCGCTGCGCTTCGACAGCGCTGCGATGTCTCTCGCGCGTGAGTGAACGTGTTCAGAACAAAGACGCTATCGAGATTGGAACTGTTTGGAACAAAGACGCTATCCAGAACCGTATCAAACGAATGGGGCCCTCGAAACGACCGAAACTACGGTTTTCGCAAAATACACCCAACACTTATATTCTGGTTCCGTGTTTGTCAGAGCGCGATGGCGACAGGCAAGGTCGACTTCTTTAACGACACCGGCGGCTACGGATTCATCGAGAGCGACGACGCTGACGAGGACGTGTTCTTCCACATGGAAGACGTCGGCGGCCCGGACCTCGAGGAAGGCCAAGAGGTAGAGTTTGAAATCGAGCAGGCGGACAAGGGGCCGCGAGCCAAGAACCTCACTCGGCTGTAAGCTCCCGACGACGCCGAATCGCTTTCGAAACACGTCTCGTATATATCACATTCACAGCGACGGCGACGACGGGTGCACAGACCAGCTCCGGAGCTCGCGAGCAGATCGCTTACTGACCGTTTCAAGCGAGCCCCGAACGAGAATCGGCTCAGGTGTACACCCGCCGCGTGCTCACTTCACCCTCCGGGTTACGCAGCGTCACGGTGTCACCGCCATCGTTGAGTGCGGCCCGCTCTCTGCCGAGATAGTACTCAGTGTCCGTGTCAGTGCCAGAGCCGACATGGACCGTGAGCGTCGAACCCGGATCGAGGGTCATCTCGGGGAGATCGTCACGCTGTCCGCCGCTCAGGTCAATCACGTACCCCGAGAGGTCGACCGGCTCACGGGCTGCGTTTCGAAGCGTCACGGACTCGTCAAGCGGGTCGCCATCGCCCGCCGGACCCGAGTCGATCCCGTCGATGACGAGCCCGTCTGGCGTTCCCTCCTCGCCGAACGCGACGAGGTCGGCAAGCGTGTACCCCTCCGTGTCGGTCAGTTGCGGGAGACTCGGCTCCCAACCGTCCGGCGCGGCGTTCGGATAGGCGGCCTCGTCCGATTCGATCAGCCCGATGAGCGTCTCAGCAACAATCCGAGTGCCAACCGCGCCGAGGCGCTCACCGCCGTTCTGATACCGCGCTTCATCGAGAATGTAGTACCAGAGCGGGGAGTGGCCGTCCGCCCCGCGACCGCGTTCGTGGAGCGCTTCCATTATTGGCGAGTCGTCCCCGAAACTCTCGTTTCGGATCGGGTCGATCCCCATCCGTTTGGCAACGTCTTGGCCCGACGGGAGTCCGAGCGCTCTCCCCCGCAAGAAGTTTCTGACGGCGAGAGAGTCTTCACCGTCCATCGGGAGCTGAAACAGCGTCGGTGCGAGGAAGGGCATCACTTTTCGGGCCGGCTGGTAGTCACCGTCGCCGGTGTCCAGGAGGCGTGTCCAGTCGACGACGAGATCGCTGGGAACCGGTCGCCCACCCCTGAGGTGCGCCGTCTCGTCTCGGTCGGATGGGAACAGAGGAACGTTACCAACCCGGTCGTTGATGTCGAACTCGTGACGGATCAGCGCGTGACCGAACCGGAACCCGGCGCCCGCGAATTCGACTGGGATCGCCACGGGCTTTTCGGGCGGGAGGAAGAACTTTCGACCGCGCTCTTCGATGTCTTCGAGAATATACGTGTCACAGATCCGGGCGAGGAAGTCGTGTCGCACGACCCACTGGTAATGCCACCTCACAAGTCGTTGTGCGGCTTCGACGATCGGTTCCCCCTCCTCGCGAAGGGACTCGCCCTCATCGGTCTGCAAATAGTCGACGACACGGTTGTGAAAGTTGACAAATGCGAGATGAAGCTGGGCGATAAGAACGTTCTCGTCGTTTCGCGGGTCACCGATGAGCGCCACGCCCTGTTCGTTCCGCTGAAGGTCGCTCCCCGGAAGTCCAGATACTCCCCCTTCGTCCGCGTCTGGCGCGGTGGCGGAGCCAGTGAGGAGGTGGGCACCCCTCGGATGATCCTGATCGAACAGGAACGGTGTTACACCGGGTCCGGTGCGGTAGAGGGCGTCGAGGTCGAGCGCTGGCGTTCGGAAGTTCCGAAGCGCGGCCGGATCGTTTCGCTGATCGATGTCGGAGGTTGGGTCGAAGGTGATGTCGTGATCGATAAACTGCCCGAATATTCCGTAGGCCGCAGGGGCTTCCGCATCACCGACCGGGTCGTCTGCGAGTTCCATCATCGGACCATCGAGTTCGCCGGCACCGTTCTCGCGGGCGTCACCGAGCACATAGAGGAACTCGTCCGACCGGTCGTACACGTCGAGTTCCGGGAACTGGTTACAGAACCGATGGCTCCGAACCCGTCCCATCCGAGTCGTCGCCGCGTCGTTCATCCCGCGGTGTTCGATGCTGCCGTGAATCGGTGTGCTCGCCGAAACCACCTGCAGCTCGACGGTCCTCATCTCCTCGCTGTCGTGACTCCTCCGTGAGCTGATCGGATGCTCGACACCGCCTCGCTTTGGGTTACGAACGGTAAATGAGAGATCGGACGGTTCGAGAGACGCCCCACCGTCTGCGACTATCGGAAACTCGCCGTCTTCGTCGGTTATCCAGTGGCCGACCGGGTCAGAATCCCCTCCGTTTCGGCCCACGACCACTCGTCCGCCCAACGGCACTCCCGACCCGTCGACGACACGTCCCAATAGGTTTTTATTGGATGACATGCGGCGATAGTTGCATGTTAATTGTATATAGTTTTCTAAATGAACTGTGACACGAGTTCACACTCGTGACGGGACGATTCACTCCACTAGCGGGACGCGGAGAGATGTCGGTCATTGACATCCTCCTCCGCCTGAAGGCGGAGGAATCCCGAGTCAAGCGAATCGATGATTCGCGTACATCGCAAATCTCCGATTTGCTCAGCGTTGGGATATTAGGGTTTGCAGACTCCCTGTTCTCTCGGTGTGAACCGTCCGCTCTCGCGG
>SL_4KL_010_BRINEDRAFT_10000964_pt1 | contig 15571 bp, 12 predicted proteins | sample SodLak_010_BRINE_2_FD_10664 | JGI IMG/M metagenome (IMG submission 10664)
CTTGGATTCGATAAAGTTGGGCTCCATCTGTACGATGCGGAGACCGAACAGTTGGAACCGATCGCACATACACAAGCGCTAGAACGAGTGCTTGGAGGGGAACCACCAACGTTCGAGCGCGGCGATGGGTTAATTTGGGATGCATTCAACAGCGGGGTGGCAGTGTATCATAACGAAATTCAATCGGACCCTAACCGGTATAATGACGACACACCGTTCAGAAGTGAGTTGCACGTCCCCCTTGCAGAGTATGGTGTGATTGTGTTCGCATCAACCAGTTCAGTACCGTTTACACATAATGAGCGGTCGCTTGCGGAGCTGCTGGGGGCAAATATTCGATCGACACTCCGAAGCATCGAGCGAGAGGAACTGATTGCAACACAGCGCGATCGGTTAGACGAGCTATTGGGGATTATTTCACATGATATACGTAATCCGCTCAATATCGTAAATGGACGCGCAAAAATGGCATACGAAACGGGAGACGTTACCCATCTTGAACCAGTTATTGATGCGATAGAGCGTGTTGAGTCGCTTACAGATGATCTCTTGTCATTGGCCGGTGGCGATCGGGATGGCAAGACACATGAACAGTTGTCGCTGGATGAGTGTGTCGCTGACGCATGGGAAATGATCGAACACGAGCAAGCAACGCTCTCTGTTGAAGATGCACTGCCAACCGTCTCTGGGTCGGAGAGTCAACTACGACAGCTCTTTGAGAATCTCTTCAGTAATGCTGTACGTCATGGTGGAGAAATAGTCTCAATCGGTGTTGGAACAATCAACGATGGATTCTATGTCGAAGACAATGGGCCGGGGATTCCAGCAGATGTACGCGAGAGCGTATTTGACATGGAGTACTCAACTGCAGAAGAGGGGACCGGATTTGGTCTGATGATTGTCGAACAGGTTGTCGAAAATCACGGATGGTCAATCTGTATTGAAGAGAGCAAATCAGGTGGCGCACGGTTTGAAATTCGGTTTGGAACACAAAAGACCCCGAAAACGCCGAATGTGGATGACTAACAGACATCACGACATCCTTTTGTACGATTGGATCACATAATTCGATAATGAACGGAACTCGCCGTTTTGATTCGCTCTGTTTCCGAGAGCGGCGGGTCCGACAACCACGACACCGACCACGACCGGTCGGTGCTCGGCGACGGCCGGCCCTTTGGGCCTAAATTATACTTACTTTCCACGTCGCCGTCGAAGATGTTCCCTCAATACCATCCAGTTTTTGGTCGCATAGTATCCAGTATCTTATTTTATTTCAAAAGCTAAAGCGTTGAATTTAATAGGTACAAGGTATGAGAAGGAGGTAATGACACAGCGCGTGGCACTCGCGTTCAGCGGTGGACTTGACACAACAGTATGCGTTCCGCTCTTAGAAGAAGAGTACGGATACGACGAAGTAATTGGAATCACAGTCGATGTAGGACAGCCAGAAGCGGAGTTCGTTGAAGCCGAAGAGACGGCAGACGCACTCGATCTTGAACACTACGTGATCGACGCAAAAGATGAGTTTGCACAGCTTTGTCTTGACAGCGTTCGCGCAAACGCGGATTACCAAGGGTACCCACTCGGAACTGCGCTTGCGCGCCCAGTAATCGCGAAGGCGATTCTTGAGTTAGCGATCGAAAAAGGCTGTACGGGGATCGCACACGGCTGTACTGGAAAAGGAAACGATCAGCTCAGATTCGAGACGGTCTGGCGTGGAAGCGATCTTGAAGTGATCGCACCCGTGCGTGAACTCGGCCTCACACGCAAGTGGGAGATGGAGTATGCAGAAAAGAAAAGCCTCCCAGTGCAGGGTGGCAACGAAGGTGTCTGGTCGATCGATACCAATATTTGGAGCCGCTCAATCGAGGGTGGAAACCTCGAGGACCCAAGCTACGTCCCACCGGAGGACATCTACGAGTGGACAACAGCACCAACGGGTGAGACAGAGACAATCGAACTCGAATTCGAGAACGGCTACCCAGTTGCGCTTGACGGTGAAGAAGTGACACCGGTTGAGCTGATTGAGATTCTTAACGAAAAAGCAGGTGCCTACGGCGTCGGCCGGACGGACATGATGGAGGATCGTATGCTCGGACTCAAAGTTCGCGAGAACTACGAGCACCCGGCAGCGACAACGCTTCTCAACGCACACAAAGGGCTTGAAGGGCTTGTGCTGACCAAAGACGAGCGCGACTTCAAAATGCAGGTTGACAACGAATGGTCCCAGAAAGGCTATGAAGGACTCGTCGATGCACCGGTTGTCAAAGCGCTCGAAGGATTCATTGCGGAGACACAGACAAAGGTCACCGGTACGGTGACGATCAAATTCCAAGGTGGACAAGCACGCGTCGTTGGACGTGACAGCGAGTACGCCGTGTACTCCGAATCGGCAGCGTCGTTCAACACCGAGACGGTTGATGGAATTGAGCAGGAAGATGCAACCGGCGTTGCAAAATACCACGGCTTCCAGAGCCGTCTTGCAAACCAGGTCACTGCGTCAATTGCACAAAAGAACACAGAGACGGAAGATGACGAAGAGCCGAAACTGAAAGCAGACGGCGGCCAGCTCGAATAACAATGTCTGAGAAACGCTCCGAGACAGTGATTCGTCGCGATCGCTTTAGCGGCGGGCCTGCCCGTGGGTTCATGTCGAGTCTGCAAGCAGATGAGCGCATCTTTGCTGCGGATCTCGCGGTCGATCGCGCACATACACTCATGCTTGTAGAGCAAGAGATACTCAGCGAGTCTGAGGCAGGCGCAATTCTTGGGGCGTTAGAGACAGTCGAAGCGGATGGGCACAGTGCACTTCCGGATGGAGAGGATGTCCACGAAGCGATCGAATCAGCCGTGATTGGTCACATCGGTCCGGATGGCGGTAAGATGCATACCGCGCGAAGCCGCAACGATGAGGTTGCAGCGTGTATTCGCTACCAACTTCGTGCAGATCTCATAGATGCGATCGAAGCAACGATCGCGCTTCGGGAAGGACTGATCGAAACGGCACGCAAACACGTCGAAACAACGATGCCCGGCTATACGCATCTACAGCCAGCACAACCGATTACGGTTGCGCACTATCTGTTATCCTACGAGGCAACAGTTGCGCGTGATACAGCACGACTGGTTGATGCGTACGATCGCACAAATCAGTCACCGCTCGGTGGCGCTGCGTTTGCTGGAACGCCGTTCGATATCGATCGCGAGCGCACAGCAGAGCTACTTGGCTTTGACGGCGTGATGCGCAACTCGATGGACAGCTCCTCAGCGCGTGATTTCCTTGCGGAGACAACCGCTGCACTAGCAACACATGCGACGACGTTGTCGGGACTTGCAGAGGATCTAATTATTTTTGCGAACAAAGGGTTCGTCGATCTCGCAGATGCGTACTCATCAACATCGTCAATCATGCCGCAAAAAAAGAATCCGGATACACTGGAGCTAACGCGTGCGGTTGCAGGTGATGCAACTGGGGCGCTAACTGGATTGTTGACAACGTTAAAAGGGCTTCCACGTGCGTACAACCGCGACCTACAGCGTGCGCACGGACACACATTTGAGGCGATCGATGTCGTCAGTGAAGCAACGTTGATCGCAGCCGGTGCGGTAACGACTGCGAGCTGGAACGATGAACAACTCGCAGACGCTGCAGGAGATGGGTTCTCAACGGCCACGGGAATCGCGGACCTGCTCGCAATGGCAGGGCTCCCGTTCAGAACCGCCCATGAGGTAGTTGCGGATGCTGCAGAAGCGGCTGAATCAACGGATTCGAAAGTTACTGCCGCAAATCTTGACGCGGCCGCGCAAAAGGTACTGGGTGAGTCACTATATGAGTATGTGACAGCGGAATCGATCGAAGATGCGCTTGACCCACACCAAAGCGTTGTGAGTCGTGACTCTCAGGGCGGGCCTGCACCGACGGCAGTTACAGAGACGCTTGAAAAAGCAGTGGATGAGCTGCAGATTGCAGAAAACGCACTTGTCGATCGGACCAGTTCGCTTGCGGCTGCAACTGAGATGCGTATGACAGAGGTGCAACAGTATGTCTGAATGCCAACCGCGACGAGTGCCACGAATGCGACCCCGGCGGGTCGTACGACAACCCCCGCGGTCCCCTTGGGGGACAAATATCTAAACATGAAATTTAACCGAGAATTTCTACGAATTGCTGAAACGCCTGATATCTCCGTTAGCTGAGCCTCTATCTTTTGTTTACTTTCTGACAAGTTCGAAGCCTTTATGTATTCATACCCAGTAGAGGTAGGTACACTATGACAGAAGCAGAATGCGTCGAGTGCGGGGCTGAACTGTCCCTACACGACGATTTGGAAGCTGGAGAGATTATTGACTGTGGAACCTGTGGCGCAGAGCTCGAAGTTATTGACACCGAGCCGCCAGTCCTCGACCGAGCCCCTGAGCTCGAAGAGGACTGGGGTGAGTAACAGTGCACGTCGGAATACTCTACTCTCGAATCCGCCGCGATGAGAAACTCCTCCTCTCTGAGCTTCGCAATCGCGGTCACGATGTCGAAAAAATCGACGTCCGTAAACAGCAGTTTAGCTTAGACGGGACGACAGCGGATATTTCGAATCTCGATCTTGTGGTCGACCGCTGTCTGGCAACGAGCCGATCGCTGTATGCGACCGAGTTCCTCGAAAGCTACGGCGCAACCGTGATCAACAGCCCAAAGACGGCTGATATTTGTGCTGACAAAGCAAAAAACAGTCTCGCGCTCGCGAATGCAGGCGTCCCAACACCAGCGACGAAAGTCGCATTCACGACTGATGCGGCGCTCGAGGCGATCGAATCGTTCGGCTATCCATGTGTCCTGAAGCCAGTCGTTGGCTCGTGGGGACGCCTAATGGCAAAGATCGACTCGCGTAACGCTGCAGAGGCTATCTTAGAACACAAAGCAACGCTTGGGCACTACGAGCACAAAGTGTTCTATGTCCAAGAGTTCGTTGCAAAACCAGGTCGCGATATTCGCGTGCTGGCAACGGATGGTGAGCCGATCGCTGCGATGACGCGCTCGTCGGATCACTGGCTCACAAATGCGGCAAAAGGTGGGAAGACAGCCGCATTCGAGTTGGATGAGACTGCGCTTGAGCTTGTGAAGAAAGCAAGCGACGCAGTCGGCGGCGGGCTACTTGGCGTCGATCTGATGGAAGTCGGTGGTGCAGGAAGCGGCGAATACACTGTCCACGAAGTGAATCACACAGTTGAGTTCAAAGCACTCAACGAGGCGACACCAGTCGATGTCCCAGCAAAGGTTGTCGATTGGATGGAAGCAAAAGCGGCCGAAACGAGCGACGAAAAGGCGGAGGCGCCAGCGATATGAGCGAGGGTGAAACGCTCAGTGCTGCCGTTATTGGTGGCTCGGGATTTACTGGTGGCGAGCTACTGCGTCTGCTTGCAGGTCACCCGAACTTTGAGATTGCACAAGCAACCAGTCGATCGTACGATCGTAAAACCGTTGGATCGGTGCATCCGAATCTCCGCGGCGTCGATCTGCGATTTTCAGACCCTGCAGATCTCGAATCGGTAGACGTCTTGTTTGCAGCAACGCCACACGGCGTCTCAATGGGACAGATTGACACCTTTTTTGAGCACGCAGATACCGTTGTTGATCTCTCTGCCGATTTCCGTTTGAATACCGTTGAACAGTACGATGAGTGGTATGATGGACACACTGCGAGCGAGTATTTAGATAAAAGCGTCTACGCACTGCCGGAGCTTACTCGTGAAGAGCTCCCTGGTGCAGAACTAATCGCAGGTGGTGGCTGCAATGCAACGGCAACCATTCTTGGCCTGAAACCGCTGTTCGATGCGGAGATTCTCGACGGATCAGAGCAGATTGTTGTTGACGTGAAAGTAGGCTCCTCAGAGGGTGGTGCAGGTGGTGGCGAAGCGTCAAGCCATCCGGAGCGATCGGGAATCGTTCGACCATACGCACCGATCAGCCACCGCCATGAGGCCGAGATCGAACAATTCCTCGGCGTCTCTGTTTCGTTCACCGTCCACGCGGTAGATATGATCCGTGGGGCATCGGCAACCTGTCATGTCTTCCCGGGTGCACCGGTCTCGAAAGGCGACCTCTGGAGCGCATACCGCGGTAGCTACGAAGAGGAGCCGTTCATGCGGCTGGTTGCAGGCGGAGGCGGCGTCTACCGCTACCCAGAGCCGAAAGCAGTTGCAGCAACAAACTACGGTGAGGTCGGGTTTGAGCTGGACCCATCGAACAAGCGGATTGTTGTCTTTTCAGCGATCGACAACATGATGAAGGGATCAGCCGGGCAAGCGATCCACGGCGCAAATATCGCGCTCGGGCTTGAAGAGACAGCAGGGCTCGAATTTATGGGTCTACATCCGGTTGGAGCACCGTAGCTGACGAGAGATTTTTATACGAATTGACTGAGCACATATGACACATACCTCTTACACGCGCGAGGAACTCCTCGCTGCACACGACGACCTCATTGATGCCCACGAGTGGCACGATGAGACGGGAGCACAGCCCGCCACCACGGCGAATCAACTTTATACCGACGGTGGCGAAGTGCGGAGCCCGCCGGTTGTTGTGAAGATCGGTGGCGCAAAAGCCGTCGATCCGGAGGGTGCGGTCGGTGATATTGCACATCTCGTCGCGAATGGCCGTGAGGTCGTTGTGGTTCACGGTGGCTCAACCGCGGTCGATGAGACGTTAGAACGGATGGGTATGGAGCCGACATATGTTGAAACCCCAAGCGGAGTGACTGGTCGATTTACCGATGAGGAGACGATGGACGTATTCTCAATGGTCATGGCTGGAAAGCTCAACACAGAGCTCACAACGCTGTTTAGAAACGCAGGCGTTGATGCTGTTGGGCTCTCTGGCGTCGACGGTGGATTGCTTACGGGTCGTAGAAAGTCAGCAGTCCGTGTGTTGGAGGATGGAAAAAAGAAAATCAAGCGCGGTGATCACTCCGGGAAGATTACCGATGTGAACGCAACCCTACTGCAATCGTTGCTTTCGGATGGCTACACGCCAATCGTCTCCGTGCCAATGCTCGGCGAGGAGAAAGACGGACGCGTTACTGCAGTGAATGCTGACGCCGATCGCTCTGCAGCAGCGGTTGCAGGCGCACTTGGCGCAGAGCTCGTGATTCTCACGGATGTGGAAGGCGTGTATGCTGATCCGGACGATCCATCCACACTGATTGAATCTGCAGAAACAGGCGAGGAGCTAGCGGCGATCGAAGCGGCCGCAGAAGGCTTCATGACAAAGAAGGTAATGGCTGCAAAAGAGGCGCTCGAAGGCGGTGCAACGACAGTACATGTGTCCGATGCGAACGTCCGTAATCCGATCGTCTCCGCACTAAACGGAGCAGGAACGGCGATCAGCGCAACTGCAATCACGACGGAGGTGGAGCAATGAGTGGTTTTGTATTTTCGGAGAAACCAATCACGATCGAATCGGGCGAGGGACCGTACCTATACGACGACAACGGCAATGAGTATCTTGATTTCGGTGCAAACTACGCTGTCACGCCGCTTGGTCATAGTCATCCCGCAGTGACCGACGCGATTCAATCGCAAGCGGAAGCACTCACGTATGTGCAGGCGTCGTACCCGAATACGGTTCGAACAGAGTTATACGATCGTCTTGCAGCCGTGTCACCAGGCGATCTTGAGAACGTCTGGCTCTGTAACTCAGGAACGGAGGCAAACGAAGCCGCGATGAAGTTCGCCCGCGCAGCAACAGGAAACTCCAAGATCGTTGCCACAAAACGCGCGTTCCACGGTCGAACAATGGGTGCGCTTGCGATGACGTGGAAAAAGAAGTACAAAGCACCGTATGAGCCACTGGCAGGAGATATTGAGTTCGTCAGCTACGGCGATGCCGAGGAACTTGCATCGGTTGTTGATGAGGAGACTGCAGCAGTGTTTCTCGAACCGGTACAGGGAGAGGGCGGAATCCACCCTGCGACGGTGTCATATCTCGAATCCGCTCGCGAAATTACTGAAGATGTAGGCGCAGCGCTCGTCTTTGATGAGATTCAGACGGGAGTCGGCCGAACCGGAACGCTGTGGGCCTGTGAACAGTCAGGCGTTGTCCCCGATATGCTGACAACCGCAAAAGGGATCGCGAATGGACTCCCACTCGGTGCGACGCTCTGTGCAGACTGGATTGCGGAGAATCACGGAGATCATGGGTCAACGTTCTCCGGCAACCCGGTTGTCTGTGCCGCCGCAAATGCAACGCTTGAGACGATCGTGTCCGAAGATATCCCAACGCACGCAGGCGATATTGGATCATATTTGATGGAATCGATCGAAGCCGCTGCTGAGGAACACGACCTCCCAGTTAGAGATGTGCGTGGAAACGGGCTGATGATCGGTGTTGAGGTGAAACGCGGGGCAAACCGCGTGCTCCGTGACCTTGCACTGAACAGCGGTGTGTTAGCGTTGCCTGCAGGGCGAACGGTTGTTCGGTTCCTGCCGCCGCTTATTATTGAGGAGGAGCATGCAGACGAGGTTGGTACTGCACTGACGGAGGCGCTCTCATGAGTGCAGTGTATGAACCGATCGGCGCAGACGATCACCCTGCGTTGAATACGGACGGGAGACAGTTGCTGTACGACCTGGTTTCGATACCATCCGTCTCAGGCGAGGAAGCGGAAGCCGCAGCACAGCTTGCAGCGTTTTTCGAAGCGAATGGCCGTGAAACGTTCATTGATGACGTTGGAAACGTCCATGCACCGGGTGATGATACTGTACTGCTTACATCCCACATTGATACGGTCCCTGGAGATATTCCAGTCGAAATCAAGGAGGGTACAGACGGTCCGGAGCTGTGGGGTCGTGGCAGCGTTGATGCGACAGGGCCGCTTGCGTCAATGGCCGTCGCAGCGGTGAAAACCGGAGCGTCATTCATTGGTGTCGTTGGCGAGGAGACAAGCTCTCGTGGCGCACGCTACGTTGTCGAGACGAGAAATGAGCCGGATGCGGTGATCAACGGTGAGCCGTCCGGTTGGGATGGAATCACGCTTGGCTACCGTGGCTATGTCGCAGGAACGTATGTAGCGACAAGCGAGTCCGGGCACACGTCCCGTCCAGACCCGAATGCGATCCAACACGCGATCGCATGGTGGAACCGCGTCGAAGAGACATTTGACCCGGATGAGTGGATGCCGGTGTTCGAACAGGTGACGACAAAGCCAGTTGGTTTTGATGGTGGTGTATCCTCGGATGGGCTCTCAATGGAGGCGATCGTGGACGTGCAACTGCGTGTCCCGCCGAATCGAACGATCGACGAAGTGCGTGAGCTAGCGGATGCACAGCTGGAGACTGGAACGGTCAATTGGAAGGAGCCAATTCCGCCAGTGATGACGAATCCACGAACACCGCTTGCGAGAGCGTTCCGCGTTGCGATTCGTGGTGAGGAGGGCGATCCACGTCTCCTCAGAAAGACAGGAACAAGTGATATGAATCTCTTTGCAGCCGAGTGGAACTGTCCAATGGTGACGTACGGGCCAGGTAACTCTGATCTTGATCACGCACCAGATGAACACCTCCCACTTGCAGACTTTGATAAGGCAGTGAATGTATTGATAACCGTGTGTGAACGTATGGGGGTCGGACAATGAGCGACGAATCAGGACTTGGAATAACCAATTTTCTCGATATAGATGATCTTGATGCAGCAGGGGTAGAGCAGGTGCTCGATCGGGCGGAAGCGCTCAAATCAGGGGCGGACCAGACACAGCTCTCACAGAAGACGCTCGGAATGTTGTTTGAAAAGCCGAGCACACGAACACGAATCTCGTTCGAAACGGGGATGACAAAGCTTGGTGGGCATGCGATCTTCCTCGGCCCAGAGGATATCCAGCTTGGTCATGGAGAGCCGTTAAAAGACACTGCACGTGCTGCCTCACGCTATGTAGACGGAATTATGGCGCGGCTGTTTTCGCACGAAGATATCGAGACAATCGCCGAATACAGCGATGTGCCAGTGATTAATGGCCTCACTGATGATGCACACCCATGCCAGACGCTTGCGGATCTACTGACGATCCGAGAACACTTCGACGACGACGTGAATGTTGCATGGGTTGGCGATGGTAATAATGTCGGCCAGTCGTTTGCGATCGGCTGTGCGCTTGCGGGGATCGATCTTTCGATCGCAACGCCACCGGCGTACACAATGGACGAGACGGTGATCGAGCGTGCAAAAGAGCTTGGTGGCGATTTTACCGTAACGACAGATCCGAAAGCTGCGATCGAAGATGTCGATGTGGTCTACACGGATGTGTGGGTCAGCATGGGACAGGAAAATCAACGCGAAGAGAAGTTGGCAGCGTTCGATGGCTTCCAACTCAACGAGGAGCTACTCGCTGGAACGGATGCAAAAGTGATGCACTGTCTGCCGGCCCACCGTGGGGAGGAGATTACGGATGCAGTTGTTGAGAGTGATCGCGCGATCGTGTGGGATCAAGCGGAGAATAGACTTCACGCACAGAACGCGTTACTGGTTGAGTTGCTTGGACAGTAACAAAAAATGGGCGAACCGTCGTGTTAGTTACTGACGATTGCGGTGTAGACGCCACCAAGGATTGCACCGTAGACAACGTGTCCAACGAGACTCATCGGGTTCACATCGGGGACTGGTGGTGCCATCGGCGTTATTGCACCAACCCATGCTGGCATGACGAAGGTTGCGAGGATCGCCCAGAGGACAGCCCCGTAGACGACACCAAGACCGATCGTTTTGAGGAGTGAAGCATCACGAGAAAGGGCAAGGCCTGCGATCGCAGCGAAGCCAACACCGAGAATCGCAGAGTGAGACAGATGGAGGAACCACCCAGCAAGTGGGCCCTCAAGACCGTACATGCCTGGTATTGCCATCTCCATAATCATCGGCATCATCATGGCCATCATAACACCGAAGATGAGCCCACCGGCGAGGCCGCCAGCGACACCTGCTTTCCAATCGCCCAGCTCAGTTGCAGTACTCGTTGTTGTAGTTGCGGTTTCAGTTGACATACAAAGAGAGATCCGCGAGAATAGCAGAAAATATTGCCTCAAAAATGCATCTGATCCACACACCACCAACGGATTTAAATATAGGCAACAAAGCTACCGAAATGCGGGTGGAAGCATCCACCGCACCATATACGCCTTTCCACCCCGTTTTTCGATCAGTTTCACCGTGGTTCCCGAGACTTTTAGCCACATGGCGGCCAAAACCCAGTAGTGGCAACCGCAGACGACAGCCTTCGGTTCTTTCCGTACGAGGAGCCGTACCCGAATCAACGGGAGGCGATCGATCGGATTCAGAACGCACTCGCTAGGGAGCAAGACGTACTCTTAGAGGGTGCTCCGGGAACTGGTAAGACGCTTTCAGCGCTCGTACCAGCGCTATCGTATGCACGGGAGCACGACAAGACGGTCGTGATCACGACAAATGTGCACCAGCAAATGCGACAATTCATTGAGGATGCACGATCGATCACCCGAACCGAACCCATTCGAGCAGTTGTTTTTCGCGGAAAGTCATCGATGTGTCATATCGATGTTGGCTATCAGGAGTGTCAGACGCTTCGGGATACAACACGCGCACACGTTGAAAAACAAGCCGATAAAGCACAGCTAAAAGCGCGGGAACAGGAACTGCTCTCGGAGAGCCAAGGCGGCGATCGAACTGCGGCAGACGCACGGAGTGCTGTTGTTGAGGAGTTGGAATCACTCGATGAAGAGCTTGCGAATATTTCGGAGACAAACATCTGTGAGCATTATCACAACAACCTCACAGAGAATACGGACGAGTTCTTTTCGTGGCTTTTTGATGACGTTCGAACGCCTGATGAGATTTTCGAGCATGCAGGTAATCAAGGGTTCTGTGGCTATGAGTTGCTGAAAGAAGGGATGGAGGGTGTCGATCTTGTGGTTTGTAACTACCACCATCTGCTTGATCCGATGATCAGAGAGCAGTTTTTCCGCTGGCTCGATCGTGATCCGGCAGACGTCATCACGGTCTTCGACGAGGCGCATAACATCGAAGGGGCCGCACGCGACCATGCGACGCGAACGCTTACAGAGAACACGCTTGCGTCGGCACTCAATGAACTCGAAGGGCTAGATGATTCGCGTGCTGAGCCTGCATGCAACGTGATCGAAGCGTTTCACGATGCGCTCACTGAGACCTATGACAGTTCGTTTAGTTTTGGTGAAAAAGAGCAGGTCGGGGAGAACTGGCAAGATATTGCGATCGCAAACGAGAACGCAAGGGACGATCTGACACTGGAGTTTCTCGATCGCTACGAAGGCCGAGGCATTGGAATCGAGATTGAGTTAGCACACCAACTTGGGCAGGTGCTTGATGAGGAGTACGAACAAGCATACAAAGACGGTAAGGCGACGACTCGTGCGGAGTGTCAAACGTTGGAAGCAGCCGCATTTATTAGCACCTGGATGGACGAAGGTGGAGAGCTTGGCCAACATCCAGTAGTTGGTGTCCGTCGGGATGCAGGCACAGAAGAGGTGTACGGCCGCGCAGAGCTGTACACATGTATTCCACGAGAGGTGACAAGCGGACTCTTCGAGGAGGTGTATGCAAGTGTCCTAATGAGCGCAACGCTTCGCCCATTTGATGTAACTGAGGACGTGCTTGGACTGGAGTCGCCAGTGACACTGGCATACGGGTTGGAGTATCCCGAAGAAAACCGTCGAACATACGCTGTAAAAACACCGGCGCTCTTTGCAAGCGAGCGATCGAATCCGGAGACGCAAGCGGTGCTGGCTGATATGTTATCCGATGCGATCCGATTCACTCCCGGGAATACGCTGTTGTTTTTCCCATCATATGCAGAGGCAGAGCGATACTACGATCGACTAGGTGGAAACTCGATTGCAGAGACGGAGCTTGGCACGCTCATTCTGGATGAAGCGGGCGTAAAGACAGAGGACCTTCGACAACAGTTGGTCCAAAGCGACAATGCAACGCTTTTTACTTCGCTTTGGGGGACGCTTGCAGAAGGTGTGAGCTTTGATGGTGATGATGCCCGGACGATCGCTGTGGTCGGTGTTCCGTATCCACACCTCTCCGAACGGATGGATGCGGTCCAAGATGCATACGATCGAATTTACGGTGGTAAACCGGGCGGTCGTGACGCTGGCTGGGCGTACGCGGTTGAGATTCCAACCATCCGAAAGACACGACAGGCGCTTGGTCGGGTGATTCGATCGCCAGACGATTTCGGTGTTCGAATTGTCGCTGACAAACGCTACACGAAGGCGGATATGGGGAAATACAGCGTTCGTCGATCGTTCCCGATCGAAGAACGAAAAGAGCTCACAGATATTGCACCGGAGAAACTCAAGTTTGCACTGTTGAATTTTTATACTGATCACGATACCTACGACGGGGACCCGCCACAGCCGTAGCCGCTATTCGCTCGGCGGCCACACAATGTCGTAGTCAGAGAGGAAATCGCCAAACTCGGACTCGGAAAAGATTGGGACATCGTTTGCGTCGGCATCATCCTGTTTTCGCTGTCCCGGATTATCGCCAATCACAAGATAGTCCGTGTTGCCGGAGACGCTCCCGGTTGCATTCGCGCCGTGTTGTTCGACATATGATTGTGCGTCGCTTCGAGAGACCGACAACGATCCGGTGAAGACAAACGTGAGCCCGGTAAGCGCATCGCCAGCATCGTCGATAGCAACTGTCTGTGGCGCAACACCACACGATCGAAGCTCCTCGATCACAGCCTGATTCTCCGGGTTCTCGAAGAACGTTGTAATCTTTGTTGCAACGACCGGCCCCACATCAGGGACCGCTGACAGTTCGTCTTCCGTTGCGTCTGCGATCGCCGTAAGCGATCCAAACTCACGAGCCAGGTTTGCAGCCGTTGATGAACCGACCTCAGGAATTGAAAGCGCAGTCAAAAAGTCCGAGAGCGACGGTTCACGGGCGGCTTCAATCTCGGACACAAGGTTGTCTGCACTTTTATCACCAAGTCCCTCCAACTCGGCAAGGGCATCCCGCTCAAGCCGGTACAGATCAGGAAGCGTCTCCAACAAGCCAGCATCTCGAAGCTGTGCAATGCGTTCAGCTCCGAATCCTTCTATATCTAATCCGCCGCGGCTCACGTAGTGTTCGATCGCACGAGCAGCCTGTGCATCACACCCTAATCCCCCACTACAGAACGCGAGTGGCCCATCTCGATCAACGTCGCTTCCACAGATCGGACAGGTTGCTGGGAATGCAAACGTGTCATCCGTGTGTTTCTCAACGACCTCATCAATGTATGGAATAACGTCTCCGGCACGCAGGACGCGGACCGTATCACCAATATTGACACCGAGAGAATCGATCTCACCAGGATTGTGTAGCGTCGCCCGTGAGACAGTTACCCCACCAACTTGGACCGGATCAAGCAGTGCAACCGGTGTCATACGGCCAGTTCGGCCAACTTGCACAACAATATCGGTGATCTGTGTGACTTCCGTCCGGGCAGGGAATTTGTAGGCAAACGCCCATCTGATCGAGCGAGCGGTTGCACCGAGTGACTCACAGGCGGCAGTGTTGTTGACTTTGATAACAATCCCATCAATCTCATAGTTGAGGTCCTCCCGAATCTCACCAATCCGGTTGCGGTAGTCGATCGCGCCGTCAATCGTGTCGACACGTTCGGCCTTGTCATCAATTTTGAGCCCCCACTGCTGCAGTTTCGACCGCTCCTCGGAGTGTGTCTCAGGCCGTGGTGTCTCATCCTCGTAGGCCATAATATCGTAAAAGTAGCAATCAAGCGGACGGTCGGCGACAACGGATGGATCGAGCTGACGGATCGTTCCTGCGGTTGCATTTCGTGGGTTAGCGAACGGCTCCTCACCGCGCTCAACGCGGTCTTTATTGTGTTCGCGAAAGCCATCCTTCGGCATGAGGACCTCACCGCGAACGGCAAGAAACGCTGGATGAGTGCCGCGAAGTTTGCGTGGGATCGATCGAATCTGTTTGATTTGGGCGGTTACGTCATCGCCTTTGTATCCATCGCCACGGGTGGCTGCACGGACAAGATCGCCATCTTCGTAGACGACTTCGAGCGAGATACCGTCAAACTTTGGCTCACAGACGTAGCCGATCGATGCAGGGTCAAATCCACCGTCCTGGAGCCGTCTGTGTGTCCGCTCGTCGAATGCTCGGACATCGGCTTCATCACCGCTTTGATCGATCGACAGCATTGGTGCGGTGTGTTCGATCGTTTCNAGTTCNTCAAGNGGCTCCCCACCGACNCGNTGTGTNGGGCTGTCAGGTGAGACAAGATCAAACTCGTCTTCGAGCGCTTCAAGCCGAGTAAAAAGAAGATCGTAGGTCCGGTCAGCAATGAGCGGGTCTGCTTTGACGTAGTAGCGATAGTCATGTTCGCGGATTGCCTCACGGAGCAGACGCACCTGTGTCTCAGCAGCGGTTTGATCAAGGGTTTCAACCGGATCAAATTCTGTCGGAGGATCCTGAATGTATGGGTTTGCTGAATCCGAAGCCATTGTCATACACTAGGAAACAGGGCACAAAACTGCAGTGATGGAT
>SL_4KL_010_BRINEDRAFT_10000969_pt1 | contig 15551 bp, 16 predicted proteins | sample SodLak_010_BRINE_2_FD_10664 | JGI IMG/M metagenome (IMG submission 10664)
GTTGGCAAGCATTGATATGCGCCCGTCTACAACAGTTTCACAACTGAAACCACATGCCAGGAGCGACCAATGACGACTAACAGGGCGATTGCCGACAGCGACGAACATCCGATCTTGCTGTTCGATGGCGTCTGTAACCTCTGTAACGGCTCGATTCAGTTTATTATCCCACGTGATCCAGGTGGGAAACTCCGATTCGCGCCGCTGCAGTCCGAACTCGGCACACAGGTTCGGGAGGCGACTGGACTCTCGACCGACGACCTCGAAACAGTCGTGTTGGTTGACGACGGGATGGCCTACACCAAATCCGATGCGGCGATCCGAGTCGCCGAACACCTGGGCGGCATGTATCGACTGCTGTCACTGGGCCGACTCGTCCCACGTGGCGTTCGCGACCGAATCTACGATTTCGTTGCCGCAAACAGATACGACTGGTTCGGTCGGAAAGACCAGTGTATGCTTCCCGACGACGACGTTAGTGACCGCTTTATTGAGTAGACAGTCACTACTATCCGGTCCAATTTCTTCATAAATAAAACAGAACGTTCAGTACCGTTGGCCCTAAACAGAGGGGTAATGTCTCGGTCGATTCGGGTGCTCTACGTTGACGACGACCCCCAGTCACTCGATGTGATCCCCAACCGATGTGAGGCGGTCTCCGAACTCCGGTTCGAAACCGAAGCCCATCCACGGACGGTCGTCGACCAACTCCACGACGGCCTCGACTGTCTGATCACGGACTACCGGATGCCGACGATGGACGGCATCGAACTGCTTGAAGCGGTTTCCGAACAGCGACCGGATCTCCCGATCTTGCTACTGACAGGCCACGGCGGCGGCGAAATCGCCTCGGAAGCCCTGCAAAAGGGTGCCACCGAGTATATGGAAAAATCGACCGCAATCGAGCAGCCGGATCTGCTGGCCAACCGAGTGCGGAACGCGGTTGAACAGATGCGCCGCGAGCAGACGAACCGCGCGCTGGCGGCCGACGCCAATCGATTTATTCGGGCGACCTCGCCGACAGCCGTCTACGAGGCGGCGATCGATCTGACCTGTGAAACGCTCGGCTTCCAGGACGCCGCCGTTATCGAGAACGGCCAAAACGGCTGGTCGGTTGTCGCCCACAGCGGCCTCTCGGAGTCGATCCGGACGGCACTCTCCAGTGTCGGGCTGCTTGCTGAGGCGCGTGAGGCGACCGAGCCGGTTGTCGTAGACGCCGGGGTTGTCGACACGCTCGATACCGCGAGCTGTTGGGTCTCGCTCGGCAGCGACAGTGTGCTCGTCGGCCGAACGGCGGCTGCCGACAGGGCGGTCGACTATCTTCGGGATGCGATCTTGATTCTCGCCCGCAACGCCGAAAGCGCGCTCACCCGGCTCGAACAGGCCGCACTGCTCGACGAGCGCAAACGCGAACTCGAACGCCAGCGAAACGAGCTGGCCTCGCTGCGGCAGACCAACGAGGTGATTCGGTCGGTCAACCGCGCGATCACCAGTGTGAGCTCCCAGCGAGAGATCGAACGACTCGTGTGTGAACGAATCGTCAGCACCAACCGGTACGACTACGCCTGGATCGGCGAGTACGACCTCGAAACCGAACAGGTGACCCCGCGAGCCAAAGCTGGACTGGGCGCGAACGTAACGGTCGACTCGGCAGTGTCGTTGGCCGACCGGTTTGCACCCGAAACACTGGAAACGGTTATTGACCACCGGCAGGTGGCGGTCGAAACTGCGGAGGCGGCCGCCGGCTCGGAGACGAACCTTCGGTACGTGACTGGCCCAGAAGTCGACGCTGACGGCGGAACAGCCGCGCTTGTCCCGATTATTCACAACAACGTCCTGTACGACATACTGATCGTCTATGCCGCAGAACACACCTCGATCGGTCACCGCGAACAGGACGTCTTGGCCGAACTGGGCGAAACGATTGGCTACGCGCTTCGGACGGCCGAACAGCGGCGCGCACTGGTCGGAGATGCAACCACGGAGGTCGTCTTCGAGATCGACTGTCCCGCAGAGCCACTGATCGAGCTGTCGGCGGCCGCCGACTGCAGCGTCAGCGTCGAAAGCCTGAGCACGCGATCCGACGGCCGGCTCCGGCAGTTTATTCTCGTCGAGAACGCCGAGCCTGCAGCGTTCAGACAGTACACAGATCGAGCCCACATCGACCAGCCGACAGTGTTAGTCGAACGAGACGACTGCTTCGTTGCCACGCTGACAACCGACGGGAGCCCAGTGATCGACTGTATTGCCGAACAGGGCGTCTCGCTGTCGGCGTTCAGTGCGACTGAGGGAAAAGGGACGATCTCGATGACGATTCCCAAAACAACGGACATTCGAACGCTGGCCGAGCAGTTCGATGCCGCCTTCTCGTGGGCCGAACTGCGGGCGAAACGACAGCTCGAATCGACAGCCGACACACCACAGGGTTTCCGCCAACAGCTCGAAGCTGCACTCACCGACCGACAACATGAGACGCTGCAGGCGGCCTACCACGCCGGCTTTTTCGCCTGGCCGCGTGACAACACCGGTGAGGCTATCGCCGACAGACTCGGCGTCAGTGGGCCGACGTTTCTCCAGCATCTCCGTGCTGGTGAACGCAAACTGCTCGAAGCCCTGTTCGAACAGGACCAGACAGTGTACAAAACAGCAGCCAATAGCTGACGACGATAATAAGGCTCCCACACGCCCGAATCCGCCACAGCCGAACGAACCAACCACGGTGGATTGCTTAACGCTCAAGCAGCGTCTGACACGTTCACCTATGTGAATAGGTGCGCATTTCGGAGAGTACCTAACACCATAGGCACAATCATTAATNACATGGGTGGTCTGTAGATAGATGTGTCAAAAACGGCGGGCCGCATGACAGGTCAACTGTCACAACGGTTTCCGGCGTTCAGTCGACACATGCAATCCCACCACAACCCACACACAGACCACCACCGTACCCACCCGAACTCCTGTCACGACCGTGTTACGCCCACGGTCTGAACGGTGGTGATCATCTACCTGTTGGTTCCCGCTGTCGCTTCTGCCCTCCACACCACACTTCAGCCTGCGACACTGTAGGCTGAGAGTGCGATGCGGTTTTACCCTCAAGACCAGTAGTGACGATAATGAGCAAGCCGAGCCCAGAAGTGTACGAAGACGGGCGTGGGATGGACGCACACAATTCGGTGATGCGTGAGATCCGCGGCCTCAAGGAGAAACACTACGACCCACATGAGCCCACGCGCGTCTGGGTCGACGAGGACAACACACCTGACGGCGTTTATGAGTCGCTGACGATCATCCTCAACACCGGCGGCTGTCGGTGGGCACGGGCGGGCGGCTGTACGATGTGTGGCTACGTCGCCGAAAGTGTCGAAGGTGGCACCGTCGAACACGGCGCGCTGATGGACCAGATTCAGGCCTGTCTGGATCACGAAGCCGACAACACCGACGATCCAGCCGAGCTGATTAAGATCTACACTTCCGGCTCGTTTCTCGATGAGCGTGAAGTCCCGGCCGAAACCCGCCAGGCAATCGCCGAAACGTTCGGGGATCGCAAACGGATCGTCCTGGAATCGCTTCCTGATTTCGTCGACGAAGAGAAGATTACTGATTTCACCGACCAGGGACTCAGCGTCGATATCGCAATCGGGCTCGAAACAGCCACGGACAGGGTTCGCCACGACTGTGTGAACAAATACTTCGATTTCGCTCATTTCGAGGACGCGTGTGCGATCGCCAAAGAGGCAGGAGCGGGTGTGAAAGCCTACTTACTGATGAAGCCGCCGTTCGTCTCGGAACGGGAAGCCCGTGATGATATGATCGACTCAGTTCGGCGATGTGCCGCCGTCGAGGGCTGTCATACGGTCTCGATGAACCCCTGTAACGTCCAGCAGTATACGATGGTCAACGAGCTGTTTCGGGCGGGTGGCTACCGACCACCATGGCTCTGGTCGGTCGCTGACGTGCTCGAACAGACCGCAGATGTTGAGGCTATCGTCATCTCCGATCCCGTCGGCCACGGCTCGGATCGTGGCGCGCACAACTGTGGGGAGTGCGATGACAGAGTCCAGAAGGCGATCAAAGATTTCGACCTCCGGCAAGACCCCACCGTGTTTAGCCAGGTAGCGTGTGAGTGCGAACGAACCTGGGAACTGGTTATCGAGGAAGAAACAAGCTACGCGATGCCGCTGGCGCGATAGACGCGAGCTACTTTCAAAATACGCTGAAAGTCAGGTCCAGGACCACCGCAACGGTTCCATATCGCGCAGTCAGGCGCGGAAGCCAGTGAGAATAGTTTGGCCGTCCGTCCCACCGATATCCGGCAGCGTCGACCGCTCTGGGTGTGGCATCAACACCGCAACCGACTCGCGGTCGCCGAGAATGCCAGCGACGTTACCCGTCGAGCCGTTCGGGTTCGCCTCGTCGGTCAGGTTCCCGTCTTCGTCGCAGTACCGAAAGAGGATTTGGTCGTTTGCTTCCAGCTCGTCGTACCGGTCGTCGGTGATCTCGAAGCGGCCCTCGCCGTGGGCAATCGGGACCTCGATGACATCGCCCTCTTCGAACTCCGCCGTCCAGGGCGTGTCGGCGTTTTCGACGCGTAGATGGACGTGTTCACACTGGAAGCGCGCGCTTTTGTTGGTCGTAAACGCGCCGCCGGTTAGCCCCGACTCGCTGCCGACCTGCGCGCCGTTGCAGACGCCGAGAACGGGCGTCCCGTCTTCGGCGGCTGTCCGAACGTCGTCCATGATCGGTGAGCGGGCAGCCATCGCTCCCGCACGGAGGTAATCGCCGTACGAAAAGCCGCCGGGCAGTATGATTCCGGTAGTGTCGGCAGGCAGCCCGTCCTCGTGCCAGACGCGCTCGGCGTCGATGTCGAGATAGTTCAACGCGCGAACCGCATCCCGGTCGCAGTTCGAGCCGCCGAACTGGATGACGGCGACGGTCATTGCTCGCTGTCGGCCTCCGTGACCGACACCTCGTAGTCATGGATTGTCGGGTTCGCCAGTAGGCGTTCGGCCATCTCGTCTGCGCGCTCGCGGGCATCGGCCTCGTCGTCAGCCTCCAGGTCGAGTTCGTAAACGTCAGCTGCCCGGAGTGCCGACAGCTCAAAGCCGAGCCGCTGGAGTGCGCCCTTGGTCGTCTCGGCTTCCGGATCGAGCACGCCGTGTTTCAACCGAACGGTGACGGTCGCGGTGTAGGTACTCATAGCCGAACCTCGGCAAGCGTGGTCAAAAGCTCTTTTGAAACCCACGCCACTGTTTCGGGTCGTCTCAACGGATTGTCGACCATCCGCCGGATGGACACGTTTTTGCTTGCGGCTTGCTTTCGGCCGGTAATGACCGCACTCGACTGCGCGCTGGAGGTGCTCCGATGACGACCGAACTCACCGAGATCACCGTTATCGGCGGGGATAAAACCGGACTCATCGCCCGCGTCACAACACTGCTGTTCGAGCGCGGAATCAACATCGAAGATCTCGACCAGGCGGTCCGCGATGGGCTGTTCCGCATGTCGATGCGCGTCGATACGGGCGAGATGACGACCGAGCGCGACGAGTTGCGAGAAGCACTCTCCGAGTTGGGCCGCGAACTCGGCGTCGAGATCCAGGTTCGGTTCCCAAGCGACCGACAAACCCAACGCATTGCGGTGTTTGTCACCAAGGAGTCCCACTGTCTCGAAGCCCTGCTCGATGCGCAGGATTCGAACAACCTCAATGCCGAAATCAGTGCCGTAATCGGGAACCGTGGCACGCTCCGCGAGGTGGCCGAAGCCCACGACGTCCCGTTCTACGATGTCGGCGACGGCAAGGGCTCGCCCGACGAGGACCGGATGCTCGATATCCTGGCCGAACACGACGTCGACCTGATCGTCCTCGCACGATATATGCGGATTCTCGGACCGAAAATCGTCTTCCGCTACGAGGACCGGATCATCAACATCCACCCCTCCTTGCTCCCTGCGTTCCCCGGCGCGGCGGCCTACCGGCAGGCTAAAGAGGAGGGTGTCAGAATCGCCGGCGTCACCGCCCACTACGTGACGACGGATCTCGACCAGGGGCCGATTATCGCCCAGCGCGCGTTTGACGTACCGGATGACGCGCTCATCGACGAGATCAAAGCCCGCGGCCAGCCGCTGGAAGCCGAAGCACTCCTGGAGGCGGTCGAACTCCATCTCGACGATGCAGTCTCGGTCCACCGCGGCCGGACCAGCCTCCGAGACGGTGCCGATCCATCGGAGTACCAGCTCGGGCTCTCGAAGACGGCCCAGAACGACAATCCAACCGAGCCGGTCGACGACGCCATCGAACAGCGAGACGCGCCGACAGTAGCCGACGACTAACGGATACATAGCCGAGTCAGTCAGCAGTGGCCGATAGATTCCTTATAAACGATCGCGTCGCTTGACAGTAGCCGATAGGCCATTATAAACGACGGCGTCAGTCGACAGTAGGAAGTGACTAACTTATAACTCGTCGAGACGGTCGACCGCGTCAACGAGTGCTGGAGCCTCGAACCAGTCGTAATCCGTGTAGGCGTTGGCTCCGGCAGTGTACATATCAGCAACGACGGTGAGAACCTCCTCAGGCAACTGAATCGGCTCAATCTCGCAGAGCGGTCGCCAGTCGGCGACATCGGCGGTTTCGACCTCGCGTTTGGCTTCGCCCACGGCGTCGACCCACTCGGGCTGTTCGCGTTTGTAGTACTGTCGGATAACCTCTTTCGAGAGCTGTCGATCGTCCACAGCAAACCGGTTTTCGTCGAACGTGCCGACAACGTCGGCCACCTGGACCATTCCGTCGTGGTACAGACACTCTATTTTGCCGTCTTCGTGGCTAAAGCCGACGGATTCGGCGTGTTCGGTGATGAGTTCGTTGACGGTCAGCGCGACCGATTCGAGCGCCTCGATCGAGGCGACGCCGGCGACCTCGTCGGCCTCCTCACGAGTGAGATACCGGTCCTGTTCTTCGTACTTGGTCGAGAACTCGACAACAGGGTCGGGGAGTTCGACTGCTTCCTCAGGCCACGACTCAACGTCGAGCCCGTAGTCGCCTGGCTCGCCACGTTTGCGGAGACTCGAACCCACCGGAACCGTGTTTCGGAAGACGACCTCTAGGGGGATGAGAAAGTTCTCGCCAGCCGCTTGGTGGTACGCGTCGTAGTCGTAGCCCAACTCACTGTCGTACGGGAGATCCGGAACCTGGGTGAGTTCGATTGCCATCTCGGTTGGTGGGGCGGTACAGTCCGCCAGTTCGACGATCTCGGTATCACCCTCTCCGTTGGGATCAACGACGCCGCGGTAGTGGGTTGGCACACCGTGGGCCTCAAGACGTTCGAAGTTGAATGCACCCATCGTACAGAGGCTCGCGCCCTTCTGTGGGATGGCATCGGGCATCTCGCCCCAGTCGAAGACGGAGTAGGCATCAGTAAAGACGAACCGACCTGCACCGAGGGCTCCTGCCGTTGGCTCTCGGTCGACACGGAATTCCTTTACGCTCGTCATGCTCATATCGGCGGCTGCCGGCCGTATCAATGTTTCAGTTTCGCGTTTCGATACCCCCGTGAGGAGCCGCGACCGACCCCTTTTTACTCGGCACTCTCTTTCGTTCAGTAATGACGCGTCGGTCGGCCGCTGCGCTCTCAGCCGCAGATTTCGAGTTTGAACACGTCGCTGAGACCGATCAGTCTTTCGAGAACGCTCTGGCGAAGGCGCGCGACGGCAGTCGGCTGACGGTTGCGGACGCAGTCGAACTGCTGACGACCGGCACCGACCACGACGGAATCGACCTCCTGCGCAAAGAGCAGGTCTTAGAGATCGCTGACCGCCGGCGAGCCGAGATCGTCGGCAACGACGTGACGTTCGTGGCCAACCTCAACAACAACGTCACCACCGCCTGCAACGTGGGCTGTCTGTTCTGTAATTTCAAAGATTCGGCCCACGCCTTCGAGGCCGAAAGCGAGCTCGAACATGCCGGCTTCACCAAAACGCCCGCCGAATCCAGGAGAGTCGTCGACGAAACGCTCGATATGGGGATCTCGGAAGTCTGTTCGGTCTCCGGCCTCCATCCGGCGTTCGCTCTCGACGACGAACACCACGAAATCCTGGCGAGCTACGACGACCCAGCCAGCGAGGTCAACTACAAACCGCCCGAACAGTACACCACCGACCCCGGCAGCTACGTCGAACAGATGCGGGCGATGTCGGTCGATGGTATCCATCTTCACTCGATAACTCCCGAAGAGGCCTACCACGCCCGTCGGGGAACCGGCTGGTCGTATGAGGATGTGTATGCGCGACTGCGCGAGGCGGGGCTCGATACTGCGCCCGGTACTGCCGCCGAGATTCTGGTCGAGGAGGTCCGCGAGGTCGTCTGTCCGGGGAAAATCACTACCGACGACTGGCTCGAGGCCATGGAGGGGGCGATGGCCGCCGGACTGGGAACAACGGCGACGATCATGTACGGCCACATCGAAACCGAGATGCACCGGGCGATCCACCTGAAGAAAGTACGGGAGCTCCAGGACCGAACCGGAGAAATAACCGAGTTCGTCCCGCTGTCGTTCGTCCACCAGAACACACCTCTCTACAAGCACGGTGTGGTCGACGGTGGGGCGAGCGATGCCGAAGACGAACTCATGGTCGCCGTCTCGCGGCTCTTTCTCGATAACATCGAGAACATTCAGAGCTCCTGGGTCAAATACGGCAACGCCAAAGGCCTCAAACTGCTCAACTGCGGAGCCAACGACTTCATGGGAACGATTCTCTCCGAGGAGATCACCAAACGCGCCGGTGGCAGCTACGGCGAGTTCCGCAGTGTCGCCGACTACGTCGACATGATACACGCGATCGGCCGCCGACCAGTCGAACGGTCGACCGATTACGAAACACGGCGGCCAATCGATATCGACGGCGGTCCGTACGGGCCAACCATCGGTCCGCGGGCAGATGGAACCCCGATGCTCCCACCAGTCGAGCCAACCGAACCTCTGGCGGCCGACGACTGAGACGGTGGTATGCGGTCCATACTGCAAAAGTAGTCAGTGACTACTGTGTCGAGGCTGGGAGTTCGCGCGCAGCGACTGCCCGATACCGGCTCCCGGACGACGAGTCCGCAAGAAGTGCCGACCGAATCCGGCTGGAGAGCCAGTCTTCGCCGGCTACAGCCGGTGGGGGCCGTGTGGCGGGTTCGACCGCCGCAGGCCGGATCGAATGGGGGAGATACCGATCATACACCGGGAGTCGCTCGAACAACGGAACGTTCGCCTCGTCGGCAATCGCCTCCAGCTCGTCGAGGGCGGGCCAGGCGTACTCAGGGTTGATGTAGTCGTCGGTAACGGGCGAGACTCCGCCCAAGTCATCGACACCACAGTCAAGCAGCTCGCGGGTCGGCGAGAGGTTTGGCGGCACCTGCACGGAAACGGACTCGGGCAGCGCGACACGAGCCATCGCCACGACGCGGCGCATCGTCTCGACCGAAGGCTGATCGAACGACGAGCGGTCGTTCGGGACGACGTTTTGGATGATGACCTCCTGGATGTGGTCGTAGCGGTCGTGGAGAGCGGCAATCACCAGCAGGCTCTCGGCGCGATCCCGCCACGTCTCGCCGATTCCTACCAGCAAGCCAGTGGTAAAGGCGACACCCTCGCGACCGGCCGCCCGGATCGTGTTGAGCCGCTGGCCCGGTGTTTTGCGCCGCGAGCCCGCGTGGGCATCAACGTCGGCGGTGGTTTCAAGCATCACACCCATCGAGCAGTTGACCTCGCGGAGTCGGCGGAACTCGTCTTGGGTTAGGTCGCCGGGGTTCGAATGCGGCAAGAGTCCCTCCTCAAGGGCCATCTCACAGGCGGCGTACAGATAGTCGAGTATCGACTCGTAACCCCATTCGTCGAGCTGGTCATGGATCGCCGTATACCGGTCGTCGGGTTTGTCACCGAAGGTGAACAGGGCCTCCGTACAGCCCGCCTCGGCCCCAGTCTCCAGGACGCTCCGAATCTCCTCGGGACTCATCAGCGTGGCCTCACCGGGCACATCGTAGTACGTACAGTAGCTACAGGTGTAGCGGCAGGCCGTCGTCAGTGGGAGAAAGACGTTCCGCGAGAAGGTAAGTTCGGCCGCAGCCTCGACAGCTGACGGTGTAACCGACAACAGTGCGTCGACAGCCTGCTCGTCGATTGGGATGTCGATGTCGTATGTGTCGGCCGCGGGGAACATAGCGGTAGCTCGGAGACGAGTACGCAAAAACGCCTCGGCTCCTGGATTCAGTGTATAACGAGGGAGTGGCTACCGCCGGCTAATGCCAACCCGTCCATCCGTTGTATCGAGTTCGAAACCGGCACCGGTGAGCCACTCGTGGGCCGCGCCGTCGCCGTGGATCAACAGCTCGGCGAGATCCGCCGGTTCGTCGATATCAGTTGCCAGACGGCGGGAATCAACCGTCTCGACAGTTGCACCCAAATTGTCGGCCGCCCGACAGTGGTCGAGATACGACGCGCCGTGGTAATCGACCCGAAACGAGGGCTCGCGGATGGCAAGTGCGTTGGTGCCGCCGCCCAGTCCAGGAGCGATAGTCACGTCGGCATCACTCTCGGCGAGCTCTGTGATATCTTGCGGTTTGACCAGCGGTAGGTCAGCCATCACGACGAGTGTGGGCTTGCCGCCGGCGAGTTGAGCGTTGAGTGCCGCAGAGAGCGGTCGATCGTCGACTTCAACGGTTGCGTGGTTGGCGATGCGGTCGTCGTCAACGGGTGCGGTCGCCAAGACAGTTGGGTGGTAGCCGGCCGTAGTGAGTGTCGACAGCACGTCAGCAAGCATCGCGTGGGCGAACGTCTGCCGCTCGTTCAGCGAGAGAACGGGAGCCAGTCGGCTCTTCGGGGAGTTGACTGCAACAGGGACCAGACAACGCATGGGAAACAACGCCTGCGGAGGAGGGTTAGAACAGCGATTCGAGCTCGTCGCTGCCCTCGTTGACGAGGCTATCGAGATTGTCTTCGCTCTCCTCGCGAATCTCTTCGATGTTGTCCTGGGCCTCAATAGCGACCTGTTGGAGCTCCTTGATCCGTGGAACGTTGGTCACACCTGAAAGCAGGACCACACTGGAGACGCGTCCGGAGCCGTCTCGTGGGTAGTCGCCGCCGCGGACCTCCATGCTGCCGGTTTGCTCTTCGAGCCATTTGCGGCCGCGTTCGATTCCTTTTCGGTTGAGGTATTTCGATGGTCCAGCCATCACGAGCAGTGCGCGTTCGGTACCTTCGACCTCACACGGAAGCGTGAGCCGACCGAGCGTTGCTTTGCGGACGAGGCTGGTGATTCGGTTGGTCGTATGGGCGGTGTCGGCGGTGTCCGTGTCTTCGCCGCCGCGGAACCGCGAGAGTAGCCCACCGCTGGAAGTCTCTTCGACCTCCTCTTCGGCGAAGCCAACCGTCGAGACGCCGCCGCCGGCGAGCGTGTTGATGATCTCAGAGCTGTCGACGACCGATTCGGCGATTTCTTGGCCCTGATCGACCTCGCCAGCACCGAACAGAATGCCGAAACGACGGACGATCTCGCTGTTGATCTCGTCGTAGCCGCTCTGGACGGATTCACCGGTTTTTCGCCACGAGTCGTTGTCGAACACCATCAGGTTGTCGACCTCTCGAACGAACGTCTGGAACGAGCGAGCGGCGTTGAGTGTATAAATACCCCCTTCGTCGCTGCCCGGCAACACACCGAGCCCGTAGACAGGTTCGGTGTAGATCCGTTTGAGGTGTTTCGAGATGACGGGCGCGCCACCGGAGCCAGTGCCGCCGCCGAGTCCGGCGACCACGAGGAAGGCGTCGACTTCGTGGACCGGAATCGAGTCGATCGAGCCCTGGATCTCGTCGATATCCTCTTCGGCGATCTCCGCACCGAGTTCGTTGTCCGCACCGACACCGTGGCCTTTGACGCGCGATTGGCCGATCAGTACACGGTTTTCTTCCGGGATATGTTGTAATCCCATGAGATCGGCTTTGGCAGAGTTGACCGCGACAGCTGCCCGAACGATGTTCGAACCGGTTTCGGCATCGTACTCGAGGAACTTATCAACGACCTTACCGCCGGCCTGCCCGAAGCCGATCATTGCGAGTTTCATATATTGTCTCCCCTTGCCATTGCCAAAAGTACAGTCGGATAACGAATATAAGCTTTATGATCAGGTAAGTTTTCAGGAGTATATAGCCGGTACGTAACCGCAAGACTGCAGCGTGATGTGTCTGCATTCGAGTTAAGAATTACTAAAGGTAATAATGCAGTGCCTACCACCGATAGTTGCCGTCGTGAAACGGATCGGGTGATGTTTTAGCTAGGGATTGGCACTAATCGAGGGAGCATCAGTTCTCGCGCGCGGTGCGAGAACGGAGAGCCAACACATTATGGAGGCGAATAGTCAAGCCCAACGGATCATCTCGTTGTCGGCCGATTAGGCGACGTCAAGATACGACGCCAGGGAGGTGAGATCGGACTCATCGAGGCCGAACGCTGAGATATCGCTGTCGGACGTGGTATTGTCGAACTTCAGCGACCGGTACTGGTCGGCACCCATCGGGAAGCCAGGAACTTTTCCGGCGACCGACAGGCCGACGCCAGCCAACCCCATCGGGACGGGCAACACGGTGACTGAACGGCCGTCGGCCCCGTGGGCCAGACGGGCGACATCCGCCAGCGTCAGCACATCGGGACCGCCGAGTTCGTAGGTTTGGCCGACATGCTCGTCAGCATCAAGAGAATCGGCGAGCATCGGGACGAGATCACCAACCCAGATCGGCTGGAATCGGGTTTTGCCGCCGCCGGGAAGCGGTGTGACAAAGGGTGGGGCGAGTTTCTTCGTAAAGGAGACGAACTCGCCGCCCTCACCGAAGACAACCGATGGGCGGATAATCACCCACTCGAGGTCCGAGTCGGTGACGTGGGTTTCGGCCTGACCTTTCGCCCGAATGTAAGCGGTCGCTCCGTTCGGGTCCGCGCCCAGCGCGCTCATCTGAACAAAGCGGTCGACGCCACCCTCCTCGGCGGCCTGAACTAGGTTTTCGGTGCCGTGTCGGTGGATTTCGTCGTGCATTTCGTTACCGCCCTTGGGTTTAAAAAGCGGCGAGAGCGCGACGAGGTTGACGACGGCGTCGTGACCCGCAACAGCCGATTCGATAGACTCGTAGGCAGTGATATCACCACTGACAGTTTCGACAGCCTCGGGAAGAACTGCAGCATTAGGGTTGCGTGCCAGTACTGTTACCGTATGATCGCGATCGAGCAGTTCGTCGACGAGATTCGTCCCAATAAATCCGTTCCCGCCGGCTACTAACACATGCATACCACGAACTACTCACTGAACCGACCTAAAGGTAGCGTGAGCCGAGAGCGAACGGTTCATACCCTACCGCTCGGAGGCTATGATATGCTCGTTACGTTGGAGGGGCTCGACGGCAGCGGCAAAACCACCGTCTGGGAGGCGGTAGGCGACGACTACCCCGATGCAGTCCTAACCCGAGAGCCAACCGATTCATGGTACGGTGAGGCAGTGTATCGGTCTATCGGCGAGAAGTCGGCCGATTCGCTCGCAGAGCTGTTTTTGTATACTGCCGACCACGCCGATCATCTCTCACGAGTTGTTCGGCCCGCGCTTGCCGATGGAAAACTCGTGATCTCGGATCGCTACAGCGACTCCCGGTACGCCTACCAGGGCGCGACACTCGCCGACGAACTCGACGATCCAATCGACTACATCCAGTCAGTCCACGCACCGTTTACACGGACGCCTGATCTCACGTTTTATCTGGATATCGACCCCGAGACGGCTGCCGAACGTAGCGGCAAAACCAATAAGTTCGAACAGTCTGCGTATCTCCAGGACGTGAGAGCCAACTACGAGCAGTTGATCGCAGCCGACCCCGAACGGTTCGTCCGGATCGACGCAACCCAGCCGCCCGAGGCCGTCTGCGAACAGATTAGGAGCCGACTAATTGCGGAAATCGACTGAATCCCACTGGTAGCGTGTTACTGTGTCTTGGGGAGATCAACCTCATCGGGTTGGGCGACGTACAGCAGATCGAGTGTGATCCCAACCGCCAACGGGAGGCCGATCATCACGCCGAAAACGACGACCGGCGAGCCGAGGTTCGGGCCGATTCCCAACACTCCGGAAAAAACGAGTGTCGAGACCAACAGAATCACCGGGGTTAGACCCAGTGCGTACACCACCCAACCGAGCTGCGTCTCAAGCCGAAGACGGAAAAACCGAGTGCAGACGGCCGCAACGAGTGTGTGGGCGACCAACACGATTCCGAACAACACCAGCCCGATAATCGAGAGCATACTCACTGTATGTGCCGGCTGCTTTTTGACGTATCGACTCCAATCTCTTGTCGGTCCGATCAGTCTTCCAGCGAAATGTACGTCTTCGTCTCCAGGATGCCATCGAGCGACTGGATGTCGGTGGTGGTCGCCTGAAGGACAGCATACACCTCATCAGCAGTGAGTTCGACGATGAGGTCGTACGCCCCGGCGACGATATGTGCCTCTGCGACGGCCGGTAGCTCACGGATATCCGCAAGTAGCGACTCTGAGGCAGCGACATCCGTTTTGACCATGGCGAACGCGTGAACCATGTGGTATAGTCGCACACCAACAGTAAAAACGTTCCCACACCGGGGATACAGTTATCCTCTCGGAGCATGTTACTTCACCACATGCGCGTACTTATCATTGGGGCTGGTCGAGTGGGCCTGCGCACTGCCCGTGTGCTTCGAGAGGAAGGCCACGAGCTAACGATAATCGAACGCGACCGACAGAAGGCAGACCGCGCCCGTGAGTTGACGTTCGATGTGATCGACGGCGACGGCTCCCGCGAGGAGACACTGGAGGCCGCAGGCGTCGACGCGGCTGATGCAGTCGGCGCGCTCACGGGAGATCTCAACGCCAACTTCGCGGCCTGTCTGATCGCCAAACAGCATGGCTGCCGGACGGTGATGCGAATCGACGAGGACTACCGCGAAGAGATCTACCAGCAGTACGCCGACGAGGTAGATGAGGTCGTTTACCCCGAACGACTGGGTGCTATTGGTGCGAAAAACGCGATGTTGGGTGGGTCGATCCAGGCGATCGCAGATGTCGCCCAGAGTCTGCAGATCCTGCTGATCACGATCACCGAAGGGTCGCCGATGCGAGGTTACACGCTGAGTGAGGTCGCACTCCCCTCGGATGCTCGCGTTTTGGCGTTCGGTAAACAACACGAATCGTTGGGGATTCCGCTGCCGGACGATTCGTTGGAGGCTGGCGACCGGCTGGCAGTGCTCGCCGAGTTCTCGGAGCTCGCCGAGGTCAGACAGCTCCTGGTTGGCGACGAAAGCCCGGCGGCCGCGGTCGCTGGAGGTGAGTAACTATGGTAACTGGGTATATACTTATTAAGGCGAACACCAGCGAGGCCGACCGCCTCAACAACGCAATCGGTGATATTGAGGGTGTCGTCCAGACGAATATCGTCGCCGGCGATGTTGATGTGATTACCAAGATCAACGTCGACACACCAGGTGCGGTCAAAGACATCGTCG
>SL_4KL_010_BRINEDRAFT_10000970_pt1 | contig 15539 bp, 15 predicted proteins | sample SodLak_010_BRINE_2_FD_10664 | JGI IMG/M metagenome (IMG submission 10664)
GACCGGAAAAACACCGGCTTCGTTACGTTACGCTCAATGTGACGGTTAACGTCATACTGAGCGCAATGAGAAGCGGAGCGACGAATGAAGTCGAAGTATCTCTATGTTTTTCAAAGCCACCAACTAAAGAAAATATAGATCCATGAATCAAACTATTTTACTTGGGCCGGATGATGAAATTCGTCACACGGCCAAACAGGCGCTGCTCAAACGAAAACATACCGTTACGGTTTGCTCTCCTGATGACGACATTGAAAAGGTGATTGACGAGAAAAATGCGTCTCTTCTTATTTTCAGCTCTGTTAATCAGCACACCATTGAATTATGCCGGAAAATTCGGAATAACTCCCGGGGTAAATGGATGGCAATTGTGGCGATTATGGATCAGAATCAACCCGAATTTTTAGATGAAATTGTAGATGCCGGGGTTGATCAAAGTATCATCGAGTCTATTTATGATGAAAAACGGCTCCACATCCGATTGGCATTTGCCGAAAAACTGGCGCGCGAAAAAGTACAGCAGCAGATCACCGAACAGCAGCTTCGGGAGAGCGAAGCCAAGGCACGAAGTATTCTCGAAACCACGGTAGACGCCATTATTACCATCGATCCGAGAGGAATTGTGCAGTCGTTCAATAAAACGGCTGAATCGCTATTCCAATACAAATCGACGGAAGTGATCGGCAAAAACGTAAAGATGCTAATGCCGGAGCCGTACAGAGAGGAGCACGATGACTATATCGAACACTATAAAAAAACCGGCGAACGTAAAATTATTGGTATAGGCCGTGAGGTTACAGGGCGCCGGAAAGATGGCTCTACCTTCCCCATGTATTTGGCCGTAAGTGAAGTGAAGCTTCCGGGGCAACACATTTTTACCGGTATTGTGAGGGATATTACCGAGCAACGCCGTTTGGAGCAGGAGGTTTTGCGCATCAGTGAACATGAAAGACGGCGTATTGGGCAAGATCTCCACGATGGGCTCGGGCAGATGTTGACCGGAATCGGCCTGATTAGCAAAAACCTGGCTCAACGACTCTCGAACGAAGAACATGCCGCTGCCGAGGATGCCGCTGAAATAACCGACCTTATTAAAGAGGCCGATGAACAGGCCCGAACGCTTGCCCGCGGATTGGTTCCCGTAGAGTTCGACAAAAAAGGCCTGGAAGCAGCGCTGGAACGGCTTCGAACCCATGCCGAAAAACTTTTTGGAATTACCTGCTCGCTAGAGATTATTGGAAATCTTAATTTTGATGATGCCACACAAGCCATTCATTTGTATAGAATTGTCCAGGAGGCCGTCAGTAATGCTGTAAAACATGGTCAGGCTTCCAAAGTTTCGGTTGACCTGGCTTCTACTGAGCGACATATCCGCCTGAGAGTAACAGATAACGGAACCGGCTTTCAGGATGATTGGGATTCAGATGGCGGACTTGGCGTTCGAATTATGCAGTTTCGGGCACGGCTGATTGGAGGGAATCTTGAAATTAGCGACATGCCCGATAAAGGTGCCGTTATAACTTGTACAATGCCACTTCATCATACTGAAAATAATGTACCCTAAAATTATAAGGGCGTTTTTTATATCTTAACAACGTATTCCAAAGATGTTCTCAATAATTGATACAAACTCATGGCTGACAAAAAGAAAATTTACATCGTAGATGATCACCCTTTAATGAGAAAAGGGATGGCGATGACGTTACAGTCAGATATTGAGTTTGAAGTTGTAGGTCAGAGCGAAACGGCCGAAGAGGCGTTATCTGAAATTCCGGATCTTAAACCGGATGCCGCCGTTATTGATATTTCACTGCCGGGCATGAATGGCATTGAACTGATAAAGAATTTACTCAGCTACATGGAGGGATTAAAAATTCTTGTAGTCTCTCGGCACGATGAGGAACTATACGCCGAGCGAGCTATCCGTGCCGGTGCAAAAGGATATTTAATGAAACTTGAAGCAGGAGAAGTACTGGTAAGCGCTGTTCGCCAAATATTAAACGGCGGAATATATTTAAGTGATAAAATCGGCTCCCAGCTGATTATGAAAATTGCCTCCGGCCAGTCTACCGGTGATAATCCATTAGAGATATTAAGTGATCGCGAACTGGAAGTTTTTGAATTGACAGGAAAAGGCGAAAGCACAAAAGAGATTGCAGAGCGTCTGCATGTGTCCGTAAAAACAGTTGATACCTACCGGGCACGAATCAAGGAGAAAATGCACTTAAAAAGTGCAAATGAACTATTCAGAAAAGCTGTACAGTGGGTTGAAGGGTCGGCTACATAAGCTCAAAATTGTAGTTTATGTTTTCAACACTAAGTGTTTACTCCCTGTGTAGGGAAAAACACTACAGTCGTGTAATCATCTACCCTATCTCACATTCAGGTTTCTACTCTCAATTCGTAATAGCAGTTATTCCGAGTTTACTATCGCAGTAAACAATAACAGCTGCTCAAAGAATTTTTAAAAACACAACTATGAAAACACTAATAACAAAAATAACCTTAGCTATTGTAACCCTTTTCTTTATTGGAGAAGGAGCACTCGCTCAACAAGTATCTCAAGATCGTGACCTGCAATATTTCAGATCACAGGACCTGACCGGAATCAACGTATTTGAAACATCAAAAGAAACTGATGTTGAATACGATGGTTTTAAAATTCGAATAGGTGGTGCCAACACCCTGCAGTTTCAGGCTTTAGAAAATGACGCAGCAGGCCCGGAGCTTGAGCCAAACTTCAATCTCGCGACTTCAAACCTGGACATCGATGTTCAGCTGCACAGAGGTCTCCGCATGCACTTACGTACCTATCTTTCATCACGAAATCACACAGAAGCTTGGGTGAAAGGTGGTTATCTGCAGGTAGATCGTCTCGATTTTATTCAGGAAGGATTTCTTGATAATCTGATGGACAAGGTAACCATGAAAGTTGGACACATGACCTTGAACTATGGTGACGCACACTTCAGGAGATCAGACAATGGTCAGGCCTTATTCAATCCTTTTGTAGGCAACTATATCATGGATTCGTTTACAAACGAGGTAGGTGGTGAAGTTTACTATAAAGACGGTGGATTCCTCGCCATGCTGGGTCTGTCGAACAGTAAGACGGGACAAAGTACTGTTAAAAGTGATATTTCCACGAAACCATCAGTGTACGGTAAACTTGGGTATGACACTCAGGTAAATCAGGATCTCAGAGTTCGACTCACAGGTTCCTTTTATCGCAATCCAGGAAGTGAAGCAGTTAGACTCTATGGTGGTGACCTTGCCGGAGCACGTTATTACAATGTCGAAGGCACCGGAACTACTACCGGTAGATTTGCCCCGGACTTTTCAGTTAGTCAATTTGCACCGGGTGGACCCATTGGCGGCGAAGCAACAGCATTCGTGATCAACCCCTTCATTAAATTTCAAGGGCTAGAGTTTTTCGGAATGTATGAAAGAGCAACTGGCCAGCGGGCAACCGAAACCGAAAGCAGATCATTCAATCAGTATGGTGCTGAGCTTCTATACCGATTTGGATCAGAGGAAGACTTTTATATCGGTGGACGCTACAACCTCGTTGATGGCGAACTAGCCAACGGTAATGAGATTGAAATTGAGCGATTTAACGTAGGCGGCGGCTGGTTCATGACCAAAAATGTACTGACCAAAGTTGAATATGTGAATCAAACTCGTGATGGATTCACCGGCCCGCTTGAAGGAGCAGGATTCAGCGGCCTGATGCTCGAAGCCGTCATTAGCTTCTAACAAAACATAAGACTCTCAATAAAGTGGGGTACAAACTGTGCCCCACTTCTTTAATAGATAACGGAGAAATAATCATGAAACCACAAACCATATTTTTATTAATCGTTGCACTTCTTTTTAGTGTAAACGTTGCAGACGCGCAAGACCAAGACATTGAACTGACACTGCAAGATGGGTACGAAATGAAAATTGACGGTGATGCCAACGTTCGAAGTTGGGATGCCGATGTAAAAACCATCGAAGCAGAATTTATTATGGCTGCTTTTGATATTGACAACCTGTCTGAACTGACAGCAGACCATTTTAAAACCCTTACACTTTCTATTCCCGTTGAAGATATTGAGTCCGACTCAGGGCGCCTGACAAGAAACCTGCACGGGTATCTGGAAAAGGATGACCATCCCTATATCACATTCTCACTAAACTCTATTGAGTCTGTAGAAGTAAACGGTAAAAGTGCTGTAATTACAGCGATGGGTAATTTTAACGCAGCCGGTGTAGACCATACCACCGAAATGACCGTTAATGCAGAGTTTAACGGAAATAGCGTTACATTTTCCGGCACACAAGATCTGCTGATGACCAGCTTCGATATAGATCCTCCAACAGCTGTAATGGGTACAGTAAGAGCTCGCGACGAACTCAAAATTCCTTACAAATTAACTTTTTCCCTGTAATTTCATTTCAATTCCAACAATGAACTTCCGCCACACATACTTCACCTTATTGGCAATAATAGTTCTGCTAATACTAATTCCGGGCGGAAGTTTAATTGGGCAACAGCTCATCATCCAGGAAGATCAAAGTAAACTCTGGATTGAAGGAGATTCGAATGTTAAATCATTCACCTGTGATGCCGAAGAGTATCACGCCGATGCCCAACAACTGCAGATTGACCAAGCAGACATAACAGAAGGAGCCAATAATCTGTCGGTAACCCTTCAAATTGGTATAAAAGGATTTGATTGTGGGCGAAGAAAAATGAACACCGACCTGAATGAGGCGCTAAAATCCGACGAATTTCCCTACATAGAATTCACCTATACATCTACCGAAAATATAGACTACATAGAAGATGATGAACGCTATGAAGTAACAGTCATTGGAGATTTAACAGTAGCCGGTGTAACCCAACAGATTAGATTTATTTTGGAAGGATATCTGCTCGATGATGGAAAGCTGAGAGCTCGAGGAGAAAAAGAGATCAACATGAAAGATTACGATGTTGAACCCCCGGTAGCCATGCTTGGCATTGTACGGGTTGATGAACATTTAACGGTCCATTTCGACCTTACAGCAGTATTATCAGACGAACGGTAAAGCTATGAATGCTCTGGTGAACTACTTACAAGAACTTAAACTGGCTCCCTACGCCTCGCTGTGGAGCTACCAGGTATCAGGTAACGTAATAGAATTAAACGTTTTACCTCCATTGAAAAAAGATCCGCAAAACTACCGGCTGGGGATCATTCGCATTGGTGGAATTTTATTTCAACTACGCAACCGATTTAAGGATCAAATTACTACCAATGTATTTCCAAACTTTTTAGACAACAGCCTCCCCGTTACAGTTCGTTTATCAAAAGACAGTTCAAAAACGAAAAAAAACAAGGAGAGTTTAGAAGCGATTGAACAGATTTATCCCTCCCTGTTTATCAGGCAGACCTTAACCCCATCAAAGGAGATGCAACTTCCAAAAGATATTCCCAACAATAAACCGGTTGAAGTATTATCCACTTATTCCGAAAACCCATTTATTTGGCTTCAGTTCGGGAATTACCTGGAAATTCTTTTACATAAAGAAGAACATTCTACCGCTAAAAAAGCGTATATTTTTCAATATCAAACTGAACAAAAAACAGTAGCCGCACACCTGGAAAGCGAGCTTTACCCACAGGCCATTTTATTTGATGAAGAAGGGCGATCATAAAAAAGATCTAAAAATCTTTTTTAGTTTTACTCCAAATTAGATAAGCTTGCTTAGTATCCACCTAAATTATTCACTTCAAGGCTATTTATGAATAGTAAAAAGACTGTATTAATTGTTGAAGATGACCTGATTCTGAATCTCCTGTACGAAAGTTATATGGAGAAACTGGGGTTCGATACCAAAGGCGAATTGGTCTATGGAAAAACAGCCATTGATGTGACGAAAAAAATCAGTCCGGATTTAATACTGATGGACATCGCGCTCGAGGGAGATATGGATGGAATCGAAGCGATGGAAAAAATTCGGGAGTTTTCGGATGTACCTGTTATTTACATAACCGGGAACTCCGATCCGGCCCATAGAAACAGAGCTGAGGCCATAAAATATACCGCCTATTTAACAAAACCGGTTGGATTTCAAGAACTGAAACAGGCACTTCTTGAAGCCAAAATTATTACCAAAGAGGAGGCAAATGTTTAATCAACAGCTGCCTTTATATAAAAATTGACACCCTGCTTTTTTCGATCGTGTACTTACGCAAGCAAATCCATTATAATTAGTCATCAAGTAGGTTTCTAATTAGGAGGGCATTATTTTTCAAGCTTCCGATTGTTGCCTAGAACCTCAACATCGGATGAAATATTATTACTAACCATCACCTGACTTTGCCATGCGCACATTCTTTTACCTCCCTTGGATTATCCTTCCTTTTCTCCTTTTTTCTTGTACAACAACGGAAACCGTCTCCTCGCCGGAAACTGAAACTGTACAAGAACTCTCGGATGTTGAACGCCCCATTCCTTACCCTGTGGAGAGAGCCAACGCTTTTGACCGCGCTGTTTCTGAGGGGTCAAGAACGGAAACCGGTGCCCCCGGCGATAATTATTGGCAAAACGAAGGGTCTTATAACCTCTATGCAGAGATCGATCCCGAAACACATACGCTCCATGGACGGGCTGAGGTTACCTACCAAAATAACTCACCCGACGATCTTGAAATTGTAGTGGTTGAACTGGCTCAAAATCTGCACAAGGCGGGAACTGCCAAAAAAGAAACCACTGAAATTACCGGAGGCAAAACACTGTCAAAAGTATCTGCCAATAACCTCGATCTCGAAGAAATTACCATGCAGCAGCGATGGCAAGATAGCCAGGCCGGATATATGCTGGATGGAACACGCCTCTATATTTTCCCTGATGAAGAGCTCACCTCCGGGTCTACAATGAACTTTGAATTTGAATGGTCGTTTGAGGTTCCCCAAGAGGGTGCCTCCGGCCGGATGGGACGCAGCCGCGATAATCTCTACATGATCGCCTACTGGTATCCACAAATTGCCGTCTATGATGACGTTTTTGGCTGGATGGATGACTCCTTTCTCGGCAATGCCGAATTTTACCACAAATTCTCCGATTACCAATTAACCGTTACCGCTCCCGAAAACTGGATCGTAATGGGAACCGGCGAATTTCTGAACCCTGAAGAGACACTTCGACCTGAAATATATGAACGCTACCTGCAAGCGGGCGAGAGTGATGAGCCCATCACCATTGTCAGTTTTGATGAAGTAGACCATGCCACGGCCTCCTCTGATGATGGACTCCTGACATGGAAGTTCCAGGCTGACAGGGTACGCGATGTTGCCTTTAGCGCCACCCGCGAATCCACATGGGAAGGCGCCCGCACCCCGGTAGGTGATGTTACCGGAGATGGTGAAACAGATTACACGCGTATCAACACATTTTACCGGGAAACGGCCCCTCTGTGGTCCGAACAGACCGACTACGCACAGCACGCCACCACCTTTTTATCAGACTATACAGCCATTCCCTACCCTTGGCCACATATGACATCTGTTGAAGGTGCCGATATAATAGGCGGCGGAATGGAGTTCCCCATGATTACACTCATAGGCGACTATAATAATGCCGGTGCCGTGCAGCTATACGGCGTAACCGCGCACGAAATTGCCCACATGTGGATACCCATGATTGTAAGCACCAACGAGCGTCGCTACACCTGGATAGATGAAGGTCATACATCATTCCATACGCAACAGGCCAATGTTGATCGATACGGCGAGGAGCGATTCACCAGAGGTAACCTATTTGGCCCTTATCTGAGAATTGCCGGCAGCGATTTTGAAGGAGAAATGATGCGCTGGAGCGATTTCCATATCCCGGGGCCCGCCTACGGCATCGCCTCCTATCCAAAACCGGCAGCCGTTTTAACGGCACTCCGCGGAGTTTTGGGTGATGAACTTTTCCTTGAAGCACACCGCGAGTTTATGGATCGATGGAGCTACAAACACCCCTATCCGTGGGATCTGTTCAACACATTCGAAGATGTAACCGGCAAAGATCTCTCTTGGTTTTGGAGAAGCTGGTATTACGAAACCTGGGTGCTCGATCAATCTGTAGCCGACGTGTACGAGGAGGATGGAAAATCCGTTATAGTGATTGAAGATATCGGTGACATCCCGATGCCTGTATTGCTAAAAATTACTCTCGAAGACGGCACTATCATCGAAGAAGAAATTGCCGTTGAAAAATGGCTGCAGGGAGTTCGAACTGTTAAGCTTCCGATGGAAACAGCATCAGAAATTATAAAGGTAGAAATTGACCCCGAAAACCACTTTCCCGACAGAAACCGGTCGAATAACACATGGGAGAGATAACTCTTTGCCCCGGTTTGAGATCGATCAAAATGACAGATATGTAAAAAACTATTTTTGTTTACCCGTTAATTTTTAACTCTTTGGTATTTTTTCGATTATATCTTGAATAAATATTTAGGTTAATACCACTATGTCGTTATTTAAAAAACTTAGCAGAACCAACAAAGTACGCTGGCTCTTTTTCGGGATTGCCACTGTAGCTGTGTTAGCCCTAACCGGCATGAACATCTACTCGTTGTATGCCCTTCGCGACAGCACTGTAGAATCTGCCAAAGAGAGTAAAAAATCTCAGCTCGAAGAGTTTGTCAGGGAGGTTCAGTATCCACTATATCGCCCGTTCTGGGGAGTTAACAAGCTGAATACACGCCAACTCGAAGATAGCTGGGAATCTCATGGGCAATTTCCCGAAAAATTCATTGAAGTGGTTGACGAAGCATTATCAACCTCCCTGTTTACCGATGTATATTTTTCACCCGGTGAAGTAAGTGGCTGTAACGACCCGAACCTTGAAGTCTACAGCTACGAAAAAACAGGAAAGAACTTTAATCCATCAGTTGAAACCCCCGGAATTGTTTGTGATGGCTTTGGCATTTCACAATCACGAATTCGCACAAACCTGGACGACTGGCGCTGGAATAGTAAAGTTACGTTCGACTCCCATCGTACAATGACCCTCACATTGATAGATCTTAACGACCGACGAATTTTAGGGCATCTGGGTTTTACCATCAATCAGGAATATTTGCTAAATGAGTATCTGCCCGAAAAAATGAAAAAACAGTTCGGTTCGGCCGATGACAGCGGAATTGTTGTTTGGCTGCGCGATTGGGTACAAGACGAGATTTTAGCCGGCAGTGATGATAATTATGCATACGATCGAGATACCTACCCGATCGACCTGCGACAAAGTTTTTCCAGTTCATTCGATGACTGGACAATCCACGCATCTTTTATAGACTCCCCTACTGTTGCTGCATCAAACATATCACTGCAGCGAAACCTTATTGTGCTGGGCTTTGCAGTATTTGTACTATTTGGGGCATTGATGTTTATTTTTATCAACGCCAAACGGGAACGGGAACTGGCTGAACGACAGGCCGGTTTTTTGGCAAATATCACACATGAACTAAAAACACCATTGGCTGTTATGCAGGCAGCCGGCGAAAATATTGCCGACGGACGAGTAACAGACGGAGAACGATTAAAAAACTATGGTGATCATATTTTCACTGAATCCGTTCGGTTAAAAAAAATGATCGAGAAGCTGCTTGATGCTGCCAAAGTAGATTCCCAGCAAACCATGGCCGAACAGGCTCCGCATCAAATCGGTAACCTGGTCCGCGAGTTTCACGAAGCTAACCAACGCTATATTGAGCAGAAGGGATTTAAGTTTACCTTCGAGAGTGATGACCGACTTCCACTGGTAATGATCGACCCTGACCACCTCGATACTATTCTGAATAATCTTGTTGAAAACGCCATAAAATATAGCTCTGACTCGAAAGAAATTAAGTTGTCCGTAACATCAGATAAACAAAAAGTTACGTTGCAGTGTACCGATTCCGGTCTGGGTATTCCCAAAAAATCACTCGGGCTAATTTTTGATAAATTTTACCGTGTTGAAAATACCATGACTGCCAAAACCAAAGGCCACGGCTTGGGGCTATCAATTGTTAAGAAGATGGTTCAGCTTAATAACGGGCAGATATCCGTTAAAAGCCGGCCCGGAAAAGGATCTACATTTACCATAACATTTCCCGCATTTCTTCAAAAAGGAGATGGGCAGACTACACACAAAACATCTACAACTAACGGTGTGGATGTACAGAACAGAAAAGCTATAGATGACTATGTCAAATAACCCTGAGAAAAGTATACTCGTTGTTGAAGATGAACCAAGCTTGGTTTTTACACTTCAGGACACACTGGAGAATGAGGGTTACCAAGTACATGTTGTTTCTGATGGCGAAAAAGCCATTGAGAAGGTAAAAGATGTATCACCCGACCTGCTCCTGCTAGATTTGATGCTGCCCGGAAAAAGTGGGTATGAAATCTGTAAAGAGATACGTGAACTTAAATACACGTTTCCCATTATAATGCTTACGGCCAAAGATCAAGAAGTGGATAAGGTAACGGGTTTGAATATTGGGGCTGATGATTACATCACAAAACCGTTTGGCGTAAAAGAGCTACTTGCCAGAATTCAGGCCCGTCTGCGCAGAGCTAGCAGCTATTCAAAATCAGGTCCGCTTGAGATGCTCACACTCGGGGATGTAACGATCGACCTGAAGGATGGAAAGGTATCTAAACCTGACGGAGTTGAGCACGAACTTTCTACACGAGAAGTAGAGATGATTCACTACCTGGTACAGAGAGCCAACCAACCTATCTCAAGGGATGAACTACTCGAAAAAGTGTGGCGATATGAATACAGCACAAACACTCGTACAGTAGATGTCCACGTTTCCAAACTGCGGGCGAAAATCGAGATAAATCCCGATGATCCCCGCTACCTGGTAACACTGCATGGTGTTGGCTATATGCTAAAAATTAATTAATCGACAAGTTGTAGATTCTGCTCCACAAACGCTGCAAAATTCTCGATTTGATCCTCTAAAAGGCCTTGCAACATATCTGAAGAGAGACCTGTTTCCTCATCAAAATTGTCGTTAACTCCCTGTATGAACATCCGCTCAGGATATATTAATGCTTTCCTGTATACCAAAATTTGCTGCAGATGTTCTACCGGTCTAAGCGCTCCAAACGAACCAGCTGCTTCACCAATAAAACTTACCGGTTGTTTAGCAAGCGCCTGCGGAAAAGGCAGATAATCGACGAATAGCTTCAACACGCCGGGAAAGCCGCCATTATACTCCGGAACAACAAATAGGAATCCATCAGCATCTAAAAATCTTTTATTAAACTCTTTCACTGCGGGAAGATCCTTCCCATACTTGCCCCCCACTACATCTTCAAAAGGGAAATCTTTAAGTGAAAATACCTCCGTTTCCGCATACTCACTCAATAGCGAATTTGCATAATTTGATACTTTCAGAGCGTTTGAATTGGGTCGATCCGTAGATGACAATATGTGAATCTTACTCATTAGGTCTTAGTTGATTTATTTTCTTTGTAATTTGTTTAACGTTAAACATTTAATATACCAATAGCGTTCTCAAAATTTCAACAAATCTGAGAACTTTTTCGTCTCATCCTCATTTGAAAAAAGGGCTGTTATTTTTTTGTGGGAGTTCATCACCTTATACATATTAAAAAAGCGCTTACATAAGAATAGTTAATTTAAATTATTAATATTCTATAATCGCCTAATTATTTTGCATAGAACGGGGATCGATAATAAATTATGACCAGTTGAAAGAATGTGATTTATCTACAAACCATTTGAAATATGGTTCTTTCATAAAGAGCTCGTGTTATGGTAGACACCGAGCAATAGCTCCAATAAGGCTCACCCGGAATGGAAATTTCCGGGTGAGTATTTTTTACAACTCTTACCTATCCCCTCTCTTTTATCTTTTGAAGCCGCTGCCAAAGTTTTGACTCCCTACCCTGATCACCCGGTTCAAACCACTTTTTACTTTCGAGGGAGTCCGGCAAATATTGTTGATCTACCCAGTTAAAGGAGTGGTCGTGAGGATATTTATAATCGGCTGAAGCATTCTCTACATCCAAATATCTAGATGCCAGTTTATTGGCTGTTTTATCCCGCAGATGAGAGGGTACTTCACCAATCCCCTTCTTTTTAATTTCGCTGCTTACCTCAAACACCGCCTTCGTGCTATTGCTCTTGGCCGATAATGACAGAAATATTGCCGCGTGCGCCAGGAAATAAAATCCCTCGGGCATTCCCGTTTTAACAAAGCTTTCGTGTGCCGAGTGAACCACCGTAAGGGCGTACGGATCGGCCATGCCTACATCTTCCGAAGCAAAAATCAACATGCGCCTGAACAGAAAATTGGGATCTTCGCCTCCTTCAAGCATCGCGTTCATCCAGTAGAGAGCCGCATCAGGGTCTGACCCCCGCATAGATTTGATGAACGCCGACGCATAGTGATAATGCTCGTCACCGGTTCGATCGTACCGCACGGACCGTTTTTGAATAGACTCTTTTGCAATTTCAAAATCAACACGAGTAGTGCCGCTCTTCTGTTTCGGGGTTGACAGCACAGCAACTTCCAGCGCGTTCAGTGCATTGCGAATATCCCCGCCGGCATACTCGGCAAGATGATCTTCCGCCTCGCTCGTCAGCTCAATATCCATAAAACCCAGCCCGCGCTCATCATCAGCAAGTGCTCGTTTCAGCATTGTGGTTACATTCTCTTTCGTGAGCGGGTGCAGCTCAAAAAGCTGACAGCGCGAGAGCAGAGGGCTCACCAGAGAGTAGAACGGATTTTCAGTAGTGGCACCAACAAGCGTAATAATTCCCGATTCCAGGTGCGGCAGAAGGGCATCTTGTTGGGCTTTATTCCAGCGATGTATCTCATCCACAAACAGGATTGTCTTTTTATTATTTGCCCGTTTTTGCTGTTCTGCTTTACCCACAACTTTACGAAGCTCTTTAATGCCATCCAGCACCGCGTTTATCACTTCAAACCGTGCATCAATCTCTCGCGAAATAACATGGGCCAGCGTTGTTTTTCCCGAGCTTGGCGGACCATAAAAAATCAACGACCCCATCACTCCGCTTTCAATCATCCGGCGAAGCATCTTTCCATCACCCACCAAATGCTCCTGCCCCACAAATTCTTCGAGATTTTTTGGGCGCATTCTTGTTGCAAGCGGCTGATTGGAACCTCCATTTTCATCACCTGCTGAGGGGTTATCTTCTTCAAATAGATCCATGATTGTGCAATTTATTTAACTGAATATTATAGATGGGTATTGATAATCATCAAAAAATATGTTTATTGATAATAACATCTAAATTAAACGGGGAGAAACCTATGAAAGTAAAAGATATCTTAAAACGAAAAGGCAACGATGTTTACACCGCTGATCCTGAAGATTCAGTATTTGACGCTATCGCTAAGATGGCAGATCTGGATATCGGTGTGCTAGTTGTAATGAAAAACGACAGGCTTGTGGGAATTATATCTGAACGAGATTACCGCAATAAAGTGATTCTAAAAGGCAGAGCTTCTAAAACTACAACTGTTAAAGAGATTATGGTTGATCAAGTTTTCTGTGTGGAACCCGGTGAGAAGGTCAGTCGATGTATGAAGATTATGTCTGAAAAGAAGATCCGCCACCTCCCTGTATTAGACGGTAAGAAGGTAGCCGGTATGATTTCTATTGGGGATGTCGTAAAATCGATCATCGACAATCAAAAGGGTGAGATCAACTCACTAAAAAACTACATTGCTACAGGTGGTTCGTATCCGGTATAGTGCCCGGTTATTGCCTAAATAATTACAGGTTCGTACATAAAAAAAGCGCCTACCCGAATCCGGACAGGCGCTTTTTTTTAATTTCTAAACAATCACAGCGGTAAGTTATCATGCTTTCGTCTCGGCACGGAATCTACTTTATTCTGGCAGAGTTCAAACGCGCTGATCAATTTTTCGCGCGTTTCACTTGGCAGAATTACATCATCAATAAAGCCGCGTGCTGCCGCTTTATATGGATGTGCAAACTCTTCNCTGTAGTGATCCTCCAGCTCTTTCTGTTTCGCTTCGGGATCGTCCGCATTGGCAATCTCTTTTCGGAAGATAATTTCCACAGCCCCTTTGGTTCCCATCACCGCAATTTCGGAGGTTGGCCACGCCACGTTATAATCGGCTCGAATATGCTTGGAGTTCATCACATCATAAGCCCCGCCGTACGCTTTACGGGTAATCACCGTCATTTTCGGCACGGTAGCTTCGCAAAAAGCGTAGAGAAGTTTAGCGCCATGCTTAATAATTCCACCCCACTCCTGGTCGGTGCCGGGCAAAAATCCGGGCACATCCTCAAAAACAACCAGAGGAATATTAAACGCATCACAAAAGCGAACAAATCGTGCACCTTTAACAGAGGCGTCGATATCCAACACGCCAGCAAGTGACAACGGCTGATTTGCAACAATCCCAACCGAGCGTCCATCAAGCCGGGCAAACCCTACCACAATATTATCGGCATAATGTTCATGAACTTCGTAAAAGGAGTCCTTATCCATCACCCCATCAATAACATCTTTAATATCGTACGGCTTGTTGGGATTATCCGGAACAAGTCTGTCTAGCTTTTCAGCCTTTGCTCCATCCGGCTTTTGACCATCTTTTCGAGGCGGTTTCTCCTCACAGTTCAGCGGCAAGTAGCCCATCAAATCGCGAATATTGTGGAGGCAGACGGCATCGTTATCTGCCGTAAAGTGTGCCACCCCTGATTTGGTTCCGTGGGCCGAAGCACCACCCAGATCTTCGGATGTAACCTCTTCGTGCGTAACGGTTTTCACCACGTTGGGCCCCGTTACAAACATATAGCTGGTATCCTTCACCATGTAGACAAAATCGGTAAGCGCCGGGCTGTAAACAGCTCCGCCGGCACACGGGCCCATCACCGCAGAAATTTGTGGCACCACACCCGAAGCCATAGAGTTTCGCCAAAACACTTCCGCATATCCGCCGAGCGAGCTCACTCCCTCCTGGATACGGGCACCACCTGAATCATTCAGTCCAATGACCGGAATGCCATTTTTCATGGCAAGGTCCATAATTTTGCAAATTTTCTCGGCGTGTGTTTCTGAAAGCGATCCGCCAAAAACCGTGAAATCCTGGCTAAAAACGTACACCGGACGGTCGTTGATTTTGCCATACCCGGTAACTACACCATCGCCCAACACTTTTTTATCCTCCAGTCCAAAAGCGGAGCTTCTGTGTTCAACAAAGGCATCAATCTCATTAAAGCTGCCTTTATCAAGCAGAATATCTATTCGCTCGCGTGCAGTTAATTTTCCCTTTTCATGTTGCTTTTCAATACGCGCTTTTCCGCCCCCGAGCTCTGCCTGTTTTCTCAGTTCGGCAAGACGTTTTACTTTTTCATTTTCACTCATTCGTAATCAGTTTAGGTAGATTGATATTCTTTAAAGTACGTGTGTAGCCGATCCGTAAAATCAACGGCGGCCTCATCATACATATCCACAAGGTTTCTCGCAAAAATCTCTTTCTCAATATATTTCGA
>SL_4KL_010_BRINEDRAFT_10000971_pt1 | contig 15535 bp, 5 predicted proteins | sample SodLak_010_BRINE_2_FD_10664 | JGI IMG/M metagenome (IMG submission 10664)
TGTATCAATTTACTGCCTGCCTTCTGTAGTGTTGGTGAGTCGGAGACGATTTCTTCAATTTGGTCGTCGGGCACCTCTTCGGTGAGACCATCAGAACACAAAAGTACGGTTCCTTGGACGTGCACTCGATAGATATCTGGCGCAACTTCAGAGGAACTCCCTAAAGATTGAGAGACCACGTTACGTTGTGGATGGTCTGCAGCTTCTTGTTCAGTTATTTCACCTTGTTCTACTAACGTCTGGACGAGAGAATGGTCGACAGTCACCTGCTCGATTTCGGCTCCGATATGGTACCCACGGCTATCACCGACATTTGCTATGATGGCTTCGTCACCGGTACAGAACGCCACGACCGCAGTTGTTCCCATTCCGGAGAGTGACGGGTCTTCCTCTGCACGCGCATGAATCGCTTGGTTAGCCTCTATAATCGCTTCTTCGAGAATCGCTTCGTAATCTGTCCGCTGCTCATCGAGTGCCGTATCCACGTAGTCAGTAATCGAGTCGACTGCACACTGGCTTGCGACTTCACCAGCAGTGTGGCCACCCATCCCATCAGCGACGATCAACAAATCATGTTGACCAGCTGATTCTGTGGCGACTGTATCCTCGTTGGCCTCACGTTGTCGACCGACATCAGTGAGTGCAACTGAGCTCATTGGATAGTGTAACTGATACGTGCATTATCCTTATTTCTTCCCCGTTGATAGTGGAGCATCTGGTAGATCGAGCCAGTAGATGTCTGTAATCAATGCTGTGTGAGTTTAGCCGACAACCAACTTCTATGACACGCTCCGTTGTTCAGGCGTAGGATCAGATTCGTTCCCATATGATGCCATTATCTTTTATGATATCATTGCATCTAATTTAGGCTGTTGATTATCTAATAAAGAATGTAATGATTGGGAGGTGTCTACCTAATACACAAATCTCTCACGCGGAGTTATGGTGAGACGACGCTTCAACATGTTGCCAGCGAACACGGGTCCTGAGGCCGAGTGAGGGTTAAACACGCGTCTTTTTCGCTCCCCGTCTTCGTTTGGCCGTGCGCTCGCTAATCACGACCGATGAAACTATGTCGACAGGCCAACAGTATACTATGAGCACCGTTCTGTACCACTACCCTGCACAACGAGAATATTTCTTCGGCTTCTGTTAACATACAAAGAAATTAAATAATAACCGCCTATATATTGATAACAATGGTAGACTTTGACAATCATGAACATAATGACCGCATATCAATAAAGGTGAGAGTAGATGAAGTTCTGCAATCTGACGGAGACAAACGTGTTTACGATTTTATCGTAACCACCACTGATTCGAAGAGTCTCACATTGAGTATCTGGGATGGAAGTCCAGCTGTAAATGTTGACTGGGAGCGCGGGAATTGGTATCAAATGAAGAATGTCTTACTCAAAAAATGGGCCTCTGAGATTGAACTGAACGGTACGAATAACACGACTGCAGAACATATCAACCCACCGAATACCCGGAAATCCGACACGATTCAACACACCAATTTCACATCCAACACGGACACGGCGATACTCCATGTTGGACCTGCCAATTATGCGTCATCAAATATCACAACTGATCGAAGAGAAGAATTTCACCAAGCCTTCGAAGCTACAATTGATATCGCAGTGCAACGGGATGTCGATGCAATCGTCTTGACTGGGCAGCTGTTTGCTACCCAGAGTCCAACAAACGAGAATGTTATCGCATTACGTGAGTCACTCAATGAGTTACGCGATGCTAACATACCGCTGTTGTTAGCAGGCTCACCGCGTGATTACGAATTTGAGTTGGTAGATGAGTTAGCTGAAGATGGCTTACTCAAAATGCTGTCAGGATCGCCGGAAGTAATCGGTGATCTGGCTATCTATGGAACCTCTCCTGTTGAAAAAAAGGATGTTATCACTGAGATGAGATCAGTAGAGCCGATACCACCCGAGGCAGAGTCAGCAATAGTTGCGGTATCTGGGACAATCTCACCACCGGAACCTGGTGCCAAGGTAACAGTCGACAAATTGCTGTCGGCTTCACCGGTGCCAATTGAAACGATATTGGCTGGCAATCGTAAACACCGAGAGTCACATGCTCCAGTGGACGTCTCTGGATGTCAACTATTCCAAGCCGGGCCAATCGAGTTCTTACTGCGGAAGTGGGTAACCAAACATCCACCGGAGTACCCGTGTACTGTCCGTATTATTAGGTCATCAACCACTGAGGAAGTCCCGATACCTCACCGACCATTCGTACTGTATCGTGTAGAAAGTCCAAGCACAGACCAGCTTCCAATACTGAAAGAAGTGATAGAAGCAGAGAGTCGAACTGTATTAGTTGAATTGACTGGGCCGAAGGGTCCGGAACCTCTCTCAAAACAAGCATTGGAAGAATGGCTACGGGAACAGACAACGGTGAGCAAGGTTTGGGATGATCGGTCAAAAGCGACAGTCGACAGACCGCTCAACGTGGAGTCTCCTACATCCGAGCCATCGGTTGAACTCCCAGAACAACAAATAGCTGAAACTGAGTCAGGATCCACAGCAACAGAGAGCGATGTATCTGAGTCCATATCATCAACGAGTGGTGAAACTGAAGCAAACATGACGACCAATGCAAGACTGTATTTGACGCCATGTGATAATCCGGTACTGAATCGGTATTTTGAGAAGACCGTCCTATCAGGAATTCCTGAAAACTCCCATAATGAGTTCACAACCGACGAAATGAGTGGTGCTCTTCACTTCTGGGGGGTGCCAGAGCAAAAGGTCAACCGATACGCAGAAATGGACGCTGGGGACTTTATGTTATTCTATACAGGTGAAGGAAAGTATGAGTATGCGGCACAAATCATCAGAACCGAGCAGAACCCAGCGTTAATCGAAAATCTGGAGCGTATATTTGAATCCAATAACATGGATGTGAAGGGCTTAGATCGATGGGAATATTGTATCTATTTAGAACAACCATTCCAGATTGATATTGAAAGTAACAGAATACATGACTACGCTGGACATACTGTAAATAAGCCATTTAACATCTTACGATTAAATCAAAAAGGGAGAGAATCTATAAGACAGGAATACGGTAGTATCAAGCGTTATCTTCAGTCACATCGGATTAAGGATAGTAGCCAAGCAGTATCCACAACAGACAACGAGATTGATTCGACAGAAGAGCTGGTAGATCTACTTTCTCGGCAAACTGGGTCAACCACGACAGCCATTGGGCGGGATGTCTCAAAACTGGATAAGAGAGACATTCCACTCACAACGATTCAACAGACCGTACAAGAGAAACATGGTTCAAATAGTAACTCGATTCTGTCGGTCGACGGAGTGGGTATCGTTCGTGCGGCGCGGCTACATAAGGCAGGATATGATACAATACCATCTCTAGCCAATACTCCTGTTTCGGAACTTGCGGATATCTATGGCATATCAACAACTGCGGCAAGAGTGATGAAGGATCATGGAGAAGAATTACAATCTGGCGAAAATATTGCGAGAGAGATTGCATCACAATCCGGCTGTGAGGTAGAGTCAGTTGAAAAAACGTTGGGGGTTGTTGCAGCAACAGGTGTGCCTCGTTCTGAGGCAAAGCCAATCGTCTCTGACCTACATGCGGACCTATCATTATTTGATATTGATGGGTTACAGCGGCGAGCCGCATATCATCTTGTTGACCATGGATACAAGACACCAGAAGAGATCGCAGCAGCCGACGCTACAGAACTGGTTGAGGTTCCACAAATCGGGGAGGGGAACGTAGACACCATCCAACAGAATGCAGCTGAGTTTGCAGCATCCAGTGGTGATGAGTCTACCAGTGACTCACGAAACCGACCCGCAGACAACTCCGCTGAGAACGATGCAGCATCTCCCGAATTGTCATCCGATACGCCGCCAGATATTGAGCAGCTGGCCGCAATCAGTGGTCTAGACAGAGGCCATATCCGTGATACCGTTAGGCAACTCGAACTAACCGGCTGTTCGTCTGATGAAGCAAGAGAGCACTATTGTCAATACCTTGTTGATATGCTTCGAGGACAGGGAGTATTTGCTCTCAGTGGTGTCGGCCCCCTCAGTGGCCGAGAGTTGATTCAATTTGGGATAACCGAAGGTGAGAGTCTTACAACAGCAGATTCACAACTGCTAGCTAATGAAACACAACTATCAGTAGATCAGATTAGCGAGATTCAGGAAACAGCTCGTAATGAAGAATATGACAGCATGGAGGCAGCTAATTCCGAGTTAGCTAAACAATTAATCAATAAATATTCGACGGAACGCAGTGAATCAAAGTCGGACTCTAAGAAGGAGGCTACTCAAGAAGCAACGTCGGATTCAAAAAAAGGGGTCACTCGGGAATCAAAACCAGACTCGAAACAGCGGATCACCCAGGAACAGGCACGTAAACTGCTTGAGCAGAGCGCCGGTCAAAAAGCAGAGTTCAGGCCTCAGCAATGGGAGGCTATCGATAAACTTGCAAATGACAGAGACCAGTTACTTCTGGTCCAAAGAACGGGATGGGGAAAAAGCACAGTATACTTCATTGCAACCAAGGCTATCAGAGAGGACGGTGGGGGTCCGACATTGATAATCAGCCCTTTGCTGTCATTAATGCGAGACCAAATCAAAAATGCCGAAGAAGAGTTGGGGCTGTCAGCGCTCACGATCAATTCAAGAAACGAAGGCGAGTGGGAGAATATATACGATGAAATCCTCAATGGCGATTGCGATATCGTATTGATTTCTCCAGAAAGATTGAGAAACCAAGAGTTTCGAGATCAGGTGCTAACTGAGATGGATGATGGGTTCGGAATGCTAGTTGTTGATGAGGCTCACTGTATCTCTGATTGGGGACATGATTTCCGTCCTGATTATCAACGGGTGACAAGAATTCTGGACCGTCTACCATCCAATGTTCCTGTCGCCGCAACCACAGCGACCGCCAACGACCGGGTCGTCGATGATATCACTACGCAGTTACCGGGGTTGGAGCCGATACGTGGGGATTTGGTTCGGGACTCTTTGAAGATTCAAGCCATCAATATGGGCGACCGAGAAAAACGATTAGCCTGGCTGGCAGAGAATCTGCCTGAAGGTGATCGTGCAGGCATCGTATACTGTCTGACGAAAGATGACATCCGACGTGTCGCCGAGTGGCTTTCTCAACATGGGTACGATGTCAAGGCCTATCACGGCGGTCTTGATACCAAAAAGCGGCAGGAACGTGAACAAATGCTGCTTGAAAACGAGGTTGATGCCCTCGTTGCGACAAATGCATTGGGAATGGGTTTTGACAAACCCGATCTAAAATACGTGATTCATTTCCAGCGGCCCCAGAATCTGATCAGATATTATCAAGAGATCGGTCGTGCTGGAAGAGATCTTGATACCGCACATGCTGTCGTCCTTTCAGGGCCTGATGATGACGATACGGCAGAGTACTTCATTGATTCCTCGTTCCCGAATGCTAACAACTTTGCGGGTGTTCTTGCGACGATTGAGGCAGCAGCAGATCCACTTTCGAAGTGGGATGTCAGAAAGAACTCAGATGCTTCTCAGGTGTCCCGGTGTCTCCAGATGCTCGAAGTTGATGGTGCGATTGAGCGAACCGGTGACGGATATGTGAGAACAGCTAATCAATGGGAATACAGGGCCGATAAATTTGAGAAAATCACCGAACAACGGTATGCGGAGCTGGAACGCATCCAAACGTTCATGGAAACAAATCGCTGCCTAACACTGTTTATTGATGAGCAACTCGATGGACAGATGACCGAACCATGTGGGAGATGTGCAAACTGCGCTGGTGACTTTTATCCACGAACCGTTTCGAACCAGGAACTCATCGGAGAAGCGGTTGAACATTACCAGAACAGTGGCATACAATCGATTAGCAACAGAGTGTATCGATATCTTGAGGATGGAAGCCGGAAAAAAATCCCATCCGAAAACCAACTCGAAACCGGACGTAGTCTCTCCGTATATGACGAACCTGGATGGGGTACGTTGGTTAAAGAGGGTAAGTATGAGACAGGTCGATTTGATAACTCATTGGTGACTGGTGCAGTGGATGTCATCGAAACTGAGTGGGATCCATCTCCGTCCCCAGAATGGATAACATATATGCCATCTGAATCCACAGAAGGGTTGATCGCCGACTATGCCTCACGACTGGCTGCGGAACTTGATCTAGAAATCATCGATTGTGTCCGACCGGTTCGTGATACGCAGCCGCAGAAGGAATTGAGTGGATCAGCAGAGAAATGTGACAACGTGAGAAATGCGTTTGAAATTACGGGACCGATCAAGCCTGGCCCCGTATTACTGGTTGATGATATTGTCGCATCTCGGTGGACACTCACAGAGGTTGGTAGACAACTAGTTCAGGCTGGTAGTGGGTCAGTATATCCTTTTGCACTAGCAAAACGAAGAGGATAACACAATGGATCAACCAACGTTATCTGATGCTAGCAATGTCACATTGCTGCTAACATCGCATCTTGGAGCAGCCGTCGACGAAACGAGTGATGAAACTCTCGGCCCGGCTCAATGGCACGATTTTCGCAAGCAGATCTCTAACTCAGCGGTTGGGTCGGTTGGCGAACTCCTAACACTGGATGTTTCTGAGTGGCCAACGAAGATCTTCAGTGATACATTCAATCGAAGCTGGGTCAAACAACGTCTATCGAACGCGTCTCGTTTGGCTTTGGAACTAGAAGAGTTGAACCAGCGTGGAATCTGGGTGACAACAGAGTTTGAGCAAACGTTTCCAACGAAATTGACCGAAACGCTGGATCGAAGTGCCCCACCGTTTCTGTACGTTGCTGGGGATGCTGCAAATTTTGAGCACGATGCTGTTGGATTCGTTGGGTCACGTGATGCGGATAAACCCGATCTCTCCTATACACGCGATTTGGTCGATATGGCAATCCAAGATGGATACAGCATCGTTTCTGGCGGTGCAAAAGGAGTTGATGCAGCAGCTGAGGAAGAAGGACTAAACAAAGGTGGCCCAGTAATTGAATTCCCCGCTGAGGGAATCAAAAAGTGTCTTTCAGACGAGACCGTCAGAACTGCAGTAGTTGAGGGAGATCTTACGGTGGCATCGATGTATCGACCTGACGCATCTTGGAGTGTCGGTAGTGCGATGGGTCGGAACAAGTACATCCACGGCTACGGCGAGTATACCATTGCTGTGCGAAGTGGTGATGAAACTGGTGGGACTTGGGCCGGGGCAACAGAGAATCTTTCGAACAATTTATCAACGCTGTTAGTTTGCACTCATCAGGACGATGCTCCGGGAAATACCAAACTAATTTCCAAGGGGGCCAAGCCAATCAATCCCGAATCCCAAACAACTGAAGACTCATTCACTTCGTGGGTAGAAAACGAGATTCGTGATGCCGCACGAAATAGTGACTCCGTATCAGAAGGTATTGAGGAGTCGTCTGATGATTCAGAACGAGATGTCGACACTGAAAATCAATCGTCCCTCAAAGACTTTTGAAAAGGAAGATGGGAGTTGTTACAATATTGACTACTAAATTATTTGTTAATACCTGTTTTCGGCCGCACAAGACTACAACGGCATATCTCACAACTCCTGGAACGCCTTTGAGTGGATCTTAATTGCACTCTAAATGTCTCTACGAAAAATTTAATTAATAGCTAAAACGATTTCAAACATGACTAACGCTGATCTGGACGACTATCCTGGTTTTTGTTCTATTTGTGGTGACAGTATCGATTCAACGCCGCATACAATCTATGCAAATTGTGTTTGCGATTGTTGTGACCGTCGGGCTGTATCCGAACCTGGAGTACCTGCTCAAATGGGAGACAATCCAGTGTTTATTGATGGAATTCGTTGTTTCCGCCGATATGCTATGGGGGGGAAAATAACTCAACGTGATGCTCTCGGCTGCGACGATCTTGAAGAATTTTATCAAACACAGTATCACAGCTCTGGCCCAATCCATACATTCAATCAGCCAGACCCACCCGAGAGCAGCGAGCAAATCAGACAACTTCCCGAAGTTGAAGAATCATCTGAGAATATAATAACGACGAGAGTGATAGAGAACGACATCTTAGAGGAGAGTGCGGACACACTCATCTGTGGTATTACTACCGATCCATCACTCACTGGCGGAGTTGCAGGCGCGGTATGCGATGCCTCTAAGCACTCACTACGGTCTTTTATACGGCCCAAGGCTCCGTTTGAACTTGGTGATGTCATCGTCACTGGAGGATTTGACCTCCCGTATTCGTACATTGTTTTCGTCGCAGCAACTCCAGCAAAGGTTGGCAAGAAAGCGACCAAAAAAAGCGTTCAAGATTCGGTGAAAAACGGTCTAAATCAGATAGCTGTTCTCAGATTACCGTCAGTCGTTCTTCCACTTATTGGCACCGGTGCAGGCGGTCTGGATGCAGAGACTGCTTCGTCAGGGATTTTGGATGGCGTTCGTCGTTCTCAACTTTCTGCTCCGATCTGTGTGAGGATAGTAGTGAGAAATGAAAGTGATCGACAGGCTGCGGAACATTCTCTTCCAGACACTGGCTCAACTGTAATAGGGCAAGAATTCACCGATCCCCTTGAAGGCAAACTCTCTGCCCACTTGGAACATGTAGATAAGTCTGAGTCTGCTTCGTGGTCAGACTGGGAACTCTACCAATGGGTCACGTTCGATCCGTTCTCTGGGAAAATTACTGAATTTGACGACCGCGACTCCGAACGATCTCTCCATGATTACGGGCCGCCAGAACGAGCAGTGGAAGTGATTGAGGATACTAAGTCCAAATTCGGTAACTGTGAGGGTCTACCTGAGCAGTGGTTTGCATGGTTCAAAAGTTTCAATACATATATGGGTGGGTATCAAGCAGCAATGGATCATCCACGGCTTGATCGCTATCTGTACAATCGGGAGCAGTCTTTGATAGGGGTTCTTCGGGGAGTTGAGCATCATGATTCTGTGTACAGCGATATCTTGGAATTAGCACTGGTTACAGACGGAACCGAAAACGTCGCCAGACTCAGGTATCAACTGCCAAAAGAACGGATTGAGACCGCTGAAGATGTTACAGACTCGTGTCTGCAAACTTCTCTTCGCATAGTAGAATACACAGTAGAAACGATGAGCCACATCGATTTCGACGCGCCCATGAGTGCTATCACGGAAGTTACTGAAATCCATCAGATCGAAGTCATTGCCTATGCAGACTCTAAAATGGTCTTTGAGTTGGCCCTTCCGTTGGATCTTGCCGAAGATATTGTTTATGGCAACTTTAGTAAGAATGCGCTTCAGACCATTTCGATGAGGTGTAAGAACCATCTTGAATAAATCACAGGTCGTTGTTATTACCCTTACAGTTCAATAGATTGATGAAGTCGTCTTTGTGGGTCGTCGGTTATCCTGAAGCATCTGTGCGTGCATCCGCCGATTGATGGTAACTGTATGGGGTCATAGTCGACTCAATTTGATTCAGTCAGACTCTATTCCGAGCCTGCACGTACCCCAAAGTCAGTAGCAATGCAACTGAGGAGAGTGTACAATTTTCCGTAGTGAAATTCACTTGCCAACTTATTATTGCTCTTGAAATCCCTTGCAGAACGCCCCGGTGGTGAAACACTCGCTACTGCTCCACAACTGCGGTGTACTGTCTAACTAAGACGTTTGCTTGTGGTTGACAATCAGNTCACGCCGTTCGTACAGACATAATGGTTGTCTGAACTGACTACCCATACCACGGGAGACTCCAAATTGAGCTACAGTATCGAGATCGGTGGTTCCAGACCCCTTTTTGAGTAATCGTCAGTCAGTTTTCTTCTGCTATATCCTCAATCGCTTCTTCAAGTACTCGCTCGACGAACGAGTCTACAGATGCTTCGTTTTTAGCAACCGCTCCTTCGATTGCGTTGTGGAGAAGAGTATCGATACTGATTGAACTCGTCGAGGAGCCGACATTCAGTTTACGAGACAACGCGAGGTCAAGGAAGTCATCTATCGTCGCTCCTTCGAACTCGTCGGTGGCGAGACCTTCTAACAAACGCTCGTGACGATCAGGAAGCGTGACATCAATAGTTGTCCGTGAGGTCGTCTGTCGTGTCTGTATGGACGTGAGCTCATCATCGATGGCGGCTTTCAGCAGTGAAGCTACTGCATCCTGTACGAATGCGTCGAACTCGTCGGTCACCGTTTGGGCTGCGTAGTAGAGTTTCGTATCGATTCTCAACTTCTGGGTATTCGTTGGGTTAGTACTCACCAACTCTCCCGGATTCGGGTCCTCAACGATTCCCTCAACGGTCAGATATCGACCATCGGGTAATGGAATCGTATACAGCTCATCATCAATATACGGGAAGAAGATGGGATCCGCCTCAGCGTAAGTGATTCCAATCTCGTCCACCACTTCACGTGGTAGCATCACACCTCTATTTGCAGGTGGTTCTGGCCACTCACTTTTGTACTGAGGAAGAGATCCGATCTCACCACTTCCGTCACGGTTGTCACACCGGTCTCGCCAGCTTCGATAGCTATTGAGCCACCGTTCGAGTTCATCGTGGAGTGCTGTATCCTCTAACTCATCGTCGTCGATTGATGCAGTGTATCGGTCAGTCTCGTGTTCTATGTCGACACTCGCACCGTATCGGTTCGTTATGATAGCTTTGACCGCACGGTACGGACCGAGAGACAATCTGTACCGTTCATACGACTCGTTTCGGTCCGGGAAAAGCTGCTCTGAGCTGGCTTCGGTTGTAGATTTCCCCGACTCCGCACCCCATGTCTCCAACACAGGAGTTGTATACGACCCGGAGTTATCGCTACTGCTTTGGGCATCATAGATCAGTGCCTGGACGGTTCGTATGTGTTTGGAGGCATCAGAGTGGTCGACCAGTTTCTGTTCGTCTTCGATCCGCTCGAACAACTCAACACCCATTACTTCGAGGTCGACGACGGTCTCACGAACGGAATCGGATGCGTGGAAAGTCGGCAACTCACGGAACGTCTCACCAAGAGCCCTGAACTCTGCGGCTTGCTTCAGTAGTTGAGCTCCGTCCTCTGTTGGATCGATTGCAGTATCTTTCGTCGGTTGGGCGACGAGATGGTAGAAGACTGCTTCTTTGTCGCCGGTTGGATTCCGGAGAACACGACCGATCCGCTGGACCAAGGATGCGTTTACACCACCTTTCGAAACGTTGAGAGCAACCTCGGCGTCAGGCATATTGACACCCACACCGAGAAGATTACCGGGGCCGATTATGATGCCACGATCACCATCGTTGAACTCCGAAACCCTCTCCAGCCGATCATCCCTTGATCCATCGAACGTTACGATTTCTTCTTTATGTATGGCGTGCTCGTTGACGAGAATAGATTCAAGTTCCTCGACAGCGTCGTACGATTGCACCAGTACGACCGTCTTCTGACCCGGACCGTGTTTCGCTACCAGCGTGGCGATAGCCTCAGCGTCGGGCGAATTGTTCCAACGAAGTGGTTTGCGAGCCAGTAATGCTGATGCAAACGAATCGAACGCCGTAGACTGCGACCGAAGGTCACTGCCATCGGTTGATTGGACGAACGACCGGAGATCGTCGTAATCGATCACTTCCGCTGGCAGACTTCTTTCAGGAACCGCAAGGCGACCGGTATCGAGTGTTCCATTCGCAGCGTCGTATCCAGCAGTGGTAATACTGGTTTGACTGGCTATCCGGTCGACTTGATCTCCAGTCGAGGGAAGATACTGAACCTCCCAAGAGAAATCTGCGATGACTCCCTCACGACGAGCTTTCGCCACATCGAATTTGTAACATCGTTCGAGCTGGTCTTCGAGTGCGTTCTGAACACTTTCGTCTCCGACCCACCCCTGATCGACTGATCCAGACATAGCGAGGACGGCGTTCGAGCCTCCTACCAACTCTTCGAAGAGTGCATTCCATCCACGCCCGCTTGATCCGCCAGTATATCGGTGTGCCTCGTCGAGTATCACGAGATCGTAGCGATCAAAGTCGTATGCATTTGACAACCCTTGGGCCGACCGGAATTCGATATCACCCCACCCGAGTTCGATGACCTGCCGGTTGTTGTGTTCGACTGGACGGGTTCGGTCTTCGGGAATATCTAAGTGTTCGTCAATCTCCTTACGCCACTGACCAAGGATCAAATCGTTGCCCGCGACGATCAGTACAGTTGGATGGTCAGGTGTCTCGGGGATGTCGTCAGTGGTGTGTAACCGGCTTGATTTCGAACGGTCAGACGGATGCAGTGTTCCGTATCTGAGTGCAATCGTCGCTAATCCGAGGACTGTTTTCCCTGTCGCTGTGGCCATATCGACGTAGCCACGCTGGCGGTTTTTGTGCCATCGCTCTAAGGCCTCACGCTGATGTTCCCACAGTGGTGTCGTCATCACTGCCTCATCGAGTTTGTCGACGAGATCGTCTTGGTCTGCTGTTGATTTTGGCAGCTGATCCACCAACGCTTGAGCGTATGCATCGACACTGGGATCGGAAAACAATCGGGCAGTGAGATCACTGACCGAATCCGTCTCGCGTAGAGATCGAAGTCCAGCACCGTCGTTGGCATCGGATTTCACACTGTCTGCTATCGCAGACGCGGCAGTCTTCTCTAGGAGTGCTTCAACTGCCCGGTCGATATCCATCGATCCAGACCCATTTCGAAGTGTCTGTCGAAAGGCGTTGAGTTGGAACGCCAACTTGCCCAGTTTCTCTTCGTTGTACGCTTCGAGATTCCTCGCTAGTGTCGAATCCGATCCCGCGATAGCCGTCAGACCATCGACATAGAATTTTCCAGTGGCTTCGTCGAAATTGAATCGGTCGACTGTCCCACCGATGTCCGTTGGATCATCCGTCTTCCCGACGGCGACGTTCCGCAAAATATCTACAGCCGCACGGTCGACCTGTGCTGGATACTGTGTCTTGTCGATTCCGTCTCTATCGAGTCGGTCATTTTTGAACTGTTCTGCGGGCGTAGTATGGTCGTCGAACGCTTGGAATGGGTCATTTCCGGGCATGATTGAATCAAGAGGATGTATCTTACAACGCATCGAACAGTATAAATTTCTAACTGGTGCTGGTGAAGTGAGGTTGAGATCTCCAAGTAAGATAATATCCACTAAGTGAATAATCGACAACGAATCGAGTTCGGAACAGATGTTATTGTTTTATTGGATTTCCAGAGAGCGATCATTATTTTTATATTCAAGTTTAATAGTACGTATGATAACACGATTTTATGCCTGCAAAATCAAGCGGCTCTCACGTAACGGGGCACCTGATATCATTGGTGGCCGGGGCGTTATTAGTTGAGCATGTGACGACCTTTATTCCGCCATTTGAACAACTCTCTCACCAGGTAGGGAACGTATTCAATTCAATCACTGGTGTGAATATGCCGGACCAAATTACTGGAATGCTAATCATTTCGGCAGTTCTTATCGCTATCTGGGGTGTCGGATTTCATTTTTATCACACAAATGAATCATAGCGTTATAGACAGCCGATTTTCTCTGCGTCACACCTCTTCAGAGCAATCTTCTAACTGATCTCGGAGGTGTAGAACCGTTTCGTAGCGATCCTCGGGGTCTTCTGCGAGAGCTGTCAAGAGGACCTCATCAAGCGAGTCGAAGAGTGCGGAATTCCTTTCGGATGGTGCGGTCGAACTCGGCGGCTCTGGCTGTGAACCAGTGAGTGCCTCGTATGCGAGTGCTCCCAATCGATACACGTCAGCCTGTTCAGTCGACGTGTCTTCCTTTTCATCGGGTAACTCGTAGCAAGCTTTGTCAGCGATGACGTGGTCAAGCATCCCTCGCAATGTGGCGGTGGTATCATTAACAAGAACTGAGTCTGGAGACAGGTGCTCGTAGGCAAGGCCATACCGTTGGACGTGATGAACGCCCTCACACGCCTCTGTAAGTAGCTGTAGCTTCTCTTGGGTCGAAAAACCCACTGCTTGATCTATGAGCGTTGGATAGTCTGCGGATTCGATGGCTACCCATGGTAGAGGCTCGGAACCGTGACCATAGACCGTGAGAAAATTAGCATGATCCTCCATGTTCGTCCAAGGATCTACACGATTAAGGAAATCATTGAACTGATCGGTGGCGATGGTATCCCTATCACTGTCTGGCGTAACGACCCAGACAGCTTCATTCTGTACAGTAGCACGGTCAACTTGGATATTGCTGTAGTGTTTGACGGTGGTCTCCAGATTGAGGTCGTCATATTCATCGACCGTGAATTGAACAGTTGGTGTTGATTCTGATGATGCTAAGGACTTTTTTCTGGAAGAGCCACCCAATCGCTCTCCGGTGGATGCTGAATCATCATTCTTGAATTTTTGATAAGCAAAGTATCCCACTCCCGCAGTTGCAACCCCACCGCTAACAAGCACTAGGGGATTATTGGCAGATTCAGAGATCTGTCTGAACACTGCGCCTCCATCTCCGGGTTCGGCTTCACCTCTGAAACTTTGGCCAGCGTGCTGCCAGTCATTGTGATGTCCTAATGTCCCAGCTTCCGCACGAGAGCCATTACTTGACCCGTCAGTCCCAGTCTCAACTGAATAGAGATCATCAAAGACTATGAAAAGCGTTCCATCAACTACGATAGGTGAAGAGCCAGTACCTCGACCTACCTCATGCTCCCATTCTAATTCTCCCGTAGAAAGATCAAATCCACGAATATTGTTTCCTGCAGTATAAACCCTGTCTCCCACTATTGTGGGAGAACGCACAGTGGAACCGCTTGGAAACTCCCATATTTGTTCGCCCGTATCGATATCAAATGCGGCAGTATCTGTTCTCAAACCAGTTACAAGGACACTGTTGGATACTGTTGGAGTCGAATCAATAGTTGACTCTACGTTCGTTTCCCAAACATTTTCGCCGGAGCCTATATCGACTCGGTAAATATGTCCTTCTTCATGTTCTAGTTCGTCTGTTTCTTCATTCCATTCAGATATTGAGGTAGTAGCAAAAAGAGCATCCTCGGCAATAGTCAGACCTATAACCTCTCCTTCAGCCTCTAAATTCCACTCTTCGTCACCGGTATTCTTGTTCAATGCGTAAATTATCCCATCCTCAGATCCAAAATAAACAGAGTCGTCCACAACGATTGGCGAAGAAGAAATTTGGCTGTCGGTTTCGACCAGCCACTGTTCCTCACCGGATATAGCATCAATAGCATATTGACCCTCCCAAGCCCCAACAAACACCGTTGAGTCAACTACTGTCGGCGAAGAGCGTATCCCAGCATCTGTTTCCAAGATCCACTGTTGGTCGCCTGTTTCCGCATCGAGCGCATAGAGATTACTATCAAGACTCCCGACAAAGACGGTACCATCTACCACTGCCGGTGAAGAATTGACATTTTCTCCGGTCTCAAAATTCCACACTTCTTCACCCGTGGTAGCATCCAGCGCATACAGATTCCCAGTGTCACTACCGACGAAAACAGTGTCGTCTACCACCGTCGGTGATGAAACTACCCTCTCCCCTATTTC